>Ga0180221_1000236_pt1 | contig 60051 bp, 60 predicted proteins | sample eDN5th37CKraftMG_FD_151339 | JGI IMG/M metagenome (GOLD analysis project Ga0180221, IMG submission 151339) | Enriched Miracle-Growth compost microbial communities from Emeryville, California, USA - eDNA 5th pass 37_C Kraft MG (version 2) (version 2) ... | reverse complement strand
CGTATCGATGTATGCGAACCCACTGCTAATGACGCGGAGAAGCCCACACTGCAATCCCCTAATGCTTTATTTTTAAGCATGTTGCGGCTTTATCGTGCAGTGAGGCTGCCGCGACCGCTGCCCTCGGTGCGGACCACCGGGAGCCCTGATTGGGCGCGAGAGAGGGAGCCCAGATGAGGCGCAGGAGATAAGGCCGCGTAGGGTGTAGGCCGGATCCGATGAAAACCACGGCCGCAATTGGTGCCAGCCTGCCCGCCTGAAAAGGGCTGCCGCGTCCATCGTGGCACATGTCGATAAAATATTGAAATATCTAGATATTCTGGTGCCGGCTGAGGGACTCGAACCCCCGACCCCCTGATTACAAATTAGATTTTGTCAGTTTTTCAATGTGCGCGAAATCGCCATAAACTCGCGCTATTCAGGCGTTCTATCTACTATTTGCTTGTTGTCTCAATGCTCTGGTAAGTAGCTCCAAGCTTCCTCAAAGTAGCTGATTGCCTCTGACGTTTCCTGTTGAATGTGTGCATGTGGTGTGCATGGCAACTGTCGATGCGGGGTAGGATTACGAAGTCCGCCGTTGACGCTCTCAACCCGGGCCAAATGTTGGCGGACGTCGAGGTAAAGGGCTTCGTCGCACGACGCCTGCCGAGCGGCGCCGTTAGCTACGGCTTGCGCTACCGTGCCAGCGGTAAACAACGGTGGCTTGCGCTGGGCCTACATGGCCGGATCACACCGGATGGTGCGCGCCGGCTGGCCAAAAAAGCTGCGGGCGACGTCGCCGACTGTCGGGATCCTAGCGCGGAACGGCAAGCGGCGCGGATCAAGGAAGGCACAACCCTCAATGTTGTGTTGGACTCATTCGTCGACCGACACGTCCGTAAGAACCTCCGCAGCGCTGGTGAGGTTGAGCGGGTGTTCAGGAAGTATGTACGCCCATGTATCGGAGGGACGCCAATCTCCGCGCTGCGCCGTCGCGATATCGCCGAGATGCTGGACTGTATCGAAGATGCGCACGGGCCAGTGATGGCCGATCGGACCCTGGCACATGTGCGCAAAGCACTGAATTGGTGGGCTGCGCGCGATGACAGCTTTGTCCCGCCCATTGTTCCCGGTATGGCGCGCACAAAACCGGCGGAGAGAGCCCGTACACGCGTTCTCGATGATCAGGAAATTCGAGACATATGGAGGGCCCTCGACAAGGCAAGAGTGCCCGCAATCTTCCCTTCGCTCGTGCGCGCTCTCCTGTTGACGGCGCAGCGGCGGGAGGAGGTCTCACGCATGCGTTGGGAAGAAATCAACGGGGGAGTCTGGACTATCCCAGGAGAGCGACGGAAGGGAGGTATCACCAACCTAGTGCCTCTCAACACTATAGTACTGGAACTCCTTGGTCCTTCCCAAAACCGCGGTTTTGTCTTCAGCACCGACGTCGGCAAAACGCCCTTTAGTGGGTTCTCAAAGGCTAAGCGCGCGCTGGACGAGGCGATCTCGGAAGTGCGGCAGAAGCGCGGCGATATGCCGCGGTGGGTATTACATGACCTGCGCCGGACTGCCCGAAGTTTAATGTCACGCGCAGGAGTGCCTGCCGACAATGGCGAACGCGTGCTCGGCCATGTGATTCCCGGCGTACGCGGCGTCTACGATCGCCACACGTACTTTGAGGAGAAAAAGCGCGCACTCGCGAGCCTCGCAGCGCTGATTCACAGCATCCTCAATTCGGCCGAAGAGGGCTCTCATCAATGATCGCGCGTTCGGAGCTTTTCGCATGACCATGCCTCTTCCGTCCGGCTACGTCGGACTCCGCGACGCCGCACTGCTGATCGAGCACGCGCTGTTTGTGGGCCGACCCGAAAATCCGCACGTATTATTGAAGCTGCGCGAGCAAGGACTCAGCGTGAGGGAGGGCGAATCGTCAGTCATCGCCACGCAGGAACTGTGGCGCGGCGTAGATGGTGGCAAGCTGCACGTTTTCGCGATCACTCCCTCCTGCATAACCAGCTTTCCCGCTGCGATGACTGACGAAATTCCGCTGCTACGTCGTGTGGGCAGCTTGAGCTACCTTCGTCCGCAACATCGACGGTATCAGCAATTCGTTGATTGGTTCGGACCAAATCTTACACAATGCGCTTTGGCTGTGCGCCGGGAGGAAGCTGAGCAACTGGCGCGTGCTGCCTTATGTGAAAGGCGCAAAGCCTCGGCGGGGAGCGAACGTCGCGGGCGCCCTTCGCTTTTTCGAACCGTCGCTCCAGTGGTCAAAGATCTTGTGGAGACGAGGAAGTGGAATCCGACAATGTCGCAGAAGGCCCTTGCCCATCAGGTCAATTACAAACTGCCGCCTGGGACATTTGCCAGCGACGATACGGTGACTCGGGTGCTCGACCAACTCTATGGCGAAACGGGCGACCGGCGGTTCGCACGAATGCACCGGCGCAGGCGCACAGGTCAAAAGCATTGTAATGGGGCGGCCCTTGAGGCTGATCTCTCTTAGAGTTGAATTTGAGTGGTCGAATAAGAGCGCCTGTCCTTCTGGTTGCCGGGGCGTGCATAATGACCAGGATGCTGCTGTTGGCAATCGGCGCTATAGGTGTCGAGGTCGTCTGCCGCAACAGGCTTGACCTCTCTAGCAGCAATCTGGATTGGCCGCGCCTCCTCTCCGACCAGACCAACCAAGACTTCGGCCAGCGCATCGGGTACTTCCGTCAGATAGACGGACTGTAATCCGTTGCCGTTGGGCAGCAGCAGTGAATATCGCTCCGGCAGAAGCGGACGCAAAAGATCGATGTGCTCCTTGGGACGCAGTTGGTTATCTAGCCGCCTGAAAGCAACCCGGACTCTCCATCCCACGTCCTCCCAATTCTGACCGGCTTGACCAAATTCAGACGGCTTGGGACTTTTGACCTGCCACTGATGTTTCATCCAGCGGCGTTTAGAGCCTCGGCCGTTTCTGTTACGCCGTGTGGCGTGTGGTGAGCAACCGGCGCTGACGCGGAGCCATCGTCTGGGATAGCGTCAGGGCCGGCTGCGGCGATGATCCTGGCGAACGCTGCCGGTGTCGCGTAGTCCAGCGAGGAATGCGGTCGCGCCGGATTGTGAAGCGCCGGCGCTCGTTGGCAAGTGCCCGCAGACGGTGGCGCAGCTCGGTGTCCGGCGGCCGTCGCGAACGATAGCGAACCATCTTGCGATCGGCGTTGACGATGGAGCAGGCCCGCCGCTCCGACAGGCCGAGCGCGGTCTTCAGGTGCGCCACAGTCTGGCGCTTGGCGGCGAGCCCTACCATTTTTTTTGCGAGCAGCTCCTTGAGCGCCGAAGCTTCCAGCATCTGGTCGGCGAGCAGCTTCTTCAACTTGGCGTTCTCGTCCTCGAGCGCCTTCAGACGTTTGGCGTCGGAGACGTCCATGCCCCCGTACTTCGCCTTCCAGTTATAGAGCGCGGCCTCCGAGATCCCGTGCTTACGCGCGAGGTCGGCAGGCTTGGCGCCTGCCTCATGCTCGCGCAGCACCACGATGATCTGCTCTTCCGTGAACCGCTTCCGCTTCATCCGTCCGTCTCTCGATCAGGGCCGGACTCTAAATCCATTTGGAGGAAATTACCCGCCGCAGGTCACTTTCCCAACAGTAAGACTGAGCGATGCCGAGCGCAGCAATTCGAGTGTCGACAAACGAGAAAACCAGATCGCCAGGAGCGACCTCCCGCATCGATTCATAGAAGGGATTGCGGGCGCCGTTGGCATTGCGCTTGGGCGACCAAAGGTATCCGCTTCCGAACTCGTGGCGGAAGGTCTGGTTCTGGTTCACCCACCAATAGCGCATTTCCGATCGCTAACGCGGCTGGGGCCATCGGTCGACGGAGAACATGCCTCTGACGACTGTACACGCGCTGCCGTGATCGGTCATTCCGATGTCCGTTTCGAACCTGCTCACAGGAATTCGCACTACTGCAGCGCCGCTCCAAATGCCACGTAGAGGTTCCACGTGTCTGATCTAATCTTTAATCGGCATCCGGCCTTCGTCTTTTAAATGGATCGCGTGCCGCGACATCTAGGGTACGACGCGCAGCCCCAAAACTGACCGCCGGCGTTGCGTCCTTGCCGCGCCGTTCTGCGTATCATCGACCTCCCGCACAATGGGCAGTTTGGCTGGCCCATTTGTCCCACCATCGTCGGCGTTGGCGCTCTAGACGTTTGCTGTGCAGGCGAAGTTGGCGGTGGGGGCCGAGCCGGAGACTGAACTGCCATGGCCCAAGCTGGGGGCACCTTATTAAGATCAGGCGCCATGCGGATTGCAGGCAACGTAATGCCGGTACACGCAGCATCGGATTCGAGCTGCCTCAGCTCGGCATACAGGCGCTGCAGTTCGGGATCAGCCGTCGCCAAATACTGCGCGCAGGCGCCGGCCTGCCGGTAAAGATCTTTCGCCCCGGCTGCCATCTTCTCCCGTAATACCACGGCGCTCTGCTTCGTCTGGTTGCGAATGTGTGCGGTCGCCTGCTGGTCGGCCGCAGTCGCCTGGCTGCGGTAGACGAACTGCCCTTCGAGGCGCGCACGCCACTCCAACAGAGGCCGCGAGTTGATCGGCCCAAAACCCGGCACCGCCAGCACGTCGTCGCGCAGCACCTCGGCGGCCGTCTCGATTCCATACGATTGAAGTACCGCTGTCTTCGCTGTCCCGATGCCGCGGATAGTCGCGTCGGCAATGCGGAACCCCTCCAGATAGCGTTTCAGCTGTGCCGCCTGCCGACCCTGCTGATACGCGGCCAGTGCCTCGCGCTCCTGCTCGCCCAAGCCCGAATAGGCGTTTTTAGCGTCCTGCAGGTCTGCCTTAAGGCGTTCGCAATTGACAAGTCTGGAGCGTGCAGCCCAAACATCCAGTGCTTGGTTCCAGCACTGCTCGAGCGCCTGATGCCGCGCTCGTAGATTGCAGGCGAAGTCGTCCCGCTTCTGCCTGAGGTTATAGCCGAGCACAGCCAACCCAAGTGATATGAGCCACGCGACTGGCGCAACGATGAGCAGAACCGCGGCGACTAAATAGAGAAGGTAAGGCAGGCCCTCCCGAGCCGGGCTGCCGCGCTTCGCTGCCAATGCCTCCGCTGTGGGTGCCGGTGCCGTGGCCAGCAGCACCGGCTTCAGCGCGGCGCGCGATGGGATGGGAATTGCTTCGATCTGCGCCCATAGCACGCTCATTTCACCCGCGCTAAACGTGGGAACCGTCCGAGGATCGACGTCGAAGTTAGGCAGGAAAAGGACGACGCCCAGCCGCCTTTCCATTCGGCACCACGGGCATTCACCCTTTCCGCCGGCATAGTGGTGCAGCGAATTTGCAGTGCATTGCTGCAGTCCTTTTTCGAAGCCCTCGAGCAAGGCGACCCATTCCGCGGCAGGCGGGCGCTGGCCGTGGCTATCGGGTGAGAAGGCGCGCTCGAATGCGGCGGCCACAGACTCGGGAAAGTCGCCAATGCCGCATACGCCGGGCGGCAGAGTCATCTCGACGTTGCGCCGCCGAGAATAGGCAAAGCGGTGTTCGGTAATGGCACGCGGCAGCGGCATGTCCCCGCGCCGGTACGTGCCGACAAACGGATGGCGGCCCATCGACAGTAGCAGGAACGCGATTACCGCCAGGCCGAAAGCGTCGTGATCGGGGGTGCGCGTGACCCCGGCGAGGCTCTTCCCCTGCAGCTCGGGTGGCGTGTACTCGGGCGTGCCCACCCTGCAGAAGAACGTCTCGCTGCCGTCGCGAATCTGGAAGCTGTCGGCGTCGATCACCGCAGCCGTTGCCCTATCTGAGATGAGTATCCCCGAGTGATTCACGTCGCCGATTACGCAACCCGAGGCGTGAACGGTGGCGATCGCCCGGGCCACATTCTGCGCAGCGCGCACGAGAAACGGGTAGGTGGCAGCTGGAAAATTCTGCTTGCGCGCGCCTGGGGCATATAGCTCGTGCAACGGCTTGTGGCCGCTGACGAGGTTCATAGTGAAGCCTTGAATGCGGCCCTGGCGATCGCGCACGAGCGCCACCGGGAACGCGACGAGTGACGTCGACGACGACAACTGGCGTCGCACCATTGCCGCGAGCTTTGGCTCGCGCTCCATCGCCTTCCCATCAGTATAGAGCTTCACGGCTCGCGTGCCATCGCCCACGAGAAAGACGTCGCCCTCCCCACCGCGGCCGATGCGGTTGCCCAGGCGCATCGCAACGCCATCGACCATGAGTTCTGGCCGGTTCATCGCCGCACTGCCACCACCAGGGTCTTATCGTCGTCGGTACGCTCGTTGACGGAAGTGCTGTTGAGGTAGTTTGCCAGCGCCGCTGATAGGGCGCGATCTCGGCCGGCTACCCGGCTGGCCGCGACCGGTGCGGCCATAGCCGTGAAGAATGGAAGGTGCGGAGTAGTGGCGTCGAAGTCGAGCGCCAGGCGCTCAAGGCCGTCGGTGAGCAACATCAATGTGCGCAACGGCTCGGCGGTACGTCCAATCCGAAGCTGCGGGACTTCGTCGGTGACAAAATACGTCGTCGATGCGTACTGGCCATGGGCTGGCCAGGATAGCGCGTGCCAGCTTCCGTCGGCGTCCTCGCCAACAGCGGCGCCATCGCCGACGTGCAGGATGATTGTCTCCATAGGACTGCTTACCGCGACGATGGCGGTTGCAGCGAAATCGCGCGGGACAAGGCCACGGGCGGTTGCTACGTGCGCGATGCGATCGCGCGTCGCGTCAAGTACGCAGGCCAGCGCTTCGACGTCGAGCGCCTCGCCCCGCGCCAGCCGCTGGCGGATTTGTGTCACCAGCGTCCGCACAACTAGCCGCGCGCCGAAGCCGCCGCAGCTGGCGCTGCCTGCTCCGTCGCTGACGACGGCCAGGAGGACAGCCGGGTCGGTGCGCAGCGTGGCACAGAACGCCGCGTCGTCACATCCCCGCCCTGTTGCCACATGCGATGTGCCACGGGTCGTGGCCAACGCCCAGGTCCAGGTGGACATGTTAGTCTGCCACGGCCCATCCGCTGGGCGCCGTTGGGTTCGACAGTGGCACCGCATCGCCCGGATTTGAGCGCGACACCGAGCCGAGCGAGCTCGATAGCCAGCGGAATAGTTCGCTAAATGAAAGCCCCTTCAATTTCAGTGGTGCGCGCACGACGATACGCGCCAGCGTTGCCATGTCAGCGTCCTCCACCCCGACGGCGTAGAACATGAATTTCTTGCCTTCTTCGCCTTCTTTCACCAACTGCGCCGCGCGCGTCCAGCTGTCGGTCGGCGCGCCATCGGTGATAAGGAATACCCATGGCCGATAAATATCGATGGAGTTAGCGCGGTAGCGATCTTTCTGCCGCTGCAGGAGGGTGAGCCCTTCCTCGATTGCCGCGCCCATGGGCGTGTTTCCCTGCGGACTAAGCTCAGGCGCGTAGAACAGTGAAGCCTGAGTAAAGTCCAGCGCTACGGAGACGGGCCCAAAGGTGACGATCGCTACCTCGACGCGCTTCGACGCCAAGCTGTCCGCCTGCAGCTCGGCCTGGAAAGTCTTGAGCCCCTCATTGAGCTGGGCGATGGGCATGCCGCTCATCGAGCCCGAGGTATCGAGCAACAGCAGACAAGGGCAGCGTGGCTCCGGGTTGTCAGCAAACCTCGCGCTATCGAATGGCTGCTGCTCGTACACTTCGCTCATTGCCGGCCCCCTCGCGAGTTGCAGAAATTGAAAGCCACAATCTGCTGCGGTGCCGGCGTGCGCACAAGCCGATTTTGCAGTCGTCCCATTTATGATTATGCGATCAGAGTTTAGCAGAGGTTCGTGGGAAGGCAGGGGACGCGTCGGCGTCGAAAGTGCGCCCGAACGAGAACTTGGGGGGCCCATTTGCGCACCACGTTGTGAACCGGCATGCAATTTTGACCCCTTGCTGGGGCTAATCGGCGCGCAATTTTGACCCCACCCCCTGTGCTGCAGACATTGCCCTTGGTGCGTGCGTCGGCACGAGGGCGAGCGGGGATGATCACAGTGGATACGATCGGGCGGGTCCGGCGCGCGCATTTCGTCCAGAAGAAGTCGATCAAGGCGAGATCGCGCGAGCTGCGGCTGGCGCGGAACACGGCGCGGTCGATCATCCGATCTGAGGCCGAGACGGAGGGGCGATACGAGCGCCGCGCGCAGCCGATGCCGCGACTGGGTCCGTCCATTGGGGCGCTGGAGGCGATGGTGGCCGCCAACGCGGGGCGCCCGAAGCGCGAGCGGCTGACCAGCCAGCGCATGCTCGAGGAGCATCGGCTCGAGGGTTACCGGGGCAGCTACGACAGCGCACGGCGCTACGCGCGGAGCTGGGCCGAACGCGAGGGCGAACGGGTGCAAGAGGCCTACGTGCCGCTCTCCTTCGCACCGAGCGAGGCCTACCAGTTCGACTGGAGCCACGAGTACGTAGTCATCGACGGCGTGACGACGATGGTCAAGGTGGCGCAGATACGGCTTTGCCACAGCCGCATGCTGTTCTTGCGGGCTTACCCGCGTGAGAGCCAGGAGATGGTGTTCGACGCGCACGAGAAGGCATCCCAGTTCTTCAAGGGTGTGCCGCGGCGCGGCATCTACGACACATGAAGACGGCCGTCGATGCTGTGTTCATCGGTAAGGAACGAACCTTCAACCGGCGCTTCCAGCAGTTGATGAGCCATCATCTGATCGAGCCGACCGCCTGCACGTATGACAACAACAAGTACTCGGTTGCCGCTTCGGCTGTCGGCCGGCCCGTCGATGTCAACGCCTACGCCGATCGCATCGTCATCAAGCAGGACGGCTACGTCGTCGGCGCGCACAGTCGCCGCTTCGGTCGCCATCAGGTGGCTTACGATCCCTGGCACTACGTGCGGGTGCTGGCGAGAAAGCCGGCGCCTTGTGGAACGGCGCGCCGTTCAAGGACTGGCCGCTGACCGGGGCCATCGAGAAGTTCGGCGCAGGCTTGCCGGATCCCACGACGGGGACCGGCAGATGGTGAAGATCCTCACTGCCGTGCTGACGGATCGTCTCCGCCGTCGAAGCCGCGCGCGCGGAATCGCTCGCCGCCGGGATCGGCGCTGCCGACGTGATCCTCAACGTCCTGGCCCGACACGCTGATGCCGATGCTGTGGAACGGATCGATCCACCGGAGCGCCTCACGCTCGCGCTACCGCCCTCGCCGACTGCGACCGCTACGACACGTTGCGGGCGGAATCCATGGAGGTATGCCATGGAGCGCTCTGATATCCTCGACATGATGGGCCAGCTGCAGCTCGCCGGCAGGCGGGCAGCCTACGACGAGTCGTCTCGGTCGGGGTCAAGCGCCAGCACGGCGTCGAGAAGATCATTGGTGCGCTGCTCAAGACCGAGATCGCCGCCAAGCAGGCGCGATCGACAACTACCAGATGGGCATTGCCAAGCTGCCGCTCGCCAAGGAGCTTGCCGACCTCGACTTCGCAGGCACGCCGATCAACGGTGAACCGGTCGAGCAGCTCTCGGCCGGCGCCTTCCTCGACGAGCAGCGGAACGTCGTGCTGATCGGCGGCACGGGTACCGGCAAGAGCCACATCGCCTTCGGCATCGCCAGAAGCGTCATCCGCGCCGGGCGGAAGACCCCCTTCTTCAACGCCGTCGATCTGGTCAACAAGCTCGAAGCAGAGATGAAGCTTGGCCGCGGTGGACGCATTGCTGACGGGATCGCCCGCGTCGACCTGCTGGTGCTCGACGAACTCGGCTACCTGCCGTTCGCGCAATCGGGTGGCCAGCTGCTGTTCCACCTCATCAGTCGCCTCTACGAGCGCACGTCGATCATCGTGACGACCAACCTCGCGTTCGCCGAGTGGCCGAGCGTGTTCGGCGCCGATTGACACTCCACTACCTGCGTGCGCTGGCCAGAGCGCCGGCGCTTCGGCTACCGGCGTCTGTTCATTCCTGCTGCAGCGTGAAGGCGAGTCGCCAGGCATCAACCCCGTCTATCGGCTCTACCGCGAGGAAGGCTGACGGTACGCAAACGCCGTGCGCGACGCCGCGCTGTCGGCAGCAGGGCGCCGTTGCCGGTACCTGTGCGGGCGAACGCCTGCTGGCCGTAGGATATTGTGCATGACCAGTTAGCCTGCGGACGGCGCTTTCGGATACTTAACATCGTCGACGATGTGACGAGAGAGTGCCTGGCGGCCGTCCCAGACACCTCGATCTCCGGCCGCCGCGTCGCTCGCGAGCTGACTGCCTCATCGCCCGCCGCGAAAGGCCGGGCATTATCGTGTCGATCGCAACACGGAGGCCACCTCCAACGCCATCCTCGCCTGGTCGAAGGATTGCCACATAGACTGGCATTACATCGCCCCGGGCAAGCCGATGCAGAACGGATATATCGAGAGTTTCAACGGGCGAATGCGCGATGAGCTGCTCAACGAGAGCCTGTTCTTCAGCATCGGCCATGCTCGCAGTATCATCGCTGCGTGGGTTGCCGCTTACAATACCGAGCGGCCGCATTCCTTGCTCGGCTACGCGACGCCGGCAAACTTCGCCAAGACGATCGCCACAACCGCCTCTGACGCTGCGCGAGACAATAGCTCTGCGTCAGCGTCGGTCGAAGGCTCTAAACGCCGCTGGATGAAAGATCAGTGGCAGGTGACCGCCTCGAAAGATAGTGCGTGCGTGTGTACGGCGCGTCGCTAACCGAGAACACGACGTCTCGGCAGCTTAGTTTTTATCGGCTTAGGTTTAGGGTTCGTGCATCATGCTTGATAATGCCGCATCGTAACGGAGTGCCTACCAGCGCCGCCAGCGAGACCTCTTTACGATAGCGCTGGGTATTTACCAGTAAGTGGGATAAGCTAGCAGAGCGTGTGCGGGTGCGGAGGTGCGGGTGAGAGAAATTGTAGATCCTGCAGATCCCGCTACGGGGCGTGACAATGCTGAAGCCCCCAATTTGCTGGTGCGTATGATCAGGCCTCTCGTGCAGGCGAGTGTCTTCACGCTTTTGTTCGTAGGACTCTTCTTATGGCTAATTTTACAGCGCTTTGTGCACCACGTTCGTCGGGGGTAATTGGCCACCATATTTTTTGAATGACTTGTAACCCGCTAGGTACGTGCGTCAAACTTGAGCGTTCGCTGAGCAACAATCTAGAATGCTCGGCCCCGTAGGGAGCGTACCGCTTGTTGCACTTGTTGGAGCGCCATTGGGCGCGGTGAAAAAATAGCAAATTAGGCTTCTCTACCTAGTCGTGCAATCGCATCTATAGGCCATGCTCTACTGCACCATGAAGTCAGGAAGCACGGCCGATTCGATGCACATCGGAGCGCAACGCGTTCAAAGTGTGAATTGCGGGTATAAAACAGGAAAGCAACAAATACTGGAGACGAGGGAAATGTAAGAAGGGCGATGCACGAGGAAGATGCAGGAGGGCAATTTGTTCGAACAGCCGGGACCACATGAACAAGAATTGCGGCGGCACTTCGGTAAACGTACCATCTACTTCGGCGGCACGCAGATAGCAGCTCCACTTTTTTTGTTGGCGTTCACGAACCGTTGCGGCTCCAACCTTTTAGCTGAGTACATTCGTGGGCTGTCTTACTTCGCAGGATTCCGTGAAGAACTAACCCATTCGCGTATTATCGAACGGTGCCGACAGGAACGCCTTTCGTCGCCAGCCGAGTATATGCTCAGCTTGCACAGTGCAAGCCCCGCCCAACACTACGGTTTCAAAGCAAATGCGGATCAGCTCGCGATGGTGTTCCGCCTTGGATTGTCGAAACTTTTTTCATCCACGAAAGTGGTTCACGTGCGTCGCCATGATGCTCTGGACCAAGCAGTCTCATTTAGCATTGCTGACCAGACCAAAATGTGGTGGAGTCTTAATGAGCCAACAAACGTCCAGCCGAAATTCATTTTCGACGACATCCGGGCTCGGCTCGAGGGAATCATGCAGGCGGACGCTGCGATCCCGGTAATCGCTGCACTTGGCGGTGCCGACTACTTTCAATTGCGCTATGAGGACCTCGTTACGCATCCTCTCCGTGAAATTCGGCACTTCAGTGAATTCGCAGGCACGGCTCCCCCGCAAAATGTTGCAGCACCTCGGATTTCGAAGCAATCAACAGCGACTAATTTGCAGTTTAGGCAACAGTTTATAGATTGTGCCCGTCAACGAATGGGCATCGAATGATGCTACCGCGCTTTGTGAACTCTGAATTTTAGAGCTTAAAAGGATTTTTTTGTTGGAGGAAGTGTAGGAAGTGGAGGAAGGTCATGGCAACTCTCTCGCTGTCCTCGTCGAGAGTGCGAAGGGCTTTTATGATGTCCATCTCCGCACTTGTCAGCACAGGGGCTGTTGAATAATCGGACTGGCGGTCTTTCAATCCCACGAAAAATGAATTCGGGCTGCATCCGAATGCCTTAGCAAAGGTATAAAGGAGGGCTGCCGATATTCTGTTTATGCCGCTTTCGTACTTCTGCACTTGTTGATAGCTTATGCCGACGCATTTGGAGAGTTCCGCCTGACTCATGTTGGCCATGACACGACGCGCCCTCAACTGTAGCCCGAGATGAACGTCAATGGACGTAGCCCGGCGTTTCTTAGCTGTAACCTTTTTCCGCATAGATATTTTGATCCGAATATGGTGACGTTGCTGAGTATATCTCAGCCGAGATTTTTTATGTGACAAGCCACCTTGTGGAGCGTGAGAGGTAAAGAACGGCAACCAGAAACCACGACGCCATCAGTGCATACGTAGCCGTTGCCGCAATTATGATGAGCGCCTGCAGGGATGTCTTAGCGGATGACCCGACGACGTTATAGTTGACATAACCGAGAAAGAAGACGTGGACAAAGTAGACTCCAAAGCTTGTTCGGGAAAAAACCCGAGCTCCAGCCATTATGGCTGGCGCCACCCTTGCGATGGTATCAGCCAGCTTCATGAATGCGATGAAACCGCAAAGGGACTGGATAATTACTAGAAACGAGTTATAGGTGTAGAAACGCTCGGTGAATGAGCCACCGGCGTCGGAATAGTGACCGGTAAGGTATGCGATGATTAGCGTGCTGGTGAGGTAACCCATTACGGCTGCAGCAGCCGCAAGCCTCCCTGGAGTATTTAGGTGTGTGCGTACAAGATAGCCTGCTATGAAGTATCCGGTATTGCCGAGGTCGATGTAGTTATTAGGCCAATTCGGAGAGCCCGTTAAACCAGCCATCTGCTTGATGAAGGCAAAAGCCAGCCAAACGCCCACGAAATAGCTGCCTGCCTGGAGATTTCCGCTCACAAGAGCGCGAAGTACCGGTAGTAGTACATAGAGCACTGCAAGCTCGTACAGGAACCAAAGATGGTACACGGCTGCACCATAAATCTGGTTTCCTAATGCATCGATGATCAAAGTCAGATTAACGGGGTTGCCATTCACATATGCAATCGTAGCCGAGTAGAACAGGCTCCAAGTCACGAGTGGCAAACCAATGCGTTGCATTCTCCTGATGACTTCGCGGAGAGGCCGTTCTTCGTTCCTAGGGGCTGAAAGAAGAAGGAATCCGCTTGCCATAAAGAAAAGCGGAACGGACAGGCGAACTGACGCATCTACTACGTTATGTACCGACCATACGTCTGTAGGTACCGAACCGAACTGATAAAGAATGGGCGAGGCAGAGTGGAGCACAACCACGAACGCGGTCGCCAACGTACGGATCAGATCAATTTCTTCGAAATGACAGCCGACCCGTGGGCCGCCCGTATCCTCATTATTCAACTGGGTACCCCACCGGCGGGAAGCGGTTAATCGAAGAAGATCTCGTCCGCACTTCCGTTCCATCATCATGAGATCATCGACAAGGTTTCTGCCAGACTGTACGGTTTATATAGTCGACATAGCTTATGACAATGCGGAGCACCTGCTTCGAAACAGGGCCACCCTCGTAGTCCAGTACAGCTTTAATTGAGCGCGGCTTCTTCTGATGCTGCGCTGTCGCGATCCTTACAGCTTCTAGAACACGCTGCCGGCGAAAGCCGGACATTATAACAGTCGATTCATCCATACCCTCGGGCCTCTCGTGGGTATCACGGAGAGTGATTGCCGGCAGGTTCAGCAGCGAAGCTTCTTCCGTGATGCTTCCGCTATCAGAGAGTACACAAAAAGCTGACATCTGAAGACGGATGTAGTCGGTAAACCCGAAGGGTTTGACAAATCGAATAAGCGGATTCTGCTGCACTCCGTGCGCGTCTAAGCGCTTTTGCGTCCGCGGGTGTGTCGAAACCAGCACAGGAAGATTGTAGGCCTGAGCGAGAGCCTCTAGGGTATCTAAAAATTCCGCGAGGTTTTCAGCCGTGTCTACGTTTTCTTCCCTATGAAAGCTAACGAGAAAGTAGCGATCCGCCCCTAGATTCAAACGAGTCAGGATACTCGATGCGCTGATTCTTTCACGATTAAATTCCAATACTTCCTCTAGGTGAGAACCCGTCTTCATAATCCTTTCCGGACGTATTCCCTCAGCAATCAGATACCGGCGAGCATGTTCGGTTAGAACCAAATTGATATCGCTAAGATGGTCGAGAATCCGGCGGTTTAACTCCTCCGGAACCCGCTCGTCAAAACACCTGTTTCCAGCCTCCATGTGGAAGACGGGTATTTTCCGCCTTTTGGCAGCTATCACTGCCAAGCACGTGTTCGTATCGCCATATAGTAGAAGGGCGTCAGGCTGTTCCTTGCCGAACACGACGTCGGATTTTGCAATAACATTAGCAATTGTTTCTGCGGCCGTAGATGCAGCGACTTCTAGGAAATGATTGGGTTTGCGAATTCCCAGATCATCAAAAAAGATTTGATTAAGCTCGTAGTCATAGTTCTGGCCGGAATGAACCAAAACATGGTCTACATGGCGGTCGAATTCGGCGATTATCCGGCTCATCTTTATAAGCTCCGGCCGCGTCCCGACCAGTGTCATTACTTTCATCTGTTCGTACTTTTCGTTGCGCTCTGCGTTGGATTAATGGATTTCCATTGATGGACCGACGTTTATATCAACTAACTTCTGTTTGATCTCTGCAATATCGAGCCGAGTCGTATTATGAGATGTGTAGTCGTCAGTTTCGGAAAGCCGCTTTTCGCCGTCGACGAAGTATTTACCATAATTCAAATCGCGGTTGTCCGCCGGTATGCGGAAATATTGGCCAAGGTCTTCAGCCTTTGTCATCTCCTCACGAGCTACCAATGTTTCGTAGAGTTTCTCGCCGTGGCGGGTACCAATGATCTGGACGGGGTTTGATGCATTGAATATTTCCTTCATAGCCAGCGTCAGGTCCTGCATCGTAGCCGCGGGCGCCTTTTGCACAAAGATATCCCCCTGGCGGCCGTGTTCGTATGCATAAAGTACGAGATCGACCGAGTCAGAAAGGGACATCAAGAAGCGGGTCATATTCGGATCGGTCAACGTTAGGGGGGCGCCCTTAGAGATTAAGTCGACGAACAAGGGAATTACGGAGCCCCGGGATGCCATGACGTTGCCATAGCGGGTTATACAAAAGGTAGGGCCACATCCCGCACCATCCTCAATTGTACGGGATTTGGCGATGACGACCTTCTCGGCCAGTGCTTTCGAAATTCCCATGGCGTTGATGGGATATACCGCCTTATCTGTGCTTAGAAAAACAACACGCTGTGCGTTTGTCTCGATCGCAGCATCTAAAACGTTTTCCGTGCCGATTACATTAGTGCGCATAGCCTCCAGGGGAAAGAACTCGCACGATGGTACCTGCTTCAACGCTGCGGCGTGAAACACGTAGTCCACCCCGCGCATTGCGTCGCGGACGCCGTTGTAATTGCGGATATCGCCAATGAAAAATTTGAGTTTCGAATTGTTGAAGGCGTTGCGCATATCATCTTGTTTCTTTTCATCGCGGCTAAATATCCTAATTTCCTTGACGCCGGTATTTAGAAAACGGCGGAGAACTGCGGTGCCAAAAGATCCTGTTCCTCCCGTAATCATAAGCGTTTTTCCGTCGAACATCGGTTCCCCCCTTCAGTATCGAAGTAGTGCATTTGCGTGATGAGTTGATGCCAGTCTGGCGCGGTGTAGCCTGTGACACTCCTAAAGAGACTGGAATCGAGAGACCGATCGATTGCAGGTTTATCGACCGATCTTATTTCTATTGTTTTGCCATAGGCGTCGGCTATTAGCCGCAGAAGGTTGAGTTTAGATATTGGGCTTGACGAAACGTGATAAAGGCCATTTAGATCCGTTCTCGGTAAGACCACATCACGGATGACGCGCGCTAACTCGTTCGTTGGCAAGCCCGAGAAGACTGCGCGGCTGAAGCCAGAAACTGGTTGTTCCTGGGATAGGAACCAATCGACTAGGGAGTGGGTTGAAGCAAGCTCACGCCCGATGATGGATGTTCTTAAAGTGACTGCGTGAGGATAGTCGATGGTTTCGCCCATATGCTTCGAGCGCCCGTAGACGTCTAACGCGTCGGCGGGATCGTGCTCAACGTAACTTCCCTTTTTACCGCTGAAAACGCAGTCGGTGCTGATGTGAATAAGACGGGAGCGTGCGATGTCGCAGAGTCGTGCTAAGCGGTGAGGAAACAGACTATTGATGGGCAAGGCTACGAGCGGATCCTTAACGCTAGAGAGCTGCTTCACGAGACCCGCACAGTTGATCACGACGCTTGGCTTTTCCTGTCCGAAAACTCCCACTAAGCGATCGGAGTCAAGAACATCGACATTGGGAACAAGGTGCTCTCTTTCCGCGTCGCTGAAAAAGTGTAGGACGGAGGCGTTACGGATAGTTCCAACAACGTCAAGACCGCTTGATTGGCGCAAAAGACGGAAGACGGCATGCCCCAGCATTCCGCTAGCGCCGATCACGAGTACCTTGAATTTTCTCACGATCCGTCCCTCTGTGCATTCTCGACGACAATATGTTCACAAGCTTCCGCGCTACCTGTTCAGGCTCATAATGCATGAGAAAATAAGCGTGCGCTCTGTGCCCAAACGCAGCACGGCTGCTAGCCGGCAGTTTTGCCATATTGAGAATCGCGCGGGCTAGACCTTCTGCATCTCCGGATGCTACTGTGAAGCCAGCTCCCGCTTCGCAGAGGACGCGCGCGCCCTCTCCATTAAGCGCCCCTAGAATTGGCTTTGCCGCCTGCAGGTACGCTTGGATTTTACTTGGAATTGTACGATTGAGCGCAGCATCGCTCCCCAGTGTCACTAATAGGGCATCTGCACGGCGGAATAGGGCAGAAACCGTTACCCTGTCGAGTAGCCCCGTCAATACGATGTTCGGGATTCGCCTGTCTTTTATTTCTCGCTTGAGCCAGTCTGTCTCTGACCCATCACCCGCGATGATAAAGCGTATCGTCAGGGAATTCTTCGCCAGCATCTCGGCAGCCCTCAACACGGTGTCAAGATTCTGGGCCCGGCCAAGATTTCCGGCAAAGACGATATTAAAATCGCCGGTGAAAAGGGTAGAGTCTACCAGAGCAAGGGACGGTGCTGTGCCGATATGGGCGGGCGCGCAATTTTGCAAGACAATCGTTTTCTCCCTCGTGGAGCAAGCGGCCACCACCTCCACAAAGGCTTCCGATTGAACAAGAAGTGTATCGGCCGCACGGTATATCCAGCGAACCATGGACTTTACCAGCCGTAACAGGTAAGGGTTGCGCACATACCCCGTCGCTTCAAGGCTTTCAGGCCAAAGATCTTGCACCCAAATTGCGAGATGCGCCTTTTTATGCCGCTTAAGCACGACGGCCGGAATTGCGGCGGTTATTGGCGAGACGGCGAAGACGAGTATCGCGTCGAATGGCTCCGCCCTTAGACGTATGGGTAGGTGGACTGATGCTTGATAAACGAAGGAGAGATAATTTCGAATAAGATTGACTGAGCCGCCTTGCTTCCGGGGGTGCAGAGGCACGCGGACAATCCGAATACTGCCCTGATAAGTTTCTTCTTGAATTCCCGCTCTCCGATAACCTGGAAAAATCGTCCCGCCGGGGTAATTGGGTTTGCCAGTCGCTACCGTAACCATGTGTCCGATCTCGCTGAGCTTCAAGGCAAGATCGTTTATGATGAAATTCTCAGGCCAAAAATATTGTGAAACGATCAGGATGCGCATTTAACTAACGGGGTCAGAAAGATCTATCCAGGCAGGAATGCTGGAGCTTGGATTGAGCAGCCATTCGTAGGTTTCTCTGTAGCGCGCCAGAATGGGCGGCCAAATGTAGTGCTGCGCAATGAATTGCCGAGCACGAAGAGCAATGTTATTTTTTTCGGCATCAGAAAGAGATAACGCTGATATTAAAGCACACCGTAATTGTTCTTTATCGTTTGGTACGATCCAACCGAGTCCGCGGTTCTGAAGTACCAGCCACGGAGTAGCGGTAGTGGTAATTACGGGCAAGCCACAATAAAGAGCTTCTGCAACGGTGATGCCGAAGTTCTCACTATAGGATGGGAGCACAAAGATTGAGGACGACGAATATTTTCTCCACTTTTCAGGGCCAAAAATAGCTGGAAGGAGTTCGACGTCTGTTTGAGGCTCCATTGTTGCGATTGCAGTGCGAATATATGCTTCGTATTGTGATGAACCAAACCCGTGAATATGGAGCCGGTAGCCATTTTTGCAGGGAAGACTGCGCCAAGCCGCGAGGAGGTCTAATATACCCTTTTTGGCATCTATTCGGCCAAGAAATAGTACAATCCGTTCGCGGTGGCGACGGCAAGGGGTAGCCTGTATATCGCTCGGACATTCTGAAAGATTGATACCATTTGGAATGACTGCAATGGGACCTCGAAGCTCCAGCGATCGCAGGTGATAAAGCTCTTGTTCGGAGTTTACGATGATCAGATCCGCGGTTACGAGATCTCTCTTCTGATACATCCACCACGCGAGTTTCTTCTTCATAGCTTTGTTGCGGAGAGACCAAGGCTCAAGTGCTCCGTGCGGGCTAATGACGAGCCTGCGTTGTAGCATGCGGGCTGATTTGCAAGTCCGCCACTCGAATGGTGTCCAAATTCCATGGACATGAACTATGGAAGGGTTCTGCTCCAATATCGCGCGGTGGGCCTCATGTGCAGATGGGCCAATAGTAATTTGTCCGTCGATCGGCGAGTTATGCCGGTTAGCAACGAGCAGAGCGTGCTTGCGATATTCATTGGGACCAAGTCCAATATGTATGGAGCGAGCTACCTCGGCCATACCCCCACCCTTGTCGGACGCGTCGCGCACTGCCGTGGCTACAGAGTACATTTCGATGCCTACATCATAAATATCGGTCTTATCGCTCCGCTAGGGCGTGGTTCCGTGCGATGCCTTAGCTAATAATATTTCTCACCTTTCGCGATATTGCACCGAAAAGATTCTTAGACGATCCCTTAAGCGTCTTTGCCTTTAACAAAGCGATGTCAGCCTCGATTAGACTTTGCTCAAGCGTGGCGACACGTAGCTCTAGATCCTGAACGGATTTTCGATCGCCACGACTCGGCACCTTCCAGTTCAGCATGCTGCTCCGCCACGATGCGAATTCAACTTGCATATCGCCGCCGTTAAGTAAGGATTGCACATTATAGTGCCAGGTTAGATAGTTATCTACGATATCATCGTCGATGACGAACCCAAGCTTTTCGGCTACGGCAGCCGATAAGCCACAAAGCGTTCCCGGTACGGACGCCGAAGGGGGCGCGCAACTTGTAATCATGGAGAAACTTCCAAAAATACCCTTGAGTGCAACAAAGACAAGCGGGATGCTCGCGTGATACTTCCACTCGAGATCAAAAAACCGATATTCGCCGTGGGGAGTCCGAATCAAATTAATCGGCGTGGCATCAAACCATGCACCGAATACCTGCGTTTCGTCGAAGGCACGCGTATCCGCTCGTGCACCTGCTGCTTCAAGCGCGCGAAGCCATTCTCTCGCCCAGGTGCTTACCTCGTCGATAGTCCAGTCAGGAACATTCACAATCTTAACGAGTTCGTTCCACCATAAAGAACCTGCTGTATATTCTTCGCTGGACGGGACGTGCTCAAAAGGAATGGACTTCGGCGCCTTGGTGTCGGTCGTCCGCTCCTTCTCGACCATAATTTTTTCGCCGGAACGGACGAACCGGGTGGAGGTGGAAAAATAACTTGGCCTATCCAGCGAAAAGTGCCAAGCGAGTTCATCGTCCGAAGGCGCTATAGACCGCAAGGCATTTTCAGACCTAGCTGCGAGAAGAACGAAGGAATTGGCCAACCTCTGACCCAAACCCTCACTAAAAACTTGTGCCCATGCTCGCTCCATTGAGAAGTTGGGCCGTCGGAAGCTGGGATGTTTAAGGCTTTCTGCCTCGCCGAGCGCGACGACGTCCGCGGTGTTGAAACCTCCAGCTCCGTTCATACCGGCCTCCGTAAAAATGGTAGATGCAAGATGGTAGTCGGGAACAGGAAACAGGACGGCTGTATGTGTAAGCCCCGCACCTGCAACGAGGCAGCGCAACTGCTCGAGGCCGAATCGAACGACCGTAGCGCTGCTGTAGCGGTTCTCTATTCCGAAATATGGAAGATCCGCGTTGGGTTCAGGCCATCCACCCCAATAGCGCAAACCAAACGGGTTTTGGATGGCGATCAAGAGGACGCCGCTATCAGCGACCATGGACGCTGCCCCTGAGATCATTTGTTCTGCCGCTGTGGCGCCCAGATCCGAGAAGAGGCGAGCGTATTGCAAAACACCGATTAGCGTAACGAGGTCGAACGACTTATCTGGTGCAAAATCCTGAATTCTTGAGCAGACCACCTTGACATTAGGCTGGTCTATTGTTCGCTGACGTGAAATTCGAGCTCGCACTGACGAGGCCTCGAGAGCCAAAACGTGCGCCCCGACCTCGCCTAGGTACCTTGTGATCGCGCCGCAACCTGCGCCAAGTTCGAGTATGGTTCGATTGCTGAGTTTCGGTTCTATAGGCCGAAGAATATTGGCGCGCGCAGGCGATAAGTGGCAACGCGAGGGCCAATTCCAGATTGCGCTTGTGAGCTCCGGGGACATCAACGATTTGTCGCGCGATTGCGATATCAGCGTGTATAGATGCTTCTCAAATTCATCCCCATCTGAATAGTTGAATACAGTCCCTCCATTGGCGATCGGATAGTATATGCCTTCCTGAACTGTATACCCGACTGGAAATGGATCACGCCGGCTCATCGCTCCCCTCGATTGCAGATTTAGATGACGTCTGGCTATAAGAGACGTGAAAATGCAGATCTACGAGTGCCGTGGATGATCGAATGTTGTCCTCGCACACGCGAAAGGGCATAGCGTCAATGATTCTGTGGTGTAGAGTACCATCTGAAGCGCTGAGTGCGAAGCTTACAAAATAGGTGCCGGGGTTGAGCAGACATTCGAACGAGACTTTAAAAGAGTGGCGACCGGCATTTTCAATGTCGAGTCCCGTTGTGCTTCGGGGGGGGTAGCTGCAGCCGGCAAGCTCTAAGCCGGTGATTGTACGGATTAGAGTATAAAAACGAACGTTCTGAAGGGAAGCCTCGGCGTTTACAGTGCAATGAATAGTGTATCCCTTCCCCTTGTGTAAAATATTTACGGTTCGATTCTCGTCATCTACTATAGTGAATTCCGCTATTTCAGCCCCTCTCTTTTCGTAGGAGAGAAGACTTTGGGAGATTAGCGACGGGTCGTACTGAGCACCATTAAGAGTGGATCGCCGTTGGCGAAGTTCATTCGATGCCACAGGCAGCTTTGAGCCAGACGCAGGCCGATCTGAGGCCGGTAGTGGTCCGCCGGACGCCGTAAGCGATATCTCCTTTAGGACCTCTTTTTCATGCATTTCCTCGGCGTGGCCAAGCTTTTGATGGTAGAAAATCGCTGTCTTGGGGTTACCATCATAAATCTTCTGACCTCGGTGCAGCAGTATGGCTCGATCGCACAGCTGGACGATTGTGCTACCCGAGTGGGACACGAACAAAATGGTGACCCCGTTACGCTTCAGCTTTTCCAGTTGAGCGAAGCACTTCCGCTGAAAAGCCTCATCGCCAACAGCCAACGCCTCGTCGACAACGAGAATATCGGGATCTACATGAATAGCGATTGCAAATGCTAAGCGTGCATACATGCCACTTGAATAAGTCTTGACCGGTTGATCGAAGTGCAACCCGATGTCGGCGAATTCAACTATCGCGGCTAATTTATTCTCGATTTCGCGTTTGGATAAACCATGGATGGCCGCGTTCAGGCGGAGGTTTTCTCTGCCGGTAAACTCGGGATTGAATCCTGCCCCCAATTCAAGAATGGCCGATATTCGGCCACCTACAGACACTGTGCCAGTCGTTGGGCAGAGTGTTCCACAGATGATCTGGAGCAACGTGGACTTACCCGAGCCGTTTCTGCCGACGATGCCGATGGTTTCCCCACGGCGGATTTCAAGGGATACGTCATGTAATGCCCAAAATTCCGGGATCACGTGTGAAGATCTTAGGCAGCGGTTGAAAGGGAAGAGGTGGGTTAGGCTCGACCGAACTAAGCTCCTTAAGCGGTCCGCGGGATTACGGTAGAGAAGATAGACCTTGCTGATGTCTCTCGCTTGAATTAGGGCGTCAGAGGACATCGGCAAACCCCTTTTTGGTATTTTGGAACCAAGATAGGCCGATGAAGAATATTGCGGCGGCGAAGGCGCTATAATAGAGCAACCCAATCAAGTCCGGCGGCCTCCCGAGGATGGAAAGGTGCCGCAGCTCTTCTACAGCAAAGGTAATTGGATTGATGTAGAGAATTTTGCGAAAGGGCTGAGGTACGCTATCGAGCGGATAGAGTACTGGGGAAGCAAACAATGAAATCGAGGCAATGAAGCTGACCAACTGGGCGAGATCACGGACGTATACGCCGGAGGCAGCAAAAAAATACGTGATCCCAACGATTGCCACGACAAACGGCAAAATCACTAGAGGAAGATACAGGACCGTTAGGGGTATAAAACCCTGCAGGCTGAAAACCAGTAGTAGCACTAGGCCTAGACCAACCGTAAAGTTTACGAGCGCCCCGTACAGGGGCATGAGGGGAAGAAACTCCAGAGGAAACACTACTTTTTTGACGTAAGCGCCGTTAGAAGCGATCAGAAGGGGGGCACGGGTAACCATTTCCGCAAATAGGGCATGCACGATAAGTCCTGTAAAAAGGAGAATTACAAAGCTGCCCTGGATATCAGGTCCTGATGGCCAGCGCATGCGAAATACAACAACAAATACGAAGGAGTACATCGCGAGGGTCATAAGCGGATTCAAAATAGACCAGCCAATACCAAGCAGGCCGCCACGATATCGCGCTGCGTAGTCCCGTGCCCATAACTGGAACAACAGGTGGTGCTGGACCTTCAGATTGGTGAGCAAACTGTTCATGATCTGTCAGATGAAAAGAGCTCGGCGATGCGGTTGTCCGGTGTAATCATGTTTGGTTCAGCGGCGATGCCGGTTGACAGAATCTTGAAGGTCACGTTCGAGTTGGCCGCGGATGGTCTTGCCGCGGTGGATTTCGAGTAGATGGTCACTGGCAACTTGAGGAGTTCGCCTACCCGTACCATTTCCGCAACGCCGCCACGGATATGATCTTCTGCGACAACCACCAGTTGATCGGCGCGATATCGCAACGCCCATCGCATCAAGTTGGCAACAGTGGTGGCAGATGCGGTCGCCCTTCTTGGCGGAGCGCGGGAGTGGGATTCAGGTTTTGCGGCAGGTTCTGGGGAGTGGAGAATCATATTCGTGGAGGCGATTGTAGCCGGCCCATTGTTTTTAGCGTCAGGTTCCGACGCGACGCCACCAGCCGGAAGAAGAAGCTGGATGAGATTCGCACATCCAAATAGGAGGGGACGTTCCCCTCCAAAGAAATGGCGAAACTCTAGTCCGTCCACTTGCAGGTCTGTTGCACGATTTTGATCGGCAGACGTCAATTGCTGGATTTTCTTATTAGCCAGTGTCAGTTGAGATCGTAGTTCGGAGACCTCACGATAGAGATTATGCACCTCAAGCTTTAGTGTCTTTAGACGAGGAACGAGAAGGGCGGTATCCGCTATTTTTCGGATTAACCAGCGCTTGCTCCGTCTGAATTCCTCGCGCCCTCTGCGCCCCACCTTGACAGCTTTTACGGCTAAAGATCGGTTGCGAACAGCTTCAGGCAGTTGATCATTTCGCGGGATGCTCGCATCGACGGCCGCGTGATTGTGGAGGCGGACCGTGTCAGCGTTACAATCAAGATCTAGAAACTCAGCGCAGGAACGATGCATTGAGGAGAGCGTGAAATCATTGAGGAAGGCGCGGTTCGCCCTTCTGGCCATTGTTCCGAATAGGTCGGGGGAGCATGTAAGTTGTTCAATTGCATTGTAAATCTCAGACGCGAACGGCTTGTCCGCGACTAATCCGCAATTGTTGCGGCGCACGTAATCCGCGGGAGCTGAATAGTTGGGTCCGTGAAACACAATCGGGCGGCCAGCGGAAAGATAGAGCACAAGTTTGCTTGGAAAGCTGAGTTGCGATACCTCCTTCATCGATTCCTCGAACGGATATGGGCAATATAGGATGTCGCAGCAGGAAAGTATCTCTGCGGCATCCGCTTGGGTTTTCCACCCGAGAAAGGTAATATGCGTGGGATCAAGGTCCGGCGGGATCTGAGGACCCATCGTGACGATGTGAACTTCCCTCCCGTCGACTTTCCAGTCCGCTGCCCGCATGGCGGCCAAGAGGCTGCGCCACTCGTTAGCCGAATAAAATTGGCCAGCCATGCCGATAAACAGCATTCCATCGCTGGAGGCACTGAGAAGTGGCGTCTTGGCTAGACTTCTGTCATGGCTCGCTATGACGGGGACTGCGCGAGCGCCGAGACGTTCTCGGTAGACTTCAGCCATGGGTATGGAGGCGGTCGCAACTGCCTTGCTTTGCCCTATGGCTTGGTCAAACTTTGATTGAATATCTCTGGTCGTTTGAGGATCGAGATTATTGGCCTTTGCCCACCAACTGAACGGATCCCACACGTGGGTATATAGAGGAACGCCTAGCTTGGTAGCTACCGGCTGAGCCATGCGAATCATCGTCTGTCCCTCTAGAACAGCCCACACTTGATCGACCGCCTGGATCCTTCCGAATTCTACCGCTTTCGAGATGAGTGGCTCAACGAGAAAGATGTTGGTCCACCGCTCCCCGAGGTTGACGATGGCATTAGCAGCACGCCGAAATGGCCGGCGCTGTGGTAGAAATGACCAGTTCTCGTTCGGTTTGCGATGGAATTCGATTGGAACGCCGCTGAATTCCGCAGAGATTTTTACGGGGATTGTCGGATTCACCACCGCAAAGCAGCATAGGCTGCCAGTGGGAATAAAACGGCACATGGCAGACAGTACCAAGCCGGCTGTGTAGTCTTCGCAAGGTGGAAGGTCGGTGAGAAGAAGGATTTTCATGACCTCTCGACATCCTTCTGGCGCGATCTTTTTTTGATGACGTCTCGGTATAGCGCTGCTGTTCTCTGTGCTTGTATGCGGATGTCATAATGATCCTCGGCTAGCAAGCGGGATGTTAGCCCGCGTGCGCGAGTGTCGCCGAGATTTCGTGCAAGTTGCTCGATAGCACGCGCAAGAGCCACGGTGCTGTTCGCTGCCGCGCAAACGCCTACGTGCGGAGCGAAGGTGATGTCCGCGACCGATGTGTCGGCAAACGACACGACGGGCCGCGCACAGGCCATAGCCTCGATGGCCATCATGCCGAAGGACTCAGCCCTCGACGGCATTACGAAGAAATCGCACGCGGTGTATGCGTCGATGAGCATCTGCTCGTCGTTAGTCCATCCATTTTCGATGATTTGGTGATGGCCGATCCATTTATCGAAATGGCCGCTTTCTTGGACAACGATAATTGACAGTTTGAGGTCGCTCGGAAGGTAATTTAGCGCTTCTTTGAACTCGCTGAGACCTTTGTAAGGGCTCGATATAGCCCTTAGGAAAAGTACTGGGCGCTTCGGGGTAATGCCAAATCGTTGACGAGCGGCTTCGCGATCTCCAGGCGTATACCGGTCAAGATTCAACCCGAATGGAATATGATGAAACTTGAAATGCCGCGCTAACGGCGCTTTAGCAGCCATTTCTAGCATCCATGATGAAGCAACGATGACGTCTGCTTTCGTTTTTGCAAAAACGGTGTCCTTCCAACTGAATTGGGAAGCGGTTTTGTCTTTCTTCATGCTGAATAGCCTTGCGAGGTCGGGGCATTGACCGCACCCTATTCGGTAGCGGGGGCATTCCAGCGGATGGAGGCAATGGCCGGTCATTGGCCACGGGTCATGCCAAGTCCAGACAGTGGGCTTGTTGCGCGTTATGTACGGCAGGGCAGAGAAACTGAAATAACCATCATGAATAATATGTAGATGGAGTATGTCGGCCTCGCGGACACTTTTGTGAAAACCTAGTGTCCAAGAATGAGCGTGAAGTCGGCTGTGAATGGAAAGCCCTGCCTCCACCCGATTTAGCACGCGCGTGATATGACGGCTTGCGGGATAATCGAACGCTTTTTCGACGAAATCCTCTTTGGATTGTCGATTCCAATACACTAGTTGGCGCATAGACACGCCGAGCTGCTCAAGATGAGGCTTAAGGTCAAAGCCATTAAATCGCCGCCCCATTAAATCACCGGAGTTCAGATTGACTCCAGTGATCTTTCTCCCTGGAAATTTCGTCATGTTCAATGATCGATGGCTCCAGCGTGCCTAGGCACAGCCACTGGTTTTAAGTCACCTTTCTCCACGACCGGCGCAACAAAGCAACCGTTTGCCCACGGGCATGGAGCATGGTTCAATGCTTTGATAGGCTCCGGCCTAAAGTTTAGAGTAGTGCGTTTTTGTCGCAAGTGTTTCCGACCTTGATAAGTAGAGACGAGAGTACGTGTTGGGCCAGTCCCCGCTTGTTCAACAATCACGCTTGCTACTGGCCACTCGACATGGCGACGTAAGTATTTCTCTCACGTGACTATCCGAGTTTCTGCCAGTCTTACACGAGTGTGACATGTGAAATGAAGAGTGTTGTGAATCGTTATTGGCGTAGCCCGATGTTCGTCTAGCATAGGCGCAAGAATAAATCCAATTAACATCCATGCATGTTCTACCTAACAAGTCCCGCAAATGCAGGAGGGCAGTGTGATCATGAAGACGGTGTCCATCAACTCAGACGCACCTCATCCACATTGCCAGCCTAGGCCCACGACGAAGGGAGCCATCTACAATTTCACGGTGGGCTTGGCACAGTCCTCGCCGAGAAGTGCGTCCGCGCCAACGCTGTCGCCCCTGGCCCGATCTGGACGTCGCTGATTCCGTCAACGATGCCCTCCAACAATTGGCAAAGTTCAGTGATAACACGCCGATGAAGCGCGCCGGTCAGCCGGCAGAGCTTTGCTACTACGTATGTGATGCTAGCGGATCCGATGTCCAGCTATTGTGTCGGGAGCGACAGTTGCGGTGACCGGTGGTCGACCATTCCTTAACAGCACGCCGGTGCGCCGCGGCGGTGGCGGACGCGCCGCTTTGCAAAGCAAAGAAGGGATGACGTCCGGCGGTTTGAAATAAAGAAGCATCGGCCTTCTCCGTCGCAGGCAATCGGGGCAGCTTGAAGTGTTGCTGGGGCATCCGGGCGGCCAGGTCGCGGAACACGCTCGCTGCTGCGAAGCGTGAGTTTGTGGAAGAAGCGGGACACCGGCTGCGGGCGGAAGTGCCTTCTCTAGGCGAGGCTCCGCAGCCCGGCGGCACGCGCATTGTCGTCTTCGGAAATGCGGCAGGCTCGCTCTGGTGATAGCGGTATTTTCCAGCATGCTGGCGTGACGCTGTTCGGCGTCATCTTCGCGCTGATCTTTTATGTTACCACCCGCTGGCCGAGGGCCTAATGCCACGACCGAGGTTCGGAACCAAGGAGAGAGGCAGGACTAGATCCGATTGTGCTTCGGCGCGACTGGCTAGGGGCTCGAGCCGGAACGAAATACAGGCTGACTGCATTGATTGTACCGGGTCTCGCTACCAACGTTACAGTCACGCCGGCATCTTTTATCGGATCTTATCAAAGCGCCCTGCGCAATGAGGTGCTGGAGCCGCTCCTGGCGCGCATCGAAAGCTGGGCCGGCGCTGCACAGTCGGCTCGGAACCCCAAAGCCCGCGGCTGCTGCGCCGTCCGGTGCGCCCCTAGCACCAGCGGCAGGCGCGGGACGTGTGGAAACCATCTAAGCGGAGCTGCGGCTTGCAACCGTGCTGACGGCGCTGAAGATGGTGACGCCGAACAGGGCGGCGGCGCGCGAACTGCACGACAGGGTGCACGCCATCTTCGACGAAGCCGACAGCAGGTCCGCGACAAGGATGCCGACGCTGAAAAGCTGTTGGGCATGATGGAAACGATCGTGCCCCGTGGCCGCGTAAAGGGTTTCATTCCCTGGCTTATCACTCAGCGACCTGCGGCGGTGACAACAAAGACGCGCTCAGTCAGGTCGACGGTCTCTTCGCGTTAAGCTGACGTCCACACAGGACCACGACGTCGCACAGTTCCCGCGCAAGCTGACGTTCGACTCCTCGGCGAAGCCAAAACGGGGCGAGAGGAAGCGAACCGCGACGCTAGGATTGGACCAACGAAGACCTTACTGGCGTCGATGCCAGTACCTTCGATCGCTTCGCCCGTCCCGTCGCTGAATGCTGCAAGCTCACCCGCAACCGTCGTCGCGCCGAGGCCCCGACATCACCACATCGGAGCCCGCAGGGCCGCGCACGTCCATGCCGCGTCGACAAGACCAGTGGAGCCGACATAGTTCCCGGTGGCGGGCTTTGCTGCCTCGCCGCCGACCCAATCCACGACGCGAAACACGCGGCGATCGGTATCGGCAACGGCGGCGAGAATGGTCGACCAGCCGTCAATGCCGTCGACGCCCGGCTCGCCTTCTTCGCCTTCCGGGCCACGAAACATCGACTGCATCGCTGATCGTCTTCGTCAATCCCTCCGCACCGACATAGACGCCGGTTGCGGGCGCTTCGCCCTTACCTTCCGCTCAGCCGGCCGCCTCCATGACGAACCGATCGCCGTCCGCGACCAGACCAAACACGGGCGACCAGCCGCCCATTGTACCCGTTGGGCAGAGGAGCCATCGCATCTTTCGCAGCAGAGGGCGGCGCGGGTGCCGCCGATAGTGCGCATGTTTTCTACACAGGCGCTGCGGCGACACCGAGCTCTTCGTAATTCTTGGCTATGCCACATGGGCGAGCGGTCTTGGCGCAGCTGGCGCTTGGTCGTCGTCGCCAACACGGGTACAACTCTATGGCCCCGACGCACCGTTGCCGGACGCAGTGGTCCGATCCGTTATCGGCCAAGATGGGGAAGCTGCGGGCGCCACGACAACCATTCCGCAGGACGCGTCTATCCCACAAGCAACGAGGGCACCTAGTTTATGGCCCAATCAATTACACCGTGCTCTGCCGCGAACCTATTTGAGATCTTTCACAGCGGCAATTTTGCACACAGTGCTGCGTAGGGCACATCTATGACCGTTGCACTCTTTGTCGACTCGACGGCGATTCTATCGCCGCGAGCACGGTAGGCTTGCCGGCAGCGCCGCAGTCAAGACATTCAAAATCAGGGCGGGGCAAGCATCTGGTGGCACCACTTATTTCAATAGCAACGCATCTGGGCGGACCTACGGCGGCGTGATAGCATCGGTGCTCGGAATTACAGAGATCATGGTGTGATGACACGGCTGCAAACCCTCAGCGCCTATGATAATGAACCTCCATGCCAAAGATCGACGCGCTGACCGGGGTGCGATTCCTCGCCGCGCTGTGGGTTTCAATCACCCACTTCCGCTACGCTCAGTTTGAAGAACTTGGCTCCATAATTGGTAGCTTTGTGCGATCAGGTGGCTTGGCGGTGCCGGTGTTCTTCGTCTTGAGCGGCTACATTCTCGCCCACAACTATCGACATTGGTTTAGCGACAAGATTGAACCAAAGCTCGCTTTCCGATTTTTCTGCTATAGGCTGGCGCAGATCTATCCTCTGCATTTTGCGACGCTAACTCTCGCTCTGATCCTCATTCTTTCCGGCGTCATGCCCGAGGGGCGCGCAGACGATGCATACACACTCGCCTTGAACATCGTCATGGTTCAGGCTTGGGGCCTGACACCTCACCTCAGTTGGAATATGCCGGCCTGCTCCGTAAGCAGCGAGTGGCTGGCGTACCTCATCTTCCCGGCCGTCGTCATCGTACTGGTCCGATTCTCGAAATGGGGACTCGTGTGTGGTGTGGTAGCTGGTGTCGTCTTAGCGGGCATCATTCCACATCCAATGCCAAAGATGGCTTACGGGGCTGTTACCGCGGCAATGTTTTGCCTGTTCGTTGCTGGTGCCTGCTGCCGGTTGTTAACACTCGAAGCAGCCCCAGGGCCTGCCTGGGATTACATTGCCCTCGCTGCCACCGCGGGACTGATCATATCTGCGACGGTAGCTGGCTGGCAGCTGACTGGTCCTGCAACGACGAAGCTCTCCGGACAGTATGTCGTGTATGCTTGCACGGTCGTCCTCATCCCGGCCCTCGGCCTAAGTCGCGGTGCTTTTGCCGGACTGCTCGGCCATCCCATCATGGTTCAATTGGGCGAGATTTCCTTCGCACTCTACCTTTGCCACATACCGGCCATTTGGTGCATGAGGGCCGTTGCCGGCTACCAGATGCCTCTCATGTTCGAAGTTGGGGTGGCCCTCGCGGTGGCAGCTGGGCTTCATCATTTTCTTGGAAAGCCCGCACGGAAATGCATCCGAGCCTGGTTGGATCGGACAAAAACTGCGCTTGTGCCGGTGGGGTACCGTTATCCTTGAGACTGGGAAAGGTGCGCTCTGGGGGCCCAATCTCTCGTGACCTCTCACGGGGGAGCAGAACGCCTTGCGTGCGAGGCTCAGCGCACAGCTGGTCGAGATCAAGGGCGAAACAGTTGTGATGCAGCACGCGACGACGTGGCTTCGGTCTCGAGGTCAGCGGTCCGCCTCAAGCCTGCTCCAGATGCGTGTCGTGGCCTTCGGGTCCCCCGGGGCGCCTCGCGACAGTTCGCGCGATCGCGATATCGAGCTGGTGCGGTGACTTCGACAAGCTACAGGACATGCTCGGCCGCGTCGGCGGAGAGCTCGCTATTGAGTGGTCTGTTGCTGCAGGTGCCCAGCCCTGAAAAATCATTGCAGGCCACACGCACCTCACGATTGATCAAACGATAGCTCGGCCTCGCTTGCGCATACGGCGAAGGTCCTTAGCACCTTTTAGCGACGCACCGTGGGTGCTCGCATCCGCGTATGGGTTCACTCCACGTCGCAAAAGCTGAATTGGTTGTTGAATTCTCAGGGCGCCCATCGTCGCTAGTAAACGAGAAGCGGACCGGACGGTGCGCAGGTGGCTAGAGCACACGCTGACGGAAGCATGTCCGCTCTCTCTGAGAGTTACGGATGCCAGCGCATGCACGCGCTTGGCCACAGCCTCGTCAGCTGGCGTCGAAAAGCCTGAGGAGAAGGAACCTGCGGGAATATCTGGCTCAGCGGTTCAGCGATCTATATGGGGATTGCGGCTTGGAGCCGGTTGCGGAGTGGACATTACAGACGCCGCGGTGCCGTCGCACGCGATCGTTTTCGGAGGATGCGGTCTGCCGCTAGCGACGTCGCCGACTTCGCCGCTTTGCTCGAGAGCACCGAGGAATTCGCGTGCACGGTCAACATTCTCGGCGCGCCCGGCGGTCGCCAGGCCGTAATGCCGGATGCAGTGGAAGCCCTTGGGCAGCGCGTGCAGCAGGAAGCGGCGGATGGCTCAAGCAACACAGTCGGCGGACGATGAGGTCCCTAAAAGCGATGCTAGACGCCCGCTTCGATGGCGCGGATGGGGACACCATCTAGCCCCAGTAGAACTTCCATAGCTGTAGAATTATGATCCCGTACGCCAACGTGGTGCCTGCGGCAATGACGAGCCCCGCGGCCAGCTTGCGCCATCGGCGCACCGGCGGTGCCCGGAGCCCGTCTGCTGCGATCTGCTCCCAATGTCCCATGTGCAGTGTCCGTGATGGCGCGTGCTCAGATGATTAAAAGAGCGACGGAATGGCTTTGGATGCTCGGTAAGCCGAGATCATGCCGGCAGTGACGTCACTCGGAAGGCATAGAGGCCTAGCCCCACCCGCTTTGCTCCAGGCGCTGCGACCTCCACAGGGACGACCATTTCTCATTACGTCGCTGGGGCACGCGCATGGACGGCCCATCGACTTATAAGCGGCAACCGAAGCTGCGATAATAAGCGCCACAATCGCAGCGTCCTTCAAAGTTTCGTTCTGGTCAGCGTGTGGAGGTGGGGCAGGCAGCTCCTCTGCCCAGCCTGAAATTGGCTGGTACAAAGCCACCAAAAAAACGAACACGATTATCCTGAACATACGGCAACCCCCGATTGACGTTAGCTGCGCCCCGGTGGATCGGCAACATCCAATTGAATTGGAGGGGATAGGCGCTGCGCAATGCACTTTTCGACCCGCGCTGTAACGACGGTTGACAGTAGGTGCCGATACCGGCGCTCCTGGCGGTCTGTTTCCGCCCGGGGGCCTGGCCAATGCTTCTCCTCAAGACCGTCGGTCTCTTTGCTGTCACCGTTATTGCTGAAATCGTCAGGTGCTACCTGCCCTTCTCTGGCTGACAAAGGATGGTTCGGCTTGGCTTTTGCCGATAGCCGCGATCGCCTTAGTCCTGTTCGCCTACTTTTTAACATTGCACCCTGCGGCAGCTGGCCGGGTCTACACCGCCTATGGCGGCATCTACGTGACCGTCGCGCTTATGTGGCTGTGGGGCGTGGAGGGAATACCTCCGAGTCCCTGGGATTGGGCCGGGGTCACCATCACGCTCATCGGCATGGATATGATCATCTGGGGCGGCTGGCAGACCTAGCGGCGAGCTAGATCGCGGCAGCAGCGTCGAAGTGGATGAGCCTACCAAGCGCTGCGGCGAGATCCGGATCGAACTGGTGTGCGAGCCATTCCTCCAGGTTATACCCCCTGACGTGCGAGGGCTAGCAGAACAGCCTTCGTGGCTATCGTGAAAGTGGGGAATGTCTCTGCTCGAGGGGGACGATAGCTCTCGTTTAAAGTACTGGCGAACAGTCGCTCGGTATTCCGGTACCCGCCATAATGGGCGTGGCGCGCGTCGCCTTCGATCGATTGGACGTCAGCTCCGCGCCGTTATCAGAAAGCACCGCCTCCCGCCTGCCGACCAGGCAAAAGATGCGGTCGGGCTACGAACATCCGAAGTGGGAAGGCGCAGGCGGCCGTCCAAGATCGTCTCCGACCTGATGCTCTGATCGGCGACTGGTGAGATGTCCGATAGCGACAACTAGGCGGCTCGACTATGTCTATCCGGCGACAATGAGGACCGCCGAGAATCGCCGGATCCAAATGCCTCGATCATCCCGGGGAGCGAAAAGTTCGTAGATAGCGCGACCTAGAGCGTCTTGCGATCCGATGGAATCGGATCGGACGCTCTAGGTTTTTGATTTGTCGCATTTTCTCGCGACGGACCGGCATCCAATTCGTCGGAAAATGCTCTAGACGCCTACGGCCGCTACTTACATCTGCTGCTATCTCGGACGTTATTGTGCGGATGACTTCGTCTGCCCTCACGGGTGATATTTCGAGCGCGTCCTCTGTATGCCGAGAAGCCAGCGACGTAGATTGAGGCCGAGCGGCCAGATAAATATTCATTTCTTTGGATGTAGCCGGCGCTACGCGGCTGATGGCATCGCCGCCCAGGTGGCGGGCCATGCCTCGAAGCTAGGCTATGGGTTTGTATGGTCCGGAGCAACAGGAACTGCCGGGTCAATGCAAGGGACAGGGCGAACGCTAGCCGGGGCCGATAGTAGAGGGTCCACCCAACCCGACAGCCGCTTGCGCCTACAGCCGATTCGTCGGCGCCGCATATGCCACGTAAAAGCCCATCTTGCCTCCGCGGCTTTTCATGTGGAGCGGTTTGTCGTGCTGCCGTCGCGGAGACCTAGCGATCGCGGTCGATGACAACGTCTTCTCGCAACGCTTGACGTGGGGGAGGGCCCACTCCGGCAAGCAGGTCCTGGCAAGGCACGGATCGGTCGTTCCGCCTTTTTGATGAGCAGGTCTTGAGGCCTATCGCCTGCCTTTCCGAAGCATCCTGTTTGATGCCGTAGGCCCGGGTTGCCGCTCCTCAAAACCAAACCCGCCGTTCGGTGCAGCACGCAAAAATAGTTTTGCGGCAACGGCCGCTCAATTTGCGGAAGCAGTTGCGGCACTGTGGGTATCGAGAGGTGCCACATGAATAACGATCGTTCACTCCAGCTTCTAACATCTGCCGAAGCGGCGCTTTTACTCGGCGTGAGCCGATCGTGGCTAGCCAAGTCACGACTCCGCGGCGATGGCCCGCGCTTCGTTAAACTCGGACGTTCGGTTCGGTATCGTGAAGACGATGTGCATGATTACGTGCGAAGACGCACGCGCTGCTCGACAAGCGCGAAATAGAGGTAGCACGAAATACATTCACATATACTCTGATAACTCAGCATCCAGTGGGCATTGGGCGAATTGTGGGCATACATGTAGCCTGTAGTTACGCCACATTATCCTATTCTATACTGTGATGTACACTGGTCATATTTGGTCCATCCTGGGGGAGAGGTAAGCCGGCCCAATGCGTGAACTCGCCGACCCCTTAATCGAATCGTCGTTTCGAGATGCCCTCGCAGCCATCGAACGCGGCAGCGACCTCACCGAAATGCAACGGCGCCACTGGGCGTGCTCGCTCCGGGTTACTGCCGCGGCGCTCGACAAGCCGCTCGACCTCGTCCCGGCGCGCTGGATAGCGGTCCGCCAGGCGATCGCCCGTCTGCACCATGTACCCCTCGGCGTGACGGCAAAGACCCTTTCCAATCATCGGGCAAATGTGCGCGCCGCCCTTCGCTGGTTTGCCGGAGAGGCCAGCCTGCCCTCGCGGAGCGCGCCGCTGAGCCCGGCGTGGGCAAGCCTAAGAGGGCGCGTCGACCACTTCCGGACGCGCGCCAATCTGTCGTCGCTCATCCGCTACTGCTCGGCGCGCGGCATTCGTCCCGACGAGGTGGACGAGCGCGTGCTCGATGCGTGTCTGGCCTATCGGGCGGCAACCACCGCCCTTCGATCCGACGTTGCAGCGCGGCGCCGTATCGCCCGGGCCTGGAACCATTGCGCCGAGGGAGTGGACGGGTGGCCCACGCGCCGGCTGGTCGAACCGCCACCCAAGGCAACGGTCGCAGGGCCCGCATGGGAGGAATTTCCTGCGGGGCTGCGCCAAGACATCGAGCGCTATCTCGCGGAATTGACGCAAGTCCGCCGGCCGCAGGGCGGCAAGCGGCGGCCGCCATGCTCGGCGAAGACCATTGCGGTGCGCCGCGCCAAGTTGGTCGCCTTCGTCCGCAAAGCGGCGCGTTTAGGAATGCCAATTGGCGGCATCACGTCGTTCCGCGCGCTCCTTGCTCCCGATCGCGTGGAGCGGGTGCTCGATGCCTATCGGGCCGACGGCGGCGGGACACCCGGCATCTACACGGTTGAACTCGCCGAGATGCTCGTCAGCATTGCCGCGCGCACCGAGGGCCTGGAGGCGGCCGCGCTGGCGCGCTTGGATGACCTGCGCGCCGAACTAGGTCGATACCGCCTCCGTGGCCTGACCGACAAGAACATGGCGCTGGTCCGCAAGGTCCTCGGGTCCAATGTGTGGCGCCTGGTCGTCAACTTACCCCGGCAGCTCATGGAGGAGGCCAATGCGCTCCGCGACCGTGCGCCCATGAAGGCGGCGGGGCTGGCGCAAATGGCGGTCGCCATCGGCATCCTCACGGTTTTTCCCGTCCGTCTCGGTAACTTGGGGGCGACGCAGATCGGCGAAAACCTGCTCCGGCCAGGTGGCCCAGGCACATGCTACTGGCTCGCGTTCCCGCAGTACGACGTCAAGAACCGGATCCGGCTCGAAACCCCTTTCGATGTGGAGCTGACAGAGCTTCTCGACGCCTACATTCAAGACCATCTGCCGACATTGCGCAGGGGGTGTCGCGAGCCGTGGCTATTTCCCGGTGTGCGCGGCCGAAAGGGCTTGGCGACGCTCAGCGCGCAGGTGAGCCGGTGCATCCGCAAGGCGACGGGGCTGCAGGTCACCGTGCACCAATTCCGGCACGCCGCAGCAGCCCTGATCCTCCGGGAAAAACCCGGGGGGTATGAGCATGTGCGCCGGATCCTTGGGCACCGCAATCTCCAGACCACGGTGAACTTCTACATCGGGTTGGAGACCGCCCAGGCCACGCGCGAGTTCGGCGAGATCATCCGCAGCAAAATGCGACTCGAGGTCGAGCCCCTATGACCGAAAAGGCGTCTTCCGCGTGTAGGATCCGCTCGTTGCCATTGATCGCATGGCCGGAGGCAGACCGCCTCGCTTGGACTGCGGCGTGCCGACCGGGGCAGCGGTTTGGCACGGGCGGGCGGGCTTGGCATCTTGCCCCGGTCACCCGGGCCGATCTCGCGCGGCGCTACGGCTATTATTTGGATTTTTTAGATCGCGCTTTGGCACTCGAGCGCGACGCGCCGCCGGCGGCGCTCGTCACGCCGGACAGCATCGCCGCCTTCGTTTCCGAGCTTCAGGAGCGGGTGCGCTCGGTCACCGTTTCCGGCACCATTTACAAGGTGCGGCGGATGGCCGAGTGCCTAGCGCCCGCCCGCAACTTCGGCTGGCTCGCGGAGATCGGCAAGGACCTGGCAATGCTGGCGCGTCCGCGGTGCAAGTTCCAGCGCGTCGTAATGACGGAAAGGCTCGTTGAGGCGGGCCTGACGCTGATGCACGACGCCGATTTGCAGGTTAATAGCGCTCCGTTTCGCCGCGCCGTTATGGCCCGCAACGGACTGATGCTCGCACTGCTCGCGCTGTGCCCCATCCGGCTGCGCAACTATGCGGCGCTGGAAATCGGCAGGAGCTTTGTTTACGTCGACGGCACGTGGTGGATCGAGCTGCGGGATACCAAGTCGGGGCGGCCCGACCAGCGGCCGGTGCCAACGTTTCTCACTGCGTTCGTTGAGCGCTACCTGCGTATGTATCGTCCGATTCTTGCGCGCAGCGCCATCGACGGAGCACGCAACGCCGCTGTCCCGATCGGCCCGGTCAAGGCTTTGTGGGTCGGCTACCTCGGCGCGCCGCTCGGCTACGCAGCGGTGCAGCGCGCCGTGACCGAAACCACGCGGTCCACCATGGGTGTGCCGATTAGCCCGCACTTATTTAGGGCGGCCGCCGCAACGAGCGCGGCGTTCTATGCACCGCAATCACCCGATCTCGCCAGCGCCCTTTTGCAGCACGCCGATCCCCGCGTGACCGAGGCGCATTACATTCGCGCAAGTTCCTTATCCGTGGCGGGCGACTTCACGGCGCTGATCAGGCGGCTGAAGAATGGTTGATGCCCCGGTCGCGACCGTTGAACCAGCGAATGGCACCATCGTGTGGATACAACGATGACGATGGCAATGATGTCGGTACGTGCGCCGCCTCGCTTGCGTAGGGCGAAGTCGGCGCTTCAGTGGTACGCATCCGGGCTGACGACTAGCGAGCTAAACGACTAATGCGTCCTGGAGTGTCGCTTGCATATGTTGAGTGCGAGCGGGAGGCGTTGATAGGGATGGCAGCGGCTTTGCGCTGTAATCACGGGTGTCTCAATTCGGCGGTTCACGCGCCCGCGCCTTTAGCACGCGCTTTTTCCCGGTCATCCATCCGCTGCACGTGGGCGCTCAAAATGCGCTCGATGTAGTTGGACAGTTTTCGTCCGTCGGCGTCGGCAAGCCTCTGTAGCTTCAGCCTTAATTCTGAAGTCAGCCGAACATTGACCGATGTGTCCTTTTTCATCGATCCCGGCTGTAGGCCGAGACTTTTGACATCACAAGACAGCACGTTGTACATCTTTGCTTCACAACGAGAAGCAACGTAAAGCGCCGCTATGTGCTGGAGTGTTGAACGATGAACGAGGAGCCCAGGTTTATCGAGCGGTCGTGCGCCATATGCGGGTCACATCACTCGCTTCCACTAGCTTGCTATACGACATCACCTTGGCCCGTGGTTCAGTGCACGGACTGCGGCTTTGTCTATTTGCGGAGGGTGCCGTCCTACGCTTCTCTCGCCGAGGATTTTCCATGGGAAGTTACGTTTGCCGCCGAGCAGAGGAGGCGTTCGCGCTCCCGTCTTGGATGCCTCGATCAGGTAACACGCTGGCGTACATATCCCGGGCATCTCATTGATAGATATCGGAGCCGTCATACTCTCGGGCTTGTAGGCAACGTGCTGGACGTTGGTTGCGGTGGATCTTGCCGCGTTCCAGAAGGCCCGACACCATACGGCATAGAAATCAGTGCAGCGTTGGCGCGAGCGGCCGCCGGGTCATTTACTGCGAGGGGAGGTCATGTCGTTCATGCAAACGCGATAGATGGAATAGAGTCTTTTCCAGACGCTTTTTTTGCCGCTGTGCTACTGCGCTCCTACCTGGAACACGAAATACAACCCAAACTTATTTTGGAAAAAGTGCTTCGCAAGTTGGTGCCGATGGGCAAAGTGTTTGTGCGTGTTCCTGACTACTCTTCGTTCAATCGTCGGGTGATGGGTGGGAAATGGTGCGGGTTCCGCTTTCCTGATCACGTAAATTATTTTACTAATCAGTCATTGCGTTCTCTAGCGGAAAGCCTGGGCTTCAGTTATCGCCGTATCAATCGGTTTTCCCCATTTGATGACAACGTAATTGCGGTGCTTAGGCGATGCTCTTCGCAAGATCAGTTTTCGACCAAAAGCACGCGCTCTAGGCGCCCTGAGCCCGATGGGCGTGCTGATTTCAATAGTCTCGTAAAAATGGAAACCTTGAGGCGCCAAGACGCCAAAAGCAGTTCAGCGAGTGATGGCCGAGCCTCTAGCTACGAACTTTCAGGAAGTTGTGCATTCGATCCGGACCGGGCAAGCTGAAGTTGCGACAGACCAACTTCACACCGGGGAACCGAATGGAGGTTCGCAACAATGCTCGGGCGGGAACGTCTTTACACCGCAGACGTCGAGCGTGGACGCTGGAGAATGCCTTCGAGGCTCATAGCCTGGCTCCTGTCGCAAGAACCGTTACCGGAATCGGCAGAAGAGATTTGCGATATCGGCGAACTCTATGGCGCGACCAACGACGATGTTTTTCTTGGCGAGCGGGCGACAGAAGCGGCCGTGAAGGCGCTGGATCGATCGGGGACCCTGCAGGAGTATGACGTCGTGCATTTTTCGACGCACGCCTTCGTAACGAAGGATTTCCCGACGAAAGTTCCTGGTCTCGTCGAGCCGGCCATCCTATTGACGCCGCCGCATAGCGAATCAACGGAGGATGACGGTCTGCTGACAGTGTCGGAGATCGAGCGGCTGCATCTCAAGGCGGATTGGGTCTTGCTCTCCGCGTGCAACACGGCGTCAGGTGACCGGGGCGACCCTCATGAGAGCGAGGGCTTGTCGGGGCTGGCGCGTGCTTTCCTTGGCGCTGGCGCGCGATCGCTCGCGGTATCGCACTGGCCAGTCGACGCCAAGGCAAGCGTCGTGCTGATGAAGGCCATGGTGGGCGGGACCGTGGAACCAGGAGCCAATCGACGCTCGCAGGCTCTACGTCGAGCCATCGGTGCTATGCTGGCGCATCCCGACGCGAGGGCAGCTCATCCGTGGGCTTGGGGACCATTCTCAGTCGTTTCTCCCTATTGAGAGGCAGAATATCTCAGATGCGCACTCTCGTTGGCACAGATGTTGGTTAGTTGGTTATGGAGAGGACTAACGTCTGTTTCTGTGAAGGCTTTCCGACGACGGCCCAAGTGCACTTGGCAGCGTTCCAGGAGGGCCGTCATCCGAAACCCTTCACAATAGCGGAAGTCGAGTCATCCGTAGTCGATACTTCCCCTGGGCTTACCGACTAGGTCCGTTCGTGAGGGCATTGCTCCATTCGAACGTCGTTCTTTCGGCGGTCTCAATCGCGTTCCACCTTATGGGCCGTTCGGGGCAGACCGGCCGACATCAGCGGAACGTTTTGACTCGGCTTGCTCTTCGCAATTAGAGCTTCTAGAGGGATCTGACTCCAGCGACGGGGTTCTCATGTTTTCCGACGAGGTTGCAGACAAATTGGGTTTCTACGTCTATCGCCTGATCGACCCGCGTAATGGAGAAACATTCTACATTGGCAAGGGGCAGCGCAATCGCGTCTTCGCTCATGTGAGAGACGAGCTAGGTGCTGACGGAGACACACTTACCGAGAAGCTCCAACGCATACGCGATATCAGAAAGGATGGATTTGACGTCGCCCACGTTATTCACCGGCACGGCCTAGATGAGAGGACCGCGCTTGAGGTGGAGGCGGCGCTCATCGACGCGTATCCCGAAGCTAAGAACATAGCTGGCGGCAGGTCATCCGGCGAGCGCGGGCTTATGCACTCACGGCAAATTATCGAGCGCTACGCCGCCCCTGAAGCAGTGTTCCGACACTCCGCATTCCTCATCACGGTCAACAGATCGGTCGCGGAGAGAACGAGCATTTACGAAGCAGTTCGATACGCGTGGAAGCTTGATCCGACGAAGGCGCGCAAGGTCGATTTAGTGATGGCAGTCGAGCGCGGCCTGATCATCGGGGTGTTTGTTGCCGACATTTGGCTACCGGCGACCCCGGAGCACTTTCCTGAGACCGCGGCGGAGCGGCCTGGACGATGGGGCTTCGTCGGACATCCAGCGCCGGATGACGTTGGTCGCATCTATCTGCGCCACCACCTGCCAGATGCGACGCGCAAGCAGGGCGCTGCCAATCCAATTAGATATGTCTCTAGTCCAGACGCTCTGCCCCCAGAGCTTCATTAGCTTCGCGGAGGGAGTTCAGTCCCAGAAGCGGAAGTCGGCAGCCGTGCTTCATCGACAACAAACTGCTGTTCGACGAAGTCTCTTTCCTGCTTACAAGCGGACCTGTCGGGACGCCGAGCGTGGTCCTTGCGAACGAGAGCGGCCTCTCAACGACGGCAAAGGGATGCTAACTGCTGACGCGCCTTGGGGAAGTCGTGGCCGCCTCCTCGAACTGGACCGATATGAGTTAGAAATTTCGAGTTTGCCTGTGTCGAAACGGGGCCGGTCCAGGGAGTCATGAGGACATCGGAATTTTCGGAAAGCCAGATCGCATTCGTGCTGCGACGGGGTGAGGAAGGCACGCGCCAGTTGTGGAGATCTGCCGGGAAGACGGCGATCAGTCATGTGACGAACTACAATTGGAAAAAGAAATATGGCGGTTTGTTTGCTGATCGCGCTGTGAAGACGAGCCTCGTTGTAGTCTCCCCTGACATCGTCCGAGCTCTGTTCCGCGCGCCGCGAGACCTTCCTGCTCGTCGTGCTCCTCCGAAGAGAACACGTTGAGACTGCAAGGTCTCGCGGCGCGCGGAACTCCATGCGCATCGTTCCGTTCGTTTTTACCGGCATGGCCGAAAGCGCGGCCTTCAGCTGGCGCGATTCCAAGCAGATCGCCGGCACCCCTGAGCTGTATGAGATTGGCGGTCAGCCACTCGGACGTTAGTCCCGGTCGAGGCCAACCCGCTCGACCCGAGCTGATAGAAGATCAAGATAGCGAGCGATCGAGGCTGCGTTCGCCGCGAAGACGCTCGAGGACGAGAACCGCAAGCTAAAGAAGCTGTTGGCCGAGCAGATGCTCGACAATGCCCCTTAAAGAGCTGCTGACAGAAAAACTTCTGACGCCCACCGCGTAGGAGAGAGCCGCCGTGAGCTGGGCGATCGAAGAGAAAGACTACTCGCAACGCCGTGCGAGCGCCCTGATCGGGCTCGCGCCGAAGGTCTATCGTACTCGGCGGCGAAGTGATGACGGAGTGCTGCGCACGCGCTTGAAAGCCTTGGCGGCTCGCCTGTCGAACTGTTCGGCGAGCTGGACCGGTTTGGCGCCAGTGACCGTATCAGAGTGGTAGGTGTGAGGGTAGGGCGGGGGGGGCATTGTTCGCTTTCCGCGTATTGCTCGAACCGTTCCAATATTTGCAGATGATCGAGAAGGGCAAAGTTGGACGCAAGCCTATGTACGGCAAGGCTATGCAACTCACAATTCCATTGCGACTGCCGCTGGAGTTAGTCGTTAGGGTAGACGCAATTGTCGATGGTCGTTCCGAACAGCCATCCGGAACCTAGAGCACGTTCACATGTGACTGAATCGGAAGGGATTCCCATCCCGTCGCGAATGTGATTCATGCTGGGTGCTGGGCGGGAGGCCAGCACCCATGGCGAGACCCCTCGACCTTGATCTGCGAGAGCGCGTCGTTGCTGCGGTTTTGTCCGGCAAGTCCTGCCGCACCGTCGCCGAGACGTTCGGTGTCAGCGTCGCCTCTGTCGTCAAGTGGACGCAACGCTATCGGGCGACAGGGAGTGCCGCACCCAGGAAGATGGGCGGACACCTCCCTTGTCTGCTTGCAGGCGAACGGAGCTTTTTGCTCGGCCGACTGGCCGAGGAGCCCGATATCAGCATGCGGGCCTTGGCCGACGAGCTGGCCGCGCGCGGGATCGTCGTCAGCCACGTTTCGATGTGGAACCTGCTGCGTCGCTCGGCACCGCCGGCTTCCTCCTTCACGATATCCACACCACCGGGCCGACGCTCGATCACGGCCTCGCCGTCATCGTGCTCGTCGTCGCGATCGGCGCCGGCGTCATGGCCGTCGATGCACTGCGCGCCTGGCGCCTCTTCGAGGGCAGCGCGCTTGTGTTGCTCGCTGCCCTCACCAGCTACTACTGCATCACCTCCGCCGCCGGCCGCGCCGCGCAGAACCAGGCGACGGCCGCGCTTACCGCCGGCAGCGTCAACGGCACGCGCCAGCGCGCCCAGGCCGCCTATGACACGGCCCTCGCCGACCTCGAGGCGGCGAAGGGCAAGCTGCAGGCCGAGCGCTCCGCCAAGCGCTGCAGCATCTGCAAGCGCGAGAAGATCGCCGTCGACGACACACAGAAGGCCGTCGACGCCGCCGACGAGAAGCTCCGGGCCGCGCCGGCGGCCGTGCCGGTCAACGCCAAGATCGAGAACCTCGCGGCGATCGCCACGCTGCTCCCGTTCGTGACGGCCGAGAAGGCGAAGGTTGGCGCGCTGCCGACCGCGTCATGTACGGCCGCGTTACTGGGCTTTCGAATGTAGTGGAAAAGATCAAGTACGCCGGGCGCCAGGCCCGCTTCGAGGCGGAGACGGCGCAGGAGGCCAGACTGGCTCTCGCCAGTATTGGTGAGCAACCGATATCGTGCAGCAGTCTGACGAGCCAACAACTCGCCAAATTGCCGAAGTTTTATCAGGATTGGTCATCTGGTGTCGGCGGTGAGCGGCAAGCGACGTGGGGGAGAAAAGTGGTGCTTGTGCTTGCTGCTTTGAATAATTGCTTAATTTGCACATGGGTTCGCGCGAGCGCTGCGTCGGGAGCAGCGTCGCCATGAAGAAGCATCGCCACGCTTTGCGCATGCTTTCGAAGGGAAAATTCCCTGAGAAAATTCGTCGCCCACCCCATTTGGGGGATGCGCAATCTCAATTGCAGCGGCATGGTTCAGGCATTTCAAGCAGAGGGATTGACCCATGACTCCGATATTTCGTGCACTCGGCTTGCCGCTCGTCCTCGCTGCCGCAACGCTGTGCTTCTCCGAGGCGTCGGGCTGGGCTTGCGATTCGGGCGGCTGCAACAACCGCCTCACGGAGACGATGCCGATTGAAGAACGCGCAGGCCAACCTCAAGACCTTGCGTGTAACACGAACGAATGCCTCCGACCTGACAGCGACGCGGCAACCCTGAAGCCATTCACAACGGCGTGCATGACGAGCGATTGCCTGCAACCGGATGCCGATGCGTCGGAGGTGAAGCCGTTGGTAACCGCATGCAGCACGAGCGAGTGCTGATCCTTGGCAACCGACGGCCGCCATGCGGGTGAGGCTTCACCTGTTGGCTGCGCTGTTGTCCCTGACTCTCGCTTGCTTCGGTATTGCGCGGGCCGACCCTGCGAGCATTTGCCGGGCACGCGAGAGTGCGCTTGAGGCGCTCATCCCGTGTCTCAGGGCCAAGTTCGCGGTGCAGGGACGTATTCAGTTTCCGGCGCGCGATAGCCCCGTATCGATCGATTTCGTGGCGGGGCGGCGGGCAGTGGGCTTCGGTGAGGGGACTGCGTTCGGAAAGCGCTCGAAGGGCATCGCGATCGAAACTCAAGCGGGCGCAATACTCCGTGCGCCGGCCTCCGGGCGGATCCTCTTTGCGGGCGCGTGGCGTAGTTACGGCCCCCTCATGATCGTCGACGCGGGGTGCGGACGGGACGTGCTCATGATGGGACCGGTCGTGTTCGGTGTCGCCGGCGGCGAAGTAATCGCGCGCGGAGATTCCATCGGGCACGTTTCAGCACCCGCATCCAATAGGTCACCCGTCATCTACTACGAGGTCCGCCAGGACGGGCGGCCTATCGAACCCGGCGGTTGAGGAGATGTGCGCAGAGGAGCGGATGCGGAGCGTACGGCTGTGGCTGGCGGCGTTCGGATGGATGACGGTTTGGCCTTCGGTTGTCCTGCCTGCCGATTGCGTTTCATTGTGCGGACGGCTCTGGCAGCTGCGGGTAAGTTATGGCGACAAATTGCTCGACGGGGGTGGCGGTCCGGATGTTGTCAGGGACAGTGATGCCGTCCGCGCGTACCGGGCCCTCCAAACGCGCAGCATGGGCTTTTGGCCGCCGGAGCCATTGCTAACGGTTAGCGGAACCCTCGTGGAGAACGCGCCGGAGGATGGCTGCGATGGAATGCTCTTCGCGGTTGCGGCAGACAACGCGGTGACCTCGCCTGCGTCCGGATTCGTGCGTATCTCGACGGTGAACGGCAAGCGTTCGATTGCCATGAGGACCGAAGCCCCGCTCGAGGTGACCGTCTCCGGTGCCTTTGAGATCAGCGTTGTAGAAGGTCACTTCGTGCTGTCGGGCGAAGAGTTAGGCCGGACGGGATCGCAAGAAGCCAACATCTGTGTGGAGGCGCGGGAGGCAAACGGCAGCTCTGTGGAGCTAAGGGCATGGATGATGCACCGGTAGCAGGCGGACGGATCCGCGAAGCGGCTGCCGGAGGGGGCTGAGGGCGTCGGAAGCTTTGTGTTGTGGCGTTAGGTTGGCTCCCCGGGGAATTGTGGTGCAGGTGGTGTGCTCCCCGTCTTTCATCCAACGGGGACTGAGCATGACCCTGATGAGCGTCCTTCAAGCTCTTCGTTCTGTTGCTAGCGTGTCGCGTAGCCGGCGGGTGTCAGCCAGCCAAGCTTCGCGTGCAGGCGATGGTGATTGAATAGCCGATGTTGCGGGGTTCCTCGCGGTGCCGGACGCCATCGGCATCGCGCTAGACTCCTCATAAATAGGAACGCCGATTTCGTCCTTCTGCACGTGGTATGGATGGCTGAACTTAAGGGTCAGGAGGCCGATAGGGGCATGCCTTGTGCCATCGACGACCAGCATGTCACTGCACTGGTCTGTCATTGGTCATTGGTTTTGCATCACTTCGGCTTCCCGAACTCGAATACAAACTCGTTTGTATTGGTTGGACTAGAAGAATTACCGAAGGTGAGTGAAGCAGGCTCGAATGTCAAGCCAGTAGAACTGCTGGTCGACTTGGCAACCTTAAAGCCGAAAGCAAAGGTAACTGTGTCCGTCGATAGCGGATCGTTAGCGTCGTTGTCGTGCCTCGATAGTCGTCTAAATGTCGCTTCCAAGTTCGCTTTCAAGTCTTGGGCTATTATGTCGGAGATAGCCCTGCCGCGCCCTGCGATTATATTCGTCTTATTGTTTCGAACTTTTACTCTGTAGGGCGAGCTACCTAACTTTATAGATAGCTTTCGAGTTTGCTCATTATGGGCGCTTGAGCTAACGTTGACAACGAAGGTTTTTAATCCGCCGTCAGTTTTCTCGCTGGTTGCCGTGGTCACATTCATAGTGACAAACCGAAGCGGTGGATAACTCTTGTTTTCAAGCTCGGCCTTGACTTTCTGCAGTACGTTCGTCGCGGTCTCTATGACTGCGCCTAGCGTGGGAGCCTCATCGTCCGCGTGTGCCGTGATCGAATTAGAAGGGATAGAAAGTAGCAGCGCCAAAGCATGGCAGAAAACAAATCGAATTCTCATTGACCTAACCCTCGACAATGTTCGTGATGATATTTTCAGTATCAATATGGATTCGTAATCGCCCCTTCTTGATCATTCGATCGGGGGCGTCGTTCTGTGTTGGAGTGAAAATAAGATACTCTTGCGTAATGTCTTGTTCGGCTATCGTATTTAAGGGACCTATATATATTTCGCCCTTGCGCACTAGCCGCTTTCCGACCCATGGGTGAGGAAGCATTACGGTGACCGCGGCATCTCCTGCAGCTTTGACTCGAATACCTTTAGCATCGGGCGGTGGGGTGAGGAGCGTGTAGGTGGGGATGGTCTGTAGCAGCAGGATGGGCGAAGGTGTGTAAAACCCTTCGAGCACAAGATCGTAGATGCCGTCGGCGGGAGGAGAAGACGCCTCTAACAGCCGTAGGCGGGCATGGGTAAAAGTTCCTCCGGAGAATGTGCCGACCGAAACGGCGACAAGGGGTCGGAGCGGAACGCCGACTGGAATGATCTGGAACTCGACGATGCTGCTGGCGGGAGTAGTTGTGGTGTCGCTGGAAGATGGGAGGGTGTCGGTATCCAGCTTGCCTGATAGCTGCGAGGTCAGGGATTCGCTTCGAGCAAAAAGGGGAATAACCCAATCGCCGCCGTTGGAGCCATCGGTTTGGGCCATCGCGAGGGATGCGCCGAACAGACACAGTAAGATGTGAAGGATGCACTGACGTTGCATTCTACGGCCCCTATTCTATCCAGTGCGGAGACGGACAGCGTTGTCGTCGCAGTGAACGGTGCGTTTGAATGCTTTTGAAGCAAATCGGGGAAGTGCGCATACCCAATTTGGGTTAATTGATCCGACAAATTTTTATTCCGCGACGAGGCAGCAGCTTGACGCCCAACCTTTGAAGCCGCGCCACTCGACCCGGCACCATTTGTTTTGGCTTTTGCCGTCATCGGACGGGCGGCAATTTCCACCGGTGATGCCTTTTGCACCAACGGGTATTCCGACAACGATAGGGTGGCGGGTTCCCGGTCCCGCACGCATGTTGAGTACGCCGCCGGAGGCCGAGGACGATACCGTGTAGGTCTGTTTTGGGAGGCGAAAGGAAGTCGCCAGCGTTTTCAATTCCGCGATGCGCTCAGCATAGAGCTCTTTCAGGCAGGTAGTGTCATCGCCACACTGGTTGCGGCGCTCCAACCATAGCTGTTGGCTGAGACGAAAAAAGTTCTGCACCGGCTCGGGTGATGTTTTGAGACTTTTCCGGTAGAGCTGCGCCATCTCCACGTCGAGCCGCGATAAATCCCCGTCCTGGCACACCGCTCGTTCGGATGGCTTGCTGTTCGTCGCGCAATCGAAGCTCGGCCTCTCCGCCAGAGGGGTGGTATCCGGGGTTGGCGAAGCGCCAGCATCGGGATCGACCGGCCTATCGCCCAAGGTGACATATTTGAAGCCTGTTTTGCGAGGCCCGCTATACGCGAACTCAACCTTGGTACCAGATCCGGCGGCAGCCATCTTCTGAGCTAGGTCTTGAGAGCCGGATATCTCCTGCCCATTGATTTCGTGAATGATTTCACCAACTTTGAAGCCGCCCTTATGGGCGGGTCCCCCATCGACGACCGATACGATGACCGCGCCACGCGTCGTCTTCAAGAAGCGGTACTGTTCTGACAGAATATCAGGCTTGATGTTCTCGACATCGTCGATGTTGACGCCAAGCCAACCCGGAGGCCTCGACTTGAGGGGCGGTGGAGGAGAGGGCGGCGGCTCGTTCGCGGCATGGGCGCCGCAGCCGTTCCTGAATCTCGCGCAGGGCGGCATCCAGACCAGCGGCACGTTGTAGCCCTCGGCCTTTGCATCCGGCAGCGCCTTGAGCCAACGGAGCGCATCCTGCTCATTGGGATCGGGTCGAGCGCGTCGCTCCGCGGAGGTGTCGTCGTTGACGATGCGGCTCCAGCGACTCACTGGGTGATCGGGGTCGATGAGTCCCTTTCGGTCAAGTTCGCCAATCCAGTCGACCAATTCCGTGACTTCTTGGTGCTGTTTCGTAAAAAAATCCCGATCAGAGTCAGATCTCGAAACCGTGATGTACTTTTCGAACAACTCATCCCGACGACGGTCAATCCAATCGATATATTCGGCGAGAGCAGTGAAGTGGATGTGTGGGGGGACAGTGGTGAGTGTTTTTCCCGCCCAGCCGAGTAGGTCGCGCAAAGCGGGGAGGTCGGGAATGGTGACGGGCGCCCGCAGGCGGAACTGCACACGTGTCCAATAATGCAATTCATCCAACTTCAGGTGCTCCAGATCGTAGGTGGTGCAGTCCCGGCAGTTCCGTAAGAGTGTTCTTATGATGGCCGTGTCGATGCCATAGGCACCAGCATAGTACCAGTCGCATTCTGCTGACCTTATAGGCCCATATTTCACACCGCCTAGCTGTAACTCCTCGGTGACCCGCAGCCAGGAATCCTTCTCGCAGGGGAAATGCCCGAAGGGCACATCGCCGCCATGAGTTGCGTCGAGATGCCGGGCTTCATGAAACAGGAGCGCCAGCCGCTGGATGCGATCGCTCATCCTATCGGTGCCGTACTTCTTCCAAAGCAACTCCGTGAGCGACACCGTAGGACGGCCACTGTTGAGATTGGCGTAGGCTCCCTCAGCGACAATCAGCAGGCGGTCGTCAACGTGCCATCCATCCAACTCCTCATAGAGAAAATCGGCTGAACGCCAGTTGAAATCCGGACGGAGGCTAGATCGGACGTGATGCCGAATTACTCCAAGAATATAGCTATCCTCACCGTCGTGCTCATCCAGCTCCTTGGCGGAAAGAGGCGGTTCCCATACCGGCTTACCACTCTTCCTTTTTCGAGCGTCAAACACGAGGATCCCGAGATCCGGCCGTGCACCGGAAATGACAACAGGAATCCCGTTATTTCGGTTTCCGAAAGCTTGGGGCGAGGAGATGATCACGACTCGTTCGATGAGCCAGGCAACGAGCGTGGCACCGGTGAGTGTACGCTTGATGGCGAGCAGCTGAGCCAAGTCCTCGGCTTCGGACAGCGCGCCGAGGCTCGCTAGCCAAACGAGGTCCTTGAGCAGAATCTCCCGACGCTCGATGGGGATGCTCGAGTGAAAGTACAGCCCGCGCGGCATGGCCCGCGGATCGTCGTTTTTCACCATGTTCGCGTCAAGCGGGCCAGCGAATACGATGTCGTGCATCGATGATATTGCAAGCACGCACAACGCGGCAACGACCGTCCTAATCAGTTTCTGTCGAGATCGCATCTTGCCAGCTTGCCCGTGTTCGTCAGCTCGATGTCATGACTGCAGCGCTCGACGCCTCGCTCGGTGACGACGATGACAGGATGCTTCAGACGGCATGCCAGCAGGCGCCCGCCGCTATAAACCGCGAAGTTCTCTCTTCCGTCGCACGTTGCCTCAGTGCCCTCAGCAAGCCTGACGTCGAACTGAGGCGTCCTTCCCTCCGAGCAAATCTGCGTCACGGCGCCTTTATAGTTTTTGTCATGGACAGTCCGGCAAGAGATCTCCATCTTTTTCCCTGTGGTCGCATCGAGCATGACAGTTACCGTTTTAATGCTCGGAATTGCGCCACCTCTCTCCGCGGCATCACGATCTGATAGCGCCGCCGTTTGCGATAATTTGGAAGACGATGGGTGCGCTTTACCGCCGAGCCGCGCGATGCCTAGACGCGCCAAATCTGCAAACGTCCCATCGGGGAACTTGACGAGATAGCTCTCCAGCTTCGCGATCGATGAGGTGTCCTTAATCGACTGCCAGTAGAGGATGTCCGCTGAGTTGTTCTGCTGTGGTGGAGGTTCCGCGCGATCGGAAAAGGCAACTTTCCCGTCATTCCGTTTCTCAGTCTCGACGGCATCATTGATGCTGTTGTATCGCCGTTCGACCTTGTCGGCGATCGCCAGAGCCCGCTGATAATAGGGCTCGGCCTCGGCGGTGCGATCGTACGCAAAAAGGCGGTATGCTAGACGGCTCGTGGCCTTCCCGACTGCCGGATGATCTGGACCGTATGCCTTCACTGCAATTGTGAGTGCGCGCTTCAGTAGCTGAAACCCCTTGTCAGGTTGACCAAGCGTGAAGGCGTAGCATGCGCCAAGCCATTCGCTATGCCACGCGACAATCGGATGTTCGGAGCCAAGCAATGACTCGTAATGGGCAACGACGCGCTTAGCTGCTCTCTCCGCCTCTACATACTTACCAACACGCGATAGCTGACTGTACTCATTATAAAGTGCAGGAAGGCTTTCGCGGTCTAAGCCCTTAAGAATCTCTAGTTCACCGAGTACTCCGCTAATGTTTGGCTCTGCGCTTGGCGCGGTATTTTCGCCTGGCGCTAGAGCTTTAACACGAATGGAAAGCGCATCCATGAACTGCGCAACCGCATCTGCTGTCCGGCCCTGGCTGCGATAGAAAATCCCTAGCCGTTCAAAGATGACAGCACGCGTTAGGTGATCTGGGCCGAAGGCCTTCTCGTAGATGGCCAGCGAACGCTTCAGGAGTGGCTCTGCCTCGCTATCGCGCTTCTGCTTGGCGTAAATATCGGCGAGGCGTTCGAGGTCTGGCGTTAGCTTCGGATGATCGAGTCCAAGCACCTTCTCTCTCAATGCAATCAGGCGACGATAGAGCGGCTCTGCTTGCCCGTATCGTTCGAGACGCCCATAAAGCATTGCTAAATTAGCGACTTCCAGCATAAGGTCGGGATGATCAGCGCCTTTTTGCCTTTCCGCAAAGGCAAGCGCGCGGACTGCAAGCGGTTCTGCTTCCTTGAAGAGACCTTGCAGATAATAGCTGGCCGCCAGCTTGTTCACCAAGCGGTCCAGTATCTGCTCATCGGCCCCGTACAGCTCCTCCGCAACTGACAGGGCGTTATTATAAAGCGGCGCCGCTTCGGAGTATTTGCCTTCGTCGAAGAGCTTTTCCGCCCGCTCAAGCCAGAGCCCCATTTCCGTTGACGACGGAATGGGTCCGAGCCGCGCCCGCAGATCGCTTGGTATGCCGTTGCGGAGCACGTGCAACGTCACCTCCGACCCGGGCTCAAGCGTGGCGATACGCTCCGAGAGGTCCTTGCCGTTGGAGATATTTCCGCTCACGTCGACGACGATGCCACCCTGACGAACGGGCCGTGCGGTGAGGCCACGGATGAAATCCTGCTCTTGCAAATCCGCTTGTGAGGCAGCCCCATTGGGGGAGACAAAACTTACGACTGTGCCGGATCTGTCGGTGAGATTATTGCCCGATATCTCTTCGTCGGTCGGATCCCGCATTCTGATGCCTAGCCACGTTCTGCCCCCAATGATTAGTGCAGCAAGACGACCGGGCGGGGCAGCGTCCCGCTCGGAGGCGCGTCCTCCAACGTTTCTTGCGATGGCATCGAGAGCCTCCACGATATCGATTTCTTCCTCTTTTCCGGGTTTCGTGTCCGTGGCTTTAGGATCTGTCTCTGCCGTACGGCCCGGTGTGTCTCCCGCGCCGGGTTGCGTAGATGTGATGGCAACGGGAGGCGAAATCTGGATGGCTACAACGCGACGCTGGTCGCCCGATCTTATGTACAACATCATCGCCGTGCGGCCGAGATCGATGGCCTGTCTCATCGCGGCCTCAACCCCTTCCGGTGTGGAGACTTGGTCGCCGCCGGCGTTGTCGATCACGTCTCCCGGCTTGAGGTCTTTCTTTGCCGCATCGGAGTCTGGATGAACCTCAGAGATCGCCACGCCGCTGGCTCCGGCTGGCGCCTGCGTCAAAGTCAATCCGAGCGGGCGAAGTTCGATTTGGATGTTGGTCGACGGCGTCGTTACCGAATCGGTAGGCTGTGCATTTGCCAGATCGATCGCTGAGGTTGCGACGAAAACAAAAGCGAGGGCCCCTAGCATTGGGCTACTCAACCACGCACATATCCCACACTCAGCCATGCGACTCCCAATTCCCCGCAATATTTATCGGGCAATCTTCTCTGTCTAGAAGAAGCGCCATGGACCTCTGAGACATGGCCTGACGGCTCTCGCTTGCCTAGGCACTATGTACCGCCAGCTTGCTTGCGTTGAGTGTTGTCATTGTTCATCACGGCAGGGTGCGGGTGCTCGACTCATTGATGGCCGTAGGCCCCTTCTGTCTGCCGGACTCATCCCCAGGGGATATATCGGCTGCGGGATCAGCTTGCTCGACCTGGGGCGCTAGACCGACCAAGGTCGATCGCGGCTTGCCGTCCCGGAGATAGGTGACGAGCAGGGATTTTCCGAGTGTCCCGCGGGAGAGCACATAAAATGCGTGGGGAACGGTCGAGACCGCGGTCTCGTCCATCTCGAGGAGAATGTCTCCCGGTTGCAGCCCAGCGGCTTGGGCTGGCGATCCGGGAAAGACGGTGGCGATGATAGGCGCCTCCTTCGACAGCCTGCGCGACCATGCGGGGCCGTTAGCGATTGGGCTGAGGGTCACGCCAACGCGGCCAAGGGGCGATATACCGAGGCGCACCCCCACGAAGATGCGCTCATCGTTCCGCCATAAGCGGAGCAGGATGAGGGATCCGGCGGACAAAGTCTCGGTGACTTCGTGAAGGTGAACGGTATCGCGAACATGGGTATTATTGATTTTGACGATTATGTCGCCAGGCGCGAGCATTTTTTCCTCGCCGGGACTTCCGGCGATGATGTCACTTACACGACAACCCCCGCGAACCTCTTCATCAATTTTCCTGAACTCTTTGGCGTTGAGGTCGGTGCAAACGACTCCAAGCCATGGACGCCGCGCGTCATAGGCTGATTGGCTGGAGGACGGCGTGCTGAGCGAGAATGCGACAACAGAGAAGAGAGCCACTCCAACGGTGCCGAAAGCCCAAGTCTGTCTCATCTTTCCCCCGAGATTTCCAACCAGATCGGTATGCGTTGGCCAAGCCGGATCGGAATCGAGTATTGCCCTCGCCGCTACGGCCTTACGGCCGCCAGAAAATAGAAGCCGATGCGGTGCAATTAAATCGCAGCGCGGAGCCTTCGCAACCCAGCCTGACCACCACGCCATGAATGTGCCCCGCTTTTGAGGACTGCGCATACCCCATTTGGGGTAGATTGAGGGCATCAAGCCGCCGTTTCATCAGCCGCTGCGATGCACCCACGCCGGACTGGCGGCGACCTTGGAGATGAGCTCGGCCTGGCGGTTCACGCCGAGTTTCGCGAAAATCTTCTTGAGATGGGCGCGCGCGGTATCGATCGTGATGGCGAGGTCGGCGGCTGCGTCTTGCACCGATCGACCCTTTACAAGCTGCTCGCAGACGCGCGCCTCGGCCGGTGTCAGGCCGAACAGGCGGCGGAGCATGTCGACCGGTGTTTCGATAGGTGCTTCTGGCAGCGAGAAGAGTAGCACAGCGACGGGCCGCTCCTGACTGTCAGGCGCACCGGGGAGGTGGCCGCTGAGGCGGCTCACCGTCATGGGAATAGGTTCGCGGCCGGAGCGACGGGCGAGGGAAAGCGCGTGCGTGCCCCCAGAACGCATGGAATCGGAAATTGCTCGCCGCAAGGCCGCATCGTGTGTGGGCGAATGCGCGCGAACGCTGCCGGCATTGACGGATAGTCCGTCGCCAAGCTCGGCAATACGCAGACCCGCGCGGTTGCCGTGGATCAGCCGCCCGTCCTGACCGACGAGGAAGATGCCCATCCCCACGCTATCGAGCGCGCCGAGTGCACTATCAGCCTCGAACCGCACGCCCGCCAGATGCTCGCTGACCTCGATCGCCTGTTTAAGGTGGGGAATGATCTCGCTGAAGGTGGCAACATCGTCATGGGTGAAGTGGGATGCGTCGCGCCCACGGAACACGCCGAGGATGATCAGCGAGCTGTCCTCTTCGGCAAGACTCACAACAAGTGAGTACTCGACACCAGCATGCCTGAGCATGTCGCGATAGATCTGCGAATTGTGCAACTCGGTTTCGTCGATTTCCAGCCGGCACGACAGCGGGCGGCTGGGATAGTGCTCGAGGAACCGCATGCGCGGGTCGGTCGGCATCAGCTCGGCGAAATGTCGCTCGAAACGTTGGGTCGCGAGGCTGAGGTCATGCGTGTCATACATGCGGATAAGATCGGAGTCGTAGCCGTACAGGGCAGAGAAATTGAGCAGGCTGTTGCGCGGCTGAACGCGCACCACCTGCGCGCCATTCGACGAAAATGCAACCGTCATCGCATGCAGGAAGTTCGGCCAACGTGTGCCGTCGGCCGCAGCATCGTACAGCTTGCCGATTATCGGCAGGATGGCTGCTACGTCTGGTTTGCCCTGCGTGGTCATGCCGGCCCGATCAATGCCGTGTCGACCCGGTGTCATCGGGCGCCTGAGGGGAACTGCGCTGCCGCCAGACGGGGCTGGCCATCACCTTTGCGACCAGCTCCTGTTGGCGCCCCACATCGAGCTTGCCATATGTGCTCTTAAGGTGTGTGCGACAGGTCTCGACGGAGATGGCGAGTCCTGCTGCGATCTCCTGCGGTGACTGTCCTTCAACCAGTCGCTCGCAGACACGCGCTTCGATCGGTGTCAGGCCGTAGAGGCGGCGTAGCAACTCCGCCGGCGCTTCGATCGGGTCTTCGGGCAGCGAAAGGAACAGCACCGCCAGCGGCCTTTCGAGCCCTTCAGGACGAGTTCGCCCGAAAGCGCCCTGCAACGCGCCCACGACGATGCCGATCGGCTCGCGCCCCGACGGCCGCGTCGCGGCCATGGCAACGGCGGGTGGTGAGATACCCTCGCCCCTCCCCAGCAGCGCCGACGCAATCAACTGACGCAGCGCCGCCGTCTCGCTCCGGGCATGCAACGTCAGGGTGTCACCAAAGCCGGACACGCCATCGCCCAGTCCAATGATCCGTCGGCTAGAGGTGTTCGCCCAGACGATCCTCGCATCGCGGTCGACCAGCACCACGCCCATGGCCAACGTGTCGAGCGCGTCGCGCGCCACCTGCGCCTTGAAGCTCGCCTCTGCCAGATGCTCGCTGATGCGGATCGCCTGCTTCAAGTGCGGGATCATCTCGCTGAAGAGCACGACATCGGCTTCGCCGAAATGTTCTTTGTCCTTGCCACGAAAAACGCCGAGCATGATGAGCGAGCCATCGTCCTCCGGCAGACTGACGATGAGCGAATATTCGACGTCTGCCGACCTCAGCATGTCCTGATAGACTTGCGAGGCGTGCAGCTCTTCTTCGCGGATCTGCAAACGGCACGACAGCGGCCGACCCGGGTAGCGCTCGAGAACGCGCACACGCGGGTCCGTCGGCATCAATTGCATGAAGTGCTGCTGGTAGCGTGCTATGGCGCCCGGCATTCCGCCTTCGCCGCCATAATAGCGAAGGATCTCATCGTCATAGCCGTAGAGGGCCGAGAAGTTCAGCGCCGCATCACGCGGCTGCACCCGCACGACCTGTGCACCTTTGGCGTCGAAGGCCGTGGCCATGGCTTGCAAAAAATCGGGCCAGCGCGTGCCGTCGATGGCCGCAGCGTAGAGCACCCGAATGGCGGGCAGAATCCCGGCAGGATCTGGAACGCTCTGAAAAGACATCGAGAAATTCGCGCTGCTGGCGTTCGAAGAAGACGGGCAATGATCGCACTATAGTTTGCACATGGGTTCGCGCAAGCGCGGCGTCGCCAGCAGCTTCGTAATGAAGAAACGGCGCCACGCATTACGAACGCTTTCGCCGGGAAAATTCGCAGAGAAAAGTCGTCACCCACCCCCATTTGGGGGATGCGCATTCTCAACCGCGGCGGCATGACACAACCATTTCAACAGAGGGATTTGACAGATGATTCCGATATTTCGTGCAGTCGGCGCACCGCTCATCATCGCCGCCGCAACGCTGTGCTTCTCTGTGACGTCGGGCTGGGCTTGCGACAATGGCGGCTGCAACAATCGCCCCAGTGAAATCGCGCCGGACACGGGCAGTGTCGCTGTTCCGCAGCAGGAGCTTGTTTGCAGCACAAACGAGTGCGTACGCCCGGACACCGATGCGACTGAGCTGATGCCCATCCACACGGCGTCATGTGAGGGCGGCTGCAATAACAGCAACGACGACACCAGTGGGAATGCGAAGCATCGGATTCCGGGCACCTTCGAAGTGGCGTGCGATCCCAGCTGTCGTAACGACGGTGGCGGCAGTGGAAGCGCCGACAGTGGGGAGGGTAAGTATAGGCCCGAGTACCCGGCTTCCTTCGATATCGGATGCGGCACGGACAACTGCGCGCACCCCGATGCGGTCGAACCATTGCAGACGGCGTGCAGTGACGGCAGCTGCAACGATCGCCCTGACCCGGAAGACGTGAGTGCTCCCGAAAAGCTCGCGTGCATGACGGTTGACTGTCTGCGGCCGGAGACCGATGCAGTCGTGCTGAAACCGTTGATAACGGCATCATGCGGCACGAGCAACTGCTGAACCTGGTCAACCGAAGGCCGCCATGCGGGTGAGGCTTCACCTGTTGGTTACGTTGTTTTGCTGCGCTCTCGCCTGCTTCAGCGATATTGCGCGGGCCGACCCTGCGAGCGTTTGCCATGCAGGCGAGAGTGCGCTTGAGGCGTTCATCCCGTGTCTCAGGGTTGAGTTCGCGAAGCAGGGAGGTACTCAGTTTCCCGCGTGCGATAGCAGCTCACCCCTTTATTTCGTGGTGGGACGGCGCGCAGTGGGCTTCGGTGAGCGGAGCGCGTTCGGCAAGCGCTCGAAGGGCATCACGATCGAAACCCAAGCGGGCGCGCTACTTCGTGCGCCTGCTTCCGGGCAGATCCTCTTTGCGGGCGAGTGGCGGAGCTACGGGCCGCTCGTCATCATCGATGCGGGGTGCGGACGGGACGTGCTCCTGATGGGACCGGTCGTGTTCGGTGTCGCCGGCGGGGAGCGCCTCGCGTGCGGAGATCCCATCGGGCACGTCTCAGCACCCGACAGCGGCGTGCAGCCGGTGATCTATTATGAGGTGTGGCAGGACGGACGCCCAATTGATCCCGGCGGTTGAGGAAGGGCTTGGTCTGTGTGGAGGATATGCGCAGCATAAGACTGTCGATGACGGCGTTCGGATGGATGCCGGTTGGACAGCGGGACGAGAGTCCGGCTGGCGACGGGTCCCCCGCGACAGAACTGACGATTGTAGCGTTGTCCTCGGGCAACGGCCGGCAGCATTCGAAACCAGCGGCCCTTCGCGCACGGAACAGTCGCCGGCCACGGCTGAGATCTACAAGGTTTCTGAAAGCTGCTGTTTGGTGCGGGAATAGTCGGTGTACGTGACAATGGCCATCCGTGCGTTGCCCTGAACGGAATCATTGCGCCGAGGAATAGAGCATTGCCTTTGAGGCGACACGAAATAGCAGTCTGGTGCCTTCGCGTCCTTCGTTCCATACAGGGGATCGCTGTGCTGTGCGCCATCGCGGGGAGCGCTGTTGCAGGAGACAGCAATGGGACCGGCCCTCTGCAATACCGACCCAATTCTGAACCGCGTGCCGTCGAAGCACGGGAGCGCTTCCGCGCCAAATGCCTATCGTCAATCCCACGACTCGTGTGGCCGGAGGGACGACGCGTCAAGATGAAGAGTGTAAACGGCCGCCCTTGTCACGGTGACGTCATCGAAGTTGCTTCCGATGGCCGCGTAACATCCCCTGCTGACGGTTATGTCCGGGTTGTTGTGAACGATGCCGTGACGACAATCGGGATCCGCCACGACAGCAAGAGTGACATCGAAGTGAGCGGTTCATTCGAGCACGGCGCTGAGGAGGGCGATTTTGTGCTTGCGCTGGAACCGATTGCACGGTTCGGCGGCGGAGAGCGCTACATCTGCCTGGAGGTAAGGGACTGCGAGGGAAAGCCGATGGAAACGGGAATCTTTATTTGGGAGGAGTGGTGATGTCTGTGTCTGCGATAACCCGCCGTAATTTGTGGGCGATATTTATTATCTGAAGCCTTTTATGTGTCGTTTAGCTCCGCCGTGGATTGCCTCGTATAACAGGGGGGCGTTCACCGCGCTCACACATGCACTCGTCCACGAGGGCCTGGAATTCCTCACGGCTCATTTTGATGTTGATCGTGCCGTCAGCGTGACGGAACGCATTGAAGGCGAGCTGCAGCGGGTCCAGCCACTCGACAAGGTGACGTAGCGATGGCGATGTAAGTGATATCGGCAACCCAGAGCTCATTGGGCGCAACGGGGGGCACATCTCTGGCGAGGTTCGGAAAGATCGGACCATCATGATTGCCGTCCGTTGTGGCGGGACGCCGGCGCGGTTGCACTGAAAGCCCATTCTCCTTCATGATCCGCATCACCTTTTTTGGGTTGATGATGCGGCCTACGGCATGCAGTTCGGCAGTGACGCGCCGAAATCCATAGGCGGGCCACTCTGCACAGGCCTCCTGGATAGCTCGACGAGACGAGCCTCGTCGCACGATTACTCCTCTGCCGCTCCGCATGTGGATCTTGCCAGCGACATCAGCCTGCTCGCCATGCTGCTGTTCGAGAAATTCGGACAGCATCAGCCGCTGAACCGCCAAGCGGACCGGTACGCGCGCGAAGGCGTGCCGTGCTCGAGCCATCCCGCGGCGCATCGAAGCCCATCCTCGCCGCCGAGCGGCTGCACGGCGACGGCACCACCGTGCCTGTGCTCGCCAAGGGCAAGATGGATATCGGCCGGTGCTGGGTCTACGTGCGTGACGATCGGCCCTTCGGCGGGCCGACGCCACCTGCCGCGAAGTTCTACTACTCGCGAGATCGCCGAGTCATCAATCTTTGCACTGCTGTTGATCGCTTGAACCATATGAGTCGTCAACTTGGGGGCGATTTCGAGCGCATTGATGCAGTTCTTGGACGCGCGCTCCCCGATCATCTAGCGGCCAACTTTCCCGACACTTCCCCGCTACTGGTAGGCGAAGTGGGTTGCTATGCCAGCCACCTCATCGCCGCTGAGACGATATCTGCGCGTCGGCTTCCGTATGCCCTCGTGCTCGAAGACGATGTTGATGTTGGCTTGGATTTTCGGAGCACCATCGGATCAGCCGTCGAGGCCATGCGCGGCGAGTGGGACATTCTGAGCCTGTCGGGGGCGAAGCAGCATCCCCATCGCAGTGTCGCAGGTCCGTTCGGCGAAGATCGACGCTTGGTCCGCTATCTACACTTCCCGAAAACGACCGCTGCCTACGTGCTCAGCGCTTCCGGTACCCGAAAGTTGCTCGCAACGCGTGTGCGAATGCGGCCGGTTGATGTTGACATCCGCTACGGGTGGGAGATGGGCCTGACCGGCTACGGTATTTTCCCGCCTCTCGCAGGGCAGAGCGGTAAGTTCGTTTCGTCTATTCCTAAGGTTGGTAAGCAGCGCTTCTACTGGCGCTCCGCACCGTTGGGCTATCTGAGAGGGCGCCTTGGACGGCTACGCCGTTTCGGCCTCTCCAATCTGGCGAGATCTTACCTCGCACACGGGAATAGTTAGTCATCCGCAAATTGTATGCGGACTGGAAAACTGTGACCATCTTCAAGCGCGGCTACCACGGTAATTAACGCTATGCGCCCGAACCCACCTGCATAAGCGATAGCCGCCTATTGACAGTGCGGCGTCGCTGTGAACACGGACGGGGTGCATGACGTGTGCACGCGTTAAACCAGAAGCCGTCAGATAATAGATAAGCAATTGAAATCATTGGTGCCGGCTGAGGGACTTGAACCCCCGACCCCCTGATTACAAATCAGGTGCTCTACCAACTGAGCTAAGCCGGCCTCGGCGTCCGTGCGCGAGCCTTATATCGCGCTCCGCAGGCCGCCGCCAGTCGCGCGACGGCCGCGGCCTGCTCCGCTGCGGGGCGGCAATTAGCCCTTCATTATCCATATCCTGAGATGGTGAACGCAGTTGCGTCAGTCCTGCGGGTGAGACCCCCGCGCGTTGAATGTCAGTCGAGGTATTGCGCAT
>Ga0180221_1000232_pt1 | contig 60354 bp, 61 predicted proteins | sample eDN5th37CKraftMG_FD_151339 | JGI IMG/M metagenome (GOLD analysis project Ga0180221, IMG submission 151339) | Enriched Miracle-Growth compost microbial communities from Emeryville, California, USA - eDNA 5th pass 37_C Kraft MG (version 2) (version 2) ... | reverse complement strand
TGGAACATCGCCCACTGGCAGGACGTCGCCGCCCGCCTGCAGCGCGCCCGCACCCAGACCACCGGGCTCATCGTCCCCGCCTGACAAACCAGGGCCCACCACGCGCTGTGAGCGCGACTTCGGGGACTATCCGGCCGCGGATAGTCCCCGAAGTCGCGCTCACAGCGCTGTCTGCTGGGGCGGAGGTGCTCAGCCCTGGCCGAACTCCGCGTACGGGACGACGTCCTCGTCGGCGGGGGCGGTCACCTCGACCGGCTCACCCCACTTGCTGAACGCCGACTCGACGACCATCTGCTGCCCGTCGACCTCGATCGTGACGTCGGCCTGCACCGGGAGCCCGGCGGGATCGACCTTGTACACCGCGGTCATCTCGCCCAGCTGGTCGGCTGTCGACGCGTCGACGCCTGCCGTCCCGTCCTTGACCTTCGCGGGGTCGATCGTCACCTCGTAGACCTCGGTGTCGACCCCGTCGATCGTCTCCGAGCCGACGTGCTCGAACGACGTCACGGCGTCCGCCATGGCCTCGGCCTGCCCTGCGGCGTCCATAGACTCCAGCGAGCCGATGGTGCCGGCGAGGGCCGGGTCCTCGGCCATCTCCTGGGTCGTCATCGACAGGTACTTGCCCTGGGTCAGCTCGCCCATGGCCAGGTAGATCGTCCCGTCGACCAGGACGATGTCGATGTCCATGCCCATCGCGGCCATCGACATCTGCATCGACGAGTCCTCGAGGCTGGTGCCGTACGCGATGTCGGCGGTCGTGGTGTTCCCGACCATCCCGGTCGCCTCGGCGAGCTCGCCGGAGTAGGTCAGCTCCATGTGAGCGCTGGACGCCTCCTCCTGCGCGGTCTGCATCTGCCCCGCGAGGTCGGTCAGGTTCGCTGCCGTCGTGACCCGGGCCGCCTGCCCGTCTGCGTCGGCGCGGGCCGACGACGACGCGGGGTCCTCGTTGCCGCAGGCGCTCAGGGCGAGAGCGACCAGCCCTGCCGACGCCAGGGCCACGGGCTTTCGAGGGACGCGCATGATGCTCCTTCTCGGGATGTCGTGAGATCTCATTCCATCACGACGACGTGCCCGGATCATCCGTCCGCCGGGTCCTCCGCGGGATCGTTGTCGTTCCGTGTCTGGAGGCGCGAACGGGCGAGGGCCCCGCCCACCGGGAGGTGTGCGGGGCCCTCGCCCGACGGCGTCGAGGAGTCAGTGGGCGTGCTGCCCGCGGCTGAACTCGAACACCCAGCCCACGAGGCCGATGACCCCGAGGAGGAAGCCGATGTAGAGGACCCACCATCCGACGGCGAGCCCGAGGAAGGCCACCGCGGCGGCCCCGGCGATGACGAGCGGCCACCAGCTCCACGGCGAGTACACGCCCTGGTCGCCGGCGCCCTGCTCGATCTCGCCTTCCTCGTCGTCCTCCGGACGCGGGTCGATCCGCCGGGCGGTCAGCGCGAGGTAGGCGCCCACCATGGCGACCAGGCCTCCCACCAGGGGGATGCCGAGGTAGCCGACGGGCTCCTGGAAGCCGGTGAACAGGCCGTACAGGACGCCCACCACGACGAAGAACGGGGCGAGGAACAGGAAGAGCTTGATCTCGATCTTCACTTGCGGTTCTCCTCCTCGTCGTCGATGACCGTGGTGGTCGACCGGGCGGCCTCCGACTGCGCCGCGTCACGACGCTCCTCGACCAGGGACTGCTGACCGCGCCGGTCCGAGTCCCCGTACACCTCGTCCAGGCCACCGGAGCCGGGCGCCTGCTCCATCGCCGCGACCTCGGGGTGGTGCAGGTCGAACGCGGGCGACTCGGAGCGGATGCGCGGCAGCGAGGTGAAGTTGTGGCGCGGCGGCGGGCAGCTGGTGGCCCACTCGAGCGAGCGGCCGTAGCCCCACGGGTCGTCCACGGTGACCTTCGGCGCGTTGCGCCAGCTGGTGTACACGTTCCAGAGGAACGGCAGGGTGGACGCGGCCAGGATGAACGCCCCGATGGTCGACACCTGGTTCTCCCAGGTGAAGCCCTCCTCCGGCATGTAGTCGGCGTAGCGGCGGGCCATGCCCTCGACGCCCAGCCAGTGCTGGATGAGGAACGTCATGTGGAAGCCGATGAACAGCAGCCAGAAGTGGACCTTGCCGAGGCGCTCGTTGAGCATCCGCCCCGTGAACTTCGGCCACCAGAAGTAGAACCCGGCGAACATCGCGAACACCACGGTGCCGAAGACCACGTAGTGGAAGTGCGCCACCACGAAGTAGGAGTCCGAGAGGTGGAAGTCCAGGGCAGGGCTGGACAGGATGATGCCGGTGAGGCCACCGAAGAGGAAGGTCACCAGGAAGCCGATCGACCACAGCATCGGTGTCTCGAACGTGAGCTTCCCGCGCCACATCGTGCCGATCCAGTTGAAGAACTTCACGCCCGTCGGGACGGCGATGAGCATCGTCATGAAGGCGAAGAAGGGCAGCAGCACCGCGCCGGTGACGTACATGTGGTGGGCCCACACGGTCACGGACAGGGCGGCGATCGCGATGGTCGCGTAGATGAGGCCCTTGTAGCCGAAGATCGGCTTGCGGCTGAAGACCGGGAAGATCTCCGACACGATGCCGAAGAACGGCAGCGCGATGATGTACACCTCGGGGTGGCCGAAGAACCAGAAGAGGTGCTGCCACAGGATGGCCCCGCCGTTCTCGGGGTTGAAGACCTGGGCGCCGAGGCGGCGGTCCGCACCGAGCGCGAAGAGCGCGGAGGCCAGCGGCGGGAAGGCCATCAGCACGAGCAGGCTCGTGACGAGCGTGTTCCACGTGAAGATCGGCATCCGGAACATGGTCATGCCCGGCGCGCGCATCGTGATGATCGTGGTGATGAAGTTGACGGCACCGAGGATGGTGCCGAAGCCCGCCAGCGCGAGGCCGAACACCCAGAGGTCTCCGCCCAACCCTGGACTGAATGTCGTACTGGACAACGGCGCGTAGGCGAACCACCCGAACGACGCGGCACCCTGCGGGGTGAAGAAGCCCGCCGCCGCGATGAGGCCGCCGAAGAGGAACAACCAGTACGCGAACATGTTGAGCCGCGGGAACGCGACGTCGGGGGCACCGATCTGCAGGGGCATGATCACGTTCGCGAAGCCCGCGAACAGCGGTGTCGCGAACAGCAGCAGCATGATCGTGCCGTGCATCGTGAAGAGCTGGTTGTACTGCTCCTTGCTCTGCACGACCTGGAGGCCGGGCATGAACAGCTCCGCGCGGATCAGCAGCGCGAGGACGCCTCCCACGGCGAACCAGACGAACGACGTGATGAGGTACAGGTAGCCGATCGTCTTGTGGTCGGTGGAGGTGATCCACTTGACCACGGTGCGACCGAGGGTCTGGCGCTTCGGCGAGAGGCCGGGGATGACCTCGACGTCGTGCGCGGGGGCTGTCGTGGCCGCCATCAGTTCTCGACCTCCGGGAGCGTGTCGTCCTGCGGGAAGTTCGCGTCGTGCTGCTGGCGGTTCAGGTCGAGGCCGAGCTCGCCCGTCTGGCCGGCGGCCCTCAGCTCGTCGATGTGGGCGTCGTACTCCGCCTGCGACACGACCTTGACGTTGAAGAGCATCCCGGAGTGGAACTCGCCGCAGAGCTCGGCGCACTTGCCGGCGTACGTGCCCTCACGGGTCGGCGTCACCTGGAAGGTGTTGGTGCGGCCCGGGATCATGTCCTGCTTGTACAGGAAGGCGGGGATCCAGAACGAGTGGATGACGTCGCGGGAGTCCAGCGAGAACTCGATCGTCCGGTCCACCGGCAGGTACAGCGTGGGGACGTTCTTCGACGTGCCGGGCGCACCGTCCACCTCGTCCTCGGCCGTCTGGCCGCCGGGGTTCAGCAGGTGCTGGCCGGTCTCGTAGACGTCCTCGTCGAGGTAGTTGAAGTCCCAGCTCCACTGCTTGCCGATGGCCTGGATCTTCACGTCCGGCTCCGACGTCGTGTCCTGCACCGCGGACATGTCCCGGTCGGTGAAGAAGAACAGCACCAGGACCATGATCAGCGGCACGGCCGTGTACATGATCTCGAGCGGCATGTGATAGCGCGTCTGGACCGGGAGCTGGTGGTCGTCCCGGCGCTTGCGGTACGCCGCGACGCACCACAGCATCAGGCCCCACGTGATCACACCGACGGCCAGCGCCGCGATCCAGGAGCCGACCCAGAGGTTCGTCAGTCGCTCGGTCTGGTTGGTCACCTCCCCGTCGCTGTAGCCGGGCAGGTATCCGCGCTGGACGGAGTCGCTGGCACAGCCGGAGGCCAACACCGCGACGGCGCCGGCGATCGCCGTCGCGCGCAGGATGACCCGCCGGGTGCGGGTGGGGCTCTTCGAGTGCAAGGGAGGCCTTTCACGTCACGTCCCGCCCGACCGCCATGGCCCTTCTGGGCAACAGGCACGCGGACAGGACCTTCGTCCTCGATGAGGTGAAGCCTAGCGCGCCCGGAGCAGGTTCGACGCCGCAGAAGCCCCCTCAGGGCGTGACTCTTTGCGCACGAGACGTCCACATGTGCGAGTTGCACACAGACCCCCGGCCGGTGTCAGATCCTTCCTCCCCGATGTCAGATCGCCGTCCCGGCCGTCGGTGGCCCTCGGGGCGGCCGAAGATGGCACGATCGTGCCCCGGGTGCGGTTCCCCCGCCCCCGCGACGCCTCCCCGCGGGCCGCCCGCCCGCACGTCAGCCCACGGAGCACGCCTGTGACCGACACCACCGACCCGACCGGCCCCCGCTCCCCCGCGCCCCGGCCCGGTTCCACGGCGGGGGCCCGGGTCCACCTGGACAACGGGGGCGCGGCGCCGCTGCACCCCCTCGCGCGCCAGGCGCTGCTGCAGGCGCTCGACGACGGCTGGGCCGACCCGCACCGGCTGCACAGCGAGGGGCGGCGTGCCGCGCGCCTGCTCGACGGCGCGCGGGAGGCTGTGGCGGGCACTCTCGGGGCCCGCACCGAGGAGGTGCACTTCACCGCCGGCCACACGGCCGGGCTGCGCGCCGCCGTGCTCGGCGCGGCCCGCGCCCGACGACGAGCGGGGGGCGACGTCGTGGTCGGCGCCACCGAGCGCGCCGCCGTGCTCCACGCCGCGGACGCCGCCGCGCGGGCGCAGGACGGCGCCCGCGTCGTCGTCGACGTCGACCGGCACGGCCGCGTGGACGCCGGGGCGTTCGCGACGGCGCTGGCCCGCCCGGGGGTGGCGGTGGCCGCCCTCCAGCACGCCAACGGCGAGGTCGGTACCCGCCAGCCGCTGACCGCCGTCCACGAGGCGGCGCGGGACGCCGGGGTCCCGCTGGTCGTGGACGCCGGCGCCTCGCTCGGTCACGACGACGTCCCGGACGCGTGGGACCTCCTCGCCGCGAACCCGGCCGACTGGGGCGGACCCGCGGGCGTGGGCGTGCTCGCGGTGCGCCAGCGGGTCCGCGCGGTCCCGCCGGAGCCCGAGGACGCCGACCCGTGGGCGCCCGGAGGCGTCAGCGTCCCGGCCGCGTTCGCGGCCGCCGTCGCGCTCCAGGCCGTCGCCGCCGACCGGGCCGCCGAGGACGCGCGGCGCCGTCGCCTGACCGACCGGGTGCGCGCCACCGTCGCGGCCGTCCCGGACGTCGCGGTGGTGGGCGACCCTGACGACCGCCTCCCCCACGTCGTGACCTTCTCCTGCCTGTACGTCGACGGCGAGGCCCTGGTGAGCGAGCTCGACCGGGCGGGCTTCGCGGTCGGCTCCGGGTCCGCCTGCACGGCGAGCACCCTCGAGCCCTCGCACGTGCTCGCGGCGATGGGCGTGCTCACCCACGGCAACGTGCGGATCGCCCTGGACCGGTCGACCGGCGAGGACGACGTCGAGCGCTTCCTGGCCGCGCTGCCCGGCGCGGTGCAGCGGGTCCGTGACGTGCTCGGGGTGGCGGGGCTGTGAACGACGCGCAGGGCGGCGCGGACCCGCGGGGCGGTGCCGACGTCGTCGTCGACGCCCGCGGCCTGCGGTGCCCGCTGCCGGTGATCCGCCTCGCGTCGGCGGCCCGCGACCTGCCCGCCGGGACGCTCGTGACCGTGCTGTCCACGGACCCCGCGGCCCGCCACGACGTCCCTGCGTGGGCGCGGATGCGCGGGCACGCGATGGCCGACGGGCCCGCCACGGGAGCCGACACCACGGACGGCGGGGATGGCGGCGGGCATGAGGGCGAGGAGGCCGTGTGGTCCCTCACCGTGCGCATCGGCGGCTGACGAGGGCCTCCGCGCAGCACGACGGCCCGGCCACCCGTGGGGTGACCGGGCCGTCGAGGTCCGTCGGCGCCGCGCGTCAGCGCGGGCCGGCGCAGCTCAGCTGAACGAGCCGCCGCAGGCGCAGGAGCTGCCCGCGTTCGGGTTGTCGATCGTGAATCCCTGCTTCTCGATGGTGTCCGCGAAGTCGATCTTCGCGCCCTCGAGGTAGGGCACGCTCATGCGGTCCACGACGACCTCGACACCGTCGAAGTCGCGCAGCGCGTCGCCGTCGAGGAGACGCTCGTCGAAGTAGAGCTGGTAGATCAGGCCGGAACAGCCGCCGGGCTGGACGGCCACGCGCAGACGCAGGTCGTCGCGGCCCTCCTGCTCGAGGAGGCTGCGGACCTTGTCGGCGGCGACGTCGGACAGGTCCACGCCGTGCGTGGCGATCTCGGTGGTGTCGGTCATGCTTCCTCCAACTGGCGGAGCGGTACGGCTGTTCCCGATCCTACGCGCGAATCTCGTGGACGCGATCACGCGGCTCACGGGAGCGGGGCGGCGGCAGGTCAGCGCGCAGGTCAGCGGCAGGCGGACCGTCCCTCAGGCCCAGGACGGCGCCCAGGTCCGCGCGACGCGCGCGGTCGCCGCCAGCACGTCCGCCCCCGTCTCGTGCACCCCGCTCACGCCGGCGCCCGACCACTCCCGCCGGGAGACCTCGCTGCGCCCGGCCAGCACCACGACCGGCACCGCGTGCGGGGCCGCGGCGGCGGCCGCCGCGGCCACCCGACCCTCGCGCAGCGTGCCGGGGTCCAGCACGGGCACGTGCACGACCACGAGGTCGGACCGGGCTGCGGGGCCGGTCAGGGGCCCGGGTGCCGGGCCCGGGACGCTCGCCAGGCCGAGGCTCTCCAGCGGGACGAACACGCCGGGGCGCGCGGTACCGGGGCTGCCGTGCCCACCCGCACCGCCGGACGGGGCGGGGTCCGCCACGACGACCGTGTCGACGTCGCACGAGGGCGCGGCGTCCTGCCAGGCGGCCGCGAGCGCCCGGGCCGAGGGGTCGGCGTCCTCGCCGACGCAGATGAGCACCTGCATGCCGTGATCGTGGCACACCGGCGCGCGGGTCGTGGACAGGGGGCATACCCCCCTGGCGCGCTGTGGAACCATAGGCGGGTGACCACCCTGCTGAACGAATCCGCGGGCGCCTCCACCGGCTTCGCCGAGCCCGCACCGTCCGCGCTGCTGCTCCTCGGTCAGGGCCGCGACCTCGCCTCGGAGCGCGGCGTCGAGTGCACAGGCGCGCTGCCGTCGCCGTCGGACCCGGACCTGGTGGAACGGGCCCGCGCCGCGCGTGCCGCGCTCGGTTCGCGCGCGTTCGTGCTCGGCCACCACTACCAGCGCGACGAGGTCATCGACTTCGCCGACGTCACCGGCGACTCCTTCAAGCTGGCGCGCGAGGCCGCCGCCCGCCCCGAGGCGGAGTACGTGCTGTTCTGCGGCGTCCACTTCATGGCCGAGAGCGCCGACATCCTCACCTCCGACGCGCAGCAGGTCGTGCTGCCCGACCTCGCGGCGGGCTGCTCCATGGCCGACATGGCCGAGATCGGCCAGGTCGAGGAGGCGTGGGCCGTCCTGCAGGACGTGGGGATCGCGGACGACACCGTGCCGGTGACGTACATGAACTCCTCCGCCGCGATCAAGGCGTTCACGGGACGCCACGCCGGCACCGTGTGCACGTCGTCGAACGCGCAGGTCGCGCTGCGCTGGGCGTTCGACCGGGTCGGGGGCGTGGAGGGCACCGGCAAGGTGCTCTTCCTGCCCGACCAGCACCTCGGCCGCAACACCGCCGTGCTCCAGCTCGGCCTGAGCCTGGACGACTGCGTGGTGTACGACCCGCGCAAGCCGCTCGGCGGCCTCACCGAGCAGCAGCTGCGCGACGCGCGCATGATCCTGTGGCGGGGGCACTGCTCGGTGCACGGGCGGTTCTCCGCGCGCAACGTCGAGGAGATCCGGGCGAAGGTGCCGGGGGTGACGGTGATGGCGCACCCCGAGTGCAGGCACGAGGTGATCACCGCGGCGGACGAGGTCGGCTCGACCGAGTTCATCATCAAGGCCCTCGACGCCGCCGAGCCGGGCAGCTCCTGGGCGATCGGCACCGAGCTCAACCTGGTGCGCCGCCTCGCCAAGGCGCACCCCGACAAGCAGGTGCACTACCTGGACTCGACCGTGTGCTTCTGCTCGACCATGAACCGCATCGACCTGCCGCACCTGGTCTGGGCGATGGAGTCCCTGGTCGAGGGGCGCGTGGTCAACCGCATCGTGGTCGACGCCGACGACGCCCACTGGGCGCGGGTGGCGCTCGACCAGATGCTGGCGCTGCCGGGGATCTGACAGGGGCCGCCACGGCCCGGACGACGCGGGAGAAGGTATGAGCACCGACGGCGGGCTCCACATCGGGATCCTCGTGTTCGACGACGCCGAGGAGCTCGACGTCGTCGGGCCGTTCGAGGTGCTGGCCGCGTGGGAGCAGCACTCGAGGGCGGACAGCGGGCCCAAGCCCCACGTGAGCACCTTCTCGCGCGACGGCGACGGCGTGCGCCTGGCGAAAGGCCTGCGGCTCGTGCCGGCGCGCTCCGCGGACGACGTCGGCCCCCTGCACGTGCTCGTGTACCCGGGCGGGTGGGGCACCCGCGCCATGATCGCCGACCCCGCCCACCTGGAGTGGCTGCGGCAGGTGCGCGCGCAGACGCCGATCCTCGCGAGCGTGTGCACGGGGGCGCTGGTGCTCGCGGCGGCCGGCCTGCTGGCGGGCCGCCCCGCGACCACCCACCGCGACCACTACGACGAGCTGGCGGACCTCGACCCGAGCGTCGTCGTGGACACCGAGGCGCGGTTCGTCGACGACGGGGACGTCGTCACGTCCGCGGGCGTCTCCGCGGGCATCGACATGGCGTTGCACCTGGTGGCGCGGCTCGAGACCCCGGAGGTGGCGCGCGCGGTACGCCGCAGCATCCAGTACGACCCCGCTCCCCCGGTCTGACCGCCCTGTCGGGTCCCCGGAGTACCTGATACCGCCGGTCGCCGATATAACCTGCGCGGGTGACCCGAATGCTCCAGCTCACCTGGGCCTCGCTGCGGCCCCGCAAGCCGATCCCCGGTCAGAAGCTGCTCGACCCGTCCGTGACGCGGATGCGGGTGCACCCCGGCGACCTCGACCTCTACCTGCACGTCAACAACGGCTCGTACCTGCAGATGATGGACGTGGCCCGGTCGAACTTCGTCGCCGACCTCGGCGGCTTCGCCCTGCTCGGCGGCCGCAGGTGGTACCCGGTCGTCGCCGCGTCGACGATGACGTACAAGCGCTCGCTCCGCCTCGGCGACCGGTTCGAGATCACGACCCGCGTCCTCGGCTGGGACGAGCGGGTGGTCTACCTCGAGCAGGCCTTCACGTGCCGGGGGCAGCTCTACGGCCGCGGCTACGTGGCCGGCCGCTTCCTCGGACCCGGCCAGGAGCGGATCCCCGCCCCCGACGTCGTGGCGCTCCTGGGACCCGACGTCCCGGCCCGTAGCCCGGAGCTGCCCGCCGACGTCGCCGCGTGGGCGCGGGCCGTGGACGTCGCGCACCGCGACACCGACCGGGCCTGAGCGGCGGCCTCCGAACGCCGGTCAGTGGAACGTCGTCGCGTAGTACGTCTGGCGGTCCACGGTCTCGACCGTGACGTCCTGGGTGCGCTCGAGCCGGCGGCGGAGGTTCTCGGCGAACCGCAGCGAGTCGTCGTTGAACCGGGAGACGTCGTACGCGCACACCACCCGGTGCTCGGCGAGGTGCGCGACGAGGACGTCGATCATGTCCATGAAGGTGCGCGTCGCCCGGCGCCCGGGGTGGGCGAGCGTGAACCCGATGTACCAGACCGCGCCGCGCGCCGCGTGCTCGGGGTAGCGCTCGGCGAAGAACTCGGGGCTCACCCACGGCACCGCGACGAGGTCCGTCGCGAGCGTCGTGAGGCCCACCGCCTCGCCGTGGCGGTCGTGGGCGAGGAGCTTGAGGATGCGCGGGTCGCGCATCTCCTCGTCGAACTCCTCGCGGTACAGGACGTGCCGGGCCGCGGCGCGGGTCCGCAGCGGCTCGAACGCCTCGAGGTAGAGGGCCCAGAACCGCTCGGCGACGTCGTCCGCCACCGTGGTCTCGAAGGTGACGTCAGCGCGCACGGCTCAGCTCCTCCCACCCGGACCGGAGGAACGTCGCGACGACCACGGCGCACACCGGGAGCGTCTCGCAGGCCAGGCCGGTGACCCGCCGACCCTCCTCGTGGTACACGCCCCCGCGGGTCGTCGACAGGTCCTCGAGGCTGTGCGTGAGGTCGGTCGCGACCTGCTCGTACGACGGCCCGTCGTGCTCGACGAAGAGCCCCGCGCCGGTGCCGTCGTCGCGCCGGGACCAGGCGACCCCGGCCCACGCCTCGTGGCCGGGCAGGGAGGCGTAGCCGGCCGCGTAGACGCAGTACATGACGTCCCCGTGCCCGCCACGGAGCTGGTCGCGCCCGTCCACCTCGAGCACGGTGCTGCCGGGCGGAACCACCGAGCTCAGCCGCAGGAGGTTGAAGTCGCCCACACCGGCGGCCACGAGGGCCGCGTCGAAGGCGGCGAGCGTCGTCCGGCCGGTCCCGGTGCCAGTGCTCACACGGATGGTCAAGGGGTCGGTCATGGCGTCCTCGGGTCGGGTCTGGTGGAACGGTCGGCGGACGCGGCGACGGTACGGCCCGAGGCGGCGTCCAGGAGGTCGAGGACGGGGCGCAGGACAGCGTCCGGCGCCTCCCGCCCCTTGCTGAGGAAGACGGTACTGCCCAGCTGGAGATCCGCCCGTTCGACGGGGCCGACGTCGACGCCCGAGTAGACGACGAGCGGGGTGCTCCGCAGGCGTCCGCTGCGACGCAGGTCGGCCACGAGGTCGTGCCCGGTGCCGTCGGGCAGCCGCAGGTCGAGCAGCACGAGGTGCGGTTCCGCGCCGTCCGCCAGGGCGGCGCGCGCCTCGGCGAGCCCACGGGCCTGCGTCGCGACCAGGCCCGCGCCCTCCAGCACGGCGACCAGGACGGCCCGGAGGTCGTCGTCGTCCTCGACGACCAGCACGCGCTCGTGGTGGGGCCGCAGCCGCACCACGTCCTGCACGGTCGCCACGAGCTGCGCGGGGTCGACCGGCTTGACGAGCCAGCGGTCGGCGAGCGCCGCGGTCTCGCCGGCCTCGGACGGTGCGGTGCCCGACACGACCACGACCGGCAGCTCGGCGGTCGCCGCCGAGTGCCGGAGCCGGCGGAGCACCTCGTCGCCTCCCGTGCCGGGCATCGCCAGGTCCAGCACGATCGCGACGGGGTGCTCCGCCTCGACCGCCTCCAGCGCCGCGCGCCCGTCGGTCACGCCCACGACCGCGTACCCGCGCGACTCCAGCACGGTGCGCAGCACGTCGACGACGAACGGGTCGTCGTCGACGACCACGACCGGCGTGTCGGGCGCGACCTCTGCCGGCTCGGGCGGGATCACGCGCGGAAGGGTGAGCCGGAAGCTGGAGCCGCGCCCCTCGCCCTCGCTCACGGCCCACACGCGCCCGCCGTGGCGTTCGACGATGCTGCGCGCAATGGCGAGGCCCAGCCCCGTCCCGCCGCGCTCGCGCGCGTCCGAGGCGTCCACCTGCTCGAAGCGGCGGAAGACGGCCTCGAGCTTGTCCGGGGGGATGCCGCGCCCCTCGTCGTCGACCCGCACCTCGACCAGCTCGCCGACCGGCCGGGCCGAGACCCGTACGGTGCTGCCCCGCGGGGAGAACTTCAGCGCGTTCCCCAGCAGGTTGGTCAGGGTCTGCACGATCCGCTCCCCGTCGACGCGCACCACCTCCCCGCAGGCCTCGGGAGCGAGGACCACGCCGACCTCGTCGGCCAGGATCGTCACCTGCTCCACCGCGGCCGCGACCAGGTCGTCGACCCGGCGGTCGGCCAGCTCGAGCTGCGTGGTCCCCGCATCCAAGCGCTCGACGTCGAGGATGTCGTCCACGAGCCGCGCCAGGCGCTCGCTGCTCGTGAGGGCGATGTGCACCATGCGGGCTGCCTGGTCCGACGACCGGTCGAGCACCCCGCTGTCCAGCAGGCCGAGCGCGCCCCGGATGGACGTGAGCGGGGTACGCAGCTCGTGGCTGACGACGGAGACGAACTCGTCCTTGAGGCGTTCGACCTCCCGCCGCTCGGAGATGTCGCGGAACACGACCACGGCCCCGCTCACCCCGTCGACGTCGCGCAGGGGGCTCGCGGCGACCTCGACCGGCACGTCCTTGCCGTCGGGCCGGCGGTAGACGTCCTGCTCCGCGGTCGCGGTGAGGCCGTCGCGCACGGCCTCGGTGATGTAGCAGCCCCGGGCCGGGTAGGGGGTGCCGTCCTCGGCCGGCGCGTGGAAGGTGTCGTGCGCGTCGCGGCCCACGAGGTCGGCCGGCGCCACGCCGAGCGTCCGCGCCCCGGCGTCGTTGACGAAGGTGACACGCCCGGCGGCGTCGACGCCGTAGATGCCGTCGGCGACCGACTCGAGCGTCCGTTCCCGCTCGCTCGCCAGCGCGCGCAGCTGCGTGGTGCGCTCCTCCACGCGCCGCTCCAGCCCGTGGCGCAGCGACTCGTTGTCGACGACGACGAGGATCTGGCGCACGGCGACCGCGACGAGGACGCAGGCCCACAGCACGTTCGCGCCCCAGGGGATCGGCCCCTCGGGGAACGGTCCGTTCGCCTGCCCGACGCGCACGAGCGCCGCCGCGAGGAAGAGGCCGAACGTCACGACGGTGCCGAGCACGGGCGAACCGTCGGTCCGCCGCTCCGCGACCGGGCTGCCCGACGCCGCCGGGTGCCGGGCGGCGACCGCGATGGCGACGTAGCCGCCCACCCAGCCGACGTCGACAGGGGTGCCGAAGGAGAAGCGCCCCTCGGCGCTGAGGAGCGCGAACACCACGTCGGCCACGGCGTACATGACGAACCCGATGCCGACCAGCCCGAGGGGCACGCGCTCGGCGGCGGGCGACCGCGTGAGGACGAGGACCGCGAGCGTCGCGAGCAGCGCGTCGACGACCGGCAGCACGTACGCCGTGAGCGACGGCTCGGTCACCACCGAGCCCTCGACCTGCGTGATCACGCTGAAGAACGCGATGTACAGCACCGAGCCGCCGACCACCAGGCTGTCGAGCAGCAGGCGCACGAGCTCGTGGCCGCGCAGCCGGACGGTCGGGAAGAGCGCCAGCCCCACCATGCCCAGCAGCAGAGCGGCGATGTAGGCGGTGTCGCCGGTCTCCGGGTCGCCGATGGCGGCCGCGTACACGTTCCCGAGGAGGCCGACCGCGCCGCCGAGGGACAGCAGACCCCAGGCACGCCGCCGGCGCCCGGTCGACCGCAGCGCCCGCCGGCCGCAGCTCAGGGCGGCGACGATGCCGGCGGCCGCGATCGCTCCCCGCGAGAGCGCCGCCTGGGCGGGCTGCTCCAGCGGCGACGCGAGCAGGACCGCCAGGGTGAGGACCGCTGTCGCCGACACCCAGCACCAGCGCACGAACACGGCGTGCGCCCGTGCCGTGGCCTGTCGCCCGTCCCCCATGGCCCGAGGGTAGGAGAGGTCCGCTCGTTTCGCCCCCGAAGCCGCTCCCGGAGCCGGCCCGATGCCGACGCCCGGTGCGACGAAGCGCGTCGTCCGTCATCCGGGAGTACCGTCGTGCGGACTCGGACATGAGCTCGTCCTGGAACTCGGACCTGAGCTCGTGCACGAGCTCGGACTTGACCGGACGTCGTACGGACGGGAGGCGCGGTACGTGGCGACAGGGGGCCGGCGCGTGGTGGTGATCGACGACGACCCGTCGATCCGCGAGGTGGCTGCCGTCGCGCTGTCGGCCGTCGGGGGTCACGAGGTGCACACGGCCGGCACCGGCGCGGAAGGACTGGACCTGGCGCGCCGCGTGCGCCCGGACGCGATCCTCCTCGACGTGATGATGCCGGTGCACGACGGGCCGACCGTGCTCGGCCGGCTGCGCGCCGTGCCGGAGCTGCGCGACGTGCCCGTCGTGTTCCTCACCGCGAAGGTCGGCAGCCAGGACATCTCCCGGCTCGACGGCATGGGCGCGACCGGCGTCCTCACCAAGCCGTTCAACCCCCTGGACCTGTCCGCGGAGCTCGCGCAGGTGCTCGGGTGGCCCTCGTGACCGGGACGCCCGACCCACGGCACGACCGGCCGGGCGCGAACCTCGACGACGCCGGCCTCGACGACGCGATCGCCACGCTCGCCCGGCGCTCGCACGAGCGCAACCGCGTCCGGGCACACCGCGTCACGGAGCTCCTCACGGCGGCGAACGGCTCGCTCGACGCCGCCGCCCGCGAGGAGGCCGTCCGCCTCTGCCACACCATGGCGGGCTCGGCCGCGACCTTCGGCGAGCTGCGGCTGTCCGAGGCGGCCGGACGTCTCGAGGCCGCGCTCGACGCGGGGCGCGAGGCCGACGTGCGGGACGCCCTCGGCGCCCTGCGTGCGGCGACGGCCTGAGACGAGACGTCAGCCGGTCGCGTCGGCCAGTACGGCGCGCGCCTCCTCCACGGCGGCCCCGACGGCCGCGTCCTGCGAGCCGGCCGCGAGCGCCTCGAGCCGCGCCAGCCCGTCACGCGCCGCTCCCGCGTCCCCGGCCCGGACGGCGAGCTCGACCAGATAGGCGAGCGCGGGCGCCAGCTCGTGCGGCGGGGGCGCGTCGCCCGTGGCCGTCGCCCGGCGGACGGCGCCGCCCAGCGCCTTGCGGGCCTGGTCGACGTCGCCGTGCGAGTCCGCGAGGACGACGGCGTTCTCCACGGCCCGCGCGAGCGGACCGCCGCCCTCGGAGGTCCACGGCGCGGTGCCGCCCCTCCCCGGGTCCGGCTGGGTGTCCGGCACCCGGGTGACGCGCACCCAGTTGCCCGCGGGGTCCACGAGGCTGAACCCGCTGAGCCCCGCGTTGTTCGCGCGGCGCCGCGGTCGCGTGACCCGCGGCGTCCCCGTCACGGGCAGCCGCCCGTACAGGGCCCGCAGGCCGGCGGCGAACGCGTCGTGGACGGGCTGGGTGTCGGGGACCACGAGCAGGCACGTGGAGTGGCTCTGTTCGGGGTCCCAGCCGGGCATCCCGTAGTACTGCAGCTGGAGGCCGTCGCGCTCGAACGCGACCATCGGGTTCGGGCGACGCTGCCGGTACGTCACCGTCATCCCGAGCGCCTCCCAGAACGCGACCATGACGTCGAGGTCGGCCTCGTCCCCGCCGCACGGGAGCAGGGGCACCATCCGCGCCCGGGCCAGCGCGTCGTCGAGTCCCCCGAGCGCCTCTCCGGTCATCGCTGCTCCTCCCTCAGGACTCCAGGCCCGCCACGCGACGCAGCAGGAGGGCCTCGGCCAGCACGACCTTGCGCAGCTCCCCGAGGTGCACCGACTCGTCGGCGCCGTGCGCCCGCGAGTCGGGGTCCTCGACCCCCGTGACGAGGACGGCGGCGTCCGGGAAGAACTCCAGCAGGTCGGCGATGAACGGGATGGACCCGCCCACGCCGACGTCCACCGGCTCGGTGCCCCAGGCCTCGGCGAACGCCGCCCGGGCGGCGCGCATCGCCGCGGTGTCGTCGGCGGCGTGGAACGCGCGGCCCTGCTCCCCCGGCCGCCAGGTGACGTGCGCCCCGAACGGTGCCTGCGCCTCGAGGTGGGCCCGCAGGGCGTCCTCGGCCGCCTGCGGCTCCTGGCCCGGCGGGATGCGCAGCGAGAGCTTGGCTGCGGCGCGCGGCGCGATCGTGTTGGAGGCGTGCGCGACGCTCGTCGCGTCGATCCCGATCACCGACAGCGCGGGCTTGGCCCACAGCCGCCCCGCGATCGTCCCCTCGCCCGCGAGCGCCACGCCCTCGAGCACGGACGAGTCCGCGCGGAAGGCGGCCTCGTCGTAGTCGACCTGCGGCTCCGTCGCGGTCACCAGGCCGGGCACGGCGACGTTGCCGGCGTCGTCGTGCAGCGTGGCGACCAGGCGCGCGAGCAGCGTGTTCGCGTCCAGGACCGGGCCGCCGAACATCCCGGAGTGGACCGCGTGCCCGAGCACCTCGACCTCGACGACGCCGTCGACCAGGCCGCGCAGCGACGTGGTGAGGGCGGGCACGCCGACCTTCCAGTTCGTGGAGTCGGCGACGACGATGACGTCGGCGGCGAGCAGCTCGCGGTGGTCGGAGAGGAACTGGTGGAAGCTCGGCGAGCCCGACTCCTCCTCGCCCTCGACGAACACGGTGATGCCCACCGCGAGCGCCTCGCCCGTGTCGGCCTCCAGGGCCGTCAGCGCGCGCAGCGCGCCGAGGTGCGCGACCAGGCCCGCCTTGTCGTCCGCCGCACCGCGGCCGTAGAGGCGCTCGCCGACCTGGACCGGCTCGAACGGGTCCGTCGACCACGCCGCCGCGTCCCCCGGGGGCTGGACGTCGTGGTGGGCGTAGAGCAGCACGGTCGGGGCGCCCTCGGGGGCGGGGCGCCGTGCGACGACGGCGGGCGCCCCCGGCGACCCGTCGGGGCGCGCGGACCGCAGGATGCGCACGTCGGGCAGGCCCGCGTCGCGCAGCAGGGCGGCCACGGCGTCGGCGCTCTCGGCGACGTGCGCCTGGTCGAAGGCCGCGGCGGACACGCTCGGGATGCGCACGAGGCGCTCGAGGTCCGCCTGCAGGGCGGGGAACTGCCGCTCGACGTGCGCGCGCAGGCTCGCGGCGGTCGGCGGGGTCGACGGGGTGGTCGGTGTGCCGTCAGGAACGGTGCTGGGGGTCTCGGTCACGCGGCTCACGCTACCCGCGCGCTCGACTACCCTGGGAGCGTGTTCTCCCGCAACAAGCCCGACGCAGCGCCGTCCTCCCCCGACTCCGCCGACCCCGTCGACGCGGCCGCCGAGATCGAGAAGGCCGGCGCGCCCACCGGCAAGGGGCGCCCCACCCCCAAGCGCAGCGTGGCCGAGGCCGCCAACAAGCGCCCCCTGGTGCCGAACGACCGCAAGGCGGCGACGCGCGCGGCGCGGGAGAAGGCGCGCGAGCAGCGCAACCTCGAGTACCGCGCGATGCAGACCGGCGACGAGCGCCACCTGCCGCCGCGCGACAAGGGCCCGCTCAAGCGCTACGTGCGCGACTACGTCGACGCGCGCTGGAACCTCGGCGAGTTCTTCCTGCCGGTGGCGTTCGCGTTCATCGTCCTGAACTTCATCTTCATGCAGAACGTCACGATGTCGGCGCTGGTGCTGGTGCTGCTGTACGCCGTCGTGCTGCTCACCATCGCCGACGCGTTCCTGCTGTGGCGCGGCCTCAAGAAGCGCCTGCGCACCAAGTTCGGCGAGGTCCCCCGCGGCACGATGATGTACGCCGTCATGCGTGCGTTCCAGATCCGCCGCTCGCGCCTGCCCAAGCCGTCGTCGAAGAAGCACGGCGTCTGGCCCGAGTGAGCCTCGGGTGAGCCTCGCGTGACCCGCCCGACCTGCGGACCTGCCTAGGGTGGGCGCATGGTCAACTATCGGTACCTCGGCAACAGCGGTCTGAAGATCTCCGAGATCACCTACGGCAACTGGCTCACCCACGGCTCCCAGGTCGAGAACGACGTCGCCACGCAGTGCGTGCGCGCCGCGCTCGACGCCGGCATCACGACGTTCGACACGGCCGACGTCTACGCCAACACGAAGGCCGAGCAGGTGCTCGGCGACGCGCTCGCGGGCGAGCGCCGCGAGTCGCTCGAGATCTTCACGAAGGTCTACTGGCCGACCGGCCCCGGCGGCCCCAACGACACGGGCCTGTCCCGCAAGCACGTCATGGAGTCGATCCACGGCTCCCTGAAGCGCCTCGGCACCGACTACGTCGACCTCTACCAGGCCCACCGGTACGACACGGAGACGCCGCTCGAGGAGACGATGCAGGCGTTCGCCGACATCGTGCGCCAGGGCAAGGCCCTGTACATCGGCGTCTCGGAGTGGACGGCCGACCAGATCCGCGCCGGTGCCGCCCTCGCGAAGGAGCTGGGCTTCCAGCTCATCTCCTCCCAGCCGCAGTACTCCATGCTGTGGCGCGTCATCGAGGACGAGGTCGTGCCGGCGTCGAAGGAGTGCGGCCTGTCGCAGATCGTCTGGTCGCCGATGGCGCAGGGCGTGCTGTCCGGCAAGTACGTGCCCGGCCAGCCGCTGCCCGCCGGGTCGCGCGCGACCGACGAGAAGGGCGGCGCGTCCAGCATCCGCCGCTTCCTCGACGACGACGTCCTCACCCGCGTGCAGGACCTGCGGCCCGTGGCCGACGAGCTCGGCCTGTCGATGGCGCAGCTCGCCGTCGCGTGGGTGCTGCAGAACGACAACGTCGCGGCGGCGCTCGTCGGCGCCTCGCGGCCCGAGCAGGTGGCGGAGAACGTCAAGGCGTCCGGCGTGACCATCCCGGCCGAGCTGATGACCCGCATCGACGAGATCCTCGGCGACGTCGTCGAGCGCGACCCGGGCAAGACCGCCGAGAACGCGCCGCAGACCCGCGTGGCCTGACCCACATGGCCTGACCCGCCCCGGCGGGACCCCGCCGCCGCTCTCCCGGAGGGCGGCGGCGGGCGTCCCGTCGGCACGGTCGGTCCCTCGGCGCGATCGCCGGTCAGCCGTCGCGATGCTTCCGGGCGATCGTGTCGAGGGCGCGGGCGATCTCGCGGCCGCGCCGCGCGACGTCGGCGTCGGGCCGCGCCGGGCCCGCCGCGGGCGCGGCGGCCCCCGTGAGCCCCACCGGCACCAGCCAGCGCCAGCGCACGGTCGCCTGCACCACGGGCCCCACCCCCAGCGCGAAGGCCACCGTGGCCCAGCCGAACGTCCCGCCGAGCAGGATCCCCGCCACCACGACGGCGACCTCGATGGCGGTCCGCACCAGGCGCACCGACCTCCCGGTGCGCTGCACGAGTCCGGTCATGAGCCCGTCGCGCGGGCCGGGGCCGAGGCGCACCCCGATGTACGCGGCCGTCGCGACCCCGTTGAGCACGATGCCGCCGAGGGCGAGGGCCACCCGGGCGGCAGGGCCCGGGTCGGGCACGAGCCACGCCGTCGCCGCGAGGCAGGGCCCGATCGCCACGCTGATGACGACGACGTTCGCGACCGTGCCGATCCCCGGCCGCTGCCGCAGCGGCACCCAGGCGAGCAGCACCAGTGCGGACGTCACCGCGACGACCACGCCGAACCCGAGACCGGTGCTGCGCACGAGGCCCTGGTGCAGCACGTCCCAGGGCATGCCGCCCTCCCCGGCGTGCAGCATCATCGCCATCGACCACGTGAAGCACAGCAGCCCCAGGACGAGCTGCGTGCCGCGGCGGACGGGGCCCCAGGTCATCGCCGGAGGTGCCGGGGGCACGGCGCGTGCGGCGGCCCTCGCGCGCGGCGCGACGGCCCACACGGGGCGGGCCGGTCGGCGGCGCACGGGTCTGCGGGCGGCGGGGCGGGACGCGCGGCGGACAGGACGGGTGGTCGTGCTCATGGTCCCACCCTCCGCTCCAATGGCCTTGCCATCCATATCCATTGCGACGACAGTGGACCCGTGCCCGTCGCCCCTCCACCCTCCGCCACGTCCGCGCCGCCCGCCGTCCGGCAGCTCTCCCCCGCCGCCACGGCACGTCTGCTCGGCGACTGGCGCGCGGGCGGGCCGGCCTACCTCGCCCTCGCGGACGCCCTGCGCGCCGCGGTGCTCTCCGGCAGCCTGCCCCCGCTGACCCGGGTGCCCAGCGAGCGCGAGCTCGCGGCCGCCCTGCGGGTCTCGCGCACCACGACGTCCGGCGCGTACGCCCGGCTGCGCGAGCTGGGCTTCCTCGCCAGCCGGGTCGGCTCCGGCACGGTGACCACGCTGCCGCGCGGTGCCGGCGCCACGCGCGGGAGCGCGCCCGTCGCGGCGGGCGACGCGCCCGCGGAGCCGCCCGGCGACGACGCTCCCGACGCCCCCGTCGACCTCGCCCAGGCGACGCCGTCGGCCACGTCCGCCCTCCACGACGCCTACATCGCGGCCCTGGAGGTGCTGCCCGGCCACCTCGCCACGGGCGGCTACGCGCACCTCGGCGTCGAGGCGCTGCGCGCGGCGATCGCCGACCGGTACACGGCGCGCGGCGTGCCCACCACGCCCGAGCAGATCCTCGTCACGACCGGCGCGCAGCAGGCGATCTCCGTGCTCACGACCGCGTTCGTCGGCCGCGGCGAGACCGCTGTCGTCGAGTCGCCCACGTACTTCCACGCCCCCGAGCCCGCCCGCCGGCTCGGCGCCCGGGTGGTGGGCGTGCCCGTCGGCGACGTCGAGACGCTCGCCTCGGCCGTGCGCCGCACCCGGCCCCGCCTCGTCTACCTCGTGCCGGACTTCCACAACCCCACGGGCGCGACGATGTCGGCGCCGGCGCGTGCGGCGGTCCGCGACCTGGCCGACCGGACCGGCGTCACGGTGGTGGGCGACGAGACGCTCACGGACCTGGCGCTGGAGCCGGGGAGCGCCGTCCCGGAGCCGTTCGCGGGCGACGGCACCTCGCCGCACGTCGTGACGATCGGGTCGGCGTCCAAGTCGTTCTGGGGCGGGGTGCGCGTCGGGTGGGTCCGCGCGGACCCGCAGGTCGTGCGCCGCCTGGCCCGCGTCCGGGAGGCCGCCGACATCGCGACGCCGGTGCTCGAGCAGCTCGCGGTCGTCGAGCTGCTGCGGCGGGCGGACGAGATCCTGCCCGGCCGCGTCGCCGAGCTGCGCGCGCGGCGGGACCTCCTGGTCGGCCTCGTCCGCGACGCGCTGCCCGACTGGGACGTGCCGGTGCCCGCGGGTGGGCTGTGCCTGTGGGCCGACGTCGGCCGACCGCTCGCCCAGGCGCTCGCCGCGGCGGCGGTGCGGCACGGCGTGCTCGTGACCCCCGGGCCGGCGTTCACGCCGGACGGGTCGTCGCGCGACCGGGTGCGCCTGACGTTCACGCGCGACCCCGACCAGCTCGCCGCCGCGGTGCCGAGGCTGGCCCGCGCGTGGGCGCGGGTGACGTCCGGCGGGTGATCCCGCCGGACCTCACTCCCGGCCGGGACTCACACGGACGGCAGGACCACGCCGGGGGTCGCCTGCGCCCCGTCGTGCAGCAGGCGCGCCTGGGTGGCCCCGCTCGCGGACAGCTCCCGCCAGTGCTCGCCGAGCCACTGCTCGGCGTCGAACTGCGTGGTGAAGACCGGGCTCGGCACGCTCAGCGCTCGGCCCTCGGCGTCGTCGAGCGCCCACTCCCAGCGCGGCCGGATCATGCGTCGCCCCCGGTGCCCTCGCCGCCGCCGATGCGACCGGCCGCCACCGACCCGCGGGTCCGGGTCAGGGCGCGGTTGACCCGGGACGGCCACAGCGGACCCGAGTAGACGAACGCCGTGTACCCCTGGGTGAGGTCGGCGCCGGCGCGCAGGTACGCGCGCACGTCGTCGGCGCCCGAGATCCCGCCGACGCCGATGATCGCCGGGTCAGGCCCGAGCCGTTCGCGCAACCGGGAGACGACCTGCAGGCCGCGCTCCAGCAGGGGCGGGCCGGACAGCCCGCCCGGCCCCCGGTCGTGACCGATCGTCGTGTTCACGGCCACGACGCCGTCGAGCCCCAGCTCGGTGACGAGGTCCGCCACGGCGTCCACGTCGTCGTCCGCGAGGTCCGGCGCGATCTTCACCAGCAGCGGGACCCGCCGCGTGCCCGCGGCCTCGGTGGCCTCGTCGGCGGCGGCGCGGGCCGCGGCGAGGATGGGCCGCAGCTCGGCGGTGGTCTGCAGGTCCCGCAGGCCGGGGGTGTTCGGCGACGACACGTTGACCACGAGGTAGTCGGCCCACGGTGCCAGCTCGCGCGCGCAGGCGGCGTAGTCGTCCGCGGCGTCCTGCGCGGGGGTCGTCTTGTTCTTCCCGATGTTCGCGCCGACCACGACGGCCCGGCCCGCGGCCGTGGACCGCAGCGCGCGCAGCTTCGCCGCCGCCGCGGGGGCGCCGTCGTTGTTGAAGCCCATGCGGTTGCGGACGCCGCGCACGTCCAGCTCGCGCCACATGCGCGGGGCGTCGTTGCCGGGCTGCGGACGCGGCGTGACCGTGCCGATCTCGACGAAGCCGAAGCCGAGCATCGTCAGGCCGCGGACGGCGCGGGCGTTCTTGTCGAACCCGCCGGCCAGGCCGAACGGGGCGGGCACGGTGCGACCGAGCACCTCGATGCTCCCCGGACCGCCGCTGCCCCGCCCGAGGTACGGGGCGAGGGCCCCCTGCACGACGTCGCGCAGCACCGGCACGCGCCCCGCGAGGGAGATGGCGCCGAACGCGAGCTCGTGCGCCCGCTCCGGGTCCATCCGGCGGAAGACGCCGTTGAAGAGCAAGGTGTACGGGCTCATCGGACCTCCGGGTCAGGGTCGGCGGGCACGGCCGGCTCGGGCGCAGCTGCCGCCGCACCGCGGGGGCGGGTGCGCCACAACCACCACAGCCCCACGAACGGCAGCACCAGCGGCACGTAACCGTAGCCCTGCCCGAATCCGGACCACACGGTCGTCTCGCCGAACACGTCGGGGGACGCGACCGAGGCCGCGCCCACGGCGAGGACCCCGACCGCCTCGAAGCCGACCGTCACCCAGGCGACGACCCGCCAGTGCGGCCCTCCCTTGGCCAGGGCCACGGTGGCCAGCACGTACACGACGGCGGACAGCGTGGACAGGGAGTAGGCGACCGGCGCCTCGGAGAACTTGGTGGCCAGCTCGTACGACGAGCGGCCGATCGCGGCGAACGCCAGGACCCCGTACACCGTGACCAGCAGCCGGCCGAAGCCGGAGCCGGTGCGGGGCGCGGCCGGGCTCATGCGGCCCCCCAGATCTGCCACAGCCGCCAGTCGAGGAAACCGACGGTGAGCGCGGCGACGGCCAGCACGACGGAGGACCACTTGGTGCGCTCCGCGAAGGCCCAGATCGCCGCGACCGGGAGCACGACCAGGGCCGTGGCGACGTACCCCCAGAACAGCGGCCCGTCGACGGGGTGGCCCTGGGCCATGAGGACCCCGGCGACGATCGCCTGGACGACGACGAGCCCCTCCACGACGGCGGCGCCGAACAGCTGCTTGAGGATCACCGCCCGGTCCTGGACGACGAACCACAGCGCCCACCCGGCGAGCGCCGCGCACGCCAGCAGGACCACGATGAGCAGGGGAAGGACCACGCCCGCAGACTACCGGCCACGGGGCGGCCGACGGGGCCCACGGGACGGCGATAGCATCGGCGCGTGGCAGACCTCACCCTCACCGGCAAGAATCCCAGCTCCCTCAAGGTCGACGCGCTCGTCGTCGGCACCTGCTCCACCTCGGACGGCGTCGCCGTCGTCGCCGACCAGCTCCCCGACGAGCTGGTGCGCCAGATCGAGACCCTCGCCCCGCAGCTCGGCGTCACCGGCGCCCGCGACGAGGTGCGTCGCGTGCCCGCCGGCGACGGCGTCGCCGCCGGCGTCCTCGTGCTCGCCGGCCTCGGCGAGCGTGCCGCGGACGGCACGTTCTCCCCCGAGGTGCTGCGGTCCACCGCGGGCGCCGCCACCCGCGAGCTCGCCGGCACCGGCACCGTCGCCGTCGCCCTGCCCGCGGTGGACGAGGACGAGCTGGCCGCCGTCGTCGAGGGCGCCCTGCTCGGCGCGTACGCGTACACCCACTACCGCACCGGCAAGGACCGCAAGGCCGCGGTCGAGAGCATCCAGGTCGTGACGACCTTCTCCCGGTCGAGCCGCGCCAAGGCCGCCGTCGCGCGCGCCGAGGTGCTCGCGGCCGCCGTGCACGGCACCCGCGACCTCGTGAACGACGCGCCCAACGAGCTCTACCCGGCCGCCTTCGCCGACGCCGCCCGGACGGCCGCCAAGGGGGTCAAGGGCGTCAAGGTCACCGTCCTCGACGACAAGCAGCTCGCCGCCGGCGGCTACGGCGGCCTCGTCGGCGTGGGCCAGGGCTCCTCGCGCGGGCCCCGCCTCGTCAAGCTGTCGTACACGCCCGCCAAGCCCACCGAGAAGGTCGCGATCGTCGGCAAGGGCATCACGTTCGACACGGGCGGCATCTCGCTCAAGCCGCCGGCCAGCATGCCGACCATGAAGTCCGACATGGCCGGCGCCGCCGCGGTGCTGCACACGGTCCTCGCCGCCGCGCGCCTCGGCCTGCCCGTCGCCGTGACCGGCTACCTCTGCCTCGCCGAGAACATGCCGGGCGGCAACGCCCAGCGTCCCGCCGACGTCGTCACGATCCGCGGGGGCAAGACGGTCGAGGTGACCAACACCGACGCCGAGGGCCGCCTGGTGATGGCGGACGGCCTGGTGGCCGCCGTCGAGGACGGACACGACGTCGTGCTCGACATCGCGACGCTGACCGGCGCGCAGATGGTCGCGCTCGGCAACCGGACCTCGGGCGTCATGGGCACCGACGCGGTGCGCGACGAGGTCAAGGCCGCCGCCGACGTCGCCGGCGAGGAGTTCTGGCCGATGCCGATGCCGGCCGAGCTCAAGGCCGGCCTCAAGTCCACCGTCGCCGACATGGTGAACTCCGCGCCCAGCCGCTGGGGCGGGATGCTCTTCGCCGCCCACTTCCTCGCCGAGTTCGTCGGCGACACCCCGTGGGCGCACCTGGACATCGCGGGCCCCTCGTACAACGAGGGCTCGTCGTTCGGGTACACGCCTGCGGGCGGCACCGGCGTAGGCGTGCGCACGATGCTCGCGTTCCTGGAGGGTCGCGCGGGCGCCTGACGCCCACGCACCCGGCGCGTCTCGCACGCGCGGAGCCCGGCCGCCCACCGAGGGCGGCCGGGCTCCGGCGTATCTGGGCGTAGCGGCGTCAGCCCGCGCGGGCCACGGCCCAGCGGAACGCGTTGTCCAGGCGGTACCCGCCGCCGGCGGCACGGAACGGCTCGGCGGCGGCGACGACGGTCGGCGCGAGCTCCGCCGTCGTGCGCTCGTCCTCGCCGAGCAGCACGCCGCGCACGAGGCGCTCGTCGTCGGGCACGACCCAGGGCACGTCGACGATCCCGGCCCCCACGACGTCGTACCCCGCGGCGACGAGCGCGGACTCGAGCCCGCCCGCGGCGCGCAGCGGGCCGTCCGGGGGCACGTCCTCCTCGTACGCCGCGGCGACGGCACGCTCGACCACGTCGAGGTCGTTGCGCTCCCCCTCGGCCCAGCAGGCGACCCCGACCCGGCCACCGGGGGCCAGCACGCGACCGACCTCGGCCAGGGCGGCACCCGTGTCCTCGGCGAACTGGAGGGCGTTGACGGAGAGCACGGCGTCGAACGACGCGCCCTCGAACGGCAGGTGCTCGACGTCCCCCTCCCGCACGGTCACCCCGGGGTGCTGATCGCGCGCGTGCGCGGCCATCGCCGGGGCCGGGTCGACCCCGGCGGCCAGCGCTCCGAGCCCCACGAGGTGCCCGAGCAGCTCACCGGTGCCGCACCCGACGTCCAGGACGCGCGTGCCCTCCCCGACGTGCGCGGCCTCGAGGAGCGGCGCCCAGACCGGCGCAGCGAGCCGGCCCCAGAGGTCCGCCCACGCGGCGGCCACCGCCGACCAGCGTGCGGGCTCGCCGCCGTCCACGCGCCCTCCTCAGCCCTTGCGCCGCTGCGCCGACGTCCAGTCGCGCATGCGCTGCGGGTACCCGGTGAACCGCACGTTGTACACGGGCACGCCCAGCGACCGGGCGACCTCGAAGCCCGTCCGCTCGTCCGGGACCCGCCGTCGCGTCCACTCCCCCGTGGTCGCGACGAGCAGGACCGTGGTCGGCGTGTGCACGTTCGGCGGTTCCACGTAGGCCTCGACGCCCACGCGGGTGCGCACGAAGTCCTGGAGGTGCGCCAGGGTCTCGCTGCGCGATCCCGTGGCCGCGGTGCCGGCGGGCGCCGGCGACGACGACCTGCCCAGCAGGCGTCCCAGCGAGGTCTTGAGCGACATGGCGCGAGACTACCGCCGTCCCCGGACGCACGGTCGGGACACCGTCCGCAGGTGTCCTGGAGGTCATGCGGGGGTCAGGTGTACCCAGCGTCACACCAACCCGGACCCCAGAACGATTGGGGCGACCCCCGCCGAGGTGACAAGATGGCAGGCAGTGACCAGAACGCGGCACCGGAGATGTCGCGAGCCGGCAACCCGGTTCGCCTCGGCACGTCGCCTGACCCACTGATCGAAGGAGACTCCACAGGTCATGTCTGAGAACGTGCAGCTCCCTGCACTCGGCGAGTCCGTCACCGAGGGCACCGTCACCCGTTGGCTCAAGGCCGTCGGCGACACCGTCGCCGTCGACGAGCCCCTGCTGGAGGTCTCGACCGACAAGGTCGACACCGAGATCCCCTCTCCGGTGGCCGGCGTGCTCGAGCAGATCCTCGTCGAGGAGGACGAGACCGTCGAGGTCGGCGCCAACCTTGCCGTCGTCGGCGACGGCTCCGGTGCCGGTGGCGGCGACGCGGCCCCCGCCGCCCAGGACGCCGAGGCCGAGACCCCCGCAGAGCCCGAGCAGCCCACCCAGGCCGAGCAACCCGCCGAGCCGGAGCAGCCGGCCGCCGAGGCCGAGCAGCCCGCCGAGTCCGCTCCCGCCGCCGAGGCTCCCGCCGCCGGTGGTGGCGAGGGCACCGAGGTGACCCTCCCCGCCCTGGGCGAGTCGGTCACCGAGGGCACCGTGACCCGCTGGCTCAAGGCCGTCGGCGACTCGGTCGAGGTCGACGAGCCGCTGCTCGAGGTCTCCACGGACAAGGTCGACACCGAGATCCCGTCCCCGGTGGCCGGCACCGTCCAGCAGCTGCTGGTCGAGGAGGACGCGACCGTCGAGGTCGGCGCCGTCCTCGCCGTCATCGGCTCCGGCGCCGCGCCCGCGGACGCCCCCGCCGCCCCGGCCCAGTCCGAGCCGGCGAAGACGCCCGAGCCCGTGGGCGCCCCGGAGAAGCCCGAGGAGCCCGCCGCCGCGCCCGAGCCGGCCCAGCAGGCCGCGCCCGCCAAGCAGGCCGAGCCGGAGCCCGCGCCCGAGCCCGCCGAGCAGGCCGCGCCCGCCGCGGGCAAGGGCTCCTACCTCACGCCGCTGGTGCGCAAGCTGGCCGCGGAGAAGGGCGTGGACGTCTCCACGATCCAGGGCACCGGCGTCGGCGGCCGCATCCGCAAGGAGGACGTGCTCGCCGCGGCCGAGAAGGCTGCCGCCCCCGCGCCCGCCCCGGCTGCCGAGCCGGCGCCCGCCGCGGCTCCGGCCGCCAAGGCCCCGGCCAAGCTCCCCGTCTCCCCGCTGCGCGGCACGACGGAGAAGATGTCGCGCCTGCGCAAGATCGTGGCCGAGCGCATGGTCGAGGCCCTGCACACGCAGGCCCAGCTCACGACCGTGGTCGAGGTGGACGTCACCAAGGTCGCCAAGCTGCGTGCGAAGGCCAAGGAGTCGTTCAAGGCCCGCGAGGGTGCGAACCTCACCTTCCTGCCGTTCTACACGCTGGCCGCGGTCGAGGCGCTCAAGGCGTACCCGAAGATCAACGCCTCCATCGACCAGGAGAAGGGCGAGATCACCTACCACCCCGCGGAGAACGTCGGCATCGCCGTCGACACCGAGCGTGGTCTGGTGGTCCCGGTCATCAAGAACGCCGGTGACCTGAACCTGGCCGGCATCGCCCGGCAGATCGGTGACCTCGGCGCCCGCACGCGGGCGAACAAGGTCGGCCCGGACGAGCTGTCCGGCGCCACGTTCACGATCACCAACACGGGCTCGGGCGGCGCGCTCATCGACACGCCGATCGTCCCGACCGGGCAGGTCGCGATCCTCGGCACCGGCACGATCACCAAGAAGCCGGCGGTCGTGACGAGCCCGGACGGCGAGGAGACGATCGCCATCCGCCAGTTCGCCTACCTGTTCCTCTCCTACGACCACCGCCTGGTCGATGGTGCGGACGCCGCGCGGTTCCTCACCGCGATCAAGGCCCGCATCGAGGAGGGCGCGTTCGAGGCCGAGGTCGGTCTCTGACCTCACCCCGTCCCTGACCGACGAAGGGCGTCCCGGCCGCGGCCGGGACGCCCTTCGTCGTCCCCCGCCCCCCGAGCCCGTGAGCGGGTCCGCCGGGCGCGCTCAGGAGACCTCGGCGACCCGCCAGCCTCCGGGCGTCCACGCCAGGTGCAGCGTCGCGCTGCGCGGCTCCGTCTCCGGCACGGCCGTGACCGTGCCGTCGGGCGCCACCTGCTCGTGCGCGCCCACGACGTAGCGGACCAGGACCTCCGCCTCGTCGCCCTCGTGCCGGCGGGTGGTCGCGCCCTCCACCCGCGCCTGCGCGCCGCGCACCTGCGTCCCGGCGCGCGCCGCCTCCTCGAGCAGCGACCTGTCCGCGTCCTCGGCGGGCCCGCCGGGCAGGTCCACCGCGTCGAGCGCCGTGGGGTCCGGCCCGGGCCCGGCGAGCAGCTCGACCCGGCGCCGGGTGAGCTCGGCCGCGGCCGACGCCGGGTCCGCGCGGTCCGACACCGGATCGGGCGTCGTGTCGGGCCTCGTGTCCGGCGTCGGGTCGGGCGTCGGGTCGGGTGTCGCGACGCCGGCCGGGGCGGCGGCCGGTGACGCCTCGTCCGACCGGCTCGGGGTGCCCGCCGGGAGACGGACCTGGAGGGCGACCGCCGTCAGCACCGCGACGACACCCGCGGCGCCGACGAGCGCCAGGAGCCGTCGGCGGGCACCGGCGGGGCGCGGTGCCCGCGCCCCGCCCCGGCGAGCCGCCCGCGTCGTGAGCCCGCCGGCGGGCGCGCCGCCCCGGCGACGCACGGCACGCCGGGCCCTGGTCCGGGTCGGCGCGGCCCCGGGCACCGGGCCGCGGGGAAGGCCTGCGCGCCCGCCGAGGGAGGCGGCCGCCAGCGACGCCGCCTCCGGCAGCCGGACAGGTTCGGCCTCCACGGCGGCGTCGGCCTGGGCCGCGAGGGTCCCGGCCTCCGGCCGGACGCGGGGGTCGGGGGCGGCCGCGGGCGCCAGCACCGCCCGCAGGGCCGTCGCGTCGTCGTCGGTGCGGTCGCCGAGCAGATCGGTGACGAGCGCCGCGAGCGCATGCACGTCGGCCGCCTCGGCCTCGGCGGTGCCCTGGTCGGTGCCCCGCCCCACGCCCGACATCACGCCCGGTCCGGCGCCCGACGCAGCGCCCGGCTCGGCACGCGGGCGCAGGAGGGCGCCGCCGGCCGCGTCCAGGACGACGTCGGGCGCGGCGAGACGGCCCTGGCTCAGCCCCGCGCTGTGCAGCGCCGCCAGCCCGCGCGCCAGCCCGACGAGCACGCCCGCCGCCTCCCGCGACGTCAGCCGGCCCCGGACGGCGAGCACGGTGGGCAGGTCGGTCATCGCGCCGCCACGCCGCACGGCCAGCGAGCCGTCCTCGCGCACGTCCACGGCCGCCACGGCCTCGACGCACGGGTGGCGCAGCGCCGCCAGCGCCTGGAGCCGGTCCAGCAGCGCCTCGCGGGCGCCGGCGTCGGTCGGGATCGGCAGCGTCTGGGTCGGCACCCCGCCATCGAACACCCTCGCGCCCGTCCCCGGTCCCCGTCGTCCACAGGCACGGCGACGACCGGTCAGAGGCTGACCCGGCGCCCCTCGCGGGCCGAGACGCGGGCGGCGTCCAGCACCTCGGCCGTGCGCACCGCGTCGGCGGGGTCCACGGGTGCGGGCGCGTCCCCGTGCAGCCACGGCCCCAGGGCGCGGTAGAAGTCGGCGTGCCCGCCCTCCGCGGCCGGCACGGCCCGGCGGTCGCGGCCGCGAGTGAACCACCCGAGCGAGCCGTCGGGGGCGTCGTCGTCCAGCGCCTCGAGGGGCGAGGCGTCCTGCTCGAAGCTCGTGACCAGGTAGGCGCCCGCCGTCCCGAGCACGCGCGTGCGTGGCCCGGGGGCACCCACGACGGACCCGGCCCAGAGCCGGGAGACCACGGCGTGCGGGCTCGCCGCGCGTCCGCCGCCCGCCTCGTGCTGCAGCACCAGGAAGACGTCGTCCTCCGTGGGCGTGGTCAGCGCGCGCGTCTGCGCCCAGACGGACTCCACGCGGCCGAACAGCTGCGTCGCGGAGTCGACCAGGTGCGGCCCCAGGTCGAGCAGGAGCCCGCCGCCCACCGGGTCGTTCTCCTTCCACCGCTGCCGCGGCACCGGGCGCCAGCGCTCCCAGCGCCGCTCGAAGGTGTGCACGTCGCCCAGCTCCCCGGCGTCGAGAAGGCTCGCGAGCGTGAGCTGCTCGGGGTCCCACCGGCGGTTCTGGAACACGGTGAACGGCGTGCCCGTGGCGGCCGCCTCCTCGACCACGGCGCGCGCCTGGTGGGCGTCGAGGCCGATCGGCTTGTCCAGCACGAACGGGATCTCGGCGCGGGCCAGCGTGGCAGCCTGCTCGGCGTGCAGGGCCGTGGGGCTGGCGACGACGACGAGGTCGTAGGCGCGGCGGGCGGCCACCAGCTCGTCGAGGCCGGACAGCAGCCGGGCACCGGGCCAGTCCCCCGCCGCCTGGGTGCGCCGGCCGGGGTCGCGCGTTACGACCGCCGTCACCGGCACCCCGGCCTCCGCCGCGAGGCGGGCGTGGATCTCCCGGCCCGCTCCCCCGTAACCGACGATCGCCAGGCGGGGCGGCGGTGCCGCCGCCGTCCCGTCGGTCGCGCCCGCCCCTGTCGCCTCGTCCGTGACCATGTCCCCCATCGTGCCCGACGCGCCGCCCGCCGCCCCCGCACGGCACCGGCGCGCCACCGGTGCGGGCGGTCGTGCGGGCGGTTGTGGGCATCCGACCGCTGCCGTAGACCGGGACGAGGGCCGGCGGCGCGCCGGCCCTGCGAGGTCGACCGGAGGGAGCCACGACCATGGCGACACGACTGAACCGCCCCGGGCTGGAGCAGGCCCGGGCTCTGGTGCGCGAGGGGCGCGTGGTCCGCGACGAGCGGGACGACTGGAGCGAGCACGCCCCGAGCACCGACGCGGAGAACCGCTTCGTCGACCGCGAGGGCTGGACCGAGTTCCGGCACTGGCACCTGGGCGTGGACGACGACGAGAACCCCGAGACGAAGCAGGCCGTGTCGTTCCCCTACGGCGACCTGTCGAAGGTCCACCGGTGCGCCGTGGTGTCGCTCGAGAGCAGGGCGGGGCAGTACGACCACGACGACATCCGTGACGCCGCCCGCGCCCTGCTGGAGCTCATCGACTCGACGGCGTGACCGCGGGCTCCGCCTCGCGGGGGCCGCGGCGCAGGCGCGAGGGCCACCAGACCCGGTCGCCGACGTCGTGCACGAGCGCCGGGACGAGCAGGCTGCGGACCACGAGCGTGTCGACCAGGACGCCGAACGCCACGATGACGGCGAGCTGGGCGAGGAAGAGCAGCGGGATGACGCCCAGCGCGGCGAAGGTGGCGGCGAGCACCACGCCCGCCGACGTGATCACCGAGCCGGTGACCGCCAGGCCGCGCAGCACGCCCCGGCGCGTCCCCACCTGCAGGCTCTCCTCGCGCACCCGCGTCATGAGGAAGATCGAGTAGTCGACCCCGAGCGCCACGAGGAAGCAGAAGGCGTACAGCGGGACGGCCGGGTCGGCGCCGGGGAAGTCGAGCACGTGGTTGAACACCACGGCCGAGACACCGAGCGCGAACCCGAACGACAGCACGTTCGCGGCCATGAGCAGCACGGCGGCCAGCACGGACCGCAGCAGCAGGACGAGGATCAGCAGGATCACGGCGAGGACCACGGGCACGATCACGCGCAGGTCGTGCTGGCCGGCGAGCTGCGTGTCGAGCCGCTCGGCGGCCGCGCCGCCCACGAGGGCGTCCGGGCTGACGTCGCCCACCGCGGTGCGCAGGTCCGCCACCGCCTCGACGGCCTCCTGGCTGTCGGACGGCGCCTCGGTGGTCACGTCGACGCGCACCTGCCCGTCGACGACGAGCGGGTCCCCCTGGGCGGGCATGCCCGGTGCGGCGGCCGGCTGGTCCGTCACGATCGTCGCGGCGGTGACCCCGTCGGTGCTCTCGGCCGCGTCCACGACGGCGTCGGCGTCCTCCTCGGGGGCGATCACGATGGCGGGCTGTGCGGACACGCCCTCGAAGTGGCGCGTGAGCGCCTCCTCGCCGTCCACCGAGTCGACCTGCGTGAGGAACACCTCGGAGTCGCCCGTGCCGTTCGCGTCGAGCGTCGGCACGAAGGCGGCGCCGGCCGCGAGCACGACGGCGGTCGCGACCCACACGACGCGGTCGTGGCGCCCCACGAAGCCGGCGACGCGCGACCACACCCCGTGCCCCTCGACCTCCACGTGCGTGTCGTCGTCGGTCGCGGCCTCGGGCGCCGCCGGCTCGGGGGCGTCGGGCGCGTCGGAGTGCCGGCCGACGGCGTGCGGGACGCGCGGCCAGAAGACCCAGCGGGCCCGCCGCCCGCCGACGAGCAGCATCGCCGGCAGCAGGGTCGTGGCCGACAGGAAGGCGGCGACGATGCCGATGGCGGCCACCGGGCCCAGGCTGCGGTTCGACGACAGGTCCGACAGCAGCAGGCAGAGCAGGCCGACGATGACCGTGCCGGCGCTGGCGGCGATCGGCTCGATGGAGGCCCGCACGGCACGGCGCATCGCGGTGTACGGGGAGCTGGCGCCCCGCAGCTCCTCGCGGTACCGCGCCACCAGGAGCAGGGCGTAGTCCACGGAGGCGCCGACGACGAGGATCGACAGGATGCCCTGCGACTGGCCGTTCAGCGTCAGGACGTCGTTCGCGGCGAGCTGGTAGACCACCAGCCCCGCGAGGCACAGGGCCAGGACGGCGGTGAAGATCACCACGAGGGGCAGGAACGGCGAGCGGTAGACGAGCGCGAGGATCACCAGGACGGCGCCGAGCGCGACGAGCAGCAGCACCGTGTCGATCGCGCCGAACGCGCTCACGAGGTCAGCGACGAAGCCCGCCGGACCGGTCACCCAGGCGTCGAGCCCCGTGCCGGCGAGACCGCCGTCGGCGCCGTCGGCGGCGGCGAGCGTCCGCAGCGCCGCCACCGCGAGCTCGGAACCGCTCGATTCCTCGGCGCCCAGGTCCTCCGAGGCCTGCGCGGCGTCGAGCGAGATCACGACGAGCGCGGCCTGCTTGTCCTCCGAGGGCACCACGACCGGGTCGGCGACGCTCATCTCCCCCACGGTGCGGGGCTCGTCGCCGGAGGTCCCCTCCAGCGGGGCGTCCCCGACGGCGTCGGCGAAGGCCTGGACGTCGCCCAGCTGCTCGCGCGTCAGCTCGGACCCGTCGGCGGTCTCGGCGACGACCAGGGCGGGCAGGGTCTCGGAGTCGGTGAACTCCTCGGCCAGCTCGGCGGCCTGCGTGGACTCGGCGCTCGCGGGCAGGAACGCGGCGTCGTCGTTGGTCTGGACGCTGCTGAGGTTGCCCTGCGCCTGGCCGCCGAACGCGCCGATGGCGAGCCAGACGCCGATCGCTGCCAGGATGACGAGGCCCCGCAGGAGACCTCGGCCGCTCTTGCCCGCGGGCCGATTACTAAGCATGCTGAGTATTCTGAGGTCGCACCAGGGAGGGCGCAAGTGGAGCACCACGGCACGGACTCGAGCACGGACTCGGGCACGGACTCGGGCACGGTGGCGCGGACGATGGCGGGCGCGGACTCGCGCACGGGCGCGTGGCCCGACGCGATCGATCCCACCAGCGACGACCCGGGCCAGTGGCCCACGGGGCGGCTGCTGTTCACCGTGGTGCGCCGCATCGAGCACGACTGGAACGCCCACCTCGCCGGCTGGAACCTCAACCACGCGGGGTTCCCGGTGCTGCTGCACCTGTTCTCCGGCCCCCGCACGCAGCGGGAGCTCGCCACGCTCAACGGCGTGACCGAGCAGACGATGAGCCGCGTGCTCGCACGGCTCGAGCGGGCGGGCTACGTCTCCCGCGGTGACGATCCCCGCGACCGGCGCCGCCGCGCGGTCGCCGTCACCGACGCCGGGCGACGTGCCGCCGCGCAGGCCGGCCGCCTCCAGCCCGCGGAGGACCTCACCGCCCAAGGGCTCGACGCGGACCAGGTCACCGCCCTGCGTGAGATCCTCGTCACCCTCGTGCACGCGCAACGGGCCACCGAGGAGGGCTAGCCTCGGCCGGGTGGACGTGATGACGCTGCCCGGCCTGACCGACTACCACGAGGCGTGGGAGCTCCAGCGCCGCGTGCACGCCGACGTCGTCGCCGGCGACCGGCCCGACACCCTGATCGTGGTGGAGCACCCGGACGTCTACACCGCCGGGAGACGCACCCGCCGCGACGAACGCCCCACCGACGGCACGCCCGTCGTCGACGTCGACCGGGGCGGCAAGATCACCTGGCACGGCCCGGGCCAGCAGGTGGTCTACCCCATCGTGAGGCTCGCGGAGCCCATCGACGTCGTCGCGTACGTGCGCGCCCTCGAGGAGGCCGTCATGGAGGTCTGCGAAGGTTTCGGACTCCGCACGATCCGCGTCGAGGGGCGCACGGGGGTATGGCTGCCCGCGGACGAGGCCCGCCGCGAGCGGAAGGCCTGCGCCATCGGGGTCCGCACCGCGAAGGGCGTGACGATGCACGGCCTCGCGCTCAACTGCTCCCCCGACCTGAGCCGGTTCGACAACATCGTCCCGTGCGGCATCACGGACGCCGACGTGACGTCCCTGACGATCGAGACCGGTCGCGTCGTCACCCTCGACGACGCACGGGAGCCTCTGCTCGATGCGCTCGCCCGCCACCTCGACCCTCTCCGCGCCGCGACCCGTGGCGGAGCGGGTGTTGCTGAGGTCACGTCCACACGGTGAGCAGGCCGCGGTGCTGCGCACCGCCGCTCACGTAGTCTGACGAGGTCCGGCGCGGTCCCGGTCCGCACACCAGGCCAGGTCCGCCCGACGTCCACCTGCTCGACGACGACCGGGAGACACCCGTGACGATCGCACCCGAGGGCCGCCGCATGCTGCGCATCGAGGCCCGGAACGCCGCCACCCCCATCGAGAAGAAGCCCGAGTGGATCAAGACGAAGGCCACGATGGGGCCCGAGTACCGAGAGCTCAAGGGCCTGGTCAAGGGCGAAGGCCTGCACACGGTGTGCGAGGAGGCCGGCTGTCCCAACATCTTCGAGTGCTGGGAGGACCGCGAGGCCACGTTCCTCATCGGCGGTGACCAGTGCACCCGCCGCTGCGACTTCTGCCAGATCGACACGGGCAAGCCGGCCGACTTCGACGCCGACGAGCCGAGGCGCGTCGCCGAGTCCGTGCGGACCATGGGGTTGAAGTACTCGACGGTCACCGGCGTCGCGCGCGACGACCTGGCCGACGGCGGCGCGTGGCTGTACGCCGAGACCGTGCGCCAGATCCACGCGCTCAACCCGGGCACCGGCGTCGAGCTGCTCATCCCCGACTTCAACGCCATCCCCGAGCTGCTCGACGTCGTCAACGAGTCGCGTCCCGAGGTCATGGCCCACAACGTCGAGACGGTGCCGCGCATCTTCAAGCAGATCCGCCCCGCGTTCCGCTACGAACGCTCGCTGTCCGTGCTCACCCGGGCGCGCGAGGCCGGCCTGGTCACCAAGTCGAACCTCATCCTCGGCATGGGCGAGACGATCGACGAGGCCCGCGACGCGCTGCAGGACCTGCACGACGCAGGCTGCGACCTCGTGACGATCACCCAGTACCTGCGCCCGTCGCTGCGCCACCACCCGGTGGACCGCTGGGTGCGCCCCGAGGAGTTCGTCGAGCTGTCCGAGGCGGCCGAGGAGATGGGCTTCCTGGGTGTCATGGCCGGTCCGCTGGTGCGCTCCTCCTACCGCGCCGGGCGCCTGTGGGGCCAGGCGATGACGCGTCGCGGCCTGCCCATCCCGGAGCAGCTCGCGCACCTCGCCGAGCCGACGACGTCGCGCCAGGAGGCGGCGAGCCTGCTCGCCCGTCCGGCGCACTAGACTTGACGACCATGGCCCGCACCAAGTCCGACGCCGGCGCGCCCGCCGACGCCACCGGTAAGCAGAAGAAGCCCAAGAAGCAGCGCTGGTACCACCAGGTGTGGGCCGCGTACCAGATGACGCGCAAGCAGGACCCCACGGTCACGTGGCTGATCCTCGGCGTGTTCGTCGGGATCCTCGCCGTCGTCGCCGCGGTCGTGCTGCTGCTCGACCTGCCGACGGGCTTCCAGATCCTGTACGTCGTCGTCCTCGGCGTGCCGTTCGCGGCGCTGGGCGCGATGTTCACCCTGACACGCAAGGCCGAGAAGGCCGCCTACACCCAGATCGAGGGCCAGCCCGGCGCCGCCCGTGCGGCGCTCGGCACCGTCCGCGGCGGCTGGGAGTTCGCGGACGAGCCGGTCGCGATCAACCCGCGCACCCAGGACTTCGTCTTCCGCGGCGTCGGCCGCCCGGGCGTCGTCCTCGTCTCCGAGGGGCCGTCGCACCGGGTGCAGCGCCTGCTCGAGGACGAGCGCCGCAAGACGGCCCGCGTCCTGCCGAACGTGCCGATCACCCTGATCCAGGTCGGCACCGAGGAGGGCCAGGTCCCGCTGCCCAAGGTGGCCAAGAAGGTGCAGAAGCTCAAGCGCACCCTCACGAAGCCCGAGGCGGACCAGGTGAAGAAGCGCCTCAAGGCGCTCGGCGGCGCCCGCCTGCCGATCCCCAAGGGCGTCGACCCCATGAAGGCACGCCCCGACCGCAAGGGGCTCCGGGGCCGCTGACCGGCGCTCCGTCCCGCGAGATCGACCCGTCCGCCGCGAGATCGACCCACCGAGGGTCGACCTCGCGACGGGTGGGTCGATCTCGTGTCAGCGCCGGACGATCACCGTCCCGGCCGCGCGGTCGTGCAGGCCGCGCCCGTCGCGGTCCCACACGACGGCGGGGATGACGAGGCACAGCAGCAGGGTGCGGACGGCGCCGCGCGCGAAGCCGGGGGCGACGCCGACGGGGGCGCCGAGGGCCCGCACCTGCATGCCCAGCAGCCGGTGCCCGATCGTGAACCCGACCGTGCTGACCAGCAGCAGGTTCTCGATCGCGAAGACGCCGAGGGTCGCCCACGAGTTCAGCTCCGCGAACGACGCCGGGCTCGTCACGAGGTAGGCGATCAACGTCGCCACCGCCCAGTCGACGACGAGCGCCACGGCCCGGCGTCCGAGGCCGGCCAGCGATCCCGGGCCGTCGTCCGGGAGGCCCAGGCGCCCGCTGCCGCCGGCGTCGTCCCGACGGCCGCCCTCGAGCCACGACCCCATGTCCTCCCGCGATGCCATGCGCCCAGGCTACGCGGACCGTGCTGCCCGTAACCTGTTCGAAACAAAGGCGCTATGCCGGAGAAACGCCGCCACCCTACGGTCGTGGACGTCGAGCGGCGAGCGGGAGCGCGCCGCGCCCCATCCTTCGGAACCGTCCGTCGGCAGCGACCGGGCGGCACCATCCAGGCAAGGAGTGCATGCATGTTCACGAACGCCGAGGAGGCCATCGCCTTCACCCGTCGCGAGGGGGTGGAGTTCATCGACGTCCGCTTCATCGACCTGCCGGGCGTGATGCAGCACTTCAACATCCCCGTCGCCCAGTTCGACGAGGACTCGTTCACCGACGGCCTGATGTTCGACGGGTCGTCGATCCGCGGCTTCCAGGCGATCCACGAGTCGGACATGAAGCTGGTCCCGGACGTCACCACCGCGTACCTGGACCCGTTCCGCAAGCGCAAGACGCTCATCATGAACTTCTCGATCGTGGACCCGTTCACGGACGAGCCGTACTCGCGCGACCCGCGCACGATCGCCGCCAAGGCAGAGGCGTACCTCAAGTCGACCGGCATCGCGGACACGGCGTTCTTCGCCCCCGAGGCCGAGTTCTACATCTTCGACGACGTGCGGTTCTCGACGAACCAGCACTCGAGCTACTACCACCTCGACTCGGTCGAGGCCGCGTGGAACACGGGCCGCGAGGAGGAGGGTGGCAACCTCGGGTACAAGACCCGCTACAAGGGCGGCTACTTCCCCGTCTCCCCGAACGACCAGTTCGCGGACCTGCGTGACGAGATCTGCGCGGCGCTGGCCGAGGTCGGTCTGGACGTCGAGCGCGCGCACCACGAGGTGGGCACCGCGGGCCAGCAGGAGATCAACTACAAGTTCAACACGCTGATGCACTCGGCCGACGACCTGATGAAGTTCAAGTACGTCGTCAAGAACGTCGCGTGGCAGGCCGGCAAGTCGGTGACCTTCATGCCGAAGCCGATCTTCGGCGACAACGGCTCGGGGATGCACTCCCACCAGTCGCTCTGGCTGAACGGCGAGCCCCTCTTCTACGACGAGAAGGGCTACGGCGGCCTGTCCGACACGGCCCGCTGGTACATCGGCGGCCTGCTCAAGCACGCCCCGTCGCTGCTGGCGTTCACCAACCCGTCGGTGAACTCCTACCACCGCCTGGTGCCCGGGTACGAGGCGCCCGTCAACCTGGTCTACTCGGCCCGCAACCGCTCCGCGTGCATCCGCATCCCGGTGACCGGCTCCTCCCCCAAGGCCAAGCGCGTCGAGTTCCGCGTGCCGGACCCGTCGGCCAACCCGTACCTCGCGTTCGCGGCCCAGCTGCTCGCGGGCATCGACGGCATCAAGAACCGCATCGAGCCGCCGGCGCCGATCGACAAGGACCTGTACGAGCTGCCGCCCGAGGAGCACGCGCAGATCGCCCAGGTCCCCTCGTCCCTCGAGGCGGCCCTCGACAACCTCGAGCGCGACCACGAGTTCCTCACCCAGGGCGACGTCTTCTCCGAGGACCTCATCGCGACCTGGATCGACTACAAGCGCTCCAACGAGATCGACCCGATCCGGCTGCGCCCGCACCCGCACGAGTTCGAGCTCTACTACGACATCTGATCCGCACGGCGGCCCTTCGGTCGCCTGATGTCGCCGGACGGCGGCCGCTCCGCACCACGCGGGGCGGCCGCCGTCCTGTCGTTGTACCTATCGCCGCGTGACGGCGCTCGCCCACAGCCACACGAAGCCCTCGCGGCCGTGGGAGTCCAGGTAGCGCACGTGCACCTGGGTGTCCGTCCACGCCGTCGCCTCGCCGTCGACGAGCTGCTCGCCGGACTGGCGCGAGACGATCCACGCGCGTACCGGGATCCCCCGGTCGGGACGGGTGATGCGCGCTCCCGCGCGCGACCGGGCCGGGGCTCCCTCGGCGGAGTCGCGCAACGGCACGCGGTCGACGGCACCGGACGACCGGTCGCTCCCACCACGCGGCCTGCTCCCCACGACGCCAGGATAGCCGGACTCGAACGTCTGTTCGAATGCCGGCCCGCTCGCGGACGGGCGGCGGACCGTGGCCGGGGTCAGGCGGCCGGGTCGTCCGAGGGCCCCGGGCGCGGGGTGGCCTCGTGGGGCTCGTCCTCGTGCGCGTCCCCGTGCTTCGCGCCGAAGGGCAGCACGTGCACGACCGCGAGGACCACGGCGCCCACGACGACACCCACGATGGCGGAGAAGAACGTGTTGACCAGCCAGGCGAGGAAGCCCCCGATGCCAGGCACAGCGTGCGCGACGGCCTCCTCGAGGTGGTGCACGAGGTCGTACGGGGCGTGCCAGCCGAGCTCGTCGGTGCCGGTGAGCAGGATGTGCCCGCCGACCCACAGCATCGCCACGGTGCCGACCACCGAGACGACGGCGAGCACCTTCGGCATACCGGACACGAGCGCACGGCCCAGGCGCTGGCTCGCCCGGCTCTCGCGGCCGGCGAGCGCGAGCCCCATGTCGTCCATCTTCACGATGAGGCCCACCACGCCGTAGACGATCACGGTGATCGCCAGGGCCACGACCAGCAGGATGACCAGCCGGTTGAAGAACGGCTCGCTCGCCACCTCGTTGAGCGCGATCACCATGATCTCGGCGGACAGGATGAGGTCGGTCCGCACGGCCCCCGCGACGAGCGTCTTCTCGGCATCGGGCCCCGCGGCGGCCGCGGGCTTGTCGTGCCCCTCGTGACCGCGCAGGCGCCCCCAGATCTTCTCGGCCCCCTCGAACGCGAGGTACGTGCCACCGAGCATGAGGATCGGCGTGAGCAGCCACGGGGCCCACTGACTGAGGATCAGCGCGACCGGCAGGATGATGAGCACCTTGTTGCGGATCGAGCCCCAGGCGATCTTCTTGACGATCGGGATCTCGCGGTCGGCGGCCACGCCGTGCACGTACTGCGGGGTCACGGCGGTGTCGTCGACGACGACGCCCGCCGCCTTCGCCGTCGCCCGGCCGGCGGCCGCACCCACGTCGTCGAGCGACGCGGCGGCGAGCTTCGCGATGGCGGCGACGTCGTCGAGCAGCCCGAGCAGGCCGGCGCTCATGCGCGGGCTCCGACAGGTCGGGGGCGGGCGAGCGAGCAGCCTGTGGGCGGCTGCGAAGACGTGGGCATGGACATATCGTGCCGCACGCCGGCGGGCGGAGGGACCCTCGTCCGCCGGGTCGTCACTCCTCCCCGTAGAACACGCGCTCCATGACGGCTCGGGCGCGGCGGGCCGTGCGCAGGTAGAGCTCCTCCAGCTCTCCCCCGGTGCCGACGTCGCCGAGCAGGGCGGCGACGCCGGCCAGGTCGCGCGAGTCGTGCGGCAGCCGGTCGGTCTGCGCACCCGTGGTGCGGCCGGACCACAGCACGACGGCGGAGCGCAGACGGGAGGCGAGCACCCAGGCGTCGCGCAGCTGCGCCGCGTCCTCTGCCTCCAGCAGGCCTGCCTCCGTGGCCGCGCCGAGCGCCGCGACCGTTCCGGTCGTGCGCAGGCCGGGGACCTCGGCGGCGTGCTGCAGCTGCAGCAGCTGGGCCGTCCACTCGACGTCGGAGACGCCCCCGCGCCCGAGCTTGAGGTGACGTGCCGGGTCCGCACCGCGCGGAAGCCGTTCGGCCTCGACGCGCGCCTTGATCCGCCGCACCTCCCGCAGCCGGGCGTCGTCGAGCCCGCCCTCGGGGTACCGCAGGGGGTCGACGAGCGCCTCGAACCGCCGGCCGAGGGAGTCGTCGCCCTCGCCGCCGCCCGCCACCGGCCGCGCGCGCAGCAGGGCCTGCGCCTCCCACACGCTGGACCAGCGGCCGTAGTACTCGGCGTACGAGTCGAGGGTCCGCACGAGCGGTCCCTGGCGCCCCTCGGGGCGCAGGTCGGCGTCCACGGGCAGCGCGGGCTCGGGTCCCATCTCGGACAGCAGCGCCCGCATCCGCGTCGCGACGCGCGTCGCGAAGTCCTGCGCGAGCTGCGCCTCGACGCCGGCCACGGGGTCGTGCACGAACATCACGTCGGCGTCCGAGCCGTACCCCATCTCCCGGCCGCCGAGCCGCCCCATCGCGACGACGAGCATCCGGGTGGGGGTCTCGCCCGGCCCGAGGTCCAGCTCGGTGCGGGCGACATGCTCGGCCACGCGGAGCCCGCCGGAGAGCACCACGTCGGCCGCGTCCGAGATCGCGGCCGCGGCGTCGACGGCCGGGAGCAGCCCGAGCACCTCTGCCGCCCCGGTCCGGGCGAGCTCGCGCCGCCGCAGCGCGCGCAGGCGGAGCGCGGCGGTCCGGGGCTCGTCGGCGCGGGTGAGGAGCGCGTCGGCCTCGGCGGCCAGCCGCTCGGGGCCGCGCGGCTCGAGGCCCGACGTGTCGGCCAGCCAGCGCACCGACTCGGGCGAGCGCGCCAGCGCGTCGGCGAGGTAGGTGGACGACGCCAGCAGCCGGGTGAGGTGGAAGGCCGCGTTCTCGGAGTCGCGCAGCAGGCGCAGGTACCACGGGGTGGTGCCGAGGTCGTCGGACAGCTTGCGGAACGCCAGCAGCCCGCCGTCGGGGTCGGCGCCCTCGGCGAACCAGCCGAGCAGCACCGGCAGCAGCTGGCGCTGCAGCGCGGCCCGGCGCGACGTCCCGGAGGTCAGCGCGGTCACGTGCCGCATCGCGCCGTCGGGGTCGCGGTAGCCGACGGCCGCGAAGCGCTCGCGCGCCACGTCGGGGGACAGCGACAGCTCGGCGTCCGAGAGCTGGGCCGACGCCGGGAGCAGGGGCCGGTAGAAGACCTCCTCGTGCAGCGCACGGACCTCCCGGCGCGTGCCCCGCCAACGGTCGAGCAGGCCGGAGGCGCCCTCGGCGCGCATCCCGAGCGAGCGGGCGAGGCGCCGCAGGTCCTCCTCCGCCGTCGGCAGCAGGTGCGTGCGGCGCAGGCGGAACAGCTGGACCCGGTGCTCCAGCGCGCGCAGGAAGCGGTAGCAGACCGCCATGCGTGCGGCGTGCTCGCGCCCCACGTACCCGCCGGCGGCGAGCTCCGCCAGGGCGCCCAGCGTGTGCGGCGAGCGGATCTGCGGGTCGGCGCGGCCGTGCACGAGCTGCAGCAGCTGCACGGTGAACTCGACGTCGCGCAGCCCGCCCTTGCCCAGCTTGATCTGGCGGTCCGCCTCGGCCGGCGGCACGTGCTCCTCGACCCGGCGGCGCATCGCGCGGGCGTCCTCGACGAAGTGCTCGCGGTGCACGGCCGCCCAGATGAAGGGGTCGACGGCCGCGCGGTAGTCCCGGCCGAGGGCGGCGTCCCCCGCGATCGGACGGGCCTTGAGCAGGGCCTGGAACTCCCACGTCTCGGCCCACCGCTCGTAGTAGGCGACGTGGCTGGCCAGCGTGCGCACCAGCGGGCCCTGGCCGCCCTCGGGCCGCAGCGCGGCATCGACCGGCCACAGGGCGGGCTCGGCGGAGGCGCCGGAGCACACCCGCTGCAGACCGGTGGCCAGGCGCGTCCCCACGGCGAGGGCGGTCTCCTCGTCGAGGGCGTCGCCGCCCGGGACGTCGCCCGGCTCGCAGACGTAGACGACGTCCACGTCCGAGACGTAGTTCAGCTCGCGCCCGCCGGTCTTGCCCATGCCGATGACGGCGAGCCGCACCCCGGCGCCGTGGTCCTCGAGGTCGGCGCGCGCGACGGCGAGCGCCGCCTCCAGAGCTGCCGCCGCGAGGTCGGCCAGGGCCGCCCCGACGACCGGCATCCGGGTCAGCGGCTCGCGCGCGGTGAGGTCGTCGGCGGCGAGCGCGAGCAGTCGCTCCCGGTAGGCGCGGCGCAGGGCGTCGGTGGTGGTCGCCGCACCCGCGTCCGGCCACCCGACGCCGGGCTCGGCGCCCGGGTCGGCCGCCACGGGCACGTCGGCGTGCGGGTCGGCGCCGACGGCGCGCAGCAGCGTGGCCCGCACCTCGGCCGGCCCGGTCGTCGTGCGCGGGCCCGGGTCGCCGTCCGGCTCCTCGTCGTCGGCGCCGGCGCTGCCGTCCGCGCCGGCCTCCTCCTCGTCGAGAGGGTCGCGCCCGGCCCCGTCCGTCTCCTCGAGCACGTCGAGGAGCTCAGGACGGCGCACCACCTCGTCCCCGAGCGCGGACGACGCCCCGAGCACCGCCAGCAACCGGGTGCGGGTGCGCGCGGGCGCGTCCTCGTCGAGCAGCTCCCCGAGGCGGGCGCGGGCCGCCGGGTCCTCCGCGAGGCGCACCAGCTGCAGGAGCGCGAGGTCCGGGTCGGCGCACGTGCCCACGGCGGCCAGGAGCGCGTCCTCGCGCCCCGGCGCCGCGAGCGCCTCCTGCAGGCCCTCGTCGGACCACAGGGTCGCCGACCGCGTGAGGTCGGCGAACCCCGCGTGCAGCAGCCGGCTCGTGAGGGTCGACGGGCGGGCGGTCACAGGTTCTGCAGGAACCGGCGCAGCTCGTAGGGCGTGACCTGCGCGCGGTACGCGTCCCACTCCTGCCGCTTGTTGCGCAGGACGTAGTCGTAGACATGCTCCCCGAGCGTCTCGGCGACGAGCTCGGAGCGCTCCATCAGCTCGATGGCCTCGTCGAGCGACTGCGGCAGGGGCGCGATGCCCAGGGCGCGACGCTCCCGGTCGGTGAGCTCCCAGACGTCGTCCCCCGTGGCCTCGGGCAGCTCGTAGCCGTCCTCGATGCCCTTGAGGCCGGCGGCCAGGAGCACCGCGAACGCGAGATACGGGTTGGCCGCGGAGTCCAGGGCGCGATACTCCACGCGGGCGGAGTTGCCCTTGCCCGGCTTGTACATCGGCACGCGCACGAGGGCGGACCGGTTGTTGTGGCCCCAGCAGATGTAGCTCGGCGCCTCGGCGCCGCCCCACAGCCGCTTGTAGGAGTTGACGTACTGGTTGGTGACGGCCGTGATCTCGGCCGCGTGCACCAGCAGGCCGGCGATGAACTGCCGCGCCGTCTTCGAGAGCTCGAACTGCGCCCCGGGCTCGTGGAACGCGTTCTGGTCGTCCTCGAACAGGGAGAGGTGGGTGTGCATGCCCGAGCCCGGCTGGTCCGCGATCGGCTTGGGCATGAACGACGCGAAGACGCCCTGCTCGAGCGCGACCTCCTTGACCACGGTGCGGAACGTCATGAGGTTGTCGGCCGTGGTGAGCGCGTCGGCGTACCGCAGGTCGATCTCGTTCTGGCCGGGCCCGGCCTCGTGGTGGGAGAACTCCACGGAGATCCCCATCGACTCGAGCATCGTGATCGCGGCCCGGCGGAAGTCGTGCGTGCTGCCGCGCGCCAGGTGGTCGAAGTACCCGCCGTTGTCGACCGGGACCAGCGGGTCCTCGGGGGACGCGAGCTGGTTGAACAGGTAGAACTCCACCTCGGGGTGCGTGTAGAAGGTGAAGCCGCGGTCGCTGGCCTTCGCGAGCGCCCGCTTGAGCACGTTGCGGGAGTCGGCGAGCGAGGGCTCGCCGTCCGGCGTGAGGATGTCGCAGAACATCCGGCCCGTGCCGTGCCGCTCCCCGCGCCACGGGAGCACCTGGAAGGTGGTCGGGTCGGGCTTGGCGATCATGTCCGCCTCGTACACCCGCGTCAGCCCCTCGATGGAGCTGCCGTCGAAGCCGATGCCCTCCGTGAACGCCTGCTCGAGCTCGGCCGGGGCGACCGCCACCGACTTCAGGACCCCGAGCACGTCGGTGAACCAGAGGCGGATGAAGCGGATGTCGCGCTCCTCGACCGTGCGGAGCACGAACTCCTGCTGCCTGTCCATGAACCTATCCTGCCCGAGAAGTGTTAACAGCGGATGACGTGACGCCCCCGGCGCCCTTGCCGGGCCCCGACCAGGGCGGATACCTGGTACCGCGCGCGGGAGGCATAGGCTGCCGCCATGTCGAACCCGGGCCACGACACCACCGCCGACGCCGCCGTCCCCTCCCCCGCCGCCGACCTCACGCGCCGCCGCCGCGTGCGGGTCCACCACCTGGCCGAGGCGAAGGAGCGGGGCGAGAAGCTCACGATGCTCACCGCGTACGACGCGGTCACCGCCCGGATCTTCGACGCGGCGGGCCTGGACCTGCTGCTCGTGGGCGACTCGATCGGCAACACGATGCACGGGCACGCGACGACGCTCCCCGTCACGCTCGACGACATGATCCCGCCGGCCCGCGCCGTCGCCCGGGCCGCCGAGCACGCACTCGTCGTCGTCGACCTGCCGTTCGGCACCTACGAGGCCGGTCCGGAGCAGGCCCTCGCCTCGGCGGTGCGGGTCGTCAAGGAGACCGGCGCCGCCGCCGTCAAGCTCGAGGGCGGACGCCGGTCCGCCGCCCAGATCCGCGCGATCACCGACGCCGGCGTCCCCGTCGTCGGGCACCTCGGCTTCACGCCGCAGTCGGAGAACATCCTCGGCGGGCCGCGCGTGCAGGGCCGGGGCGACGACGCCGCGGAGGAGCTGTGCGCGGACGCGCTCGCGGTGCAGGAGGCCGGGGCGGTCGCCGTCGTGCTCGAGATGGTGCCCGTCGAGGTCGCCGCCCGCGCCACCGAGATCCTGCGCATCCCGACCATCGGGATCGGTGCCGGGCCGCGCGTGGACGGGCAGGTGCTGGTCTGGACCGACATGGCCGGGATGACCGACTGGTCGCCGCGCTTCGCCCGCAGGTTCGCCGAGGTCGGCAACCTGCTGCGCCAGGCGGCGCAGGACTACGCCGACGAGGTTCGCGGGGGTACCTTCCCCGACGCCGCGCACTCCTTCGAGCGCTAGACGCCGGCCCCCAGGGCGAGCATCGCTGCCGCCACCCGCTCGGCGGCGTCGTCGGGCACCGCCGTCGAGGCCTCGTCGAGGACCAGCAGCCCGGCGCCCCGGATCTCGCGCGCCAGCGCCTCGCCGTTGCCGACGGGGAAGAACGGGTCGCGCCGACCGTGCACCACCAGCGTCGGGACGGCGATCGCGCCGAGCCTCTCGCGCCAGCGGGGCGTGCAGTCGAGGGCGGCGAAGACCATGCCCCGCTGGTTGGCCGCGTGCACCGCGGGGGCCGTCCCCGGCGTCCGGTCCCAGATCCGCCCGGCGAGCGCGCGCGCCGCGGCGGGGTCGTCCCCGAGGACCGCGGCGCCCCGGGCGGCGAGGTCGGCCACGGCGTCGCGGTCGGACCAGTCGGGCTCCGGCAGCGCGAACAGGCTCTCCATCACCGCGCCGTCGTGGTCGGGGAGGTCGCCGTCGACCGGTCCGGGCGCGACCGGCCGCGTCCCGACGAGGGTCAGTGCCGCGAACGCCTCCGGGTGGTCGAGCGCGGCGACCTGCGCGACCATCCCGCCGACGCCGATGCCCGCCAGGTGCGCCGGCCGGTCGTCGAGCACCCCGGCGAGCGCAGCGGCGTCGGCCGCGAGGTCCCGCAGCGTGTAGCCCGGTGCCGCGGGGTCCGCGGTCGTGGACGCCCCGGCGTCGCGCAGGTCGTACCGCACCACGTGGCGCCCGCCGCCCGCGAGGGCCGCGCAGAGCGCATCCGGCCACGAGAGCATCGTCGTGCCGCCCGCGCACAGCACCAGGGGCGCCGCCTCGTCCCCGAAGTGCTCCACGCCGAACGTGGTGCCGTTCGCCTCGACCGTGGTCGCGCGGCCCGTGCCGTCGTCCATCATGCCGCCACCTCCCCCGTGACGGTCGACGCCCGCTACGCCGCGGACTCATCGGACGACGGCGCGGCACTTCGGTCGCGGGTTGTCGCGGGTTGTCGCGGGTCGGTCGCGTGTCAGCCGCGTGTCAGCCGCGGGTCAGTCGCGGGTCAGTCGCGGCCGCGCCACTCGGCGTCCTCGCTCTCCCACTCCTCGTTGCGGCGCTGTGCGGAGTCGAGGGCCTTCCGCGCGGCCTCGCGCGTCGGGTAGGGGCCCATGCGATGGCTCCAGCTGGAGCGGTCGCGGCTCTCCTCGACCTCGCCGGTCTTGGTGTTGTACCAGTACTGGACCGGGCTGGTGTCGCTCATAGGACGATCCTGCATCAAGATGGGGCCCATGGTGGAGGCAACGCAGCCGGTCGCGTTCGGCATCGACATCGGCGGGTCCGGCATCAAGGGGGCGCCCGTCGACCTCACGACCGGCGAGTTCACGGCCGACCGCCGCCGCATCCCCACCCCGGAGAAGTCCACGCCGGACGCCGTGGCCGGAGTGCTCGCCGAGCTGGTCGACTCCTTCGAGCTGCCGCCGGAGGTGCCGGTCGGGGTCGCGTTCCCTGCGCCGATGGACCACGGCGTCGTCCGGTTCATCGCCAACCTCGACAAGTCGTGGACGGGCGTGGACCTGCCGGCGCTCGTGCGCGAGGCGACGGGCCGCGACGTCATGGCGGTGAACGACGCCGACGCGGCGGGCGTCGGCGAGCAGCGCTACGGGGCCGCGCGGGGCCGCGACGGCGTGGTGCTGGTGGTCACGCTCGGCACCGGGATCGGGTCCGCGCTGCTCGTGGACGGCGTGCTCGTGCCGAACACCGAGCTCGGCCACCTGGAGATCGACGGCCACGACGCCGAGTCCCGCGCCGCCGAGTCCGCCCGCGAGCGCCACGACCTGTCGTGGCACCAGTGGGCGCACCGCCTGCAGCGCTACTTCGAGACCGTCGAGATGCTGCTGTCCCCCGAACTCATCGTCGTCGGCGGCGGCGTGAGCAAGCAGCACGCGAAGTTCCTGCCGCTGCTCGACCTGCGGGCGCCGATCATCCCCGCCATCCTGCGCAACCGCGCCGGCATCGTCGGCGCGGCCGCGCTCGCCGCGAGCGGACGCGACCACTGACGGTCGACCGAGTGGTGCCGGCGACCGGCTGCTGAGGTGCCCGGACGCCAGCGACGTCAGCCGGCGAGGTCAGCCCGCGAGGCTCTGCGGCGCCGGCGGTGCCGCGGGCGCCGCCGGCGTCGCCCCCCAGTCGGCGGCCGAGTCCGGGGGCACGTCGAGGTCGAGCATGCGCAGCACGTCGAGCACGGCGGGCGGCGGACGGTGCAGGGACACCCGCAGGCCCTCGTCCCGGCCGATGCGGCAGAGCTGGACGAGGAAGGCGACCCCGGCGGAGTCGATGAACGTCACCCGCGAGGTGTCCACCACGACGGGGAGGTCGCGCTCGAAGGCGCGCGCGAGCGCCGCGCTCGCCTCGTTGCGCAGGGCGATGTCGATCTCGCCCCACATGTCCACCACGCTCACGTCGGCCCGCTCCACCAGGGAGATCCCCCCGGCATGCGCCTCGTCGGTGAAAGTCACAGCCACACCTTCGTCCCACGTTCCGCGTCCTGTGCGCCTCTGGCTCAAGCGCTGCACCTCGGACTCGCGACGTCGTTGTCGCGACGACCGCAAGGCTACACCGTTCACGACCCGTCCGGGAACCTTGGCAAAGACTTTCTTTACCGTGCGTTCACACAGGTCGCGGACCGGGACGCCACCTCGGACGACGGATCGCGGCGCGGGTGAACTTTCACGCCCGGCCGCGCCGCGGTGGGAACGCTTCCCTATCGTGTCGTGCGTACGGACGCACGCCTCGTGACGATCCGGGCCGCGGACACGCCCGCCCGACACCGACCGCGACCGGTTGCGCGCGGATCCTCTGGTGTACATCGACACTCCGAGAGGTCATGCCATGAGCGACACGTCCGGAACCACCGCGCCCGACACCGTCGTCCTCGTCCACGGACTGTGGATGACGCCCCGCAGCTGGGAGGGCTGGGTCCAGCGTTACCAGCAGAAGGGGCTCACCGTCGTGACGCCCGCCTACCCCGGGTTCGAGATCGAGGTGGAAGCCCTCCGCGAGAACCCCGAGGTCATCGCCGAGCTGACCGTCCCGGAGACCGTCGAGCACCTCGCCGCCGTCATCGGCAGCCTGGACCGCCCGCCGATCATCATGGGCCACTCCTTCGGGGGTGCCCTCACCCAGATCCTCCTGGCCCGCGGCCTCGGCGCCGCCGGCGTGGTCGTCGACTCCGCCCCGACCGAGGGTGTCCGGGTCAACCCGCCCTCGCAGGCGAGGTCGCTCTTCCCCGCGCTCAAGAACCCCGAACCGGCATCGCGCCGTCGGGTTCACCCCCGAGGAGTTCCACTACGCGTTCACCAACGCCCTCACGGCGGAAGAGTCCCGCGCGGTGTGGGAGCGCTACGCGATCGCCGCCCCCGGGCGCTGGGTGTGGGACTACGGCCTGCTCGCCAACTTCAAGCCCGGCCACCAGGAGACCTGGGTGGACTTCAGCACCGACCGCGCACCGCTGCTGTTCATCGCCGGCGAGCTCGACCACATCATGCCGCCCTCGGTGAACCGGTCGAACGCCAAGCACTGGGCGAAGTCGCCGGCCGTCACCGAGTACTACGAGTTCGCGGCCCGGGACCACTGGACCTGCGCCGCGCCGGGCTGGGAACAGGTGGCCGACCACGCTCTCGCCTGGGCCCTGGAGCACGCCGCGAACCCGGAGCCCTCCGCGGCCTGACCGGCCTCGCGCAGCGCGTCGGGCGTGCGGACGAGCCGGTCTGTACGCCGGGTTCTGTACCCGCGCCTGGTTGCCCGGGCGCGGGCGACGGTCATCCATCTAGGCCCTGCGTTGCCGCAGGGCTCGAGCGGTCTACCCGGGAGCATCGGGCGGGCAACCCTCGAACGCTCCCTGTCTGACCTTGCTCCAGGTGGGGTTTACCGAGCCGCGACCGTCACCGGCCGCGCTGGTGGTCTCTTACACCACCGTTTCACCCTCACCGCCGCCGGTCGCCCGGCGACGGCAGTCTGTTTTCTGTGGCACTGTCCCGCGGGTCACCCCGGGTGGCCGTTAGCCACCACCTCGCCCTTCGGAGCCCGGACGTTCCTCGGCGACGGGCACCCGAGGGCACCGCCGACGCGACCGTCCGACCGACTCGTCCGCGTGGCACAGTCTATGCGCGATCGAGCAGGTCGGACGCCCCGCTCGGATCCGCACGGTCACACGTCGACCTGGTAGCTCAGGGTGAGCTCGTCGCCGGACCGGCCGCGGATGCCCCACGCCTCCGCGGGCGACTCGATGACCACCAGCTCGACGTCGTCGGTCGCGACGCCCAGCGCGGGCGCGACGTCGTCGTAGAGCCGGCGGATCAGCTTGCGCTTGGCCTCGCGCGACCGGCCGCTGAACGCGACGATCTCGATCATCAGGTAGGCCTCGGAGCGCGGCGCCACGAGGTCGCCGTCCTCCAGCAGCAGGAACCGGTGGAACCGCTTGTCCTCGGGGATCTGCCAGGCCCCGACCAGCGCCGCGTGCAGCGCGTCGGAGACCTCCTCGCGCCGCTGGCCCCACACCCGTCGGTTGCCGTAGACCTTCACCTGCACCATGCCCGAGGACGCTAACGGTGACCGACGGCACTGTCACCGGCGGGTCCGCCCGTCGAGACCCCGCCGTAAGGTGTCCGCGTGCTGATCTGCCTGCCGCCCTCCGAGGGCAAGACGCCCGCGCCGGACGGCGCCGCCCCCGTCGACCTGGCGCGGCTCACGGGTGCGGAGCACCTGACCGACCAGCGCCAGGCCGTGCTCGACGCGCTCGCGGCGGTCAGCGCGGGCGCGGACGGCGCCGAGGTGCTCGGGGTGGGCGCCTCCCTCGGTGCCGAGGTGGCCCGCAACACCGAGCTCAAGGACGCGCCGACAGCACCCGCCGCCTGCGTGTACACCGGCGTCCTGTACGCCGCCGCCGGCCTGGCCGACCTGCCCGACGACGCCGCCCGGCGCGCCGCCGACACCGTCCGCGTCTTCTCGGGCCTGTGGGGCGTCGTCTCCCCCGCCGACCGCATCCCCGCGTACCGCCTGTCGATGGGCGTGGACCTGCCGGGGGTCGGCAAGCTCGCCACCGCCTGGCGGCCCCACCTCGCCGCCGCCCTGGACGCGCGCGCCGCGGGCGACGTCGTGGTCGACTGCCGCTCGGCCGCGTACCTCGCCGCGTGGAAGCCGGCCACCACCGGCGACACGGCCGCGGACTGGGTCACCGTCCGCGTCGTGCGCGAGACGGACGGGAAGCGCGCCGTCGTCTCGCACAACGCCAAGCACACGCGCGGCGTGCTCACGGGCCACCTGCTGCGCCGCTCCGGCCCCGAGCCCACGAGCGCCGCGGAGCTGCTCGACGCCGCCCGCGAGCTCGACGGTCAGGTCATCGGCACGGAGGTCGGGACGGGGCTGTCGTACCGGATGGTCGAGGCGACGCTGCACGACGCCGCCACGCGCCGCGGCCCGCGCACGCTGGAGGTCGTCATCGCCTGACGGCGGTGCGCGCGGCGGGGAGCCGGGCCACACTGGCGACATGGCCTACGACGAAGGGCTCGCCGCCCGCGCCCGGGACGCCGTCGGGGAGCGCGCGCCGTTCGTCGAACGGCGGATGTTCGGCGGCGTCGCCTTCATGGTGAACACCCGCATGGCGGTGGGCGTCGCCGGCGAGGAGCTTCTGGTGCACGTGGGCACCGAGGGCCACGAGAGCGCCCTCGCGGACGGCGCGCACGAGATGCGCATGGGCGAGCGCACCATGCGCGGCACCGTGGCGGTGGGCCCGGACGTCACGTCCGACGACGGCGCGCTGCACGCGTGGGTCGACCGCGGCGTGGACCTCGCGCTCGCGCAAGCGCCGAAGCCCCCGAAGCCCCCGAAGCCCCCGAAGGTACCGAGGACGCCGAAGGGCTAGCGGCGCTCAGACGTCGGTCGGGAAGCCCGCCGCCGTGAGCTCGTCGAGCTCGAGGTCGCCGTCGTCCCGGACGCGGAACCGGAGCAGGGTCAGCGAGCCGGACGGCACGTGCAGCCGGCGCCACGACGAGGTCGGGGCGGCGAGCGCCCGACCCACCAGCGCACGGACGACGATCAGGTGCGTCACGACGACGGACGTCAAGGACGGGTCGCTCCCGGCGACGACGTCCCGCAGGCCCTCCCAGGCGCGGGAGCCGACCTGCGCGTAGGACTCGCCGCCGGGCGTCGGGCCGGTTCCGGCCGACCACGCCGCGCGCTCCTCGGGCCAGCCGGCGACGATCTGCTCGGGCGTCAGTCCCTCCCACGCCCCGAAGTCGCACTCGATGAGCCGCGCGTCGGGGCGCACGTGCTGCCCGACGCGCCGCCCGACCGCTGCGGCGGTCTCGAGCGTTCGCGCGGTCGGGGAGGCGACGAGCGCCCCGGCGCGAGGCAGGCCGGGCCACAGGTCCTTGCCGAGCCGGAAGACGGCGTCCGCCGCGCGGGCGGCCTGGGTACGGCCGCGGGTGGTGAGCGACGGGCCGGGCAGGACGCCCCCGCTGGAGGCGCGCGCCACGGTCAGGGGCGTCTCCCCGTGCCGCATGAGGACGACCGTGCGCAGGTCGGCGCCGGCCGGGGTGACCGCCGGGTCGTCCGCCCCGGAGGGGCGGGCCATCAGGCCGCGGGGCCGTCGTCCACGCGCACGAGGATGCGGCCGCACTCCTCGCAGCGCACGACCTGCTCCGGCGCGGCCGCCCGCGCCGCGGCGAGGTCGCCGGGGTTGAGGTCCAGCCGGCAGCCCTCGCACCGGCCGCCGCGCAGCGCCGCCGCGCCGACCCCGCCGAGCTGGGCGCGCAGCTTGTCGTACAGGGCGAGGAGGCCGGCGTCGAGACCGGCGGCGGCCGCCTCGCGCTCCGCCTTCACCTTCGCGCCGGTCGCGTTGATCTCCGCCCAGGCCTCGTCCCGCTCCGCGGTCGCCGTCGCCTTGGCGGCCTCGAGCTCGGCGTGCGCGCGCTCCACCTCCGCGAGCGACCCCTGGTGCGCCTCCAAGCGCTCCATGACCTCGATCTCGGCGTCCTCCAGCACGGACTGGCGGCGGGCGAGGGACTCGAGCTCGCTCACCAGGGCCTGGGAGTCCTTCGCGGACAGCGCACCGGAGTCGAGCTTCTGCTGGTCGCGCTCGGCACGCGTGCGCACCTGCGCCACGTCCGCCTCCGCCTTGGCGAGCTCGCGCTCGAGGTCGGCCACCGCGGTGCGCGAGTCGACGAGCGAGCCGTGCAGGTCGGCGATCCGCCCGTCGAGCTCCGCGATGGTGGCCAGCGCCGGGTGGTTGCGACGCTGGTGGACGAGCTGCTGCAGCCGCGTGTCGAGGGCCTGGACCTCGAGCAGTCGGCGCTGGTCCTCGGGGGGTGCAGTGGCCACGGGTGGGTCCTCTCGCAGTGATTCAGCTGGTCGGGCGGTCAGCGGCCGGCCGGCTCCGGCGCGGTGCTCGCCATCCGCGCGGTCCACGGGTCGGTGCCGATCGTGCTCACCCTCGTGGAAACCGTACCCGCTCCGGCACCCTCGCCGGACACGGCGCCGAGCCGCGCGACGACGTCCTCCGCGGCGTACGCGAGCCAGGGCCACTCGCTCGCGAAGTGGGCCACGTCCACGAGGAACGGCGTCGCCGGGCCGGCGCCGCCCGCCTCGAAGCCGGCACGCTCGCGCAGTTCCGACGCGGGGTGGTGCCGCAGGTCCGCGGTGACGTAGACGTCGGCGCGAGCGGCGCGGACGGCGTCGAACAGGGAGTCCCCCGAGCCCCCGACGACCGCGGCCGTCTCCACGGTCGCCGCGAGGTCCCCGGCCACCCGCACGCCCTGCGCCGTCGCCGGGAGCACGGCCGACACCCGCTCCGCGAAGCCGCCGAGCGTCGTGGGCTGCGCCAGCCGCCCGACCCGCCCGATCCCGCGCTCGACGCCGCCACCGTCGTCGCCGGCCACGAGCGGGCGGCGGTCGACGATGCCGACGAGGTCCGCGAGTGCGTCGGCGACGCCACGGGGGGCGGCGTCGGCGTTCGTGTGCGCCACGTACAGGCCGCAACCGGCGGTGAGGAGCCGGTGCACCACGTCGCCCTTGAACGTCGTCGCCGCGACCGAGTGCACCGGCCGCAGGAACAGCGGGTGGTGCGTGACGAGCAGGTCGGCACCCCACGCCACCGCCTCGTCGACCACCGCGGCCACGGGGTCGACGGCGAACAGGATCTTGCGCACCGGCGCGGCGGGGTCGCCCACCACCAGCCCCACCGCGTCCCAGCCCTCCGCCGTCGACGGCGGGTAGAGGTCCTCCAGGACGGCGACGACGTCGCGCAGGGCGGGGGTGCTCGGGCTGCCTGTGGTCATGGCTCCGACCCTAGAGGGCGGCCGCGGGCCGGCGCCCACCCGGAACGGCTCGGGCCCCCTGGCTTCTCGGCCTACTTGGCGTCGGCGTACGAGTCGACGGAGGCGACGGTGAGCGGGAAGTCCACCGGGAAGTCGCCGAAGAGGAGCCGGCCGGCCTCCTGCGCCGCCGCGCGCACCTCGGCGGCGACCGCGTCGGCGAGCGCCAGCGGGGCGTGGACCACGACCTCGTCGTGCAGGAAGAACGCCAGGTGCGGGCGGTGGGTGAACGGGGCGGGGGCGAGGCCCGGCGGGGCGTCGTCGGCGGCGCCGAGGGCCCACAGCCGACGGCGGATCGACGCGAGCCAGCACAGCGCCCACTCCGCCGCGGTGCCCTGCACCACGAAGTTCCGGGTGAACCGGCCCCACGACCGCGTGGCCGACCGGGCGCGGGCGGCGGCGTCCGCCCCGGCGTCGTCCGCGAACGCGCCCGCCTGCGCCTGGTCCCACGCCGATCCCGGGGTCGGTGACGACCGGCCGAGCCAGGTGCTGACCACGCCGCCGCGCTCCCCCGTGCGGGCCGCCTCCTCCACCAGGGCGATCGCGCGCGGGTACTCGCGGCCGAGGCGGGGCAGCACCTGCGCGCTCGCGCCGGTGGTCCCCCCGTACATCGCGCCGAGCATGCCGACCTTGGCCAGCTCGCGGGTCGGGACCGCCCCCGACGCGACGATGCCGGCGTACAGGTCCCCGGCGCGGCCCGCGCCCGCCATCGCCTCGTCGCCGGCCATGCCCGCCAGGACGCGCGGCTCCAGCTGGGCGACGTCCGCCACGACGAGGCACCAGCCCGGGTCCGCCACGACCGCGCGCCGCACCCCCTTCGGCAGCTGCAGCGCGCCGCCGCCCGTGGACGCCCAGCGACCGGTCACCACGCCACCCACCACGTACTCGGTGCGGAACCGTCCGTCGGCCACCCATGCGTCGAGCCAGTGCCAGCCGTTGGCGGTGAGCAGCCGGTAGAGGTTCTTGTACTCCAGCAGCGGGGCGACGACGGGGTGGTCGAGCTTCTCCAGCTCCCACTTGCGCAGGCTGCGCGCCCCGACGCCGGCGTACTGCATCGCCTTGAGCAGGTCGGGGTGCGAGTCGGGGTTGAGCGACGGCGGGGCGTCCAGGGCGGCGCGGATCCGGTCGGCGAGCGCCTCGAGGCGTTCCGGACGTCGGCCCTCGGGCGGCCGCGGCCCCAGTGCCTCGGTGAGGATCGCGTCGTGGACGTCGGCCCGCCAGGGCAGGCCGGCGTGGTGCATCTCGGCCGCGACGAGCGCGCCCGCGGACTCCCCCGCGGCGAGCAGGCGGAGCCTGCCGGGCGCCGACGCGCCGGCCACGGCGTCCTCCTGGAGCCGCAGCTCGGCCTCCGGGTCGGGCGCCTCGGTCTCCCCGACCGGGTCTGCGGCGCGCGGAGCGGGCCCGGCGAGGTCGAACAGCGCGTCGCCCTGCGGCGCGCGCCGGGCGCCCGGGACCGGCGCGGGACCGGGTGGCGTCGGCGCCATCGCGTCCCACGGCCCCGGCGGCGCCGTGGCGAGCGCGGACCCGGCACAGCCGGTCGAGTGCCGCAGGATCCGGTGCACGAGCCGCAGGTCGTGAGACCGCTCCACGCGCACCCCCGCGCGCAGCAGATCCAGGTACCACCGGTTGGTGTCGTCCCACGTCCAGCGCGGCACCGCTCCCCCGCGGGCGCCCTCCTCCGCGGCCGCCACGCGGGCGGGCAGCGCGGCGTCGGGTACGGCGCTCGGCGCGCCGTCGTGCACGCGGACCGTGCCGCCGGGCTCTCGGGTCAGGACGACGTGCACGACGCCATCCTGCCGCCCGCCACCGACGCCGGCGCTGCCCTCGACGCGCGACGGGGCCGCCGATGTGGTGCGCTGGCCGAGGTCGGCGTCCCCGACCACGCACTCCGGCACGCACCAGCGCGCGCCCCGCCCCGCACGAGGAGGACCGTATGACGACCGAGCAGTCCGTCGAGACCGTCGACGTCGTGGTGATCGGCACCGGGCCGGGAGGAGAGGACGCGACCGGGCGCCTGGCGCGCGCGGGCCTCGACGTCGTGGCGGTGGAGGCACGCCTGGTCGGCGGCGAGTGCCCGTACTACGGCTGCATCCCAACGAAGATGATGGTGCGGGCCTCGGACGCGGTGGCGGAGGCCCGCCGGGCGGGCCGCCTCGCCGGCCGCATCGACGTCACGCCCGAATGGGCCCCGGTCGCGACCCGCGTGCGGGACGAGGCCACCGCCGACTGGGACGACACCGCGGCGGTGGAGCGCCTGGAGAAGGCCGGGGCGCAGGTGGTGCGCGGGCGCGGCCGTCTCGCCGGCCCCGGCGAGGTGGTCGTGGCGACCCCGGACGGCGAGCGCCGCTTCCGCGCGCGGCGGGGAGTGCTGCTGAACCCGGGCACCGAGCCCGCGGTGCCGCCGGTCGACGGCCTGGCCGACACCCCCTACTGGACCAACCGGGACGCCGTGCGCGCCACCGAGGCGCCGGCGTCCCTCACCGTCCTGGGCGGCGGCGCGATCGGCTGCGAGCTGGCGCAGGTGTTCGCGCGGTTCGGCACCGCGGTCGAGGTGGTCGAGGCGGGCCCCCGCCTGCTGGGCCCCGACGAGCCCGAGGCGGGCGCGTTCCTCGCCGACCGCTTCGCCGCCGAGGGGATCGGCGTGCGCACGGACGCCAAGGTGTCCTCGGTCGCGCACGACGGCGGCGGCTTCACCCTGACCTTCGACGACGGCACGCAGCTGACCTCCGAGCGGCTGCTGGTCGCCGCGGGCCGGCGCACCGACCTGAAGGCGCTCGGCGTCGCGTCGGTGGGCATCGACGACTCCGGGCGCACGATCCCCGTCGACGACCGCCTGCGCGCGGCGGACGGCGTCTGGGTCGTCGGCGACGTGACCGGCAAGGGTGCGTTCACGCACGTGTCCATGTACCAGTCGCGCATCGCCGCCGCGGACATCCTCACCCGCGGCGAGGGCGACGGCGGCGAGGAGCGCGCCGACTACCACGCCGTGCCGCACGTCACCTTCACCGACCCGGAGGTCGGCGGCGTGGGGCTCACGGAGGCCGCCGCGCGCGACGCCGGGCTCACGGTGCGCACCGGCACCACCGACCTCGCGGCGTCGTCGCGCGGGTTCGTGCACGGCCCGGGCAACGAGGGCTTCGTCAAGCTGGTCGAGGACGCCGACGCCGGCGTCCTGGTCGGCGCGACGGTGGCCGGGCCGGCCGGCGGCGAGATCCTCGCCGTCCTCGCGCTCGCCGTGCAGGCACGCGTCCCGGTCGCCGAGCTGCGGCGCATGATCTACGCCTACCCGACGTTCCACCGGGCGATCGAGACGGCGCTGGGAGAACTGGCCGAGTCGTGATCGGCACGCCGGGCGCACCCGGACGCTGACGCCTCGTGCTCGCCACGGACGGGCCGTGCGGCGCCCGACCCCACCGCTTATCCTGTGAGCGCCCATGACTGAAATGACCGAGTTCGCTGCCACCGTGACGCCCTCGTCCCCGGAGGTCCCGCCCGCCGCCTCGTCCCGCCTGCGGTGGGCGGCATGAGCCCGCAGGGTCCCGTCGAGGAGCCACCGGCCGGGCACGTCGTCCTCGGCGGCAGGTACGTGCTGGGCGACATCCTCGGCACCGGGGGCACCTACACCGTCTACGAGGCCTCGCGGCTCGCCCCCGACGAGGTCCCGGAGCTCGCGGCGGGCGACGCCGGCGCGGAGGGCCGGCCGGAGCTGCTGGTCAAGGTCCTCCACCCGCACCTGGTCGACGACCGGCTCGCCCGGGACTCCCTCGCCCGCGAGATCGCCGCGTCCGACCTGGTGGACCACCCCGGCGTGGCCAAGGTCCTCGACACCGGCGAGGACGAGGTCGCCGGCGCGACCGTCCCCTGGCTGCTCATGCGGCACGTCCCCGGCGAACCGCTCTCGGAGCGGGTGGGCGGCGCCGGCATGCCGTGGCCGGAGGCGCTCGCCGTGGTGAGCGGGCTGCTCGACGCCCTCGCGGCCGTGCACGACGCCGGTCTGGTGCACCGGGACGTGAGCCCGCGCAACGTCGTGGTGGACACCCACGACGACGGGACCATGTCGGTGGGTCTGCTCGACCTGGGGCTGACCGCGCCCGCCGGCGGCGACGGCGACGGCGACCTGGTCGCCGGCTCGGCGTCCTACATGTCGCCCGAGCAGGCCCAGGGCCGTCCCCTCGACGCCCGGAGCGACCTGTACTCGGTCGGTGCCCTCGCCTACTTCGTCCTGACCGGCCACCCGCCGTACGAGCGGTCCAGGCCGGGCGACGTGCTGCTCGCGCACGTCGGCGCGCCGGTGCCCGCGCCGTCGGCGCGGCAGGCGGCCGTCCCCTCCGCCGTCGACCGGTTCGTGGCGCGGGCGATGGCCAAGAACCCCGCCCGCCGCTACGCGTCCGCCGCCGCGATGGGCGAGGCTCTGGCCGCGCTGCTGGGCACGGACGGCCCGGGTGGTGGAGGGGCGGCCCCCGGCGACGCGCCGGACGGCGACCAGACGATGACGATGGGCCAGATCGCGGAGCAGGACCCGCACCGCACGGCGGCCCTCGGGGCGGCCGGCCTCGCCGCGGCGGCCGCGGCCGGTGCGGCCGGCGCCGAGCTCCAGCGCACGCGACTGATCGGGGCCGTCGACGCGACCGCTCCCGTGCCCGACGCCGAGGCCGCGCCGACGGAGGTCGTGGGCGCACCTCCGCCGGAGCCGCCGGCCGGCACCCCGCCCACGGGCGTCCCCGCGGCCGGCGAGGCCCCGCCGCCCGAGGGCGAGGAGCCCTCCCGGCGTCGGCGACGCGTCGCGCTCCTGGTCGCGGCCGTGCTCGTCGTGGCCGCGATGACCGCGGGCGCGTTCTGGTACTTCCGGGACGCGGACGGCGGTCTGCCGGCCGCCCCCGTGACGACCAGCCCGTCGCCCTCCCCGAGCGCGACGACGTCGCGGCCCACGACCGCCCCGCCGACGTCGACCGGGACGGACGACTCGACGTCGCGACCGGAGCAGACCTCGTCGCCCGAACCCACCAGCAGCCCCTCGCCGACCTCGAGCCCCTCGTCGACGCCGTCGCCCACCTCGACGCCGACGCCCACGGACACGACGTCGAGCCCTCCCACGACCTCGTCGCCGGAGCCCACCGACGAACCGACGTCGGAGCCCGAGCCCACCGACGAGCCGACGGACGAGCCGACCTCGCCGGAGCCCGAGCCCACCGGGGAGGAGACCTCGCCGCCCGCGGACCCCGAGCCCACCGGCGACGCGGCGGGGGGCACGAGCACGGGCGCCCCGCGATAGGTCGGCCGTATGCTCGGCCTGTGACGCTCACCGAGTTCCTGAACGCGCGCCTCGACGAGGACGAGGCGAGGGCGCGCGCCGCCGTGACGCGGCTCCACCGTGACGCGGGAGAGCAGGCCGGGCCCGCCGTCGTCGAGGGACTGCTGACGCCCGCCCGGGCGAAGGCGGAGGTGGAGTCCAAGCGCCGCCTGATGAAGCTGGCCTACGAGGCGACCGGGCTCGACATGGACAAGGACCTCGACCGGGATGTCGGCGCCCGTGAGGTCAGCGGCGTCGAGTTCGTGGGCGAGCGCATGCTGCGGGCGCTCGCGCTCCCCTACGCCGACCACCCCGACTTCGACGAGGAGTGGCGGCTCTAGGGCCTGGCCGGGCGGGCGCTCACGACCCGTTCAGCGGGTAGGTCACCCGCCCGTCGTCGTCCACGACGGCGCCGTCGCTGAGCTGCGCGGCGTCGACCGAGGTCTCGCCGAGGATGTGGCGGACGTCCTCCCCGGCGGCGAGCAGGTGGTCCGCGATGATGCGCCGGTGGCAGCGCCACCAGACCGCCTCCGAGCACATGACGGCCGTGCGTCGGGTGCGGGCCACCTCGCGCAGCTCGGCGAGCGCGTCCCGGAACTGGGCGGACAGCGCGTGGTCGGCGTAGTTGTGGAAGCTGCGGTTCTGCCACCAGCCGTTCACCTCGAACGGCACGTCCCGGCTGACCGGACGCCGCC
>Ga0180221_1000230_pt1 | contig 60675 bp, 57 predicted proteins | sample eDN5th37CKraftMG_FD_151339 | JGI IMG/M metagenome (GOLD analysis project Ga0180221, IMG submission 151339) | Enriched Miracle-Growth compost microbial communities from Emeryville, California, USA - eDNA 5th pass 37_C Kraft MG (version 2) (version 2) ... | reverse complement strand
GCATGGCGGGGATCATCGGCGGGGAAGCAGGCCGATGCTCCACAGCGCACCCGCGCACGGGGCGGTGGAGATCAGGGCGGCGGGCCGGGGGAAGGCCGATCTGCTGTTCCTTTCGCCGCTGTTCCCGACGCGCTCGCATCCGGGCGGGCGGGCGCTGGGCCGGGTCCGATTCGCGATGCTGGCGCGGCGGGCGGGGGTTCCCGTTATGGCATTGGGGGGCGTGGAAGCGCGGCACAGGCGTGGCCTTCGCGCGCTGGGCGCCGCGGGTTGGGCGGCGATAGACGGGTTGATGCGGGGCTGATTTCCTGTCCTCAATCTTCCGCGAGGCGGGCGAGGATATAATCGGCCCGCTGTTCGACGCCGGCGCGCGGGAGGATGTCGATTTCATAGCCCAAGGCCGCATAAGCGGTAAGCAGCCGCTGATATTCCGCCATGGCTTCGGTCAGGCCATGGGGCCGTTCGCCGTCCGAAACAAACAGTTCGGGCCATGGCGGCGCGAAAAACACACGGGAATGATAGCGATGGTGCCGGCCCAGTTGCGTCACCGCCGGTTGTCCGCTGGCATGTTGGAGCGCGGCGGCGGCGTCGACGAGGCCGCGGTCGAAAAAGACCCATCCGTCAACGGCGCTCGCCTTCTTCCGGTCGTCAAGCGCCATGGCGATGGCGCGGCGGGCGAAGGCGGACAGGTCGACCCAGGGCAGGGCCGTTCCCGGCCTTTCCATTTCCTCCCGAACGATCCGCCGCCCCGGCTCTTCCACGACGGCATGGCCGCGCCGATGCAACGCTTCGATCAGAGTCGATTTTCCACCTCCGGAACATCCGGAGATGACGACATGATTGTCCATGGCTGATGGCTCGAAATGGAGGATGCCGAAAAAGCGCGCGCTTGCAGTGGCAAAGCGGACGCTATGTCAAATGCGCGATCAGGCGATCAGAATTTGAAGACGGTGCCGAGATAGACGGCCTGGCTGTCCTGCCGGTCGTCGGTCATCGGGGTCAGTCGGCCCGCGACGCTGTTGTTGTAGCGGACGCCCGCCGTGACGTTCAGGTTGCGCGTCAGCGAATAGGAGCTGGCCAGATCCAGCGAATAATCCTTGTCCGCGTTCGGGTTGCGGACGGCGGTGGCCGGGTCGCGGCGGCTTTCGATCAGCACCTTGGTGCTGAAACGATCCTTCTTGTCCTGATCGAGCGAGAAATTCTTCGCCTCCGCCATGGTTTCGACGGGAACCGGGTCCAGCGCCTTGCGGCCCATCGAATCGGGCAGGGCGAACTTGCGCCAGTTGTGCGCGCTGTTCAGGCTGAACGCGACCGGCTTGATATCGACGGGCGCCAGCGTGCGGCTGACGGGCACAAGATCATTGTCCGCACGCACCATCACCGTGACCGAGCGCTGGCCGCTGAGCGAGCCGCTGGTGGGCGTGAAGCGGAAATTCTGACGGCTGGCGGAGGCCGCGATCCGGGCGTAAGCTGCCGCGAGTCGGGGGTCCTTGGTCGTCGGCGTGAAGGAGGAGATGCTGCCCAGCGCGCCCAGCGACACCGGCGCTTCCGCCCGCAGCCGGACAAGATCGGTCGCCGCGCCGATCGCGGGAGACAGCATGAAACCGGCCACGGCAACCGCCGCACCCGCCAATGCCATATGTCCCCTTTTCACGCGCATGATCGCGACTCTCTCACCCCCGAGCTATTATTTGAAAATCCATTACACATGAAAACCGGCCGAAAGCTAGAGCCGGTCCGCTTTTTATCCAAACTGTTGCATAGAACACACAGGGCCCGGCCGGCGGCAAGAGGACGCGATCCCCGCTCCCCCTTGCCCAATGGCGCGGGTCGACTATAGAAGCGGGGCGTTTTTCGTCTCTATCATATAGGACATGGCTGATGGTCCGCCGCTTTTCCCTTCCTGTTTCCGCCGGTTTGATGCTGGCCGCGCTCCTGCCGCTCACCGCCTGCGGCGGCGGGTCGAAGGAACGGCCCAAGGCGGACCTCGCCGCGTCGAAGATCACGACCATCGGCGTCAACAGCTATTTGTGGCGGGCCAGCCTCGACACGCTGTCCTTCATGCCGATGGTGCAGACGGACTCCAATGGCGGCGTCATCGTCACCGACTGGTACAGCAATCCGGGCAGCCCCAATGAGCGGATGAAGCTGACCGTGTCGATCCTGGACCAGGACCTGCGGGCCGACGCGCTGCGCGTGGCGGCCAGCCGTCAGGTCAATCAGGGCGGCCAGTGGGTCAACGCCCCGGTGGAAGCCGCGACCGTGCAGAAGCTGGAGGAGATCATCCTCACCAAGGCGCGCGACCTGCGCCGCATGGCGATTGCGGGCTGATCCACCCTTCCTTCCCTTTTTCTTTCAGGACGGGACCGGGCTGCCGCGCGCAACCCCGGTCCCAAAGCATTTTGAGGATTCGACATGCAAAGGCGCTTCAACCCGCTTGAGGCCGATGCCCGCTGGCAGGCCGTCTGGGATGAGAAGCAGACGTTCAGGGCGTCCGACAGCAGCGGCAAGCCGCGATCCTATGTGCTGGAGATGTTCCCCTATCCATCCGGGCGCATCCATATCGGCCATGTCCGCAACTATTCCATGGGCGACGTGCTGGCGCGATTCCGGCGGATGACGGGGCATGAGGTGCTGCATCCGATGGGCTGGGATGCGTTCGGGATGCCCGCCGAGAATGCGGCGATGGAAAAGAAGGTGCATCCGGGCGAATGGACGCGCTCCAACATCGCCAACATGCGCGCGCAACTCAAGAAGCTGGGTTTCGCCATCGACTGGAGCCGGGAACTGGCCACCTGCGAGCCGGACTATTACGGCCATGAACAGGCGCTGTTCCTCGACATGCTGGAGGCGGGCCTCGTCTACCGCAAGGAAAGCGCGGTCAACTGGGACCCGGTCGACATGACCGTGCTGGCCAACGAGCAGGTGATCGACGGGCGCGGCTGGCGGTCCGGCGCGCTGGTGGAGAAGCGCAAGCTCAGCCAGTGGTTCCTCAAGATCACGCAGTTCGCCGACGATCTGCTGGAAGGCTTGAAGACGCTCGACCAGTGGCCCGACAAGGTGCGGACCATGCAGGAGAACTGGATCGGCAAGTCGGTGGGACTGCAGTTCCGGTTCCAGCCGGTCGCGCCGTTCGATACGGAGATCGAGGTCTATTCGACCCGTCCCGACACCATTTTCGGCGCGAGCTTCGTCGCCATCGCGGCGGATCATCCGGTGGCGCAGGCGGTGGCGGCGGGCAATGCAGAGGCGGCCGCCTTCATTGAGACGTGCAAGGCAGGCGGCACCACGGCGGCGGAGCTGGAGACGGCGGAAAAGCTGGGCTTCGACACCGGGCTGTCGGTGGTCCATCCCTTCGACCCGGAATGGAAGCTGCCGGTCTTCATCGCCAATTTCGTGCTGATGGATTACGGCACCGGCGCGGTCATGGGCGTGCCCGCGCACGACCAGCGCGACCTTGATTTCGCGCGCAAATATATGCTGGCGGTGGAGCGCGTGGTCGCCGCTGAAGGCGACGAGGCCAAGCCCATCCAGAACGACGCCTATGTGGGTCCGGGCCGCCTCGTGAACAGCCGCTTCCTGGACGGCATGGGCGTGGAGGACGCCAAGGCCGAGGTCATCCGCCGCGCCGAAGAGGGCGGCTGGGGCGCGGGGCAGACCGTCTTCCGCCTGCGCGACTGGGGCGTGTCACGCCAGCGTTACTGGGGCACGCCGATCCCGGTCATCCATTGCGACGATTGCGGCGTGGTGGGCGTGCCGAAGGACCAGTTGCCTGTCACCCTGCCCGAAGATGTGAGCTTCGACATTCCGGGCAATCCGCTGGACCGGCACCCGACATGGAAGCATGTCGATTGCCCGCGATGCGGCAAGGCGGCGCGGCGCGAGACGGACACGCTCGACACCTTCGCCGATTCGAGCTGGTATTTCATCCGCTTCGCCAGCCAGCCCAAGGACAGGCCTTTCGACCGCGAGGTGGTCGAGAAATGGCTGCCGGTGGGGCAGTATATCGGCGGGGTCGAACATGCGATCCTGCACCTGCTCTATGCGCGTTTCTGGACGCGGGCCTTGCAGCATATGGGGCAGCTTGGTTTCGCCGAGCCGTTCACGGGCCTGTTCACGCAGGGCATGGTGACGCATGAAACCTACAAGGCGGGCGACGGAAGCTGGCTTTCGCCGGGCGAGGTGAAGAAGTCCGGCGACGATTATGTCCATATCGAAAGCGGCGCGCCGGTCACGGTCGGCCGCGTCGAGAAAATGTCCAAATCCAAGAAGAATGTCGTCGATCCCGATGACATCATCGCCCAATATGGCGCGGACGCGGTGCGCTGGTTCATGCTGTCCGACAGCCCGCCCGAGCGCGACCTGCCCTGGACGGAAAGCGGCATCGAAGGATCGTGGCGCTTCGTCAATCGCTTGTGGCGACTGTTCGGGGAAGCGGACAAGGGCGCGGAGGGGCAGGACAAGCCGCTCGACCGCAAGCTGCACCAGACCATCGACGGCATCGCCAGGGATATCGAGGCGCTTTCCTTCAACAAGGCGGTGGCGAAGATCTACGAACTCGCCAATGCGGTGGAGAAGGCCGCGCCGTCCGCCTCGCGCAGCGCCGCCATCCGCACGCTGGCGCTGCTGGTCGCGCCGATGACGCCGCATCTGGCCGAGGACGCCTGGGCCGCGATGGGCGAGGAGGGACTGATCGCCGACGCCCCATGGCCCGCGGTCGATCCCGCGCTGCTGGTCGACGATGAAGTCACCATCGCCTGTCAGGTGATGGGCAAGCTGCGCGACACCATCACCGTGCCCAAGGGGACGCCGAAGGAGGAGCTGGAAAAGCTCGCCCTCGCGGCGCCCAATGTGGCGCGAACGCTGGACGGCGCGACGCCCAAGAAGGTGATCGTGGTGCCGGATCGTCTGGTCAATCTGGTGATCTGAGAGAGGAACCGTTCGCCCCAACGCCCTTCGACAAGCGCAGGGCGAACGGATATAGGATTGTCCCATGAAGCGTTTCATCCCCCTGCTCGCCGTCACGGTTCTTCTCTCCGCCTGTGGGCTGAGGCCCGTCTATGGCGGGGGCGGGCATGGCGCGGTGGCGCAGGCGCTGGGCAATGTCGAGGTGCAGCCCATAGAGGGCAAGAGCGGCTGGCTGGTCCGCAACGCGCTCAATGACCGGTTCTCCGCGATGAGCGGCAACGGCCCCGCCTACAAGCTGGTAGTGAAGCTGGACGACCAGATCAGCGGTTTCGGCCTCCGCGGCGACGCCGCGATCACGCGGGAGCGGCGCACGCTGCGCGCCCGCTATCAACTGATCGACGGGGCGACCGGCGCGCAGGTGCTGGACGACACCGCCGGGTCGGACGCGGGCATCGACGTGACCTCCAGCGAATATGCGACCATCGCGGCGGAGGATACGGCGCTGGAACGCCTGTCGCAGACCGTCGCGGACCAGATCGTCGCGCGGCTCGCCCTGTTCGCGGCGCGGAACCAGCGTCATGAAGGCCAATAGGGGCCAGATCGAAAAGGCGCTGGACGCGCCCCCGGCGGATATCCGCTTCTTCCTGCTCTACGGTCCCGACGAAGCGGGCAGCATGGCGCTCGCCAGACGTCTGGAGCGGGCGATGGGACCGGAGGCGGAACGCATCGACCTGGACGGCGCGACCCTGCGCGACGATCCCGCCCGGCTGGCTGACGAGGCGGCGTCCTTCTCCATGTTCGGGGACAAGCGCTGGATACGGATCAACGGCATGGGCGAGGAGTCCGTGCCGGCGCTCCATGCGCTGCTGGAAGCGGAGGCGGCGGGCAATCCGGTGATCGCGGTGGCGGGCGCGCTCAAGGCCACGTCCAAGCTGGTGAAGCTGGCGCTGGATCACAAGCAGACGCTGGCCTTCATCTCCTATCAGCCGGACGCACGGGAATCGGAGCAGATCGCCGTCGCCATCGCGCGGGAAGGCGGGCTGCGCCTGCCCACGGAACTGGCGCGGCGGATCGTCGACCTCGCCAATGGCGACCGCGCGTTGATGAGCGGCGAGATCGAGAAGCTGATCCTCTATCTCGACGCCGCGCCCGACCGTCCGCGGGAAGCGGCCGCCGAAGCGCTGGACGCGCTGTCCGCCGACAATCCCGAATCCGACGCCGCGCCGCTGGTGAACGCCGTGCTGGGCGGCGATCTCAGGGCCATGCACAAGGAACTGGGGCGGCTGGCGGAGGTCGGCGCGGCCATGGCGTCCGTCCTGCGCCCGCTGCTGACCCGCGCCATGCTGCTCGCCCATATCCGCGCCGATTTCGACCGGAACGGGCGGCTGGAAGCGGCGATGGAGTCAGCGGGCAAGGCCGTATTCTGGAAGGAGAAGGGCGTCGTCACGCGGCAGGTGCGGCTGTGGGACGCGCCGGGCATCGCCCGCGTCATCCAGCGCCTCGCCCAGGCGGAACGCGCCAGCCGGGGCGGGCGCGGCCTTGGCGACCTCATGGTCCGGCACGAGTTGCTCACCATCGCCCGGCAGGCGGCGCGGGAGCGATGATGGCGGCATATCGCCGCCACGGCTTGATCGGTGGAGGCACGCGGACCATATTGCGGTCATGGACAAGCTGAACCTCACCGAAGAGGAATGGCGCAACCGCCTTTCCCCCGAACAATATCATGTCTTGCGGGAAGGCGGCACCGAGCGGGCCTTCACCGGCAAATATAACAGCAACAAGGCCGACGGCGTTTACTATTGCGCCGGTTGCGGGGCGGAGCTGTTCGATTCCGGCGAGAAATATGACAGCGGGTCGGGCTGGCCCAGCTTCACCGCCCCGGTGGACATCGACGCTGTCGACGAACTGCGCGATTCCAGCCATGGCATGATCCGCACCGAAGTGCGCTGCGCCACCTGCGCGGGGCATCTGGGCCATGTCTTTCCCGATGGGCCGGGAGTGGGCGGCCTGCGCTATTGCATGAACAGCGCGTCGCTGGACTTCAAGCCGCGCGACGAGGCGGAGTGAGCGTTCATTGCGGGTAAAGCCGCGATCTTCTTGAGACGGGCAGAGATTTTTTGAGGGCCGACGCCGGATTTGCGCTGGCCCCCCTTTCCATTAGCGCGTATCCGGGGCGGCACGGACATCATGGCAAGATCGGGCAAGAGCAAGGAACCGCCGGGCACGGCAAGGCTGTGGCTGATGCGGGGCCTCAAGGCGGGCCTGATCGCGCTGGTCGCCGCCGTGGTGGCGATCGTCGTGGCGGTTGTCATCGCGATGCAGTCGCTGCCCGACTATAGCAGCCTCAAATCCTCGCCCAACGGCCAGATGATCCGCGTCCATGCGGCGGACGGCAGCGTCATCGTGTCGCTGGGGCCGAGCTTTGGGCGCTGGCTGTCCTATGACCAGATCCCGCAGGTGATGGTCGACGCGATGGTGTCGACCGAGGACAAGCGTTATTATCTGCATCCCGGCGTCGATCCCATCGGCATGGCGCGCGCGGCGTGGGTGGCGCTCGAAAACCGGGGCAAGGGCCGCCGCTTGCAGGGCGCGTCCACCATCACCCAGCAGGTGACGCGCAACATCTTCCTCAACAACAGCTATAGCTGGGGGCGCAAGGTCCGGGAAATGGTGCTGGCGCTGGCGCTGGAACGCAAGTTCAGCAAGCGGCAGATATTGGAGCTTTACCTCAACAAGGTCTATTTCGGCGGCGGCGCATACGGCATCGACGCGGCGAGCCGAAAGTTCTTCGGCCATCCCGCCGACAGCCTCAATCTGCCGGAGGCCGCGATCATCGCGGGGCTGGTGAAGGCCCCCTCCAGCTACTCCCCCACCGCCGACGCGGAAGCCGCCATCGGCCGCGCGGGCGTGGTGCTGGACCTGATGCAGGAAAATGGCGCGATCAGCGCGGCGGAACATGCGAGCGCCAATCTTGCGGATGTGAAGATGGCCCCCGAGCCGCCGCAGAACAGCGTGCGCTACTTCACCGACTGGGCGCTGCCGCAGCTCGATACGCTGATCAGCGAGCCGAACGAGCCGCTGGAGGTCTATACCACCATCGATCTTTCCATGCAGCGCGCCGCGACCGCCGCGATCCAGGCCAATGTGCCCAAGGGATCGCAGGGGGCGCTGGTGGCGCTGGACCGGGACGGGGCGGTGCGGGCGATGGTCGGCGGCCTCGACTATGTGACCTCCAACTATAACCGCGCCACCACCGCGACGCGCCAGCCGGGTTCGGCGTGGAAGCTGTTCGTCTATATGGCCGCGCTGGAGGCGGGCTATACGCCCGATACCGGGGTCACGGACGAGCCTGTCACGATCAACGGCTGGTCCCCGCGCAACAGCAACGGGCGCTTTTCGGGCGATATCGACGTGCGCACCGCCTTTGCCTATTCGGTCAACACCGTGGCGGCGAAGCTGGGCGTGGAAGTGGGCTTTCCCACCATCGCCGACATGGCGCGGCGCTTCGGCATATCGACGCCGATCAACACGCATCCGTCCATGGTGCTGGGCACATCGGACGTGCGGCTGATCGACATGACCCGCGCCTTCGCTTCGGTGGCGCGCAAGGGAATCGCGGTCGCGCCCTATGGCATCACCAAGGTGACGACCGCCGACGGCCGCTTGCTCTACGAGCATCAGGACGACACCAGCCGCGTGCTGGTCGCGCCCTGGGTGGCGGCGGGACTGACCGACCTCATGCAGACGGCGGTTTCTACCGGCACCGGCAGGGCGGCGCAGATCGGGCGGCCCGTCGCGGGCAAGACCGGCACGACCAGCAGCAACAAGGACGGCTGGTTCCTGGGCTTTTCCAGCGGCATCACCACCGGCGTCTGGATGGGCCGCGACGATGCGCGCGCCGTGGGCGGATTGCAGGGCGGGCGCGCGCCGGCCCGCGCCTTCGCCGATTTCATGAAGGTCGCCGTCGCCAAGCGGCCGGTGGAGCAGTTCGATACGCAGGTCACGCTGCCCGAATGGCAGTTGGAGCCGGATGCCGAAGCCTATTATGGCGCGCCCGACGATGGAACGGGTGGGGGCATGATGGTCGACGAGAACGGCTTTCCGCTGGAGCGCACGCAGCCGGACGCGCCGCAGAGCGACAATCCGGACGAGGACGTCCCGCCCGACCCCGCCGACCGTCCCGCGCCGCAGCGGCTGGACCAGCAATGGATCGACCAGGTGCTCGGCCGCGACCGGCAGCACCCGGCGCAGCAGCGGCCTAATCCTTAGGGAGTGGGTTTACTGCCGGAGCGCCGGATGGGGCTTTGGGTAGATTCCCGTCACTCCTCCGTCATGCCAGCGAAAGCTGGCATCTCCCTTAGGCTTGGTTGTGCCCTAATGGCAGAAAATGGCCGAAACCGGCCATCATCCCAAATCCCGCTCCCAACCCTTCACCCCGCGGGCGTGTCCGCCGCCGCAAAGCGTGATTTTTCCAGCCATCCCATGTCCGGCAGCAGGAAGTCGACCTTTCCCCGCCCGAAATCGATCGCCACCCGGTCAAAGCCCTTGAGCGCGTTGATGCCCAGCAGCAGGGCGGGCTTTTCGGCCAGGCCCAGTTCCGCGAAGGGGCCGGCGTCGGCGAACAGCACCGGCAGATCGCGCAGGATCACCCGGCCCAGATGCACTTCGCGGATTTTCCCCACCTGCCCGATCAGCGTGCCGCCCGTGGCGCTGAGGAGCGACGCCTGCTCCAGATTCGGCGCGCGTTTCCTGCGGATCAGCTTGTTCATCAGCGCCATGTTGCCGACGCTGAAATTGGTGCCGGTGTCGAGCACGATGTTCACCGCCATCCCGTCGACGTCGGAATCGAGCAGGATGAGCTGCCCGTTCTTCCGCCGCGCCTGCACGACGATGGTGTCGGGATCGCGGGAATAGCGGCTCCGGCTTTCGCTGATCTCCATCCGTCCCCGGCGGAAATCGAGCAGCAGCCGCTTGGATTGCAGGCTGTCGAGGCCCAGCAGCCCCGGCGCGCCCAAATGCCCGCCGTCCAGCACCGGCGCTTCGATATCCCGCACTTCCAGATCGCCGAAATCCAGCCCCGGCAGGGCCACCGTGCCGGTCTCCAGCCGATCCGTCATGCTGAGCACCGTCACGGGATCGCGGATGGGAAGCGCCAGCCGGTCGGCCAGATCGCGCGAGATCACCGTGCGCTGCGATCCGGTATCGACGATGAAGTTCCACGGTCCCTTGCCGCCGATCAGGATGGGGATGGTGACGCGGTCCTCCGCCGGCGGCCCGGTGCGGACGAGCGCGGGCGGAACCGCCGGATCGAGCGAAGGCGCGGGCTGCGCCGCCAGAGGCTGGCAGAACGCCCATGAAACGGCCACCAACGCGATCAGGCGGCGCATATCCTCATCCTTTCGATTTTCTTGCTCTATATCATGGGAGAGGCAGGCCGGTCCATTGCCGCGATTGCGGCACCGTTGGCCGACCGGCCCATGCACTCCCACGCATTTTCCGCCAGCAAGGGCGATGTGCCGCCTTGACGAGGAGGCAGGGCAGCCGCTACATGCCGTTCATTCACCCGCCCGTCCGGCGCGGGGCGATCCCAGCTACCTGACTGCCGGGCTTTCCCAATTTCCATCTTCCACGACACTCTATCCATCGGACCGACTCCCATGCACCTCAAGGACCTCAAGAAGCAGACTCCCGCCGACCTCGTCACCATGGCCGAGGAACTGGGCGTCGAAGGTGCATCGACCCTTCGCAAGCAGGACCTGATGTTCGCGATCCTCAAGGCCGAGGCGGAAAATGGCGAGCAGATCATGGGTGAGGGCACGATCGAGGTGCTGCCCGACGGCTTCGGCTTCCTGCGCTCGCCCGAAGCGAACTTCCTCGCCGGTCCCGACGATATCTATGTGTCGCCCAACCAGGTCCGCAAATTCGGCCTGCGCACCGGCGACACGGTGGAAGGCGAAATCCGCGCGCCCAAGGACGGCGAGCGTTATTTTGCCCTCACCAAGCTCAACACCGTCAATTTCGACGATCCCGATGCGGTCCGTCACCGCGTCAATTTCGACAACCTGACCCCGCTCTATCCCGAACAGAAGCTGTCGCTGGACACGCTGGACCCGACCGTCAAGGACAAGTCGGCCCGCGTCATCGACATCGTTTCGCCGCAGGGCAAGGGGCAGCGCACCCTGATCGTCGCGCCGCCGCGCGTCGGCAAGACGGTGATGCTCCAGAATATCGCCAAGGCGATCACGGACAACCATCCCGAAGTCTTCCTGATCGTGCTGCTGATCGACGAGCGCCCGGAAGAAGTCACCGACATGCAGCGCAGCGTGAAGGGGGAGGTCGTGTCCTCCACCTTCGACGAACCGGCATCGCGCCACGTCCAGGTCGCCGAAATGGTGATCGAAAAGGCAAAGCGCCTGGTCGAGCACAAGAAGGATGTCGTCATCCTGCTCGATTCGATCACGCGTCTTGGCCGCGCCTACAACACGGTGGTCCCCTCGTCGGGCAAGGTGCTGACCGGCGGCGTCGACGCCAATGCGCTCCAGCGGCCCAAGCGCTTTTTCGGCGCGGCGCGCAATATCGAGGAGGGCGGATCGCTCTCGATCATCGCCACCGCGCTGATCGACACCGGCAGCCGCATGGACGAAGTCATCTTCGAAGAGTTCAAGGGCACCGGCAATTCGGAAATCGTGCTGGATCGCAAGGTCGCGGACAAGCGCATCTTCCCGGCGCTGGATGTCGGCAAGTCCGGCACCCGCAAGGAAGAACTGCTGGTCGACAAGGGCAAGCTCAGCAAGATGTGGGTGCTGCGCCGCATCCTGATGCAGATGGGCACCATCGACGCCATGGAATTCCTGCTCGACAAGATGAAGGATTCCAAGACCAACGAAGATTTCTTCGATTCGATGAACCAGTAAGTCTGAAAGACGGTTTGCAATCCGAAGCCATTTCGGATCGCCGGCCGTATCGATTCGTCATCAGCCGCCACAGGGGACGTCAGGCCATATGCTCGACCTTTTCGCCACCGCCGCAGCCGCAGCCCAGGGTTTCGGCTCTCCCGCCGATATTTGGGGTCATATCGTCAATGATTTCAGCAATATAACCTCCCCGGCGGCGCTTGCCGCCTTTGGGCAGGTGCTGATGATCGACATATTGCTGGCGGGCGACAACGCCATCGTCGTCGGCGCGCTGGCGGCTGGCCTGCCCGTCGCCCAGCGGCAGAGGGTCATCCTGATCGGCATCATCGCCGCGCTTGTGCTGCGGATCGGCTTCGCGCTGGTGGTGACGCAGCTCATGCAGATCGTCGGGCTGATCCTGGCGGGCGGGCTGCTGCTGCTCTGGGTTAGCTGGAAGATGTGGCGCGAGCTGCATCCCAAGCGCGGCCTCGACACGCCGAACGATCCGACCGACGACGATGTGTCCGGCCTGCGCCCCGCGAAGAGCTTCGCCGCCGCCGCCTGGGCCGTCGCCGTGGCGGACGTGTCGATGAGCCTGGACAATGTGCTCGCGGTCGCAGGCGCGGCGCGGGATCATCCCGGCATCCTCATCATCGGCCTGATCCTGTCGGTCGCGCTGATGGGCATCGCGGCGAACATCATCGCCAAATATATCGAACGCTTCCGCTGGATCGCATATCTGGGCCTTGCGGTCATCCTCTATGTCGCGGCCAAGATGATCTATGACGGCATCGTCGATCATCAGGTCGGCATCCTGACGCTGTTCTGATCCGAGCTTGAATGGACATGGAAGAGGGGCGGAGGTGTTCCGCCCCTTTTTTTGGCGGCAGACCCGCGCGCCGGATGGTGGTTTGGGTGGAGAGCGGGCGTTGCAGAGGCCTCTTTCTTCCCCATCCGCGAAAGCCGGGATCTCACTTAGGTTCAGGCGCGCCTTAAGAAGAAGAGATGCCGGCTTCCCGCGGATGACCAGCATTGAACGGCAAAAAAGCCATCATCACGCGCGGGGGGTTTGCAAGCGCACAAACCCTTGCTTGCGTCAGGGGATGAGAATCGTGGACCCGGTCGTTCTGCGCCCTTCCAGCGCGCGGTGCGCCTCGGCGGCTTGCGATAATGGGAAGCGCTGGCCGATGCACGCCTGCACGACGCCGCGCCCCATCCGGTCGAAGAGCCGGGCGGCGGTCGCGGCCAGTTCCTCCGCCGTGGCGACATAGTCGAATAGCGACGGGCGCGTCACGTAAAGCGACCGGCCCCTTGCCGAGGTCCAGCAGGCTGACGGGCGGCACGGCCCCGGACGCATTGCCGTAGCTGACCATCAGGCCGCGCCGCCGGAGGCTGGCGAGCGAGGCGTCCCAGCTATCCTTTCCTACGCCGTCATAGACGACATCCACGCCCCGGCCGCCGGTCAGGGCGAGAACGGTGGCGGCCAGCGTGCCGAAAGGCCCGTGCAGGCTATGGTCCGCCCGCACCGTCGCGGCCTTTTCCGCCGGGCCGCAATGGGCGATGACGACGACGCCCTTGTCCCGCAGCCACGGCACCAGCACCGATCCCACGCCGCCCGCCGCCGCATGGACAAGCGCGACCTGCCCGGCGGCGAGGGTGATCGTGTCTTCGGCCAGATAGCAGGCGGTCATGCCTTTCAGCATCATCGCGGCGGCGTCTTCCAGCGAAACGCCGTCAGGGATCGGAACGACGTGGTCGGCGGGCACGATGCGATGGGTGGCATAGGCGCCAAGGCCGCTCGCGCAGGCGACCCTGTCGCCCACCGCGAGGCCATCCACCCCCGGTCCGACCGCCGCGATCCGGCCCGCGCCCTCCGCGCCCAGAGGGACGGGAAGCGGGGCAGGGTAAAGGCCCGTGCGGAAATAGGTGTCGATGAAATTGAGGCCGACCGCTTCCTGCGCGATCAGGACCTCTCCCGCGCCGGGCGCGCCGGGATCGAAATCCTCGCGCTCGATCACCTCCGGCCCGCCATGGCGGCGGGCCACCATCCGCCACGGCCCGCTCATCAGGCGAGGGCGGCCGCGAAGAAGTCCGCCGTCCGCCGGTCTGCCAGTTGCGCGGCATCCTCCACCCGGCGCTTGCCCATTTCGGCGGCGAAACCGTGGTCCAGCCCTTCATAGTCATGCAGTTCGACGTGGCGGTTGTCCTTCAATCCTTCGTGCATCTTCTGCTGCACCTCGGCGGGAACGAAGCCGTCGGCTGTCGGAACGTGCAGCAGCACCGGCTTGCCGATGGCGTGGCTTTCGCCGATCAGATTGTCGATGCCGACGCCATAATAGCCGACGAAGGCGTCGCCATCGGTGCGGCAGGCGGACATGAACGCCAGGCGGCCGCCAAGGCAATAGCCTACCACGCCGACCTTCCCGCCGCCGATTTCCTTGCGGGCGAAGCGGATGGCGGCTTCAAGGTCGCGGACGCCCTTGTCCTGATCGAACTTGCCGAACAGGCCCATCGCCTCCTCCATTTCGGCGGGGACGTCGGCGTCCAGCTCCATATGGGGGCGCAGCCGCCAGAACAGATCGGGCGCGACGGCGAGATAGCCCGCTTGCGCCCAATTGTCGCATTTGCGGCGGATGCCTTCATTGACGCCGAATATTTCCTGAATGACGACGATCGCGGCCTTTGGCGGTCCTTCGGGGCGGGCGACATAAGCATCGAACCGGGCGTCGCCCTCCAGGGTGGGAACGGGGGTGAAGTCTGTCATGGGATGTCCTTTCGCTAGGGATCGGGTCGGTCCGTCATAATGGCTTTTCCGGCGGCGCGTGCAACCACCCTGCGCGCCAATTTATTTGCACTGGCGCCCATTCTTGCGGCATGAAGGCAGGAATGTGACGCGACAGGACAAGGACCGATCATGAAAGTCACCGTCGATGTGGATTGCACGCCCGCCGAAGCGCGCTCCTTTCTGGGCCTGCCGGACGTCACGCCCATTCATGACAGATATATCAAGACGGTGCTGGACAGCTTCGACGGCATAGGCAGCGTCGAGCAGATGGAGACGCTGTTCAAAAGCTTTTCTCCGCTCGGCGACGCGGGGGTGCGGATGTTCCAGCAGATGATGAATATCGGCCTTGCCGGTGTCGGCAACGCCACCGGCGACAAGAAAAAGGGTTAGGTGAGCGACACGATCTTCGCCCTGTCGAGCGGCGCGCCGCCGGCCGGGATTGCCGTCATTCGCCTGAGCGGTCCGCAAGCGGGACCGGCGCTGGAGACGCTTGCCCGGAGGATGCCGCCGCCGCGCCGCGCCACCCTTATGCTGCTGCGCGATGCGCGTGACGGCGCGCCGCTGGACCGGGCGCTGGTGCTCTGGTTTCCCGGCCCGGCCACCGCCAGCGGGGAAGACATGGCGGAACTGCATTGCCATGGCGGCCGCGCGGTGATCGCGGGGGTGGAAGCGGCGCTGGCCGCGCTGCCGGGCCTGCGCCGGGCGGAACCGGGAGAGTTCACCCGGCGCGCCTTTGAAAACGGCCGCATGGACCTGAACGCGGTCGAAGGATTGTCGGACCTGCTGGCGGCGGAAACGCAGCAGCAGCGCCGCGCAGCGCTGATGATGGCGGAAGGCCATTTTTCGCGCCGGATCGACGGCTGGCGCCATCGCTTGCTGGACCTGTCCGCCATGGCCGAGGCCGCGCTCGATTTTTCCGACGAGGACGATGTGCCCGACGCGCAGATCGAACATCGGATCGGCGCGGGCATCGGCGCGCTGGCAGAGGATGTCGCGGCCGTCCTGTCCGCGCCGTCGGCCGAGCGGCTGCGCGACGGCGTCCGCGTCGTTCTGGCCGGCCCGCCCAATGCGGGGAAATCGACGCTGCTGAATGCGCTGGTAGGGCGGGAGGCTGCCATCGTTTCCCCGATCGCCGGAACGACGCGCGACCGCATCGAAGTTCCGGCCGCGATCGGTGGAGTCGCCTTTCTCTTCACCGATACGGCGGGCCTGCGCGACGAAACGTCCGATTCTATCGAAGAGATCGGCATAGACCGGGCGCGGGCGGCGGTTGCGGGGGCGGATGTCCTGCTGTGGCTGGGACGGCCCGAAGACGCCCCGCGAGAAGACGCGATGCTGATCGCGGCGCAATGCGATCATGTCGATCATGCGGGGCATCCCGGCCTTGCGGTGTCGGCGCGGACGGGGGAGGGCATGGAAAGGCTGGTCGCCGCGCTGCTGGACCGGGCGGCCTCGCTGCTCCCCGGCGAAGGGGACTATGCGCTCCATGCGCGGCAGAGGGAAGGCGCGGCGAATCTCCACCGGCATCTGGGCGCGGCGGCACAGACCGGCGATCTGCTGATCCAGGCCGAGGAATTGCGGCAGGCGCGACACGCTATCGACGCGCTGACAGGGCACGCCGGAACGGAAGATATGCTCGACCGACTTTTTTCCGGCTTTTGCATCGGCAAATAGCGGCCTGTTCCACGTGGAACATTTTTGACCGGCGGCGCCAAAATCTGGTAAGGGCGCTCCCATGCGAACATGTTATGATGTCATCGTCGTCGGCGGCGGCCATGCCGGTTGCGAAGCGGCGGCAGCGGCCGCGCGCAAGGGCGCATCGGTCGCCCTGCTGACGTTCGAGAAGGCCACGGTGGGCGCCATGTCCTGCAATCCCGCGATTGGCGGGCTGGGCAAGGGTCATCTCGTGCGCGAAGTGGATGCGCTGGATGGCCTGATCGCTCACGCGGCGGACGCAGCAGCCATTCACTATCGTATGCTCAACAGCAGCAAGGGCGCGGCTGTGCAAGGGCCAAGGGTGCAGGCGGATCGCAAGCGATACCGTGCCGCCATCCATGAACGGCTTCTGGCGCAGCCCGGTCTGGAGATCGTCGAGGGGGAGGCCAGCGAACTGATCCTTTCCCAGGGACAAGCGGCGGGTCTGGCGTTGGCGGACGGCCGCCGGATGGAAGCGAAAGCCGTGGTGCTGGCGACGGGCACTTTTCTGGGCGGGAAACTTTTCCGGGGAGAGGAGATCCTGACCGGTGGGCGTACCGGAGAACGCGCGGCCACGATGCTGGGCGTTCAGCTCCGCGCGCTCGGCCTGCCCATCGGCCGGCTCAAGACCGGGACGCCGCCGCGCATCGACGGGCGGACGATCGACTGGGCCGTGCTGGAGGAGCAGCCATCCGACAGCGGGGATTGGACCATGTCGGCCCTGTCGGAAAGGCGCGCCTTGCCGCAACTGGCCTGCGCCATTACGCGGACCAATGCTGAAACCCATGCCATCATCCGCAATGGGTTGGGCCGCTCGCCGCTGTTCAGCGGCGCTATCGAGGGACGGGGGCCGCGCTATTGCCCCTCCATCGAGGACAAGGTCATGCGGTTCGGCGACCGCGACGGGCATCAGATTTTCCTGGAGCCGGAAGGACTGGACGATCCGCTCGTCTACCCCAATGGCATCAGCACCTCGCTTCCGGCGGCTGTGCAACTGGCCATGATCAGGTCCATGCGCGGACTGGAGCGCGCGGAGCTCGTGGTGCCCGGATATGCGGTCGAATATGATCACATCGATCCGCGCGCACTGACGGCCTCGCTGGAAATGCGCGTCCTTCCCGGCCTGTTCTGCGCGGGGCAGATCAACGGCACGACCGGCTATGAAGAAGCGGCGGCGCAGGGATTGGTCGCGGGCGTCAATGCCGCCGCCCATGCCGGCGGGGCCGCCCCGATGATCCTCGACCGCGCGAGCAGCTATATCGGCGTGATGATCGACGATCTGGTCCTTCAGGGCGTGACGGAGCCGTATCGGATGCTCACGGCGCGGGCAGAGCATCGATTGCGGCTGCGCGCGGACAATGCGGAGACGCGATTGGGAGATGTCGGCATCGCGCAGGGCATTATCGGCCCGGAAAGGCTGGCGCGCCTGAAGAGACGGACGGAGGCGCGCACTGTCATCGAGGCCGAACTGGCCCGGACTCTGACCGCCACGGACATGGCGAGGGCTGGGGCAGCGGTGCGGCAGGACGGTGTGCGGCGGTCGCTGTTCGAATGGGCGCGGTTCCCGGAGGTCGGGCGGGACTTGCTTTTGTCGATGACGCCCTCGCTCGCCCAGGCTCCGGCGGACTTGCGGGACGAAATATGGGAAGACGCCCATTACGCGCCTTATCTGGAGCGCCAAGCGGCGGAGATTGCCGAGCTTCGTCGCAACGAACGCATATTCATCCCCACGGATTTCGATTTCGCATCCATTGGCGGCTTGTCGACGGAAATGATCGAGCGGCTTGAAATGGCGCGGCCGGATAGCTTGGCTGCGGCAGGCCGCATCCGGGGGATTACACCGGCGGCGCTCGCGGCCATTCTTGTGCACGTCCGGCGGATGGCGGCGTGACGGAGGACGACGCGCGCGCCTGGATCGCAAACCATTTCGATGTTTCACGTGAAACATGGGAGAAGCTGGACCGCTATGTCGCCATCCTGCTGGCGGAGATGCGCGTCCAAAACCTGATCGCGGAATCGACCCGGCCGCATATATGGGCGCGCCACATCGTTGATTCGGCGCAATTGCTGCCTTTGACGGCGGAGGCGGTGGAAGGCCACTGGATCGACTTGGGATCGGGGGCCGGCCTGCCCGGTATCGTGGTGGCGTTGCTGATGGACCGCCCCGTGCTGATGGTGGAATCGCGCAGGAAACGGATCGATTTCCTGAACGACCTGCTGGAAGAACTCGATCTGGGCCATGCGGCGGTTTTCGGCGGGCGGGTGGAAGCCGTTCCCGCGACTGCAGCCGCCGTCATCAGCGCACGCGCCTATGCGCCCTTGCCGCGCCTGTTCGAATCCGCCGTTCATCTGGCGGACGAAAAGACGCTGTGGGTGCTGCCAAAGGGACGAAATGCGCAAAATGAACTGGAGGCGGCGCGTTCGGCATGGCAAGGTGCGTTTCACGTGGAACAAAGCGTGACGGATGCGGACAGCGCCATCATCGTCGCGCGCTCCGTCAAATCCGTCAGGAGGAAGGGCCGAGGATGATTTGTATCGCCATCGCCAACCAGAAGGGCGGTGTGGGTAAGACGACCACCGCCATCAACCTTGCCACGGGCCTTGCCGCCACCGGGTTGCGTGTCCTGCTGGTCGATCTAGACCCACAGGGCAATGCCTCGACGGGACTGGGCGTCAACCAGGCGGACCGCGCGCAGTCCAGCTACGACCTGCTGGTCGGCAATTGCGCGCTCGATGACGCGGTCATCGCCACGCGGGTGCCGAAACTCGATCTGGTGGCCGCGACCCAGGATTTGTCCGGCGCCGAAATCGAACTGATCGACTATGAGGAGCGGACCCATCGGCTCGCCCATGTGCTCGCGGAAGCACCGGGGGGGCGTTGGGATATCTGCCTGATCGATTGCCCGCCTTCGCTCGGCCTGCTGACCATCAATGCGATGGTGGCGGCGCAGTCGCTGCTCGTTCCCCTGCAATGCGAGTTCTTCGCACTGGAGGGGCTTTCCCAGCTTCTCCAGACGGTTGACCGGATCAGGGGACGCTTCAATCCGGCCCTGTCGATTATGGGCGTGGCCCTGACCATGTACGACCGCCGCAATCGTCTGACGGATCAGGTGGCCGACGATGTGCGGGCCTGTCTGGGCGATCTGGTTTTCCATACGGTGATCCCGCGCAACGTGCGGCTTTCCGAAGCCCCCAGCCATGGCGTGCCGGCGCTGATCTATGATGTCCGCTGTTCCGGCTCGGAAGCCTATATGCGGCTGGCGCGCGAGCTGATAGCGCGGCTCCCCCAACAGGAGAAAGCGGCTTGAGCGGAGAGAATGACAAACCGAAAACAGCCAGGCGCCCGCACGGGCTGGGCCGCGGCCTTTCGGCGCTTCTGGGGGACGTGCAGCGGGAGGAGCCGGTCGCGCCATCGACGCCTTCGGCTTCCGGCAAGGCGGTGCAGAGCATCGAAGTCGCCCTGATCCAGCCGCATCCCGAACAGCCGCGCCGTCATTTTGATCAGACGGCGTTGCAGGAACTGGCCGATTCCATCGAAAAGCGCGGCGTGATCCAGCCGATCATCGTGCGCGCGCATGGCGGCGGATTTCAGATCGTGGCGGGGGAGCGCCGCTGGCGCGCGGCCCAGCGCGCGCAACTCCACCGCATCCCGGCCATCGTCCGCGACTTCGACGAGCAGGAGACACTGGAAATCGCGCTGGTCGAAAATATCCAGCGCGAAGACCTCAATCCCATCGAGGAAGCGGAAGCCTATCGCAAGCTGATCGCCGAATTTCACCATAGCCAGGAAGCGCTGGGCCGGATCGTCGGCAAATCGCGCAGCCATGTCGCCAACCTGATGCGCCTGTTGGAACTGCCGCAGCCGGTCCAGCAGGCGGTGATGGAAAGCCGGCTGTCCATGGGCCATGCCCGCGCCCTGATCGGCGTTCCCGATTGCGAGACATTGGCGCAGCAGATCGAAGAGAAGGGCCTGTCCGTTCGGGACACGGAACACCTCGTCCGCCGCGCCCGCACCGGCGGCGGTGCCTTGGCGCGCCAGCGCGCCGTAGCGCCGCCCGACGGCAAGGATGCGGACATCGCCGCGCTCGAACAGCATCTGGCGGACATATTGGGCCTGAAGGTCAATATTAGCCATGGCGGCAGTCCGGGCGCAGGCGGCACCCTTTCCCTGCGCTATTCCACTCTCGACCAACTCGACATGCTGTGCCAGCGCCTGTCGGGGGAGCGTATCTGAATCGCGTCCAGCTTATTTTTCACACGGAGACGCGGAATGTTCCGGGGAGCGGGCAATGCGCGTTCGCATCACGCGCAATGGGCCTGGGCAGACGTAAAGTGAGCCTTCGGATCCCTTATCCCGCCTCTTCGCGTGAATCTGGCGTCCGGAAGGTAGATCCGCCCTAGTCTTTTGCCTGTCCAGCACCTAGCTTGCCCCCATGGCTGACATCCAATCCACGACCGCCGCCGCGCCCCTCATCATCCGCCGTTCGGATTACCGCCCGCCCGATTGGCTGGTGCCGGAGATCACACTGGATTTCGATCTGGACGCCGCCTCGACGCGCGTTCACGCAACGCTGTCGGTCGTCCGCAATGCCGGGCAGGACCAGCCGTTGCGGCTGGACGGCGACGGCCTCCTGCCGCTGGAAGTCAAGGTGGACGGGCGCGCCCTGGGACCGGACGAATGGGCGCTGGACGGCGGCGCGCTCGTCATCCCTCTTCCGGGGCAGGCGCATGTCGTGGAGACACGGGTCGAACTCGCGCCGGAGGGCAACAGCAAGCTGATGGGTCTTTACGCCAGCGGCGGCCTGCTCTGCACCCAATGCGAGGCGGAAGGATTCCGGCGCATCACCTTTTTCCCGGACCGCCCCGACGTGCTGTCGCGCTACACCGTCAGGATGGAAGCGGACAAGGCGCGCTACCCCGTGCTGCTCGCCAATGGCGATCCGGTTGGGCAGGGCGATTTGCCCGGCGGCCGCCACTGGGCGCGCTGGAACGATCCTTTTCCCAAGCCCTGCTATCTCTTTGCGTTGGTGGCGGGCGATTTGGCCTGCAATGCCGACCGCCTCGTGACGATGAGCGGACGGGAGGTCGCGCTGGGCATATGGGTCAAGAAGGCGGACCTGCTCCGCACCGCCCATGCCATGAAGGCGCTCAAGGACAGCATGGCCTGGGACGAGCGCGTCTATGGCCGGGAATATGACCTGGATGTGTTCAACATCGTCGCCGTGGCCGACTTCAACTTCGGCGCGATGGAGAACAAAGGGCTTAACATCTTCAATTCGCGCTACATTCTGGCCGATCCGGAGACAGCGACGGACCTTGACTATGACGGCGTGGAAGGGGTGGTCGCCCATGAATATTTCCACAACTGGTCGGGCAACCGCGTCACCTGCCGCGACTGGTTCCAGCTTTCGTTGAAGGAAGGCTTCACCGTGTTCCGCGACCAGAGCTTTTCCGCCGACATGGGAAGCCGTGCGGTCAAGCGGATCGAGGATGTGCGTATCCTGCGCGCCGCCCAGTTCCAGGAGGATTCAGGGCCGCTCGCGCATCCGGTGCGGCCGGAATCCTATATGGAAATCAGCAACTTCTACACCGCGACCATCTATAACAAGGGCGCGGAGCTGATCCGGATGATGGCGCTGATGCTGGGGCCGGAACGCTTCCGCGCCAGCACCGACCTCTATTTCGAGCGCCATGACGGGGAAGCGGCCACCTGCGAGGATTTCGTCCGCGCCATGGAGGATGGGGGCGGCGTCGATCTGGCCCAGTTCCGCCTCTGGTATGAACAGGCCGGCACGCCGCGTGTCCGCGCCCTGCTGAACCACGATGCCGACGCGGGAACCGCCGAACTGGTGCTGGAGCAGACCGTCCCGCCGACGCCCGGCCAGCCGGACAAGAAGCCCATGGCCATCCCCCTGCGCGTGGCGCTGTTCGATCCCCAAAGCGGGCAGCATCGGGGCGACCAATTGCTGATGCTGACGGAAGCGAAACAGGCTTTTACCTTCACCGGCTTCGCCCAGCCGCCGGTCCTGTCGATCAATCGCGGCTTTTCCGCCCCTGTGATCGTGGAGAGCAACCGCAGCCAGGCGGACCTCGCCTTCCTGTCGGCGCGCGATGACGATCCCTTCGCCCGCTATGAAGCGATGCAGCAGTTGATGGTCAATGTGCTGGTCGGCAGCATCGGCGGCCAGCCCGTCGACGAAGCGGCGGTCGTCGCGGCGATCCGCCATACCGCGACCGATCCGCAACTCGACCCCGCCTTCGTCGCCGAGGCGATCCGCCTGCCGAGCGAAGCCTATCTGGGCGACCAGATGGCGGTCGTCGATCCCGACGCGATCCACGCCGCGCGGGAGACGCTGCAACGGCGCATCGGCGAAGCGCTGGAGCCGCTGTGGCGCGACATCCATGCCGGGACGAAGGCCAACGCCTTCTCGCTTTCGCCTGCGGCCAAGGGCGCGCGCAAGCTGCGAAACATCGCGCTGCATTATCTGGTGGCGTCGGGCGCGCAGGACGGCCCGGAAATCGCGTTCGGCCAGTTCCACGAAGCCGACAATATGACGGAACGGCAGGCGGCGCTCGCGACGCTGGCGAACGGCGCCAGCGATGCGCGGGAAGCGGCGCTCGACATCTTCTACAACCGCTATCGCGAAGACGCGCTGACGCTAGACAAATGGTTCCAGACGCAGGCTTTCGCCTTCCATCCCGATACGGTGCAACTGGTCGCCGAATTGCGGGAGCACAAGGACTTCACGCTTACCAATCCCAACCGGGTGCGGTCGCTGTTCGGGGCGTTCGCGGGCAACCAATGGGCTTTCCACGACAAATCGGGCAAGGGCTATCGGCTGGTGGCGGACTGCATCATCGCGCTCGACAAGATCAATCCGCAGACCGCCGCGCGGCTCGTGCCGCCGCTGGGCCGCTGGCGGCGGTTCGACGAAGGACGCGCGGGCATGATGCGCGCCGAGCTTGAGCGCATCCTGACCGAACCCGGCCTTTCCCGCGACGTGACCGAGCAGGCGGGAAAGAGTCTGGAGTGAGGCGACGGCCCCCTCTTATGGCCGGGAGCGGCCGCACGCCTTGGCTTAAGGTCGGGACACCGTCGACAGCCATGCCGCCACATCCGCCGCCACCTTGTTCGCCGCCGCGTTGAGCGGTGCGCCCACCGTTTCCGGACCGATCCTGCCGTTCACCGGCTGCCGGGCTGTGAAGCGCTGCCGGGCGAGGATCGTTCCGCCCGGATTGGCGAGGATCGCGTCATAGGTCACGATGGCGCTGCGGCTTGGCTCGTCGATGCCGAAATCGACCAGCGCGCCCATCAGCCTTTGTCCCGGAACGCCCGAATATTGGCCGGGGTCCAGCACGATCCGGCTGCCCGTGGCGGCGATCGTTTCCGCGAGCAGGCTTTGAAACAGATGACGCGGCGTGTCGGACCATTGCACCTTGGTGACATAAGCGACGGAGGTGGCCGATACACGCACCGGAATCCGGACCGTATCCAGTATCCTGGGCGCTTCGGGATCGGCCACGACCAGGCTGGGCGCCTGCCCGGCATCGACCGTCGTGCCCGGCGCCACGCGCTGCGCGGCGCTCAGCGAGAGGAGCTGCTGCGGCGGTTTCGCGCCGAAGGACACGCAGCCCGTCAGCATGAAGCCCAACGCCAGCGCTGCGGCTGTCGCGCGGGAGGCACCATAGTGTTTCATGTGGAACATCTTCCGGCTCCCTCGTCTCAATTCTTGTAATCGGGTAATTTGGGCGATCCGACCAGCGACCCCGCACCCTGCTGGTCCAGCTTTTCCGCGACGCCCCGGAAGGCGCGCGACATTTCGCGCAGGTCGCGGACGAGCTGGTTCACTTCCGGCATGGTCTGGTTGCTGAAGGCGTGGACGCCCGGCTGCGCTTCGGCAATGGTCTTGTCCAGCGTGTCGATGCTGCGCGTCGCGGCCTGCACGCTCTTGCGCAGGTCGGCCATCATCGGACGGCCCTCATCGTTCAGCAGCGAGTCGGTGGTCGCGGCGAGCTTGCCGATATTCTCGGCGGCGATGCCGGTGCGCTGGACGGCGATGCGCGCTTCGGCCAGCGTCGCGGAAATTTCCGGGCTGCGATCGGCCAGCGCGCCCGTCATCTTCTCCACATTGGACAGGATACCCGCGATGGATTGCTGATTCTTGTCGTCGAGCAGTTCGGTCAACCGCTCGGTCAGGGTCGACAGCCGTTCCAGTAATTGCGGCGCGTTGTTGAGCAATTCGCCCAGCGCGCCGGGCTTGGTCGGGATCACGGGCACGCCGTCGGGGCAGGCGGACAGCGGATTATTGTCCGGGCAGCGGATCGGCGGCGCGCCCTTGACCGCGCCGTCCAGCACGATTTCCGACACGCCGGTGAAGCCTACGCCCTGGATGGTGGCCGTCGTCCCCAACAGGACGGGCGTGCCTTCCTTGACGGAAATGCGGACCTTCACGAAGCCGGGATCGCGCTTCCACAGTTCGATCTTCTCGACCTGTCCGGACGGCACGCCCGAATAGTTGACGCTCGATCCCTTGGCGAGGCCGTTCACCGACTGCTTGAAGAAGATGTCATATTCCTTGTTCTCGCCGTCCGACAGACGCGAAAACCAGAAGGCGGCCAGCATGATCCCGGCCAGCAGCAGCAGCGTGACCGTGCCCACCAGCACATGGTTGGAGCGGGTTTCCATATCCTATCGCCTTCCGTCCGCTTGGGTTTCGGCAGCGGTCTTGCCGCGCTCGCGCGCCACCGCCGCCGTGGCGGCGCGACCGCGCGGGCCGTTGAAATATTCCTGTATCCAGGGATGGTCGGTCGCCAGCAATTCGTCGATCGTGCCCACCGCAATCACCTTTTTATCCGCCAGCACCGCCACCCGGTCGCAGATCGAATAGAGCGTGTCGAGATCATGGGTGATGAGAAAGACGGTGAGGCCCAGCGTCTGCTGCAACCGTCGCGTCTGATCGTCAAAAGCCGCCGCGCCGATGGGGTCCAGCCCCGCCGTCGGCTCGTCCAGGAACAGGAGGTCCGGGTCCAGCGCCAATGCGCGGGCGAGGCCGGCGCGCTTCCTCATTCCGCCGGACAGTTCGGCGGGATATTTGGGCCCGGCATCGGCGGGCAGGCCGGTCATGCGGATCTTGTAGGCGGCGATCTCGTCCCTGAGCTGCGCGTCGATATTGGGATAATATTCCCGGATCGGCACTTCGACATTTTCCGCCACCGTCAGCGTCGAAAACAGAGCGCCGCCCTGAAACAGCACGCCCCAGCGCTTGCGGATGGCCAGCGCCTCGTCATCCAGCCGCCCGATCATCGGTTCGCCAAAGACCTCGATCTCGCCCCGGTCGGGAATCTGAAGGCCGATGATGGCGCGCATCAGCACCGACTTGCCGGTGCCCGATCCGCCGACGACGCCCAGGATTTCGCCCTTGCGCACGTCCAGATCCAGCCCGTCATGCACGACCTGATCGCCGAAGCTGGTGCGAAGGTCGCGCACGCAAATGGCGATGCCATTGCCTTCGACCGCCTTTTCGACGCGTTCTTCCTCGACCGCTTCGATTTCCGCCGCCATCAGTTCCAGCCCACCCAGGTGAAGAAGACCGCGAAAAAGGCGTCGATCACGATGACGAGGAAGATCGCCTGCACCACGGCGGAGGTGGTGCGCAAGCCGACTTCCTCCGCATTGGCCTTGACCTGCATTCCCTGGAAACAGCCCGAAATGGCGATGATGAGGCCGAACACCGGCGCCTTGATGAGGCCGACCCACAAATCGGTGATCGGCACCACTTCCCGCAGGCGCTGAACGAAGGTGATCGGCGGAATGTCGAGCGAAACCGCGCACAGGAATCCGCCGCCGATGACCGCGATGACTGATGAATAAAAGCCCAGCAGCGGCATCATCACCACCACCGCCAGCGTGCGGGGCAGCACCAGCGCCTCCATCGGGGAGACGCCGATGGTCCGCATCGCGTCCACTTCCTCGGTCAGCTTCATCGTGCCCAGCTGCGCGGCGAAGGCGGAGCCGGACCGGCCCGCCACCATGATCGCCGTCATCAGCACGCCCAGTTCGCGGAAGGTGAGGCGGCCGACCAGGTTGATCGTCAGCATCTCCATGCCGAACTGGCGCAACTGCACCGATCCCTGCTGGGCGATGACGATGCCGATCAGGAAGCTCATCAGGCCGATGATGCCCAGCGCCGACACGCCCACGACCTCGAACCGCTGCACCACGGCATTGACGCGGAAACGGCTGGGGTGGCGGACGACATTCCATGCCGCAACCAGCGTCGCGCCGAAAAAGCCGAGCAGGCCGAACAGGGTCGCGCCCGAATTGACGACCGCTTCGCCGATTTCGCCCAGCACGCGTTTCAGGGGTGACACATGTTCGGGACGGATCGCCACCGGCTCGTCCAGTTCGCCGACCGCCGCGATCATTCTTTCCGCATCGGCCCTGCCGCCGCCGACGGCGCAGTCCAGCCGCTTGGCGGTGCGATGCACGGTCCATGCGCCGATCGTGTCCATATGATCGACATCGGACAGATCGATGGCGCTGACCGGCCCTTCCAGCGCGTCCAGCCGCGACGGCAGGTCGTGCAGGCAGGCGATGGTGAGCGTGCCGGAAAGCCGGACGACCGTGCCGCCGTCGCGCGTTTCCTCAGCAAGATCGGCGGCTTTGTTCATGCGTCGGGATTAGTGATCCATTATCGGTTGCGCGGCAAGCCGAAACGGCCCATCCGCTAGTCAGAACGAAGGGCAAGGGCAAAAAGTTTCGATAGCGGCATGACGCACAGGCTGGCGATTTACGACATGGACCGGACGGTCACTTATTCGGGCACCTATACGGGCTTTCTGCTGCATGTGGCGCGGCATATGGCGCCATGGCGGCTGCTGCTGTTTCCGGGCGTCGTCCTGATGATGCTGGCCTATGTATTGAAACTGGTGACGCGCCAGCGGCTCAAGGAAGTCAATCAGGGCCTGATGATCGGCTGGAATGTCGAGCGCGCGAAGCTGATGCCGCATGTGGAAAGCTATGCCGCGAAGGTGGTGGAAAGCAATGTCCGCCCCGGCGCGCTGGCGCAGATCGCGCGGGACAAGGCGGACGGGTGCACGCTGGTGCTCGCAACCGCCTCCTACCGCCTCTATGTCGAGCCGATCGCGCGGCGGCTGGGCTTCGACGCGGTGATCGCGACCGATCATCTGAGCCAGGATCTGCGCTATGTCCGCGCCCGGATAGCGGGCGAGAATTGCTACGACACCGGTAAGCTCCGCATGATAAAGGCGTGGATGGCGGCGCAGGCCATCGACCGCACGGAAGCCTATATCCGTTCCTATTCCGACCATGTGTCGGACGCGCCGATGCTGGAATTTTCCGACGTCCCCCACGCGGCCAACCCGCACAAGCCGCTGGCGAAGCTGGCGGCGGAGCGCGGGTGGGCGCGGGTCGACTGGCCCTAGCCCTCCGTCGCCCGCAATGCCTGTGCGAAGTCGGCGATCAGGTCGTCCGCATCCTCGCAGCCGATGGAAATCCGCACCATATTGTCGCCGATGCCGAGCGCCTTCTTGCGCTCCGCCGGGACGGACAAATGGGTCATCGCGGCGGGATGGCTCGCCAGCGTTTCCGTGCCGCCAAGACTGACCGCCAGTTTCGCGATCTTGAGCGCGTCGAGGAAGGCGAACGCCTCCGCCTCGCCGCCCTTGAGATAGAGGGAGAAGGTCGATCCCGCGCCGGTGCAATGGCGGCGGTAGATGTCCGCCTGCCGCTCGGTTTCGGGAAAGCCCAGATAGACGACCTTTTCCACCTGCGGCTGGTCCTTGAGCCAGGCGCAGACCTTTTCCGCATTCTCGCCCGCGCGGCTCATCCGCAGTTCCAGCGTCTCCAGGCTCCGCAGCAGCATCCACGCCGAATGGGGGTCGAGGATGGTGCCGATGGTGTTCCGCATCAGCCGGACGGTGTTGATGAGCGCATCGGACCCCAGCACGCCGCCCGCCACCAGATCGCTGTGCCCGCCCGCATATTTGGTGAGCGAATAGATGACGAGGTCCGCCCCATGGCTGAGCGGATGGTGCCAGAGCGGCCCAAGGAAAGTGTTGTCGATGGCGATCGGCGGCACATGCTCCGCGCCCGCGAACAGGGCGTCGCGCCGCGCGGCGACCGCCTCCAGATCGACCAGCACATTGGTCGGATTGGCCGGGCTTTCGAGATAGAGCAGCGCGACCCGCCCCATGCCCTTCGCCTTTTCGATGACGGCGCCGATCTCCTCCTCGCTCGCGCCCGCCGGGAAATCGACCCACTGCACCCCGAACCGCCCCAGGATGCGCCCGATCAGCGATTCCGTCGCGGCATAGAGCGGCGCGCTATGCACGATCACGTCGCCCGGCTGCACCAGCGCGAGCAGGGTGGTGGCGATGGCGGACATGCCGCTCGAAAAGAGCAGAGCATCCTCCGCTTCCTCCCACACGGAAAGCCGGTCTTCGGCGATTTCCTGATTCGGCCCGTTGAAGCGGGAATAGACGAGGCCCTCCGCGCCGCCGGGGCGGATGCCGGTTACGCCCTCGAAATGCCGCTTGCCCGCCGCCGCGCTTTCAAAGGCGAAGGTGGAGGTGAGGAAGATCGGCGGCTTCAACGATCCTTCGGACAAAGTGGGGTCATAGCCATGGCCCATCATCAGCGTCGCGGGCTTCAGCTTGCGGCCCTCTATCTCCATGATGGGGGCCTTGGGGCGGCGGCGGTTGTGGGGGGGTTCTGCGCCGGTCAGCTCGGCTTCGGTTTCGCCGGTCATAGTCGGATACTCCTGCAAAATGCGGCGTCTGGAGCGCCGCTGTCATGGCGCGAGTGTAACGCATGAGGACGCGAAAGAGCCAGAGGCGCGGCGAAACATTATTTCTTCTGATGGTATTATTATTCTGTTTGTCGCGGCCGGAAGTGACAGGGCGGTCGCGCCTTCCTACATCTCCATCATGGATGCACACCTTCCCGATCCGCTGGAGCGATGGTTCGCGGATCGCGGCTGGACACCGCGCCGTCATCAGCGCGACATGCTGGAGGCCGCGCGCCGGGGCGAGCACACGCTGCTCGTCGCCCCGACCGGCGCGGGCAAGACGCTCGCCGGGTTCCTGCCCACGCTGACTGACCTTATCGAAAAGCCGGCCGACGGCCTCCACACGCTTTATGTCTCGCCTTTGAAGGCGCTGGCGGTGGACGTGCGCCGCAACCTCCTCACGCCGATCGAAGAGATGGACCTGCCCATCCGTGTCGAAACCCGCACCGGCGACACGCCTTCGGACCGCAAGGCTCGCCAGCGCGCGCGTCCGCCGCAGATTTTGCTCACGACGCCCGAATCGCTCTCATTGCTGCTGAGCTATCCCGACAGCTTCCTGATGTTCGCGGATTTGAAGACCGTCATCATCGACGAAGTCCACGCCTTCGCGACGCAAAAGCGCGGCGACCTGCTCAACCTCTCGCTATCGCGCCTGCAGGCTATCCATCCCGGCCTGCGCCGTGTGGCCCTTTCCGCCACCGTCGCGGATGTGGACGCCTATCGCGCCTGGCTCGCGCCCGATGGCGACATCAACGCGGTCACGCCCGTCATCGGCGAGCAGGGGGCGGACCCTCATGTCACCATCCTCATTCCCGAAGGCAGCGTGCCATGGTCCGGCCATAGCGGCAAATATGCCGCCAAACAGGTGATGGCGGAGATCGAGCGGCGGCAGACGACGCTCGTCTTCTGCAACACGCGGGGATTGGCGGAGCTGATCTTCCAGTCGCTCTGGTCGGTGAATGACGCGAACCTGCCTATCGCCATCCACCATGGCAGCCTGTCCATCGAAGCGCGCCGCAAGGTCGAAAGCGCCATGGCGGCGGGCAGGCTCCGCGCGCTCGTCGCCACGGCCAGCCTCGATCTGGGCGTCGATTGGGGCAATGTCGATTGCGTGATCCAGATGGGGGCGCCCAAGGGCTCCTCCCGCCTGCTCCAGCGTATCGGGCGCGCCAATCACCGGCTCGACACGCCCAGCGAGGCGATCCTGATCCCCGGCAACCGCTTCGAATATCTCGAAGCCCGCGCCGCGCTGGACGCGGTGGAATCGGGCGAGCGCGACAGCGACGATTTCCGCCCCGGCAGCCTCGACGTACTGGCCCAGCATGTGATGGCGATGGCCTGCGCCGCGCCCTTCCGCGAGGAGGAACTGCTCGCCGAAGTCCGTTCCGCCATGCCCTATGGCGCGCTGACGGACGAAGCCTTCGCCCACGTCCTCCATTTCATCGAGGGCGGCGGCTACGCCCTGCGCGCCTATGACCGCTTCAAGCGGCTGACGCGGGAACCGGACGGGACATGGCGCGTCTCCCATCCCCGCTTCATCCAGCAGCATCGCATGAACGCGGGCATCATCGTCGATCAGCCGGTGCTCGACGTGCGCTTCGCCAACGGCCGCAAACTGGGCACGGTGGAGGAAGGATTCGCCGCGACCCTGCGCCCCGGCGACAGCTTCTTCTTTTCCGGCATGGCGCTGGAGACGGTGCGGATGGACACCACCGACCTCATCGTCCGCGCCACGTCGAAACAGGCGCGCATCCCAAGCTGGGGCGGCACTCGCATGGCTATGTCCACGCGCCTGGCCGACCGCGTGCGGCGCTTCCTTGCCCAGCCGGAGGAATGGCACCGCTTTCCGAAGGACGTGCGCGATTGGCTGGAGATGCAGAAATATCGCTCCGCCCTGCCGCAGCCGGGCCAGCTATTGATCGAAACCTTCCCGCATGAAGGCCGCCATTATCTCGTCTGCTACAGTTTCGAAGGGTGGAACGCGCATCAGTCGCTGGGGATGCTCCTCACCCGCCGCATGGACGCGCAGGGCCTGATGCCGATGGGGTTCGTGTCGAACGATTATGCGCTGGCGGTCTATGGCCTCAAGCCCGTCACCGACCCGCAAAGCCTGTTTTCCGCCGACATACTCGACCATGAATTCGTGGAATGGGTCGAGCAATCAAGCCTGCTCAAGCGCGCCTTTCGCGACGTGGCGGTGATTTCCGGCCTGATCGAGCGCCAGCATCCCGGCAAGCGCAAGACCGGTCGGCAGGTCACATTCTCCACCGACCTCATCTACGATGTGCTCCGCAAATATCAGCCCGACCATCTGCTGCTGAAAGCGGCATGGGCCGACGCCCGCGCGCGGATGACGGATGTGGGGCGTCTGGGCGATCTCATAGACCGCGCCGCGTCCACCATGCTGCACATGCCGCTGGAGCGCGTCAGTCCGCTCGCCGTGCCCGTCCTCATCCTCATCGGGCGCGAGCAGGTGGCCCAGCATGATGTGGAGGACGCCCTGCTGATGGAGGCGGAAGCCCTGATCGAAGAGGCCATGCGGGCGGATTAGGGCGTTTGGGGAGGATTGGGGCGTCCACCCTGGGCCAATCCGCCTTCTGACCCCACGAAGCGATGCAGAGCCGCCCCATGCGCTCGCAGCCATGCCCGCGCCGGGCGGGGATCGCGGCCCAGCAGGCGGGCGTGGGCCGCGTGGAAGGCGGGGCTGTGGTCCATGTGGATCAGATGCGCCAGTTCATGCGCGACGGTCGCCTGTCGCACTTCCGGCGGACAGAGGATCATGCGCCAGCTATAGCGGATCGTCCCGTTCGACGCGCAACTGCCCCAGCGGCTGCGCGGATCGCCCACGCCGACCGACGCGACCGCCAGCCCATGCTGTGCCGCCAGCTCCCGCGTTTCGCTTTCCAGCACCGCCTTTGCCCGGCCCTTGAGCCAGCGCAGCACGCGCGCGCCGACCGACTCTTCGGCCCCGCCCAGCAGCAGCCGATCGCCTTCCAGCCGGATCGTGCGCGACGCGCCGGGGGTCCAGCATATCCGCACATCCCGCCCCTCCAGCGGAAAGACCGCGCCGTCGCGCAGCGTCGCCATGGCCGGGCGGGCCGCCATCTGCGCCCGCACCCAGCCTTCATGCCCCTGCGCCCAGCCGAGCGCGCGTTTCAGGCTGGCGCGCGCGGGGAGGGAGAGGCGCAGTTCGCCCCGCGCCGCGTCCAGCGACAGCTTGTAGGCGCGCGCATGGGCAGAGCGGCGCACCCGCACCGGAACCGCGACGCCGTCGATCAGGATCGCGGCCTCGTCAGATTTCCCGGTCGACAAGATGATGTTCCCAATCGCCCGCTTCCGCTTCCGCCACGGTCCAGCCGCGCACGGATTCGCCGGCACGGTGGACGGCTTCGCGGTCGCCGCTGATGAGGTAATGCCATGCGGGCAGCGGCTTGCCTTCTTCCCGCAGGCGATAGGCGCAGGTGCGGGGGAGCCAGCTTATCGTCTTCACCTTTTGCGGTGTCAGGCGCACGCAGTCGGGAACGAAGCGGCGGCGGTCCTTATAGCTGGTGCATTGCCCGCTGTGCCGATCGAGCAGGCGGCAGGCGACATTGGTGGGATAGATGCGCCCCGTATCCTCATCCTCCGCCTTGTGCAGGCAGCATTTGCCGCATCCGTCGCACAATGCCTCCCATTGTACGCGGTCGAGCTGGTCGAGGGGTTTTTCCCAGAAATCCAATGCCTCACTTCACCCATTTTTCAAGGGACGCGAGCACATGATCGGGCGCGCCCTCATCCACATCCGGCGTGCCCGGATCGTCCACCGGCACCAGCGCGATCGGCGCGCCGTCCGGACCGAAGAGATAGGGCGTGCGGCTGTGCCCGACCAGATAGTCGCTGGCGCCCGTCGAATCTTCGCGATGATAGATGACGGCGAAATCCTTCGCCACCTTCGCGATCTCGTCCGGCGTGCCGGTCAGGCCGATCAGGCGCGGATGAAAGGCGTTCACATAGGTCTTGATCGCCGCGGGCGTATCGCGTTCCGGGTCCACGCTGATGAAGATCGGCTGGACCTTCGCAGCGAGAGCCGGCTTTTCCTTCTCGAACCGGGCAAAGGCCTGCATGATTCGTTGCAGATCCACCGGGCAGACGTCCGGGCAATAGGTATAGCCGAAATAGACGAGGCGATACCGGCCCTTGAAATCGTCCCAGCGGACTTTCTTCCCATCCTGATCCGTGAGTGTGAAGGGCCCGCCGATCCGAGCCCCCACCAGTTCGCCCTGCGGGCTTGATGCATTGTCCGCGCCGCCCATATTACAGGCGGCCAGCAAGGCAAGGACGGGCAGGGCGGCAAGGATCGGCGCTTTGTTCATGGCACCGCCAGCCATGCCCTGCTAAGGCCGCATTTGCAAATCCAACGGGGCGTGACAGCATGAAGAGACGGTTTTGGAGTATGCGCGGCGCGGCGCTGGCCTTGGCGATGCTGTCCCCGGCGGCGGCGCAGGCCCAGTTTTCGGACGCCTACAACTTTCTGAAAGCGGTCAAGGATGTGGATGGGCAGAAGGCGATGGACCTGATGCAAAAGCCCGGATCGACCATCGTCAACAGCCGCGACGTGACCACCGGGGAAACCGCGCTGCATCTGGTCGTCGCCCGGCGCGACAATGGATGGCTGACCTTCCTGCTGTCGAAGGACGCCAATCCCAATCTGACGGACAATCAGGGCAATACCCCCCTGATGGACGCCGTGCAGGCGCGATTCGAGGAAGGCGTGCGGACCCTGCTGACGTTCGGGGCTCAGGTCGACAAGACCAACAGCAGCGGTGAAACGCCCCTGATCCGCGCGGTGCAGTTGCGCGATGTGGCGCTGGTCCGCCTGCTGGTGGCGCAAGGCGCCAATCCCGACCGGCGCGATACGCTGGCGGGCATGTCGGCGCGGGACTATGCGAAGCGCGACGGCCGCACGCCGGGCCTTGTCGAGGCGCTCGACAGCGCCAAGCCCAAGAGCGCGGCGCCCAGCGGGCCGGTACAGGGGCCTGTGTTCCGCTGACCCTTACCAGCCGATCTCCGCCGCATGGTCGGGGTCGGCAAGCGCGGTCAGCCGCCGCGCCGCGCGCCGCGCGAAGCGCAGCGTCTCCGCCTTGCGCCGCGCCGCCGCCAGCGCTTCGACAGGGGCGGGGCGGATCAGTTCGGCATCATATTGATCGGCGACGATGAGGCCGGTGCGCGACGGCCACAGCGCCTCGCTGTCGAAGAGCGACAGGTCGAAGCCCGACGGCACGGCCCAATAGAAACGGTCGCAATAGTCGAAATAATCCGGCCATTTCAGGTCGCCCAGCAGGTCGGCCCGGCTGCACTTGATCTCAACGATGGTGACGCGCCCCGCGCCATCCAGCGCCATGATGTCGGCGCGGCGGCCGTTGGGCAGCGGCACTTCCAATATGCCGCTCATGTCGTGCCGGAAGAACAGGCGCAGCGTGCCGCGCGCCACGGCCAGCGCCGTCCCGTCGGTCAGAGGAGAGCAGCTATCGTTGGCGGCGATGTCGTCCATGGCCGATCTCTAGAACAAGTCATGAACATATGAAAAGGCCGATTCAGAACGCTTCATCCCGAATCGGCCATGCATCCGCCTGCTGAAAGGACTCAGCGGTAGAAGATGTGATTGTCGATCGACGCCAGCTTGGCCTTGCCCCAACCCGGCGAAACGCGGCGGGCGTGGAAGAACAGCGCGCCTTCGGCCTTGCTGTCCCAGCTATCGGCCATCGCGATCTGCGCGATCGCCACGGCTTCGCGCCAGCTCTTGCTGGCCTGCGGGATCGCGGGCATGGACCCGCCGCGCACGAAGCTGAACTGGCTGGGCTGATAGACGACGCCGCACAGGCTGTCGGCGAAGCGGCCGGATTTGGCGCGGTTGATGATGACGCGCGCGACGGCCAACTGGCCTTCCAGGCTTTCGCCCTTGGATTCGAAATAGACGGCGCCGGCCAGGCACTTCATGTCGCCTTCGACGGATTCGGGCGCGCCATGCGCGTCGACCAGAGCGGCCAGGCTGTCGGCCTGCACGGAACCATCGGCGGAATAAGGGGTTTTATCGGTAGCCAGCGGCTGCGCCACTTCGCGCGGCGCGGCAAAGATGATGGCGGGCTTCTGGCCAGCCGAAGGCGCTGTATTCAGCGCGGAGTCCGTGGGAAGAGTCTCGGTGGAGATCGCCTCACTGGCGGAGGATATGTCGGACGCCGTGACGGCGGCGGCGGCGGACAGCGCAAATGCCGCAATGATCGCGGCCTTCAGACGAAAACTCATCACATCTCAAAAACGTGCGGTTATTGGCCTGAAAACGTCCGTTTAAACCCGATATTCCAAGACGTCCGGCCGCCCCCCGTCTGCGTGTTTACCCTGCTCGTCCCCCCTGGACGGCCATGGCAACCTGCGCGTTCAACAAGCGTCGGGGGCCTGTGCCCGCGCGCCGGAGGGGAGTCAATCAGGAACAGATTGTTTCAGCGGCGAATCGTTCCGCATCCGCGATATCAAGTTCGATTATCCACAGATCGGGGTCCGAGCGGCGGCGGCGCTCTATATATTGGGCAAGCGCATCCGGCCCCTTGTCGGGCGCGGGTCCGCAGGGGACGAGGCGATAGCCGCCCGCATAGTCCGGCACGCGTTCGAACAGGCCATTTTCCCGCCCCCTTTCCAGGGCCTGGATAAGGATGACGCCGCTGGTCTTGTCGCCTTTCACCAGCACCGTGGCGAAGCCGCCCGCCGCCGCGGCCCGCCGCACCAGCACGCCGACCAGCAGCGCGCTGGCCAGCCGGTCAGCCGACATAGCCGGGCAGCGAGGACAGCGGATATTGCGAACGCATGAAGGTGCCCGTGCCCCGCCCCACTTCCTCGCCTTCTGAATCGATGAGGCTGGCTTCGGCGACATAGACCCGGCGCTTGCCGCTGATCCAGCGGCCCTCGGCCCGGATGCGGCCGGGATGCACGGGGCGGGTAAAGAGCAGGTTGAAGGCGGTGGTCAGCAGGAAACGGTCGCTGACAAGGCTATTGGCGGCATAGAAGGCTGCATCGTCCAGCATCTTGAAATAGACGGTGCCATGGACCGCGCCCGCCGCGTGGAACTGCCCTTCATCCACGTCGAATTCGATGATCGACCGGCCCGCCTCCGGAATCTGGAGATCCGACCGGAACATCCGGTTGATCGGCGCCGACCGGTAAAGGGACTCCAGCGCGCGGAAATGCGCGGTTTCCCCGCTGGCGCCTGTCATCGGCTCAAGCCGCGTCACGCGCCTCGCCGCCAGCCAGCAGGGCATGGAGCGCCTCCGCCGATCCCGCCCCGCGCAGCCGGGTCACCTGATTCTCGTCGCGCAGGTAACGGGACACGCGCGCCAGGGTCTTGAGATGCTCCGCACCGCTGTCCACCGGCGAAAGCAGGGCGAAGGCGATGTCGACGGGCGAATCGTCCACCGCCTCGAACGGCACGGGCGGGTCGAGCAGAACGACCACGCCGCACATCTTCTGCAATTGGGAAATCTTCGCATGGGGAATGGCGACGCCGCCGCCAAAGCCGGTGGAGCCAAGCTTCTCCCGCTCGAACAGGGCCTCGGCCACATGCTCCGCGTCCAGACCATAAGCATCCGCCGCCAGCGCGGCTATCTTCTGGAACAACTGTTTCTTGCCGTTCGCCGTCAGACCCGTTGCGAGCGCCTTGGGCGAAAGGATGTCGTTGAAATGAACCATGTCCAATCCGGAACCACCGGGCCGCGCCTCAACCATGTCGGGAAATATGCGCGAACCGGATCCTGTAAAGTCCGGCCCCATAGGACGCATGGAGGTCAAGGTCAACCATGCGCCCTGCGCGGGGCCGGATCGTTAAAGGGTCAGCCGCGCGGCTCGACCCAGCCGATCGTGCCGTCCTGCCGGCGGTAGACCATGTTGTAGGCCGCGGTTCCGGCATTGACGAACAGCAGCGCATTGGTGTTGCGCAGGTCCAGCATCATCACCGCGTCCGACACGCTGGCTTCGGGAATGTCGACCCGCGTTTCGGCCACGATCAGGGGCGCTTCGGCCGGATCCTCCTCATCCTCCACAGCCGCGAAGATGGTGTAGCCCGCGCCGTCCAGCCCATCCACGCCGTTGATGCGCTCCGCTTCGGCGGCGACGGCCTGGGCGTGGCGGTCCTTCAACCGACGCAGATAGCGGCGCAATTGCTTTTCGATCCGCTCCGCCGCCTGGTCGAAGGCGGGATGCGCTTCCTGCGCTTCGCCCGCGCCCTTCAGGATCAGGCCGGTCATGACATGGCAGACGATGTCGCAGTGGAAGGCGCCGTGGGGGGCGGGACGGAACGTCACCTGCGCCGACAGGGTGCGGGAGAAATATTTCTCGGCCATCGCCTCCAGCCGGGTCGCGACATGCTGCTTGAGCGCCTCGCCCGTGTCGACCTGATGCCCGGAAACCCGAATGTCCATATGCCTTCTCCTTTATTCTTGCCGGGTCGCGGGACGCGCGGCCCGGTCGGCGTGAGACGAAGGAACCGGCCCGGTCAGGCCGCCTCCGCCTCATCGAGCCAAAGCGGCTTGTCGAGCGTCGCGATGAACGCGGCATGCCGTTCCAGCTCCCCCGCGCTTGCCCGAAAGACGCGCGCGGGGCGTATGGAGCGAACGATGGCGTTTTCCGCCAGTTCCGCCCGAATCGTGTCTTTCGCTTCCTCCTGTGCAAGACCAAGGCCGATCTGACGGCCGCCGGTCAGTTCGATATAAAGCTGGGCCAGTAGTTCGGCATCCAGCAGCGCGCCATGCTTGACGCGATGGCTGCGGTCGATGCCATAGCGGGTGCAGAGCGCGTCCAGGCTGTGCTTCGCGCCGGGATGCATCTGGCGGGCGATGGCGACGGTATCGATCATGCGGTCCATCGACACTTCGCTCCGCCCGCACAGGCGCAGCTCGTGATTGAGGAAGCCGAAGTCGAAGCGCGCATTGTGCGCGACCAGTGGGCTGTCCTCCAGGAAGGCGATCAGGTCCTCGACCCCATGGGCGAAGAGCGGCTTGTCCGACAGGAAGATGTCCGAAAGGCCGTGCACCGCCTCCGCGGCGGCGGGCATGGAGCGCTGCGGATTGTAATAAGCGTGGAAGGTGCGCCCGGTAGGCACCCGGTTCAGAAGTTCTATACATCCGATCTCGACCAGCCGATCGCCTGATGCGGGGTCGAATCCTGTCGTTTCGGTATCGAAAATGATCTCGCGCATCGCCCTCTTAACCGAATCTGGAGGCTTCACTATCGGCCAGTCTTCGCGCCAAGGCAAGCGACCAGACGCCTGACCTGTGCCCGTGTGTCGGCGAACGTGGTGCCGGTGTGGATGATATGGTCCGCCCGCCGCCTTTTTTCGGCATCGGGCGTCTGCAAATGCAGGATCTTGCGGAATTTCGCCACCGTCATGCCGGGCCGGGCGAGCACGCGCTTGCGCTGTTTCCAGGCCGGGGCGGTGACGACGATCACGCCATGGAGCCTGCGGTCCCAACCTTTTTCGAACAGCAGCGGGATATCCAGCACGACAAAAGCGCGAGAGCGGTTTTCGCGCAGGAAGCGAATCCTCTCTTCCTGCACCGCCGGATGGACGATGGCTTCAAGCGCCTTCAACGCCTGCGGATGGCCGAAGACGGCCGCGCCCAGCTTCGCCCGATCCACGCCCATGGGGCCGGTGGCGCCGGGAAAGCGCGCCTCGATCGCGGGGAGGAGCTTGCCGCCCGGTCCCTGCAGGCGGTGCACTTCCGCGTCGGCATCGAAGACCGGCACGCCCTCGCGCCGCAGCATGGCGGCGACGGCGGACTTGCCCATGCCGATGGAGCCGGTGAGGCCGTAGACCTTCATGAATCGCCCATCAATCCGCCGCGAGCAGCAGCGCGCGCAGTTCCTCGTCCCTCTCTCGCGGGGCCTGCGCGTCGAAGAAGATGTCGAAGGCCAGGGCCGCCTGCCCGATCAGCATTTCAAGACCGTCCAACGTCATGAGGCCCCGCGCCCGCGCGGCTTTCAGCAGGTCCGTTTCCAGCGGGGCGTACACGATATCGTAGACGGTCGCGCTGTCCGGCAGGGGCGCAAGGTCGAGGTCCAGCGGCGGCTGGCCCACCATGCCGAGCGGACTGCCGTTCACCAGCAGATCAGCGGGGGGGACAGGGCTGTCCATGCCGATCACCCGGCCCTTGATCCCTCCCCGGTCGAGCAGCGCCTGCCCCTTGGCCGGATCGCGCGCCATGACGGTGATCTCCTGCACGCCCAGGCTCGCCAGCGCGAACAGGATTGCCCGCACCGCGCCGCCCGCGCCGACGAGGACGGCGCTCTGCCCATTCCACTTGTCGCGCAGCAAGGGCTGGAGGAATCCGCCCGCATCGGTATTGGTGCCGACCAGCGGCCCGCCGGTTTCGCAGGCGATGGTGTTCATCGCCCCGATCCGCTCCCGCACGCCGCCCGGATCGTCGGTATAGTCCATCACCGCGATCTTGTGCGGGATGGTGACGTTGCAACCCAGCCAGTCCGGGTCGGCCCGCCGCTCCAGGAAATAGGCGGCGAGGCCGTCGGGCTTCACATGGGTCTTGCGATATTCCGCCTCGATCCCCAGCGATTGCAGCCAGAAATTATGGATGAGCGGGGATTTGCTGTGCGCGATCGGATCACCGATCACCTCGGCATAGGGGAGCTTGTCGGTCATGCCGCCAGAACGCCCCGCACGCGCAGAAAGTCAAGCAGGGGAAGCAGGGGCAGGCCCTGAATCGCGAACTGGCTCCCTTCCACCTTCGTGAAAAGCTGCGCGCCGGGTCCTTCGATCCGGTAGCAGCCGACGCACCAGCGACATTCCTCCCAATCGGCATCGAGATAGGACTGGATGAAAGGCTCGGACAAAGGCCGCACCGTCATCCGCACCCGCTCGACATGCCGCCAGATCGGCTCGCCGTTCAGCACGATCACCGCCGCGCTGTGGAGATGATGCACCCGGCCCGACAGCAGCTTCAATATCCGCTCGGCATCGGCGCGGTCCACCGCCTTGTCGATCATCGCGCCATCATCGAGGCTGAGCGTCTGGTCGCAGCCCAGCACCAGCGCGCCCGGCACCCGCCGCGACACGCGCAGCGCCTTCAATTCCGCCAACGCATCGGCCAGCGCCCGCGCGTCGAGGCCGTCGGCGCGCAGCGCTTCCTTCGCCGCCTCCTCGTCCACGCCCGGAGACAGCGCCTCGAACGGCACTTGCGCGGCGGTGAGGAGCGCCCTTCGGCTTGCGCTTTGCGAGGCCAGCACGATCATGCCTCATGCTCTCCTTCGGCCAGCAGGCGGTCGTTGAACAGGTTGATGATGGCGGCGGCGGCTTCCTCGATGGAACGGCGGCTCATGTCGATCACCGGCCAGCCATTGTCCGCGAACATCCGGCGGGCGAAGGACAGTTCCTCCTGCACCTTCTCCAGATCGACATAGGCGGTTTCCGGGGCCTGATTCAAGGAAAGCAGGCGGTTGCGGCGGATTTGCACCAGCCGTTCCGGGCTGACGGTCAATCCCACGACCATCGGATGCCGCAGCGAATAAAGGCTGCGCGGCGGCGGGGATTGCGGGACCAGCGGGATATTGGCGGTCTTGTAGCCGCGGTTGGCGAGATAGATGGAGGTGGGCGTCTTGGACGCGCGCGACACGCCGGCAAGCACGATATCGGCCTCCTCCCAATTTTCATGCCCCACCCCGTCATCATGGGCGATGGTGAACTGGATCGCCTCGATCCGGGCGAAATAGGCTTCGTCGAGGATATGCTTGCGCCCCGGCCGGGTGCGCGTTTCCTGCCCCAATATGTTGGAGAGCGCGTCCGTCACGGTGTCGAGCGCCGCGACATGAGGCAGGCCCAGCGCCCGGCAGCGCGTTTCCAGCCGGCGCCTGAGCTGATGGTTGTTGAGCGTGAAGAGGACCAGGCCCGGATTGGCCGAAATGTCCTCCATGATCCGGTCGAGATGGACCTCCGAGCGCACCATGGGCCAGAAATGGCGGATCGCCTCCACATTCTCGAACAGGCCGATGGCCGCTTTGGCGATGTTTTCCAGCGTTTCCCCGGTGGAATCCGACAAAAGATGCAGATGGATGCGCGTCATGGGATATCTCTGTGGATGTCCTGTGGATAAAGCAAGGGATAGCATGGGGATGAAAATGCCGCGCCTTATCCGTCCCCATTGGCCCGATAGTTATGCACAGCCCGTCAACATATCCGGTTTCTCATCCACAGCCTGTGGATAACGGGGATAAGATCGCTGACTCGGATGGGAATGCATGTCCCCATGGAGTCAAGCTGTTGGCAAATCCGGGCATAGCGCATAAACCCCGCTGCCAACCGCCCATCTATCTCCATCATCCTTTCAGACTCTATATATAAAGAGAATATATGTCCGGTCCCCAAGTCGTGCCCAAGCCCTTGCTGGCGGTCCTCAAAGGCGAGCGTCAAAGCGTGCCGCCCATGTGGCTCATGCGTCAGGCGGGCCGCTATCTGCCCGAATATCGCGCATTGCGGGCAAGGAAGGGCGGATTCCTGGAACTGGTCTATGACAGCGCGGCAGCGGCCGAGGTCACGATCCAGCCGCTGCGCCGCTTCGGTTTCGACGGAGCGATCCTCTTTTCCGACATATTGATCGTGCCTTATGCCATGGGTCAGGACCTCTGGTTCGAGGCGGGGGAAGGACCACGCCTCGCGCCGATCCTGGCCGAAACGGACCTTGGCGCGCTGAAACCGGATTTCGGGCGTTTCGAAGCAGTCTATGAGACGGTGCGGCAAGTGAAGGCAGCGCTGGACCCTGCGGTGACATTCCTTGGCTTTGCAGGCAGTCCCTGGACTGTCGCGACCTATATGGTGGCGGGGCAGGGCAGCAAGGATCAGGGCGCGGCGCGGCGTCTGGCTTATGGCGATCCGGCGCGTTTCGGGGCGATCATCGACGCCATCGCGGAGGCCACCGTCATCTATCTGGACGGCCAGATCCGGGCAGGGGTGGAAGCGGTGCAGCTTTTCGATAGCTGGGCCGGCAGTCTTGCCCCGCTTCAATTCGAACGCTGGGTGATAGAGCCCAATGCCCGCATCGTGGAGAAGGTCAAGGCGCTGCACCCGGACGTGCCGGTGATCGGCTTTCCCAAGGGCGCGGGCGCGAAGCTCGCCGATTATGCGCGGGGCACGGGCGTCGATGCGGTCGGCGTCGATGAGACGGTCGATCCCCATTGGGCCGACCGCGCCTTGCCGGAAGGACTGCCGGTGCAGGGCAATCTCGATCCGCTCGCCCTGATCGCGGGGGGCGAGGCGGTGGAGCAGGCGGTCGACGCTATCCGCGCCGCCTTCGCGAACCGTCCGCATGTCATGAACCTGGGCCATGGCATTTTACCCGACACGCCCATTGACCATGTCGAGGCACTGATTAGCTATGTCCGGGAAAGGGAGACTGCCTGATGCCCTATCTTGGCGCCGCCTATCTGTGGGTGAAGGCCGCCCATCTGATCTTCGTCATCTTCCTGATGGCGGGGCTGTTCATGATGCCGCGCTTCTTCGTCTATCACCAGCAATGCGCGGTCGGGTCGGACGAGGACCACAAATGGATCGACCGGGAACGGCGGCTGCTCAGGATCATCCTCAACCCCTCGCTGATCCTCGTCTGGGTTTTCGGCCTGATGCTGATGATGGAGATCGGCGCTTGGCATTTCGGCTGGTTCCACCTGAAGCTGCTCTTCGTGCTGGGCCTGTCGGGCTATCATGGCTGGATCGCGGGCTATGCGAAGAAGCTGGCGCGGGGCGAGCGGCCGATGGGGGACAAGCGGCTTCGCCTGCTCAATGAAGTTCCCGGCATCGCCGCCGCGGTGATCGTGATCGCGGTGATCGTGAAACCGTTCTGAACGGAGCCGGGCGGAAGAATAACTACGGCTTTCGGCTATTGGCCGCCATCTCAGCGCCGGCTTACGCCGACCTTGGGGTCTCCGGGATTACGGACCACCCAAATCGGGCAGGACATTCCCCCATCCTGCATGCCTATGCCGGGTCCACCGCGATGTTGTCGATCAGGCGCGTGCCGCCGATCTTCGCCGCGCCCAGCAGGCGGGCGGGGCGGTTGAGCACCGTCATCGGCTCCAGCGTCGTCGCGTCGCACAAGGTCACATAGTCGATCGGGTCGAACCCATGGCTCGCCAGCATCGCAATCGCCTTGGCCAATGCGGATTCGACGCTTGCGCCCTTTTCCATCTGCCGCTTTGCCTCCCCCAGCGCGCGGGGGAGGGCCAGCGCCTGTTTGCGCTCCTCCCCGGTCAGATAGGCGTTGCGGGAGGAGAGGGCGAGGCCGTCCTCCGCCCGCTGCGTCGGCAGGCCGACGATCTCGATGGGCAGGTCGAGGTCAGCCACCATCTGCCGGATGACGGCGAGCTGCTGATAATCCTTCTCGCCGAACAGGGCGACGTCGGGCTGCACTTGGTTGAAGAGCTTGGCGACGACCGTCGCCACCCCGTCGAAATGCCCCGGCCGCGCCGCGCCGTCCAATCCTTCGGTCACGCCCGAAAGCGAGATGTTGGTCGAAAAGCCCGCCGGATACATCACCTCCACCGTGGGCGCCCACAATATGTCCACGCCTGCTTCCTGCAACATATGCGCGTCGCTGGCTTCCCGCCGGGGATAGGCGTCGAGATCCTCATTCGGTCCGAACTGCTTCGGGTTGACGAAGATCGACACCGCGACATGCCCGGCATGACGCCGCGCTTCCTCCACCAACGCCATATGCCCGTCATGCAGCGCGCCCATGGTCGTCACCAGGGCAACGGGCTTTCCGTCGCGCCGAAGCGCCAGAAGGGCGGCGCGGAGAGCGGGAAGGTCACGCAGGGTTTGCACGGGAAGAAAGGCTCCGATAAGGGCAAGGGTCAGGGGCAGATCGTGCTAAGGCATGGCCGCGCACGACGGTCAAGAATCAAAGCGACAATGAACGGGGTTATCAAGGTCCGATGGCGAACGCCCAAACGCATCTCATCGTCTTCGCCAATGAAAAGGGCGGGACCGGCAAGTCGACCACGGCGGTCCATACCGCCATCGCGCTGACGGCGCTGGGCCACAGGGTCGGCATGATCGACCTCGACCCGCGCCAGCGCACCGTCACGCGCTATATGGAAAATCGCGCTGAAACCGCCCGGCGGCGCGGGATCGATCTGCCCACGCCCGACTATGCGGTGTTGAAGGGCGGCACCATCGAGGCGCTGGAGGAGGAATCCGCCGCCGTCGCGCAGGGCAAGGATTTCCTGATCGTCGACACGCCCGGCCGCGACGACGCCTTCGCCCGGCACATGGCGGCGCGGGCCAACACACTGGTCACGCCGATGAACGACAGCTTCGTCGATTTCGACCTGATCGGGCAGGTGGACGCCGAAACCTTCAAGGTCCGCCGCCTGTCCTTCTATTCCGAACTGATTTTCGAAGCGCGCAAGTCCCGCGCCAAGGCGGACGGCGTGTCGATCGACTGGGTGGTGCTGCGCAACCGCGTCCAGCATCACGACGCCCGCAACAAGAAACGCGTGGGCGACGCCCTCATGGAACTGTCCCGCCGCGTCGGATTCCGCGTGATTCCGGGCCTTTCGGAGCGCGTGATCTTCCGTGAACTATTCCCCTCCGGCCTCACCCTGCTCGACAAGGGGCATCTGGGCGAACTGGGCGTCAGCCACATCGCCGCGCGGCAGGAATTGCGGGAAATGGTGTCGGGCCTTGCCCTTCCCGAACGGTCCCACGCCTTGTCGATGGACCTGATCGGCGCGGCCTGATGGGCTGGCTGGCCATCGCGCTGATCGCTCTTGCGGGCTGGCTCATCTGGACGGGACGATTGCAGCGCATGACGGTGAAGGACGGCATGGCGCTGGGCGCGGCGCTGGTCGGCGCGGTGATGGCGGCCAAGGGCAAACCGGTGGCGGGCCTGCCATTGCTGGTGGGGTCGGCGCTGTTCTTCCTCGACCGCAGCCGCAAGGGCAAGGCGCGAAGCAGGACTCCGGCCGTTCCCGCCACCGTGGAACGGCTTGCGCGGGCCAGAGCCTTGCTGGGCCTGCCGCCGGAAGCCGATGCGAAGGCGGTCAAGGCCGCCCACCGCCGCCTGATCGCGTCGGTCCATCCCGATCGCGGCGGCACGGAAGCGCTGGCGGCGGAGATCAACGCAGCCCGCGACCTGTTGCTCCGCCATCTCAAGAGCGGTCGGGGCCAGGCTTGACCCGGACCGGGCGGGCGGGGAGAATCTCTCCATGACCCATCTCTTTCACCCCAGCCTGTTGCGCGAATATGATATGCGCGGGGTCGTCGGCGAAACGCTGGGGGCGGAAGACGCCTATGCCGTGGGCCGGACCTTCGGCACCCTGATCGGGCGGGCCGGCGGATCAGCGGTCGCGGTCGGCCGCGACGGGCGATTGAGTTCCCCGATGCTCGAAACCGCGCTGGTCCGGGGCCTTGCGGACAGCGGCGTCGACGTGCTTCGCATCGGCATTGGCCCAACCCCAATGCTTTATTTCGCCGAAGCGGAGCGGGAGGTCATGGGCGGCGTCCAGATAACCGGCAGCCATAATCCCCGCGATCACAATGGCTTCAAGCTGGTATTTCAGCACCGCCCCTTTTTCGGCGAGGACATTCAGCAACTGGGGGCGCAGGCGGCGGCGGGCGACTGGCGCGCGGGAAGCGGGCGGGTGGACACCGTCGATCTGCTCGACGCCTATGTCGCGCGGCTGATGCGGGGGTTCGACGGCGGCGCCTTCCGCATCGGCTGGGACACGGGCAACGGCGCGGCCGGTCCGGCGGTGGAGAAGCTCACGCAGCTCCTGCCCGGTGAGCATCATCTGCTCTTCACCGACATAGACGGCAATTTTCCCCATCATCATCCCGATCCCAGCGAAGAACGGAATCTGGCGGACCTCAAGGCGCTTGTCCTTCGCAACCGGCTCCATTTCGGACTGGCTTTCGACGGCGACGGCGACCGGATCGGTGTGGTGGACGGACAGGGGCGGGCGATCTGGGGCGATCAGCTCCTGTCCATCTTCGCGCAGGATGTGCTGAAGGACCATCCCGGCGCCGCCGTCATCGCCGATGTGAAGGCCAGCCAGACCCTGTTCGACCAGGTGGAGGCGTGGGGCGGCGTCCCGCTGATGTGGAAGACCGGGCACAGCCAGATCAAGTCCAGGATGAAGGAAACGGGCAGCCTCCTGGCGGGGGAGATGACCGGCCATGTCTTCTTCGCGGACGATTATTATGGCTTCGACGACGGCCTTTATGCCGCCGTCCGCCTCATCCGCACCGTCAGCCGCCTGGGCCGGAGCGTGGCGCAGTTGCGCGACGCCATGCCCGTCATGGCGAACACGCCCGAACTGCGCTTCCCGGTGGAGGAAAGCCGGAAGTTCGCCGTGGTCGATGAAGTGCTCGCCCGCCTGCGCGCGGCGGGGGCGGCGGTGGACGACACGGATGGCGCGCGGGTCCGCACGGCCGACGGCTGGTGGCTGCTGCGGGCGTCCAACACCCAGAACGCCCTCGTCGCCCGCGCCGAGGCGAAAGACGCATCCGCACTGGATCGCCTGATCGTCATGCTCGATTCGCAACTGGCCGAATCGGGGGTGATTCGCCCCCGATCTTGAGCAGGGCGGGATTTGCCGCGAAAAATCCGCCCGGGAAGGGATATTTGCCGCCGGGTTTTCCGTTACGGAAAGCAAAGCAGTTCGTTACGGTTGCATGAAACGCAATCAGACCTGCTTTCTTCGCAATTGCGAAGAGGCGTGCTGCACCGCAAAAGGAACGGGCCTTTCAGGCATCCTCTCCTAAAAACTTCACAAGCCGTCCTTCGGGGCGGCTTTTTTTTGCCTTGGCGCTTTCCTGCCCGGACGTTCATGCCGTAACGTCCCGCCTCGCCGGCGGCGATGCGGCCGGGCGAAACCTGGCCGCCGGCACTGGAAATTAACCATGAGGCTGCTATGCGCCGGCTTAAGGCCCCGTTGTTCAAGATCATGGGGCCAAGCCTTTCCCAGTGGAGGATTTGCCATGTCCAGAAGCCGTCGCGCCCTCGCCCTGACAGTGTTTTCCGGCGCGATCGCCCTGCCGGTTCCCGCGCTTGCCGGAGGTTTCTATTTGCAGGAGCAATCGCCCAAGGAAACCGGGCGCGCCCTGTCCGGCGGGGCGGCGGCGGCGGACGATCCGTCGATCGTCTATTTCAATCCGGCCGCGATGACGAACTTGCCCGGCATCCAGACGTCGATGGGCGGCGTGGCGCTGATGGCTTCGGCGCACCAGACCAATCGCGGATCGTCCCGCACGGTTCCGGGCCTGCCCGTTTCGGTGCCTGTCTCTGGCCCATCGGGGGGCAATCCGTTCGACAAGGTGATTCCGATCCCCAGCTTCTATGCGACCGCTCAAGTCACCGATCGCCTCTGGCTGGGTCTGGGCGTCAACGCGCCTTTCGGCCTGAAACTGGACTATGACGATGGGTTCTTCGGGCGGTACGACTCCCTCTACACCAACCTCAAAACCTATAATATCCAGCCCTCCCTCGCCTATAGGCTGAATGATAATTTCTCGGTCGGCGGCGGCGTCGACGTGCAATATGTGAAAGTCACGCTGACCAACGCCCTGCCGCAGCTTTCGCCGCTGCTGGCCGATGGCGAGGCGCGGGTGAAGGGCGACGACTGGACTGTCGGCTGGAATGCGGGCCTGTTCTACACCAATGGCGACACCCATGTGGGCGTCCATTACCGTTCCGGCATCCAGCATCATCTGCAAGGCACGCAGACCGTCAGCGGATTGCAGGGGTTGCTGGCCGGTTCCAACGGCGAAGCCGGCGCGACCGCGCCGCTCGACCTGCCCGACATCGTCACGGTCAGCATGATGCACAAGCTGACGCCCCGGCTGCGCGCCATGATCACCGCGCGCTGGTATAACTGGTCGGTGTTCAAGGGCATCGCGATCACCTCGCCCGCCGGCACCAACGTCAAGGAACTGCATTACAAGGACAGCTACAGCGTCGGCGTGGGCGGCGAATATGACGTCAGCCCGGCGCTGACGCTGCGGGCGGGCACCATGTTCGACCGCACGCCGACCAACCCGCAATATCTGACCACCCGCGTGCCGGACGGCGACCGCGTGTGGCTGACCGGCGGGGCGACGTGGAACATCTCCCCGGCCTTCGCGCTGAACCTCAGCTACGCGCATACCTTCGTGGAAAAGGCGAACATCATCCGTCCGGACGTCTCCTATCAGGGCACGCCCGCCGCCATCACCGCGACCACCCTGTCGCAGACCAGCGGCAATGCGGATCAGCTCGCCGCATCCTTCACCGCGCGATTCTGACGCGGCGCTTCTAACCGGCGCGATAAAGCACTATAGGAGGCTCCATCATCACGGAGCCTCCTTTTCATGTCAGACCATAATCCCGGCCTGCGCCCTTGGCGCGACATCGCCCGGCGGCAGTCGCGGCAGATCATGGTCGGCAATGTGCCCGTCGGCGGCGGCGCGCCGGTGACGGTGCAGACCATGACCAACACGCCGACCTTCGACGCAAAGGCGACGATCGACCAGATCCGCCGCTGCGAGGAGGTGGGCGTCGACATCATCCGCGTGTCCTGCCCGGACGAGGAATCGACCGCCGCGCTCAAGCAGATCGTGCGCGCCGCCCGCGTGCCGATCGTCGCGGACATCCATTTCCACTATAAGCGCGCGCTGGAGGCGGCGGACGCTGGCGCGGCCTGCCTTCGCATCAACCCGGGCAACATCGGCAGCGAAGCCCGCGTCAAGGAAGTGGTGGACGCGGCCAAGGCCAATGGCTGCTCGATCCGCATCGGCGTCAATGCCGGCAGCCTCGAAAAGGACCTGCTCGAAAAATATGGGGAGCCTTGCCCCGAAGCGCTGGTCGAAAGCGCGCTCGACCATATCAAGCTGCTCCAGGATCAGGATTTCCACGACTATAAGGTTGCGGTAAAGGCGAGCGACGTGTTCCTCGCCGTCGCCGCCTATATGCAATTGGCCGAGGCGGTGGATTGCCCGCTGCATCTGGGCATCACCGAAGCAGGCGGCCTGATCGGCGGCACGGTGAAAAGCGCCATCGGCATCGGCAACCTGCTCTGGGCGGGGATCGGCGACACGATCCGCGTGTCCCTGTCGGCCGAACCGGAAGAGGAAGTGCGCGTCGGCTATGAGATCCTGAAATCGCTCGGCATCCGCACGCGCGGGGTGAAGGTCATCAGTTGCCCAAGCTGCGCGCGGCAGGGGTTCGACGTGATCCGCACCGTGCAGGCGCTGGAGGAAAGACTCCAGCATATCCACACGCCGCTGTCGCTTTCGGTGCTGGGCTGCGTCGTAAACGGACCTGGGGAAGCGCGGGAAACCGACATCGGCCTTACCGGCGGCGGCGCGGGCAAGCATATGGTCTATCTGTCCGGCGTCACCGATCATATCGTGCAGGATGAAGGCATGATCGACCATATCGTGAAGCTGGTCGAAGCCAAGGCGGCGGAGATCGAGGCGGACATGACGGACGCGGGCCATCCCGAAGCAGCGGAATAAGCGCTCTTCCGCGCCATGCCCCAATCCCGTTCCTTCGCCGTCCCCTTCCTGATCTGCTGCGCCGGGGTCGGGCTGTTTTCGATCATGGACGGCCTGATGAAGGGGCTGAGCCTTTCCATCGGCCTCTATAATGCGCTGTTCTGGCGGGCATTGGCGGGCAGCGTGCTGGGACTGGCGCTGATGCTGGCGACGCGGCAGAAATGGCCCGTCCGGGCGGTGCTGCGCCTGCACCTGATCCGCGGTCTTGCCGTGTCGTTGATGGCGCCGCTCTTCTTCTATGGCCTGATGCATCTTCCGCTGGCGGAAGCGGTCGCGCTCTCTTTCATCGCGCCGCTCATCGCCCTCTATCTGGCCGCCCTCCTGCTCAAGGAGCCTGTCGGGCGGCAGGCCATCGGCGCTTCGGCGCTGGGCCTGATCGGCGTGGGCGTCATCATGGCGGGACGGATCGGCGGGGATTATGATCTGGCCGCGGTGCTGGGCGCGTTTGCCGTGCTGCTCTCGGCGGTGCTCTTCGCGTGGAATCTGATCCTCCAGCGGCAGCAGGCGCAGCTCGCCTCCCCTGTGGAGGTGGCGTTCTTCCAGCATCTCGTCATGCTGGGCGTGTTTTCGCTGGGCGCTCCGCTTTGGGCCGGGATTCCGCCGCGCACGGCCGCGCCGCTTATCCTGCTGGCTGCCGGCGTCGCCTTCACGTCGCTTGCACTGCTGGCCTGGGCCTATGCCCGGTCGGAAGCGCAGCGGCTCATCCCCGTCGAATATAGCGCCTTCCTGTGGTCCGCGCTGATCGGCTGGTTCGTCTTTGACGAGCAGTTGACGCTCAGCACCGTGGCGGGCGCCCTGCTGATCGTGGCGGGATGCCTGATCGCGGCCCGTTTCAAGCCGAAGGCATCGCTGCCGAACGCGCCCCATGTCGAACCCGGCGTCGCCTGAAAAGCCCGGTTCGGGACGAGCCGATAGGGCGGACTCTTGACGCGGACTCCCTGCTCGGCGCATTGTGCCGAAACGGAACATTTGGGGGACATAGCAAGCCATGGCCGTGAGCCGCGGAATCAAGCGCACGCCGGAATGGCGCGAAATGCTGAAACGCAGCCTGATCCGCAGCGGGGCGCTGATCGGTTCGATCGCGCTGTTGCTGGCCACGCTGTTCCTGGCGCTGGCGCTGCTCAGCTATACGCCCAGCGACCCGTCGATGAACACGGTGGCGGGCGATCAGGTGCGGAACGTGATGCAGCTTCCCGGCGCATGGACGGCGGATTTCCTGCTGTGGCTGCTGGGCGTGCCCGCCGCGCTGGTGCTGCCGCTGATGGCGATCACCGCGCGCCGCCTGTGGGGCGATCAGGACATGAGCGAGTGGAAGGGACAGTTCGGCAAATGCCTGACCGGCATCGTCCTTGTCGGCCTTGCCCTCGCGCTGTTCCAGCCCGATCCGCTGGTGGGGCTGCCCGCGGGCTGGGGCGGCGTCATCGCCCTTGTCTTCGCCCGCGGCATCATGAGCCTGTCGGCGCAGCTTCCCGCCTTTCAGGGCTGGGCCATCGGCGCCCTCGTCGTGCTGACGCTGACCGTGGGTCTCTATGTCTGGTATCGCAGCCTGGCGCTGGAAAAGCCGATCCTCGCGCTGCGCCGGCCTGCATTGCCGCGTCTCAACCTGCCGCGTCCGGCCTTCGCGCTTCCGGGCCGCGTCCCGGCTGATGAGGATGAGGAGGAGGATGGCGCCGAGCGCGTGATCGCGCCGCGCAAGACCGTGACGAACGAACCCAAACCGCCGATCACCATCCAGTCGCCCAAGCCCGCTCCGTCCCAGCGTCCGGTCGCGCCGGTGTCGCAGGACGACCTGTTCGGCAACAGCTCGCTGCCGTCGCCCGACCTGCTCAATCCCATCCCGGCGGGGCAGGGGCAGAAGATCGACAAGGCCGCGCTGGAGCGCAATGCGCGCCTGCTCGAAAGCGTGCTCGACGATTTCCATGTGAAGGGCAATATCGTCGAGGTGCGCCCCGGCCCGGTCGTCACCATGTATGAGCTGGAGCCCGCGCCCGGCATCAAGGCGAGCCGGGTGATCGCGCTCGCCGACGACATCGCCCGCAACATGTCGGCGCTGTCGGCCCGCGTCGCGACGATTCCGGGACGCACGGTCATCGGCATCGAGCTGCCCAACGCCAATCGCGAGGGCGTGTCCTTCCGCGAACTCATCACGTCGGAACAGTTCGGGCAGGAAGCGACCCTGCCTATCATCCTGGGCAAGAATATCTCGGGCGAGCCGATCATCGCGGACCTCGCGCCCATGCCGCACCTGCTGATCGCGGGCACCACCGGGTCGGGTAAATCCGTCGGCCTCAACGCCATGATCCTGTCGCTGCTCTACCGCATGACGCCGGATCAGTTGCGGCTCATCATGATCGATCCCAAGATGCTGGAACTGTCGACCTATGACGACATTCCGCATCTCCTTTCCCCGGTCGTGACAGAGCCGGCCAAGGCGATCCGCGCGCTCAAATGGGCAGTCGAGCAGATGGAGGACCGCTATCGCATGATGGCGTCCATCTCCGTCCGCAACCTCGCCAACTATAACGAAAAGGTGCGCGCCGCGAAGGCGAAGGGCAAGCCGCTCGGCAGGCGGGTCCAGACCGGCTACGACCCGGAAACCGGCAAGCCGATCTATGAGGAGGAGCAGCTCGATTTCCAGCCGCTGCCGCAGATCGTGGTGGTGGTGGACGAACTGGCCGACCTCATGATGACGGCGGGCAAGGAAGTCGAATTCCTGATCCAGCGGCTTGCCCAGAAAGCCCGCGCGGCGGGCATCCACCTGATCCTCGCGACGCAGCGCCCCTCGGTCGACGTCATCACCGGCGTCATCAAGGCGAACCTGCCGACCCGGATCAGCTTCTTCGTGACCAGCAAGATCGACAGCCGCACCATCCTGGGCGAGCAGGGGGCGGAACAGCTGCTGGGCAAGGGCGACATGCTGTACATGCATGGCGGCAAGGGGCTGATGCGCGTGCATGGTCCCTTCGTGTCCGACGACGAAGTGCGCGTGGTCGCCGATCACTGGCGCGCGCAGGGCCAGCCCGACTATATCTCCGCCGTCACCGAGGAGCCGGAGGAAGGCAGCTTCGCCCTGGACGGCGTGGACCTGGGCGACGACAGCCCGGACGCTCAGCTCTACCGCAAGGCGTGCCAACTGGTGTTCGAGAATCAGAAGGCGTCGACAAGCTGGCTCCAGCGGCAGTTGCGCGTCGGCTACAACAGCGCGGCCCGCCTGATCGAAAGAATGGAGGAGGACGGGCTGGTCGGCGCCCCGAATCATGTTGGCCGACGGGAAGTGCTGCGGGATGAAAACGGAAACCCGCTCTAACCAAAGGCATATGAATTTACCTGCCGGTGTCTTTCTTCCCATTTATAATGTTTGGAATCAGGTATTTACGTGAGCAGTTGCAAATTTTGCAATTGCTCTCCGTTCCTTCGCAGTTGCGGGAGAGGAGAACATCCGCCAACAGGAACGGGCCTTTCAGGCATCCTCTCCTAAAACTTTTCCAGGGCTGGTCTTCGGATCGGCCCTTTTTTTTGGCGGATCGAGCAGCTTGCAAACCGTGCCGAATATCGGGTTTGGGTGGATTGCGGACATAGCCATTCGTCATGCCAGCGAAAGCTGCCGTCGCAAGATTGTGGCAATCGCCTTTTGCATGGCCGGACGGCTCCTGCCTGCGGATCGGCGGGAACAGCCAGGTTCACGGCGGGTTCAAGCCGGACTTCCTAGAGCCTTTTTTCAGTTGACGCTCTATCGTCAACGGCCCGAAGCTGGAGGCGTGCGGCCAGATGCGGCAATCAGCGACGAGAATGTTTCCGGCCAAAGGGAAAAGCTTCAGGCTAAATGCCCTCAACCTATGGAGAAAAATGCATGAAGCGGGTGATCGCGCCTTTGATCCTGGCCCTGACCGCAGCGCCATTCGCCTTGCCGGTCGCGCCGGTCGCGGCCCAACAGCAATCTTCCGACCTGTCGCAGGTCAATGCCTATATCCGCGCGGTCACGACCATGACCGCCGATTTTTCGCAGACGGATCGCAACGGCCAGACCCTGACCGGCCAACTGACGCTGAAGCAGCCGGGCAAGATCCGGTTCCAGTATCAAAAGGGCGTGCCGCTGCTGATCGTGGGCGACGGCAAGGCGCTGACCATGATCGACTATGAAGTGCGGCAGGTGCAGCGCTGGCCGATCGGCAATTCGCCGCTGGGCGCGTTGATCGATCCTTCCAAGGATTTGTCGAAATTCGGCAAGGTGATCCAGACCGGCGATCCCAATGTCCTGTCCGTCCAGGCGCGCGATCCCAAGCGGCCGGAATATGGCACGATCACCATGATCTTCAATCGCGATCCTTCCGCCCCCGCGGGCTTGCAGCTTTATGGCTGGGTCGCGCTGGATTCCCAGAACAACCGCACGGCCGTGCGCCTCTCCAACGTCCGCTATGGCGTGCCGGTGGCCGATTCCGCCTTCCGCTGGGTCGATCCCAGGCCGAAAGGCCGCGCGCCGGGCGGCTGAACCGGGCGCGCCATGCGATGGGCGGAAAAATCTTCCGGACCGTTCATCTCAGGCTCATATGCGGGGCGCTAACAAGAAATCCACGGCGAGAGACACTATCGGGATTTCCCCCCTGTTACCCGGTTCCTCTCTCGTCGCAAAGCGCTTCAAGGGCGCGATCGAGACCCCCGTTCCATGCCCCCGGAGCGGGGGTCTTACTTTTGGAGGCGCCGGCACGCACAGGCGTCCTCCCGGCGGAGCGCCGATGAAGCCGTGGCGAGCCGCCCTTGCACAGCCGCGCATTGGCTCCTAGGGGAACAGCATGCCCCAAACGCTCAGTATCGCTTCCTGGAACATCAATAGCGTCCGTGCCCGGCTCGATATCGTCGAACGGTTCCTGATCGAAGAATCGCCCGACATAGTGTGTCTTCAGGAAACGAAGGTGGTGAACGACACCTTCCCCGCCGGTCTGTTCCGCCAGCGCGGCTATAATCATCAGGTGCTGAACGGCCAGCCCATGCATCATGGCGTGGCGATCCTGTCCAAGGTGCCGATCCGCGAGGATGACCGGCTCGACTGGCAGGCCAATGGCGAAGCGCGCCATGTCGGCGTGCGGCTGGACAATGGCGTGCGGATCGAAAATGTCTACGTGCCCGCCGGCGGCGACGTGCCGGACCGCGAACTCAATCCGAAATTCGGGCAGAAGCTCGATTTCCTGGAGCGGATGATCCAGTGGTCCACGGCGCTGGACAACAAGCCGACGATCCTGACCGGCGATTTCAACATCGCACCCATGGAATGCGACGTATGGAGCCACAGGCAGCTCCTCAACGTCGTCAGCCACACGCCCCTGGAATGCGAGATACTGGCGCGGTTGCAGGCGTCGAACGACTGGGTCGACATCGGCCGTAAATTCTTTCCCGCGCCGCAGCGCCTCTATACATGGTGGAGCTATCGAGCGCGGGATTGGGCCGTGTCCGACCGGGGACGCAGGCTGGATCATATGTGGATGACGACGGACGTGGCGGAAAAGGCGGTCAGCCATCGCGTCGTCGAACCGATCCGGGGCTGGATGCGGCCCTCGGACCATGTGCCGATCATCACGGAATTCGCCTTCTGATGAGCGCGCGCGACGCCGCCCGAGCCATCGACGCCCTCCGCCGCGGCTGGGCCGTGACGGTGCGGGCGGAGGACGGCGCGCTGCGTTTGATGGCGATCGAGGGGGCGGATGCGGTCACGACGAAGGATTTCGACCCCGTGGGGGAAGCCGATATCCTGATTTCGGCGGCCCGCGCGCAGACCTTGAAGCTGGCCAACCAGATCGCGGCGGCCGATCCCGACATGCCCGTGCTGATCGCGCGCGCGCCGTGGATCGGCAATGACGTCGCCATGGCCATCGCCGATCCGGTGCGCGATCTCGCCTCGCCGCTCAAGGGTCCGTTCCTGGCCAAGGCGCTGGCGGCTCCGGCGGCGGCCAAGGCGGCGTTGCGGCTCGCGCGGCTGGCGGGCATCCTCCCGGCCTTCTTCGTGACCGGGGAAGGCGCCTGCGAGGGCGAGGCGAGCGCGCAGGATATCGCCGCCTATGACGATGCCGCGTACCTTGCCATCGCCACACGGGCGCGGCTGCCGGTTTCGGCGGCGGAAAATGCGGAGATCGTCGCCTTCCGCAGTCCCGACGAGCCGCGCGAGCATGTCGCGCTGGTCGTGGGACGGCGCAACGCCGCGCCGCCGGTCGTCCGCCTGCACAGCGAATGCCTGACCGGCGATGTGCTGGGCAGCCTCAAATGCGATTGCGGGCCGCAGCTTCATCAGGCGCTGCATCAGATCGCGGACGCGCAATGGGGCGTGCTGCTGTATCTGCGGCAGGAGGGGCGGGGCATCGGCCTCGTCAACAAGCTGCGCGCCTATGCCTTGCAGGACCAGGGTTTCGACACGGTGGATGCCAATGTGCGCCTGGGTTTTGCCGTCGATGCGCGCGATTTTTCCGTGGCGGCGCGGATGCTGGACCTGCTGGGCATCGGCGCGGTGCGGCTGCTCACCAACAATCCGGGCAAGGTCGCGGGGCTGGAAGCGGCGGGGATCGAGGTGGTGGAGCGCCTGCCCATCATCCTGCCCGCCAACCCCCACAACGAACGCTATCTGGCGACCAAGCGCGACCGCACGGGCCATCAGCTATGACCGTCCTCCGCGTCGACGGCACGGCGCGGCGGTTGCGTTTCGGCGAGATCGACATGCCTTGCGCCATCGGGCGCGGCGGTGTCTGCCAGATAGCGGACAAGCGGGAAGGGGACGGCTGCACGCCGCTCGGCCGCTGGCCGCTGCGGGGCGTGCTGCTCCGGCCCGGAAAGGCCCAATCCCACGGCATCCGCCTCCCCTGGCGCTGGGTTCGCGACGGCGACGGCTGGTCGGACGATCCCGCCGACCCCGCCTATAACCGGCCCGTCCGCCTGCCCCGCGCCTTTTCCGCCGAAAATCTGCTCCGCGCCGACGATGCCTATGACGTGATCGTCGTGCTGGGCCATAATGACGCGCCGCCGGTGCCGGGGCGAGGCAGCGCGATCTTCTTCCACCTGTCGGAAGGCCGTCCGACGGCGGGCTGCGTCGCGGTGGAGCGGGCGGACATGCTGCGCCTGTTGCCGATGCTCCAGCCGGGCGACGGGATGGAGATCATTTGAGGGCAATCCGTTCCCGCGCGGCAAAGGGGGCGCGGGATCGCGTCGATTTCAGGCGCGTTCCAGCGTCTTGCTGATCTTGCTTCCCGCCGCCTCCAGCAAGCGGCGCTCCAGCGTCTGCAACCGGCCCTTGCTCTCGATCTTTCCGCCCAGAAGGTCGGTGACGTAGAATGTGTCGACGGCCCGCTCGCCATAGGTGGCGACATGGGCGCTGTGCACCGTCACCTTCGACTGGAACAGCGCGTTGGCGAGGCTGAAGAGCAGCGCCGGACGATCCCCGGCATTGACCTCTATCACCGTGAAGCGGTTCGACGCCTTGTTGTCGATCAGCACATTGGGCACGATCTCGAAGGCTTCGGCCCGCGTGCGGGGCAGGGGCCGCGCCGCCAGCTTGGTGATGAGGCGATGGCGGTTGGCGAGCGAATCCTCGATCGCCCGCTTGATCCGGTCAAGCTGGTCGGGATCGTGGAATGCGCCGCCCAGCGGGTCCTGCACCAGGAAATTGTCGATCGCCATGCCGTCGCGCATCGTGTGGATGCGCGCGTCGATGATATTGCCGCCCGCCAGATGGATGGCCCCCGCGACGCGATAGAACAGGCCCGGATGATCGCTGGCATAGACCGTGACCAGCGTTGCCCCGCGTTGGGGATAATATTGCGCGGCGATGGACAGCGGGGAATCGCCCGCCTCCACTATATGCTGGGCATTGTTGATCAGAATGTCTTCGGGTTCGGCGATCCAGTAGGATTCGGGCAGGCGCTTCCTCAGCGTCGCGAAATCCCGTTCCGGCAGGTCGATTGCGCGGCGCAGCGCCTCCTGCTTGGCGGCGACGCGCTCGCCGCGCCCCTTCCGCTTGTGGCCAAGGCGCAGCACTTCCTCCGCCGCTTCGTAGAGGTCGCCCAGCAATTGCCGCTTCCAGCTGTTCCAGACGCCCGGCCCCACGGCGCGGATGTCCACCACGGTCAGGCACAGCAGCAGTTTCAGCCGCTCCGGACTCTGCACCGCATCCACGAAATCAAGGATGGTCTTGTAATCGGCCAGGTCGCGCTTGAAGGCGGTCGCCGACATCAGCAGGTGATGGCGCACCAGCCAGGCCACGGTTTCCGTCTCGGCGGCGGTGAGGCCAAGGCGCGGGCACAGGGTCAGCGCGATCTCCGCGCCCAATATGCTGTGATCGCCGTCGCGCCCCTTGGCGATGTCGTGCAGCAGCACCGCGACATAGAGCGTCCGGCGCGAAATCAGCTTCGACATGAGGTCGGTGGAGCGCGGATGATCCTCCTTCAGCTCGCCCTTTTCGATGCGGGACAAGAGGCCGATGGCGCGGATGGTGTGCTCGTCGACGGTATAATGGTGATACATGTCGAACTGCATCTGCGCGACGACGCGGCCGAAATCGGGAATGAAGCGGCCGAAGACCGAGGATTCGTTCATCCACCGCAACACCGTTTCCGGGTCGCGCGGGGATGTCAGCACGTCGAGGAAGGCGGCGTTGGCGCGCGCGTCCTTGCGCACCGCGGCATTGATGAGCACCGCGTCGCGGCTGGCGGCGCGCTTCGCGCTGGGATGGATGGAAAGGCCGTGCCTGTCGGCCAGCGCGAAGATTTCGAGAAGGCGGACGGGGTCCTGCTGAAAGAAATCGTCGCTGGGAAGGGCGAGCCTGCCCCGGTCCAGCACGAACCCGTCCAGCTTCTTGGGACGGCGGAAGAAGGCGGGGATGTAGCGCCGCCCCCTGGGCGCCATCTGATCGTCCAGATGGGCAAGGAACACGGCGGTCAGGTCGCCCACGATTTTCGCGTTCAGGAAATAATAGCGCATGAAGCGCTCCACCCCCGACAGGCCGTGCCGTCCGGTGAAATGCATCCGCGTCGCCGTTTCGAGTTGCAGATCGAAGGTCAGCCGGTCCTCCGCCCGCCCGGTTATGGTGTGCAGATGGCAGCGCACGGCCCAGAGGAAATCCTCCGCCTTCTGGAACTGGCGCAGCTCGCTTTGGGTCAGCAGGCCCACGTCCACCAGATCGGCGACCGACCGCACCCGGTTCACATATTTGCCGATCCAGAACAGCGTATGAAGATCGCGCAGCCCGCCCTTGCCTTCCTTCACATTGGGTTCGACGACATAGCGGCTGTCGCCCATGCGCTTGTGCCGCTCTTCGCGCTCGGCGAGCTTTTCCGTGACGAAGGCGCGGGCATTGCCCTGCATCACTTCCGCGTCGAAGCGCTTGGCGGTTTCCTCGTAAAGCGCGCGGTCGCCCCATATGTAGCGCGATTCCAGCAAGGCGGTGCGGACGGTCAGGTCCGCCTTCGCCATGCGCATGGTTTCGTCGATGGAGCGGCTGCTATGCCCCACCTTCAGCCCCAGGTCCCAGAGCGAATAGAGCATGGATTCGATGACCTGCTCGGTCCAGCCGGTCGGTTTCCAGGGCGTGATGAAGCCGATGTCGACGTCGCTATGGGGCGCCATTTCCCCCCGGCCATAACCGCCCACGGCGATGAGCACGATGCGCTCGCCCGTGCTGCGGTTGCTGGCCGGGTAGAGATAATGGGTGGTGGCGTCGTAGAGCAGCCGCAATAGCTGGTCGATCAGGAAGGCGAAGGCCGTGACCGCTTCGCGCCCGCGCGTCGGCTTGGCTTCGAGGCGGCGGGCGACTTCCTCCCGTCCCGCTTCCAGCGCGGCCTTGAGTTCCCGGACGATCTCCCCGCGCAGGCGCATCGTGTCGCCCCGGTGCGCCTGCGCCAGAAGCGTGATGCGGTCGGAAATCGCGCGCCGGTCGATGATGGCGCGGCGCGATCCGAGGGCAGGGAATTGCATCACCATCTGTCTGCTATCTAATCCTCGTTCGGCGCCGCCGCCAGTTGTTTCAGCCGATATATGTGATCGAGCGCCTCACGCGGCGAAAGGGCATCCGCGTCGATGGCGTCGATCGCTTCGCGCAGGGGGTCGGCATCCTTTTCCTCCTGCGCCGCGGCGGCGGCGAAAAGGGGAAGATCGTCCAGCCCCGCCGCGATGCCGCCGGTTCTGGCCTTGCCCGCCTCCAGACGCGCGAGCACGTCCTTCGCCCGCTTGAGCACGGCGGCGGGAAGGCCCGCAAGACGCGCGACCGCAAGGCCGTAGCTGCGGTCCGCCGGTCCATCGGCGACTTCGTGCAGGAGGACGAGATCGCCCTTCCATTCCCGCGCGCGGACATTGTGGAGCGAGAGGGACGGCAATGTCTCCGCCAGCCGGGTCAGTTCGTGATAATGCGTCGCGAACAGGCAGCGGCATCGGTTCACCTCATGCACCGCCTCCACCACCGCCCAGGCAAGGGCGAGGCCGTCATAAGTGGACGTGCCGCGGCCCACTTCGTCGAGGATGACGAAGCTGCGTTCCGTCGCCTGTGAGAGGATGGCGGCGGTCTCCACCATCTCCACCATGAAGGTGGAACGCCCCCGCGCCAGATTGTCCGACGCGCCGACGCGGCTGAACAGCCGGTCGACCAGGGTAAGCGTGGCGGCCTGCGCGGGCACGAACGCGCCCGCCTGCGCCAGGATGACGATCAGCGCGTTCTGCCGCAGGAACGTCGACTTGCCGCCCATGTTCGGCCCGGTGACGAGCCACAGCCGGTCGCTTTCATGGAGGCGGCAGTCATTGGCGACGAAGGGCTGTCCTTCGCGCCGCAGCGCGTCCTCGACCACCGGATGCCGCCCGCCCACGATGTCGAGGCACGGCCCCGCGCCGTCTTCGGCCACGAAATGGGGCCGCTGCCACCCGCCTTCCGCCGCGCGTTCGGCCAGCGCCGCCGCCACGTCCAGCCGGGCGAGCGCATCGGCGGCGCGGGCGATATCGGCCTTGCGCGCCAGCACGGCGGCGATCAGGTCCTCCAGATGCGCGGCTTCGGCCACCAGCGCGTGG
>Ga0180221_1000228_pt1 | contig 61325 bp, 47 predicted proteins | sample eDN5th37CKraftMG_FD_151339 | JGI IMG/M metagenome (GOLD analysis project Ga0180221, IMG submission 151339) | Enriched Miracle-Growth compost microbial communities from Emeryville, California, USA - eDNA 5th pass 37_C Kraft MG (version 2) (version 2) ... | reverse complement strand
TGGTCGTCGTGGCGATGAACGCGGTGAACTTCGTCGACGGCCTGGACGGGCTCGCCGCGGGGCTGATCGCGATCGGCGGGTCCGCCTTCCTGCTCTACACCTACGGGCTCACGCAGCAGGCCACCCCGGAGAACTACGCCAACCTCGCGACCCTCATGATGGCGGTCCTCGTGGGGGCGTGCCTGGGCTTCCTGCCGCACAACTTCTTCCCGTCGCACATCTTCATGGGCGACTCCGGGTCGATGGTGCTCGGTCTCGTGTTCGCGGGCGCGGCGATCACCATCACGGGGAACGTCGACCCGGTCTCGATGGGCGCCACGCTCTCGGGCGCGCAGCGGGTGCCGCTGTTCATCCCGCTGCTGCTGCCCGTCGCGGTGGTGCTGCTGCCGCTGCTCGACATGGCGATGGCGGTCGTGCGCCGGCTCGCGGCCGGCAAGTCGCCGTTCCACCCGGACCGCATGCACCTGCACCACCGGATGCTGGCCCTCGGGCACTCCCACCGGCGTGCGGTGCTCATCCTGTACGTGTGGGCGGCGGTCTTCTCCTTCGGCGTCGCGGCGCTGGTGCTCTGGGACTGGAAGGCGGTCCTCGCCGGGCTCGGCGTGGCGGTCGTCGTGGCGCTGCTGCTCACGCTCGGCCCGCTGCGCACCCGGGGCCGCTTCCTGGACGACGACGTCGCCACCGGCAGCCACCCCACGGTCGCCGCGGCGCAGCCCGCTCCCTCCCGCGCCCCCGCCCCGACCACGGCCCTCCCGGCCCCGCCCACCCTGACGACGCACGAAGGACGCCAGCGATGACGACGCCCGACACCCCGAGCCCGACGCCCGACCCCGCCGCCGCGCCCGAGCACGCCACGGCCGCCGAGCGTCGCGTGCTGCGCACGGCGCTGCGGGACACCATGCTCCTGGTCGGCGCCCTGGTGGTGCTGGGGGGAGGGATCGGCCTCCTGGTCGCGGGCCTGCCCGGCCTGTGGGGCGCGCTCGTGGGGGCCGCGATCGCCGCCTTCTTCTGTGCGACGACGATCTGGTCGATGATGCGCACGGTCGGCTCCAGCCCGGCGCGGATGGCCGCGTTCGTCATGGGCGCCTGGGTGGCGAAGATCGTCGTCCTCATCGTGGTGCTGGCCCTGCTCCAGGGCGCCACGTTCTACGACCCGTGGGTGCTCATCGCGGTGCTCGCCGTGGGCGCGATCGGCTCGGCCCTGCTCGACTACCGGGCGGTGAACCGCGGTCGGGTGCCCTACGTCCAGCCCTGAGCGGGCTCCCTGACCAGGGTGCTTGCGCCGGGCGACCGTTCGTCGCCGAAAGCAACATCGTGCGCTTCTTCACAAGCCGCGGGATCTGGCCGGAAATTCTGTGCCGCGATGTCGGACCACCTGTGAACATCCGGTAGGCTGTCCGCGAATCCATGACGGCCAGGTCCGATGGCGTGCCCCCCAGCGGTCGGGCACGTCCGGACCGTACGACCTCCGGGAGACCCCCCTGTCTACGCCAGCGTTCCCCCTGCTGCTCGCCGCCGAAGGTGACGGCGAGTTCCACGCGCCGACGGTGGCGGACTTCTTCCCGTCGGCGATCTTCTTCGAGGGCACGCCCTTCGAGTTCAACCGGATCATGCTGGTGCGCGTCATCGCGGCGGCGGTCCTGCTGACGGTCTTCGTCCTCGCGGCGAGGCGGGCGAAGCTGGTGCCGGGTCGGTTCCAGAACGTCATCGAGATGATCCTCGACTTCGTGCGCAACTCGATCGCGGTGGAGGTGCTCGGCGAGAAGAACGGCCGCAAGTACTTCCCGCTGCTCGCCACGATCTTCTGCACCGTGCTGGTCATGAACCTCACGGGTGTGACGCCGTTCCTCAACATCGCGGGCACCTCCGTGATCGGCCTGCCGATCGTGCTCGCGCTGTGGACGTACGTCATGTACCTCGGGGCCGGCGTCAAGGCGCACGGCGTGGGCGGGTTCCTCAAGAACTCGCTGCTGCCCCCGGGCGTGCCGGCGCCGCTCTACGTCCTGCTGGTGCCGATCGAGTTCCTCCAGGTCTTCATCCTGCGTCCGGCGACGCTCGCCATCCGACTCATGGCCAACATGGTCGCCGGGCACCTCATGCTCGCGATCTGCTTCGCGGCGACGTCGTTCTTCCTCTTCGACGCCTCGGGCGGCATGAAGCTGTTCGGCGCGGGCACGTTCGTGGCCGGCTCCGCGTTCTTCTTCTTCGAGATCTTCGTGGCGGCCCTGCAGGCCTACGTGTTCGCGATCCTCACCGCCGTCTACCTCAACCTGTCCGTCGAGGCGGAGCACTGACCGTCTCGCGGTGCCCGGCCTGAGCCGGGCGACCAGCCCAACAACTGCACCCATCACGCGACGCCGGGTCACCGAGTCCCGGCGCCCAACGGAAGGAAACCCAGTGGACGTCACCACCCTCGCCGAGGTCACCGGAAACATCGGCACCGTCGGTTACGGCCTCGCGGCGGTCGGCCCCGGCATCGGCCTCGGCATCCTCATCGGCAAGACGATCGAGGGCATGGCCCGCCAGCCCGAGGTCTCCAGCCAGCTCCGCACCACGATGTTCATCGGTGTCGCCTTCGTCGAGGTGCTCGCGCTCCTCGGCCTGGTCGCCGGCTTCATCGTCCCGGCATGATGACCTCCCCCCTGAACGCCACCGGCGCGGACGTCCTCGCCGCCGAGGAGGAGACCACCGCCAACCTCCTGCTGCCGCACACGTACGACCTCGTGTGGTCGCTGGTGATCGTGGTGATCGTGGGTCTCGTCTTCTACAAGTACGTCCTGCCGAAGTTCCAGGCCGTGCTCGACGAGCGCACCGCGCGCATCGAGGGCGGCATCGCCAAGGCGGAGAAGGCGCAGGAGGAGGCCGCGGAGGCGCTGAAGGAGTACCACCAGCAGCTCGCCGAGGCCCGTGCCGACGCCGCGAAGACCCGCGAGGAGGCGCGTGCCGAGGGCACCGCCATCGTCGCGGAGCTGCGCAGCAAGGCGCAGGACGAGGCCGCGCGCATCGTCGAGACGGCACACCGCCAGATCGAGGCGGAGCGCCAGACCGCGGCGGTCTCGCTGCGGGCCGAGGTCGGTGCGCTGGCCACGGAGCTGGCCTCCAAGATCGTCGGTGAGTCGCTGGAGGACTCCGCGCGCCAGTCGCGCGTGGTCGACCGCTTCCTCGACGAGCTCGAGGCCGCGGGCGACGTGTCGTCGACCGCACCGTCGGCGCAGGCCGCGCCGGCCGGCAAGGAGGGCTGATGCGGGGCACCAGCGGAGCATCGCTCGCCGCGGCACAGGAGCGGTTCGAGCCCGTCCTGCGGTCCGCCGGTGCGGACGCGCTGACGCTCGGCGAGCAGCTGTTCGCCGTCGTCGCGGCCCTGGACGAGTCCGGGCCGCTGCGCCGGTCGATGGCCGACCCGTCGCGCAGCCCGGAGGACCGCGCGGCCCTGGCCGGGCGCGTCCTGGCCGGCGGCTTCGACGAGCGCGTCGTGGACCTCGTCACGGGTCTCGCGCGGTCGCGCTGGTCCGGCGACCGGGACCTCGCGGACGCCGTCGAGCGTCTCGGTCTCGACGCCGTGCTGGCCTCCGCCGAGTCGCGCGGCGTCCTCGAGACGGTCGAGGACGAGCTGTTCCGGCTGACCCGGGCGCTCGTCGGGCAGCGCGAGGCACGCCAGGTGCTCTCGGACGGGACGACCGACCCCGAGCGCCGTGCCGGCCTCGTGGACGCCCTGCTCTCGGGCAAGGTGGACCCCGTCACGCAGGTGCTCGCCCGCCGTGCGACCACGTCGCTGCGCGGCCGTCGCTTCGTGGCGACGCTGCTGTGGTACGGCGAGGTCGCCGCCGAGCGCCGTCGCCGCCTCGTGGCCACGGTCACGAGCGGTGCCGTGCTCAGCGAGTCCCAGCAGGAGCGGCTCGGCGCACTGCTCGAGCGCGCCTACGGGCGCACCGTGCAGCTCAACGTCACGGTCGACCCCGCCGTCATCGGCGGCCTGCGCATCCAGGTCGGCGCCGACGTCGTCGACTCCACCGTGCTGTCCCGCCTGGCCGACGCCCGTCGCCGGCTGGCCGGCTGAACCCCTAGGCCCAGCGCCGGCCCCCGGTCGGCTACGCAGAACGTGAGGCCGCGCGATTCGCGGCCACGACAGGAGAGAGCAATGGCTGAGCTGACGATCCGGCCGGAGGAGATCCGCGCCGCTCTGGACAGCTTCGTGAAGTCGTACGAGCCCGAGGGCGCGGTCAGCGAGGAGGTCGGCCGCGTCACCGTCGCCGCCGACGGCATCGCCTACGTCGAGGGCCTCCCCGGCGCGATGGCGAACGAGCTGCTGCGGTTCGAGGACGGCACGCTCGGCCTCGCCCTGAACCTGGACGTCCGGGAGATCGGCGTCGTCGTCCTCGGCGAGTTCACGGGCATCGAGGAGGGGCAGGAGGTCCGCCGCACCGGCGAGGTCCTGTCCGTCCCCGTGGGCGAGGGCTACCTCGGCCGCGTGGTCGACCCGCTGGGCAACCCGATCGACGGTCTGGGCGACATCGAGAGCGAGGGCCGCCGCGCCCTCGAGCTCCAGGCGCCCGGCGTCATGCAGCGCAAGTCGGTGCACGAGCCGCTGCAGACCGGCATGAAGGCGATCGACTCGATGATCCCGATCGGTCGTGGTCAGCGTCAGCTGATCATCGGCGACCGGCAGACGGGCAAGACCGCGATCGCGATCGACACGATCATCAACCAGAAGGCGAACTGGGAGTCGGGCGACCCGACGAAGCAGGTCCGCTGCATCTACGTCGCCGTCGGCCAGAAGGGCTCGACCATCGCCTCCGTGCGCGGTGCGCTCGAGGAGGCCGGCGCGCTGGAGTACACGACCATCGTCGCCGCCCCGGCGTCCGACCCGGCGGGCTTCAAGTACATCGCCCCGTACACCGGCTCGGCCATCGGCCAGCACTGGATGTACCAGGGCAAGCACGTCCTGGTCATCTTCGACGACCTGTCGAAGCAGGCCGAGGCCTACCGCGCGGTCTCGCTGCTGCTGCGCCGTCCGCCGGGCCGCGAGGCGTACCCCGGTGACGTCTTCTACCTGCACTCCCGTCTGCTCGAGCGCTGCGCGAAGCTCTCGGACGACCTGGGCGCGGGCTCGATGACCGGTCTCCCGATCATCGAGACCAAGGCGAACGACGTCTCGGCGTACATCCCGACCAACGTCATCTCCATCACCGACGGCCAGATCTTCCTGCAGTCGGACCTCTTCAACGCCGACCAGCGCCCTGCGGTCGACGTGGGCATCTCCGTCTCCCGCGTCGGTGGTGACGCCCAGATCAAGGCGATGAAGAAGGTCTCCGGCACGCTGAAGCTCGAGCTGGCCCAGTACCGCTCGCTCGAGGCGTTCGCGATGTTCGCGTCCGACCTCGACGCGGCGTCGCGCGGCCAGCTGGCCCGCGGTGCGGTGCTGATGGAGCTGCTCAAGCAGCCGCAGTACACCCCGTACCCGGTCGAGGAGCAGGTCGCGTCCGTGTGGGCCGGCACCAAGGGCAAGCTCGACGACGTCCCGGTCGAGGACGTCAAGCGGTTCGAGTCCGAGATGCTCGACCACCTGCGTCGGAACACCTCGGTGCTCACCACGATCGCGGAGACCGGCAAGCTCGAGCAGGACACCGAGGACGCCCTGTCGGCGGCCGTCGAGGACGTGCGCAACGGGTTCCTCAAGGCCGACGGCACGCCGCTGGTCGGCGGGGACGCCGAGGGCGAGGCCGCGGACGTCGAGCAGGAGCAGCTCGTCGTGCAGAAGAAGGCCTGACCATGGCCGGTGGAGCCCAGCGCATCTACAAGCAGCGGATCAAGTCGACGCAGTCGCTGAAGAAGATGTTCCGCGCGCAGGAGCTGATCGCGGCCTCCCGCATCGGCAAGGCGCGGGCGCGCACCGCCGCGGCGGCCCCGTACGAGCGGGCCATCACCCGCGCGGTGTCCGCCGTGGCGACGCACACGTCGACCAAGCACCCGCTGACGAGCGAGCGGCACGACACCGACCGCGTCGCGGTCCTCGTGATCGCGTCCGACCGCGGCATGGCCGGCGCCTACTCGGCGTCGATCATCCGCGAGACGGAGCGCCTCGTGGCGCAGCTGCAGCAGGAGGGCAAGCAGGTCGACCTGTACGCCACCGGTCGGCGTGCCGTGTCGTACTACAGCTACCGGGGGCGCGAGCTCGCGGGGCAGTGGTCGTACGGCTCGGACAGCCCGGACTCGGACGTCGCCGGCGAGATCGCCGACACGCTGCTCGGGGCGTTCCTCGCCCCGGCGGACGAGGGCGGCGTCTCCGAGCTGCACGTCGTGTACACGCAGTTCGTCAACATGGTCACGCAGCGCCCGCGCGTCGTGCGGATGCTGCCCCTCGAGGTCGTCGAGGGCGTGGCCGTGCCCGGCGAGCACGACACGTTCCCGCTGTACGACTTCGAGCCGTCGCCGGAGAGCGTCCTGGATGCCCTCCTGCCCCGGTACGTGCGCAGCCGCATCTTCAGCTTCATGCTCGACGCCGCGGCGTCCGAGCTGGCCGCGCGCCAGCGGGCGATGCACACGGCGACCGACAACGCCGAGGACCTGATCCGCACCTACACCCGCCTGGCGAACCAGGCCCGCCAGGCGGACATCACCCAGGAGATCAGCGAGATCGTCTCGGGTGCCGACGCCCTCGCGGCGTCATGACGCCGGCCCCGGCACCGGCCGAGCCGGCTCTGACGACCGTACTGACATCCGCAACGTTCCTTTCGAAGCGAGGCAAGCAATGACCGCCACCACCGTGGAAGCCCCGGTCGAGCACCAGAGCGGACCCGGCGTGGGCCGTGTCGCGCGCGTGATCGGCCCCGTCGTCGACATCGAGTTCCCCGAGGACGCGATCCCCGACATCTACAACGCCCTGACGGTCGACATCGACCTGTCGTCGCAGGGCGAGGGCGAGAAGTCCTTCACCCTCATGCTCGAGGTCGCCCAGCACCTCGGCGACTCCCTGGTGCGGGCCATCGCGCTCAAGCCGACCGACGGCCTCGTGCGCGGCGCCGTCGTCACCGACACGGGCGCGCCGATCAGCGTGCCGGTCGGCGACATCACCAAGGGCAAGGTCTTCAACGTGACCGGCGACGTGCTCAACGCCGAGCCGGGCGAGAAGATCGAGATCACCGAGCGGTGGCCCATCCACCGCAAGCCCCCGGCCTTCGACCAGCTCGAGTCGAAGACGCAGATGTTCGAGACGGGCATCAAGTCGATCGACCTCCTCACCCCGTACGTGCAGGGTGGCAAGATCGGCCTCTTCGGTGGTGCGGGCGTCGGCAAGACGGTCCTCATCCAGGAGATGATCCAGCGCGTCGCGCAGGACCACGGCGGTGTGTCCGTGTTCGCCGGCGTCGGAGAGCGCACGCGTGAGGGCAACGACCTCATCGCCGAGATGGAGGAGGCCGGCGTCTTCGACAAGACGGCCCTGGTCTTCGGCCAGATGGACGAGCCGCCGGGCACCCGCCTGCGCGTCGCCCTGTCCGCGCTGACGATGGCGGAGTACTTCCGCGACGTGCGCAAGCAGGACGTGCTGCTGTTCATCGACAACATCTTCCGGTTCACGCAGGCCGGCTCCGAGGTGTCGACGCTGCTCGGCCGCATGCCGTCCGCCGTGGGCTACCAGCCGAACCTCGCGGACGAGATGGGCCTCCTGCAGGAGCGCATCACCTCGACGCGCGGCCACTCGATCACCTCGCTGCAGGCGATCTACGTGCCGGCGGACGACTACACCGACCCGGCGCCGGCGACCACGTTCGCCCACCTGGACGCGACGACCGAGCTCTCCCGCGAGATCGCGTCGAAGGGTCTGTACCCGGCGATCGACCCGCTGACCTCGACGTCCCGCATCCTCGACCCGCGCTACGTGGGCCAGGAGCACTACGACGTGGCCACCCAGGTGAAGTCGATCCTGCAGCGCAACAAGGAGCTGCAGGACATCATCGCGATCCTCGGTGTGGACGAGCTCTCGGAGGAGGACAAGACGGTCGTCGCGCGTGCGCGCCGCATCCAGCAGTTCCTCTCGCAGAACACCTACATGGCGAAGAAGTTCACCGGCGTGGAGGGTTCCACCGTGCCGCTGAGCGAGACCATCGAGGCGTTCAAGAAGATCGCCGAGGGCGAGTTCGACCACATCGCCGAGCAGGCGTTCTACAACATCGGCGGCCTCGAGATGCTCGAGGAGAACTGGGCTCGCATCCAGAAGGAGTACGGGGCCTGACGGTCTCGTCCCCGCGTCGTCCCGCCGAGGGTCCGCCCCCGGCGGGACGACGCGCCGCATGACGAACCCCGCACGATGGGAAAGAGGACTTGGAGATGGCAGAGCTGAACGTGGACCTCGTCGCGGCAGACCGCAAGGTCTGGTCCGGCGCGGCGCGTGAGGTGAGCGCACCGTCCGTCGACGGCCAGGTCGGCATCCTCGCCGGCCACGCCCCGCTCCTCGCGGTGCTGCGCCCGGGCACGGTCAAGGTGTCGACGGCCCACGGGACCGCGGTCGAGGCGCACGTCACCGGCGGGTTCGTCTCCGTCGACGGCGACCTCGTCACGATCGTCGTGGACGAGGTCACGGAGCTGTCCGGCCGCGAGCCGGCGCTGCGCTGAGGTAGGTGCCGGTGGCGTACGTCGTCTGGATCGCGGTGGCGCTCGTCGTCGCGCTCGGACTGGTGCTCGCCGCCGGTGCCTCCCGGCTCCGGACCCTCTCCCGGAGGGTCGGATCCTTCCCCTGCCACGCCCGGCCCGCGGACGACCCGCAGGCCGCGTGGATGGTGGGGATCGCCCACTACGCCGTGGGCCGCATCGACTGGTGGCGCGGGTGGTCGCTCGCGCCGCGCCCGGCGCGCGTCTGGATGCGCGACGGGCTCTCCATCACCGGCCGCGCCCCGCTCGACCAGGCCGGCCAGCCCGACCAGGTGCTGGTGCGCTGCCGCTACGACGGCACCGACTTCGAGCTGCTGATGTCCTCCGGCGCGTACGCCGGGCTGGCGTCCTGGCTCGAGTCCGCGCCCCCGGGGCGCCGCGACCTCGTCCTGTAGGGCGCGCCCCGACCGCCGACACCACACCACGAGGGGGACCGTGCGACTCGTCGTCGCCCGCTGCTCGGCCCGGTACACCGGCCGGCTCACCGCGCACCTGCCGCTGGCCACGCGGCTCATCGTCGTCAAGGCGGACGGCAGCGTGCTGCTGCACTCCGACGGCGGCTCGTACAAGCCCCTCAACTGGATGAGCCCGCCCTGCGCGACGGCGGTGGCCGAGCCCGACGAGGAGGCCCGGGAGCGCGGCGTCACCCAGGTGTGGACCGTCCAGCACCAGAAGTCCGACGACCGCCTGGAGATCGAGCTCCACGAGGTGGAGCACGACTCCGCCCACGACCTGGGCGTCGACCCGGGGCTCGTCAAGGACGGCGTCGAGGCGCACCTGCAGGAGCTGCTGGCCGCCCAGATCCACCGGCTCGGCGCGGGCCACACGCTGGTGCGCCGCGAGTACATGACGGCCATCGGCCCGGTCGACATCCTCGCCCGCGACGCCACCGGGGCGACGGTCGCGGTCGAGCTGAAGCGCCGCGGCGACATCGACGGCGTCGAGCAGCTGACCCGCTACCTCGAGCTGCTCAACCGGGACCCGCTGCTGGCGCCGGTGCGCGGCGTCTTCGCGGCCCAGGAGATCAAGCCCCAGGCGCGCGTGCTCGCGACCGACCGGGGGATCGAGTGCCTGGTCCTGGACTACGACGCCATGCGCGGCGTGGACGACGTGGAGTCGCGCCTCTTCTGACGCCGCGCGCGGGTGTCAGGGCGGTTCGTCACGCCGTCGCCGTGCGGCAGGATGGGGCGCATGAGCGTCGCCACCCCCACGGACCCCACCTCCGCGCCCGGCGCGCCGGTCGCGCTGCGCGGCCGCGTCGTGACGCCGCAGGACGACATCACGGACGGAGCGGTCGTCGTCGCCCACGGCCTCGTGCGATGGGTGGGCCCGGTCGCCGCGGCGGAGCACGCCGAGCCCGAGATCGCCGCGGCCGTGGCCCGAGCCGCCGCCCCCGAGCTCGGCACGACGATCCTGCCCGGCCTGGTGGACCTCCACGACCACGGCGGTGGGGGGGTCGGGTTCCCGGACGCGACGACCGCCGAGGAGGCGATGGTCGCGGTGCGCGAGCACCGCCGGCACGGCACCACGACGCTGCTCGCGTCCCTGGTCACGGCCGACCGCGAGACGCTCCTGGCCCGCGCGGCGATGCTCGCGGACCTGGCCGACGCCGGTGAGATCGCCGGCATCCACGCGGAGGGCCCGTTCCTCTCGCACGCCCGCCGGGGCGCCCAGAGCCCCGACCACCTCGTGCCCGGGGACACCCGCCTGGTGCGCGACCTCGTCGAGGCCTCGCGGGGGCACCTGCGCACCATGACGGTGGCGCCGGAGGTCGAGGGCGTCGTCGGTCCCGACGGCGCGGCCGAGGCGCTCGTGGACGCCGGCGTGGTGCCCTCGCTCGGGCACACCGACGCGACGACGGAGCAGGCCGAGGTGCTGCTCGCCCAGGTGGCCGCGGGCCTGGCCGCCCACGCCGCCGACGGCCGAGGGCCCGCGCGGGAGATGACCGCCACCCACCTGTTCAACGGGATGCGGCCGCTGCACCACCGCGCCCCCGGACCGATCGCCGCGTGCCTGGCCGCCGCCGCGCGCGGCGACCTGGTGGTGGAGCTGGTCGCGGACGGCGTGCACCTGGCGCCGGCCACCGTGCGGACGGTCGTGGAGACCGTCGGCGCCGACCGGGTCGCCCTCGTCACGGACGCGATGGCCGCGGCGGGGATGGCCGACGGGTCCTACGAGCTCGGCCCCATGGGCGTGACGGTGCGCGACGGCGTCGCCCGCCTCACCGACCCGGCCGACCCCGAGGGCGGTGCGATCGCGGGCGGCACGGCCCACCTGGTCGACGTCGTGCGCGCCACCGTCGCCGCCGGGGTGCCGCTCCTCGACGCGGTGCGGTCCGCCTCGTGGGTGCCCGCGCGTGTCCTCGGGCTGACCGACGTCGGCGGCCTCGTGGTCGGCCGGCGCGCGGACCTGGTCGTCACCGACGGCGACCTGCGGGTGCGCCGCGTGCTGCGCGGGGGCGCGGACGTCGCCTCGGCCTGACCGTCGCCCGGGCCGGCCGGCGTGACGGGAGGGCCTGCCGGCCCAGGGTCGGCTAGTGCAGCGTCAGCTCGGCCAGGCGCGCGCCGGCGGGGAGGGTGACCCGCAGGTCCGTGGCCTCCGTGGGCACGTCCCGCAGCGGCTGGGTCACGTCCTGCCAGCGGTAGCGGGCGTGGCCGTCGGCGACCGCCGGCGGTACCACCGCGGCGAGGCGCCGCCAGCCGCCGTCGACCCGCGCCTCGACGTCGACCGTGCCCCGCACGGGGCGGGTGCCCGCGAGGCGCAGCGTCACGGAACGTGCGCCGGCCAGGACGACCCGGTCGTAGCGCGCGACCCCCGACCCGCGGCCGGGCGCCACCTCGAGCACCGCGCCGGCCTCCGGTGCGAGGTCGGAGAGCACCAGCCCTCGCGTGCCCGACGTCGCGACCGCCGGCACGACCGCACCCACGAGCCGGCGCGGCCCGGGCGCAGGGCCCGTGACGTCGAGCGCGGCGCGCAGCGGGAGGTCGCCGCTCGACCGGCCGGCGGCGACCAGGTACGGCCCCGGCTGCACGCGCAGCGCGCCGACGTGCACCCAGTCCGCGGGCGCGCCCGCCACGCTCGCGGCCACGTCCCACACCGCGAGGCGGGCGGCGTCGAAGCCGAGCTCCACGTCGGCCGCCTCGCCCGGCCCGAGGGGGACTCGCGCGTGCGCGAGCAGCAGCCGCCGCGGCCGGGGGAGCGGCGGGCCGTCGCCGGGCCGGTCGTCGGCCAGGGCGTAGAGCTGGACCAGCTCGTCCGTCGGCCGGGATCCGGTGTTCCGCACGCGCACCCGGGCGACGACGGTCCCCTCGCCGGCCTCGGCGGGCGCCCCGAGGGGCGGGTGGTCGTGCGACGGGGCCGGGGCCGGGACCGACGACCGGTCCAGGACGAGCTCCTCGTACGCCACCGTGGTGTACCCCAGGCCGTGGCCGAGGGGGAACGCCGCGTCGTCGGCGGCGTAGCGCGAGGTCGCACCCTGCGCCTCCTGGTCGTGGTCGAGCAGGTCGCCGGGCTGCTCCTCGGTGGCGGGCCAGCCCTGGGCGAGGCGGCCGGTGGGCTCGACGTCCCCGGACAGGACGTCCACGAGCCCGTGCCCGAGCTCCTGCCCGCCGTGGCTCGACCAGACGACGGCGTCCGCGTCCGCCGTCTCCGGGCCGAGCACGTACGGGTAGCTCGAGGTGACGACGAGGGCCGCGCGGTCGCAGGCCTCGCGCGCCGTGCGCCACAGCTCGGTCGTCGCGACCGGCAGCCGCAGGTGCGGTCGGTCCTCGGTCTCGCGACCCGCCACGTGGGGGTCGTTGCCGGCCACGACGAGGACGACGTCCGCGGCCCGGGCCGCCGCGGCGGCCTCCGCGAGCCCGGAGGCCACGGTGCGCCACGCGAAGCGCTCGGCGTCCTCTGGCCGGTGGGCCTCGGCCACCAGGGTGGCGGTGCCGTGCTGGACGCGCACCCAGCGGCCGCTGGCCACGTGCTGCAGCGACCACGTGCCGTCCGCGTGGTGGTGGCGCCGGAACGTCTCCTGGGCCACCCAGCCGCCCACGCGGTCGGCGTCCGCGCGCAGCATCCAGCCCGCGCCGGTGAGCAGCCGACCGCTGGCGACGGACCGCAGCGTGAGCACGCCGTCGCCCCAGTCGGTCACCTCCAGGCCGGTGGCCTCGGCGGTCCGGATGGCCGTCGCCGCGACCACCGCGCCGTCGGGCGACACGCTCACGTACGCGCCGCAGGAGAGCGCGCGCAACGCCACGGTGTCCGCGCCGGTCACGACCTCGACGCGCGCGTCCCGGTAGCGCTCGCGCAGCGCGGTCGCGAGGCCGATGGTGTACGGGGGCGTGCCGGAGTACCAGTCGGTGAGCACGCGGTCGGCGAGCGGGCCGAGGACGGCGACGCGCCGCGGCGGCGCGAGGGGGAGGAGCCCGTCGTTCGCCAGGACGACGACAGACCGTGCGACGGCCTCGCGGGCGAGCGCCCGGTGCTCGGGCAGGTCGATCGCGTCGGGCCCGATGCCCGCGTAGGGGTCGGCGTCGCCGTCCAGCTCGCCGGTCCGCAGGCGCAGCTCGAGCATCCGGTGCACGGCCCGGTCGACGTCGTCGTCGGTGATCAGGCCCTGCTCGAGCGCCGCCCTCAGCCGGGCGGTGGTGGGGCCGGCGTCGGCGTCGTTGTCGGTGAACGAGTCGACGCCGGCGCGCAGCGCGGCCGCGTGCGAGGCCGCGTGGTCGGCGAAGTAGCGCTCGCCGACGACGAGGTTCGTGGGGGCGCCGGCGTCGGAGACCGCCGCGACGGAGCCCGGCGCCCAGCGGCGCAGCTCCTCGAGGAGCTCGCGCGCGACGTGGTTGGGCCGGCCGTTCACGAGGTTGTAGGAGGGCATCACCGCCCCGGCCACCCCCGCCTCGATCGCGGCGCGGTAGGCGGGCAGCTCCAGCTCGTGCAGGGTGCGCAGCGACAGCGAGGAGCTCGTCACCGCACGGTCCGTCTCGCTGCCGTACGCGAGGAAGTGCTTGAGGGTCGGGACGGTCTTCCACACCCGCGGGTGGTCGCCGCGCAGGCCCGCCGCGAGCGCGGCGCCGAGCCGGCCCGTGAGGTGCGGGTCCTCGGAGAACCCCTCCTCGGTGCGGCCCCAAGCGGGGTGGCGCAGCGGGTTCACCACGGGGGCCCAGACGTTGAGGCTCACCGTCGGATCGGCGGCGTGCTTCGCCCGGATCTCGGTGGCGATCACGGACCCCACCCGGCGCAGCAGGTCGGGGTCCCACGTGGCGGCGAGCCCGACGGGTTGGGGGAAGACCGTGGCGGTGCCGAGCCACGCCACGCCGTGCAGCCCCTCGGTGCCGGTGCGGAATGCCGGCAGGCCGAGCCGCTCGACCGCGGGTGCGACCTGGTGCAGCATCGCGAGGCGCTCCTCGCGCCTGAGCCGGGTCAGCAGGTCCGCGGCGCGGTCGGCCACGGGCAGCCCGGTGTCCCGGAACGCGGGGAGCGTGTCGGCGGCGGGGGCGGTGGGGGGCGTGGCCACGGCCGGCTGCTGCGGTGTCACGGGGCTCCTCTCGGCGTGGGGGGCGAGCCGTCGCGCGGCGGTCGGGTGGCGAGCGGGCGGCGGTAGAGGTTCGAAACGGTTCGACGTGAACCGCGCTGAGCGATCGGTGCTCGGGGAGCGACAATACGCGATCGCCCCGCCCGGTCAAGGGGGAGGTGCGTACGGGATCCGCGGGAACTCCTGCCGTACGAGCGGTCTCGATCCGGCTCGGGGTATTGCCAGACCTCAGGGACATGGATACCCTCCGTTGTCGAAGCGCTTCGACAACGGGGTGCAGCATCCCACCGCGGCACGGAGAGGTGCCCGGTGTCCACGAAGGAGTGACATCGCATGAAGACGCAGTCGTCCGGACAAGGGATCGCGGCGAGGAGGCTCGATCGACGGTCCTTCCTCGGGCTCGCGGGCCTCGGCGTGGCCGCCGTCGGAGTGCCGTCGCTGCTCACGTCGTGCAGCAGCGGGGCCCCTGCGTCCGTCACGGGCGGCGGGGGCACGGTCAGCTCCGGCGTCCTGCCCTCATACGTCCCCATCGAGTACGTGAAGCCCGACTTCCCCAGCGTCGACGGCTCCACCGCCGGGTTCAGCACCGTCCCGAAGGAGCTGGTCAGGGCCTTCGACAGCCCGCCCGGGTCCGGCGGCAGCTACACGGCGATGACGCCGCTGTGGGGCACGATCCCGCCGACCAAGGGCAACCAGTACTACGAGGCCGTGAACGAGGCGGCCGGCACGACCCTCACCTTCCAGATCTCCGACGGCAACACCTACGGCGACAAGCTGGCCGCCGTGCTCGCCTCGCAGAAGGACGTCCCGGACTGGGTGGGCATCCCGTCGTGGAACATCCCGCCCAAGTTCGGTCAGGCCGTCGAGGCGCTCTTCGAGGACCTCACGCCCTACCTGGCGGGCGACAAGGTCACGAAGTACAAGAACCTCGCCAACATCCCCACCGACGCCTGGCGCGTGTGCGTGTTCAACGACAAGCTCTACGGCCTGCCGTTCCCCGGCGAGCTCGTCAGCAACGCGATCTTCCACCGCGCCGACATCTTCGCCGACCTCGGCATCTCCGAGCAGCCCCGCAGCGCGGACGAGCTCCTCGAGCTCGCCAAGGAGATCAACGACCCGGCGGGCAAGCGGTGGGCCACCGACGACCTGTGGACCGGCGCGACGCTCATGTTCGCCGTCCCGCCCACGTGGAAGGTCGCGGACGACGGCACGCTCGTGCACCGCGTCGAGACGGAGGAGTACCGGGCCGCCCTCGAGTGGCAGCGCAAGCTCTTCGCCGCCGGCGTCGTGCACCCCGACGCCGTGGCCGACAAGAACGCCGACGCCAAGCAGCGGTTCGAGTCGGGGCAGACGCTCATCGTGAACGACGGGCTCGGCGGCTGGCACGAGGCGCTGGGCCGCCAGCGCGCGAGCAACCCGGACTACGACCAGCGGCCGTTCGCGCCGATCGCCGGCGACGGCGGCACCCCGCGCCTCTTCAAGTCGGACCCGGCGAGCATGTACTCGTTCCTCAAGAAGAGCGACGACCCGAAGAAGATCGAGGAGCTCCTCGCGGTGGCGGACTTCCTCGCCTCGCCGTTCGGCACGCAGGAGTTCGAGCTCATCAACAGCGGCGTCGAGGGCGTGCACTTCGAGCGCGACGACGACGGGCTGCCCGTGCCGACGGAGCTCGCGGCCACGGAGCTGCAGCCCACGTACATCTTCCTCGTGGACCCGCCCATCGTGCAGTCGCGCGTGCAGTACCCCGGGTTCGTCGAGGCCTTCTGCACCTGGATGGCGGACGCCGCCCAGTACGTCGAGGAGCCGGCGTTCTTCGGCATGCAGATCACGCCGCCGGCGCAGTACTCCGGCATCGACGCCCCCTTCGTCGACCTGGAGAAGGACGTCTCCCGCGGGCGCAAGTCGATGGCCGACCTCGACGAGGCCGTCGAGACCTGGCGGTCCGCGGGCGGTGAGGAGCTGCGCACCTTCTACCAGGACATCCTGGACGAGCAGCAGTGAGCGCCGACACCACCACCCGGGTCGCTCCCGGCCGGGCGGCGCGCGCGGCAGGCGCGGACGAGCCGTCGTCCCCGCCCCCGCCCCGCAGGATCCCCTGGTACGTGCGGCTGCGCCGGGACCGGTCGCTGGTGCTCATGACGCTCCCGGCGGTCGTGCTGCTCGCCGTGTTCGCGTACGTGCCGATGGCGGGCAACGTCGTCGCGTGGCAGGACTACTCGCCGTACGTCGGCGTCCTGCGCAGCCCGTTCGTGGGCTGGTGGAACTTCGAGCGGCTGTTCGCCAACGAGGCCTTCTGGCACGCGGTGGGCAACACGCTGCTCATCACCGGCTTCCAGCTGGTCTTCTTCTTCCCGGTGCCGATCGTGCTCGCGCTGCTGCTCAACAGCGTGATGACGCCCCGGATCCGCACGGCGATCCAGTCGATCGTGTACCTGCCGCACTTCTTCTCCTGGGTGATCGTCGTGACGATCTTCCAGCAGATGTTCGGCGGCGCCGGCTTCCTGGCGCAGCGCCTCGCGGAGCACGGGCACTCCGGCTTCGACCTCATGACCGACCCGGACACGTTCCTGCTGCTCATCACGGCGCAGTCGGTGTGGAAGGACGCGGGCTGGGGGATCATCATCTTCCTCGCCGCCCTGAGCACGGTGGACCCCGCGCTGTACGAGGCGTCGGTGGTCGACGGCGCCAACCGGTGGCGCCGGATGTGGCACATCACGCTCCCGGCGCTGCGGGCGACCATCGTCCTGCTGCTGATCCTGCGCCTGGGGGACGCGCTGACGGTCGGGTTCGAGCAGCTCATCCTGCAGCGCGGCGCCGTCGGGGCGGAGGCCTCCGAGGTGATCGACACGTACGTCTACTACCAGGGCGTCGTCAACGGGGACTGGTCGTTCGCGGCCGCGGCCGGCCTGCTCAAGGGCGTCGTGTCGCTCGTCCTCGTGCTCGGCGCGAACAAGCTTGCTCACCTGTTCGGTGAGGCGGGGGTGTACCAGAAGGCATGACGACGACCACCGATCCCACGACCACGACCACGAGCGCGCGGGCTCCCGAGCCGTTCCCCGACCCCGGCCGGCGGCCCCTCCGCCCCCGCCGCTCCCGGCACCGCGCCGTCTGGGAGGAGGCGCCCGGGCCGGTCGGCTTCACCGTCAAGGCGGTGGTGCTCGCCGCCATCGTCCTGGTGGTGCTCTTCCCGCTCTACACGATCCTGCTGACCAGCGTCTCCACCCAGGCGGACATCACACGCTCCGGCGGGCTCGTCGTCGTGCCGGGCGAGCTCACCCTCTCGGCGTACCAGCAGATCCTGTCCGGGGGCATCGTGACCCGGGCGGCGATCGTGTCGGTGGTCGTCACCGCGGTGGGAACGCTGCTGTCCACGGTGGTCTCGACGCTCGCCGCCTACGGCCTCAGCCGCCCCGGCTCCTTCGGGCACCGGCCGCTGCTCTTCGTCCTGCTCGTGACGATGTTCTTCGGCGCGGGCATGATCCCCACGTACCTGCTCGTCTCGGCGCTCGGCCTCATCGACTCGTACTGGGCGCTGATCCTGCCCACCGCGATCTCCGCGTTCAACGTGCTGATCCTGCGGTCGTTCTTCATGGGGATCGACGCCGCGATCACCGACGCGGCGCGCATCGACGGGGCGGGCGACTGGCGGATCCTGGCGCGGATCGTCGCCCCCATGTCCAAGGCCGCCATCGCGGTCGTCGCCCTCTTCTACGGGGTGGGCTACTGGAACGCGTTCTTCAACGCGATGCTCTACCTCAACGACAACGCCAAGTGGCCGCTGCAGCTCGTGCTGCGGTCGTACGTGCTGCAGGGGGTCACGCTTCCGGGCAGCGGCGTCGGTCAGGTCGACGTCGCCACCGGTGCGGTCACGGGCCTGCCCGTGAAGATGGCCGTCATGGTGCTGGCCGTGATCCCGATCCTGCTGGTCTACCCGCTCGTGCAGCGCCACTTCACCAAGGGCGTGATCTTCGGGGCGATCAAGGGCTGACGAGCCTCACGCCTCGCGGGCCGCAGTGCTGGCGCGCGGGGTCAGCTCGGGGGCGATCAGCCGGGCCTCGGCCGGCTGGCCTCCCTCGAGCCGCGCCGTCACCATGTCCACCGCGACGCCGCCGATGAGCTCGCCGGGGATGTCGATGCTCGTCAGCGGGAGTCGTTGCGCGAGCGCGACGTCGGTCGGGCAGATCGCGACCACGGAGACGTCGCCCGGCACGTCGAGCCCCCGCTCGGCGAGGTGCGCGAGGACGTGGGGGAGCGCCCGTTCGTTGTGCACCAGCAGCCCCGTGGTCGACGGCGCCGCGTCGAGCACCGTGTCGACGGCGTGGCGCGCGCCGTCGGGGGTGGGCTCGCACGGCACGACGTCGTGGCGCAGCCCGTGGTCGTCGCACGCGCGGCGGAACCCGCGCACGACGCGGTCCGCGTAGGAGGTGTGCCGGTCCAGCACCTCGGGCGGCGAGCCGATCAACGCCACCTCGCGGTGGCCGTCGGCGGCGAGGTGGCCGGCGCCCAGCCGGCCCGCGGCCTCGAAGTCGAGGTCGACGCAGCTGAGGCCCGCCGGGTCCTGCGGGAGGCCGATGAGGACCGTCGGCTGGCGCAGCGCCCGCAGCACGGGCAGGCGCGGGTCGTCCGCCTCGACGTCCATCACGACGATCGCGTCGACCATCGAGCCGGAGGCCACCCGCTCGAGCCCGCCGCTGTCGTCCTGCGTCAGGAGCAGCACGTCGTGGTCGACGTCGCGGGCCCGTGTCACCACGCCGGTGACGAACTGCATGACGACCGAGACGTCGACGCCGGAGCGCAGCGGCGCCATGAGGCCGATGACGTTGGTGCGGCTGGAGGCGAGCGCGCGGGCGCCGGCGTGCGGCCGGTAGCCCAGCGTGGCGATGGCCTGTTCCACCCGGCGACGCGTGGGCGCCGAGATCGACCGCTTGCCCGAGAGCACGTACGAGACGGTCGACGCCGAGACTCCCGCCGCCTTCGCGACGTCCTCGATGGTGGCCACGCTAGCTCCTGGGTGCGAGAGGGACGGCGGTGCCGGCGGCCGGGAGGTCGCGGGGCACGTCGAGGATCACGGTAGCGCCCGCGGGGAGGGCGACGACGTCGCCCGGGCCGGTCGTGCCGGGCCGGTGCACGACGACGTCCACGCCCCGGTCGGCAGGAGCGCGCAGGCGGACCTCCTGGAGCGCCCCGGCGCGCCACCGCAGGTCCACCACGGCGCCGCCGCGGGCGCGCAGGCCCGTCACCTCGCCGTCGGGCCAGGCGTCCGGGAGCGCCGGCAGGAGGTCGAGCCGCACCCGTGCCCCGTCCCGCCGGTGCGACTGCAGCAGCATCTCCGCGACGCCGGCGGTGAGCCCCAGGTTCCCGTCGATCTGGAACGGCGGGTGCGCGCTGAACAGGTTGGGGTACAGGCCGCCGCGCTCGGTGCCCTGGCGCGCGCCGGGGTCGTCGGCCGGGCGCAGCGAGAGCAGCACCTGGTCGTGGGCGCGCGCGCCGTCGCCGAGGCGGGCCCACAGGGAGATCCGCCACGCGAGCGACCAGCCGGTGGACTCGCGGCCGCGCAGCTCGAGGCTGCGGGCGGCGGCGCGCGCGAGCTCCGGGGTCGTGACCGGGTCCAGGTCGCCCAGCGGGTAGAGCCCCACCAGGTGCGACAGGTGCCGGTGCTCCGGCTCGGCCTCGGGCACCTCGCGGCCCCACTCGAGCAGCTCGCCCCGCGACCCGACGGCGGGGTCGGGCAGCGCGGCGACGACGTCCTCGAGGCGCGCGAGCCACGGCTCGTCGGCGTCGTCGAGGCCGAGGGCGCCCGCCGCCTCCCGGCACGCACGGGCGAGCGCGCGCAGCAGGGCGACGTCCATCGCGGCGCTGGTCGTCACGGCGGCCGGGGCGCCGTCGGGGGCCACGAACTGGTTCTCCGGCGACGTCGACGGGCTCGTCCACGCGCGCGCCGGGGCCGCGTCGGCGGCGCCGGGGGAGGTCTGCACCCAGTCGAGGGCGAACTCGCCCGCCCCGCGCAGGGCCGGCCACGCCGCGGCCAGGGCGTCGTCGTCGCCCGTGAAACGGTGGTGCTCGACCAGGTGCTGCGCGAGCCACGTGCCGCCGAGCGCCCAGTCGGACCACTTCGCCTCGCCGTGGCCGTTGCCGACCGGGGCGGCGTGCCCCCACGCGTCGGAGTTGTGGTGCGCCACCCAGCCGCCCGCGCCGTACAGCTCGTGCGCGACCCGCGCCCCCGGCCCGGCGGCGAGGCGCTCGACGTAGCGCAGCAGCGGCTCCTGGGACTCGGCGAGCCCGGTGCTGCCGGCGGCCCAGTAGGCCATCTGCAGGTTGATGTTCAGGGTGTACCCGCTGCTCCACGGGCCCGGGAGCCAGGGGTTCCACAGGCCCTGGAGCGTCGCGGGCAGCCCTCCCGGCCGGGAGGCGGACGCCAGGAGGTAGCGCCCGTAGTGGAAGGCGAGCGCCGCGAGCCCCGGGTCGGGACGGTCGGCGGCGGCGCGGACCCGCGCGGGCGTGGGCAGGTCGCCCGCCCCGGCGGGGGACGGCAGGTCGAGGTGCACCCGCCCGTACAGGCGCGCATGGTCGGCGACGTGCGCGGCCCGCAGGCGCTCCCGCAGGGCGTCGGCGTCACCCGGGGCGTCCGGGTCGCCCGGGGTGAGCTGCGCCGCCAGCCGCTCGGCGACGGGCGCCGCACCGGGCTCGCCGGGCGGGCGCGAGGTGGCTGTCGCGAGCAGCAGCACGTGGGTGCGCGCGGCGCCCGTGCGCAGCGTGCCGTCGAGCAGCGTGGCGGTCGGGTCGGCGGGCGCGGCGACGGCGACGGCGCCGGTGCGGCCGCGCGCGCCGTCGTACCGCAGCTGACCCTCCGGGTGGTGCGGCGGCGGGACGTCGACCGGGAGGTCGACGGTGCGCACCAGCGTCGCCGCGTCGCGGTGCGCCGGGGACGGCGCGTCGGGGCCGCCGGGGCCGTCATGGTCGCCGGGGGTGTCGGCGGACGCGCGCAGCAGGCTCTCGAGCCGCACGGTCACGCGGACCGGCCGCTCGGCGCGCACGGTGTGCACGAGCGCCCCGCCCCCGGAGTCCGCCCACGTCTCCTGCACGACCCGGCCCGCGACGGGGTGTCGCCACACGTGCGTCGCGACACCGGTGCGCAGGTCGAGCTCGCGCCGCTCGATGCCGTGCGGGCGGTGCCGGGACGTCGCGGGCGCGCTGCCGTCGGCCCCGGGGCCCGCGCCCGGGTCGGTGCCGGCGTCGTCGGCGTCGACGGCGTCGTCCACGGTGATGTCGGCCTCCGCCAGCGGCAGATAGGCCTGCGCCCACGGGGTCTGCATCTCGGCGAGCAGCGCCTCGGCGTCGCGGACGTCGCCCGCCGCGACGGCGGCGCGCACCCGGGCGAGGTGCTCGGGTCCGCGCGCGCGGGCACCGGCGAGAGGGTCGTCCGAGGGCGGGCCGGACCACGCGGTGCCGTCGTTGAGCCACAGGTGCTCCACGCCGCCGCGGCCGGCGCACATCGCTCCACGGAGCCCGTTGCCCACCGGGTAGGCCTCGACCCATCGGGTGGCGCCGCGGTCGGTGTGCAGGACGTGCGTCGTCGCGGGGAGGTCGACCATGGGCAGGAGCCTACTGGCAGCGAAACGCTTCGACACAGCGTGGCTCGCAGGACGGCGCCTCGGGAGCCCGAGGTCGCAGGTGCGGGCCAAAAGGGCTTGACGCGTCCGGGCGTCCACGGCACCATTTCTGTCGAAGCGCTTCGACAATCGACGACGAGGAGGGCCCGTGCTCCACCGCTGCGCGCCTCCGTGGGCGGCGTCACCGACGACACGACAGCACGGAGTAGGTGCCTGATGAAGTTCACCGACGGTTACTGGCAGACCCGGCGCGGCCTCGAGCCGCTGTACGCGGTCGAGGTCGACGACGTCCGCGTCGACGAGGCGGCGGGCACGATGACCGTCTACGCGCCGACGTCCCGCATCCGCCACCGCGGCGACACCCTGAACCGGCCGATGCTCACCCTCACGTACTCCTCGCCCGCCCCCGGCGTCGTGCGGGTGCGGGTGGAGCACTTCGCGGGCGCCGTGCGCCGCGGCCCCGAGCTCGCCGTCGCGGCGGAACCCGAGTTCCGGCCCGTCGTCAAGGTCGACGAGACGGAGGGCGTGCTCGAGACGGGCGGCCTCTCGGTGCGGGTGCACCGGCGCGACGGCTGGCGCGTCGACTTCGAGCACGACGGCCGGGTGCTCACGTCCAGCCTGCCGAAGTCGGTGGGCGCGATCGCCGCCACCTCGGGGCCGCTCGAGGGCGGCGCCTGGGTGCACGAGCAGCTCACGCTCGAGCCCGGCGAGCACGTGTACGGCCTCGGCGAGCGGTTCGGCCCCTTCGTCAAGAACGGTCAGTCCGTCGACGTCTGGAACGAGGACGGCGGCACCTCCAGCGAGCAGGCGTACAAGAACGTGCCGCTCTACCTGACGAGCAAGGGGTACGGCGTGTTCGTCGCCCACCCCGAGCGCGTGTCGCTGGAGGTCGCCTCCGAGGTGAACACGCGCGTCCAGTTCTCGGTGGAGGGCCAGGCGCTCGAGTACCACGTCATCGCCGGCCCGACGCCGAAGGACGTGCTGCGCCGGTACACCGCGCTCACGGGGCGCCCGGCGCGCGTGCCCGCCTGGTCGTACGGCACCTGGCTGTCGACGTCGTTCACCACCGACTACGACGAGGCGACCGTCACCCGCTTCGTCGACGGGATGGCCGAGCGCGGGCTGCCGATGAGCGTCTTCCACTTCGACTGCTTCTGGATGCGCGAGTACCAGTGGTGCGACTTCGAGTGGGACCCGCGGGTCTTCCCCGACCCGGAGGGCATGCTCGCCCGCCTGCACGAGCGCGGCCTGAAGGTGAGCGTCTGGATCAACCCCTACATCGGGCAGCGGTCGCCGCTGTTCGCGGAGGGCCGCGAGAAGGGCTACCTGCTGCGCACCGAGGACGGGGGCGTGTGGCAGTGGGACATGTGGCAGGCGGGCATGGCGCTGGTCGACTTCACCAACCCGGAGGCCGCGCGCTGGTACGCCGGGCACCTGGAGCGGCTCCTCGACCAGGGGGTCGACGCCTTCAAGACGGACTTCGGCGAGCGGGTGCCCGCCGAGGGGGTCGTCTGGCACGACGGCTCGGACCCGGCCAAGATGCACAACTACTACGCGCAGCTGTACAACGAGCTGGTCTTCACCCTGCTCGAACGGCGCCGCGGCCGGGGCGAGGCGGTGGTCTTCGCCCGGTCGGCCACGGCCGGCGGGCAGCAGTTCCCCGTCCACTGGGGCGGCGACTGCGACTCGACCTACGCGTCGATGGGCGAGTCGCTCCGCGGCGGCCTGTCGCTGGCGCTGTCGGGGTTCGGGTACTGGAGCCACGACATCGGCGGCTTCGAGGGCACGCCCGACGCCGGGGTGTTCAAGCGGTGGCTCGCGTTCGGCCTGCTGTCCAGCCACTCCCGGCTCCACGGCTCGTCGTCGTACCGGGTGCCGTGGGCGTTCGACGAGGAGGCGGTCGACGTCACGCGCCGCTTCACCCACCTGAAGATGTCGCTCATGCCGTACCTCGCGCAGGCGGGGGAGGAGGCGCACGCCACGGGCACGCCGATCATGCGGCCGATGGTGCTGGAGTTCCCGGCCGACCGCGGCACCTACGGCGTGGACACGCAGTACATGCTGGGCGGTTCGCTGCTCGTGGCCCCGGTCTTCACGGCCGGCGGCCGGGTCGAGTACTACGTGCCGGAGGGCACCTGGACCCGCCTGCTCGACGGCGCGGACCGCACGCACGAGGCCACGGTGACCGGCCCGCGCTGGGTCACCGAGACCCACGGCTTCGACTCGCTGCCCGTGCTCGTGCGCCCGGGCTCCGTGCTGCCGGTCGGGTCGCGCACCGACCGGCCCGACTACGCGTGGGCCGACGGGGTGGAGCTGCGCTGCTTCGCACTGCCGGACGGGTACGACGCCGTGACCGCCGTGCCGACCGGCGGCACCGACGGCGAGGCGGCACGCTTCCGGGTCCGTCGCGACGGCGACGAGGTCGTCGTGACGACGGAGGACGCCCCGGGAGCCTGGACCGTCCGGCTGGGGGACCGGACCGCGGCGGGCGAGGGCCCCGGCACCGTGACCCTTCGCCTGTGACGACCCTTCCCGCCCGCTGACTACACTGAGGAGGACGGGGTGGGAGCGCTTCCACGACCACCCTCCGCCGCCCCTCCGAGCACCGAGGAACGACCATGACCGACACGACGACCCCCGCCGCCGAGCCCGCCCCCGGTTCCGTCCGGATCCGGACGTTCCCCTCCGAATTCCTGTGGGGCACCGCCACCGCCGCGTACCAGATCGAGGGCGCCGCCGCCGAAGGAGGCCGGGGCCCGTCCATCTGGGACACGTACTCGCACACCCCCGGGCGCACGCGGGACGGCGACACGGGCGACGTCGCCTGCGACCACTACCACCGCTGGGCCGAGGACGTGGACCACCTCGCCCGCCTCGGCGTCGGGGCCTACCGCCTGTCGATCTCGTGGCCGCGCGTGCAGCCCGGCGGCCGGGGCCCGCTCAACCCGGAGGGCGTGGCGTTCTACCGCCGCCTCCTGGACGCGCTGCGCGAGCGCGGCATCCGCCCGTTCGTCACGCTCTACCACTGGGACCTGCCGCAGGAGCTGGAGGACGCGGGCGGTTGGGCGAACCGCGAGACCGCGACGGCGTTCGCCGACTACGCGCGGCACATGGCGGAGGAGCTCGGCGACCGCGTGGAGGCCTGGACCACGCTCAACGAGCCCTGGTGCTCCGCGTACCTGGGCTACGGCTCGGGCGTGCACGCGCCCGGCCGCACCGAGCCCGCGGCGGCGCTCGCGGCCGTCCACCACCTCAACCTGGCGCACGGCCTGGCCGCCCGCGCGATCCGCGAGGTGCTGCCCGGCGCGCAGGTGTCGATCACCCTGAACCTGCACGCGATCCGCCCGGCGGACCCCGCGTCCGCGGGGGACGCCGACGCCGTGCGCAAGATCGACGCGCTCGCGAACCGCGCGTTCCTCGGCCCGCTGCTCGACGGCGCGTACCCCGAGGACCTGCTCGCGGACACCGCGCACGTGTCGGACTGGTCGTTCGTGCGTGAGGGCGACCTCGAGCTGGTCCGCCAGCCCCTCGACGTCCTCGGCGTGAACTACTACTCCACGGTCACCGTGCGCCGTTTCACGGGCGAGGGGGAGCGCTCGGAGAACGACGGCCACGGCGCGTCCGCCCACAGCCCGTGGATCGGTGTCACCGACGTGGAGTTCGCCGAGCAGCCGGGCCCGTACACCGCGATGGGCTGGAACATCGAGCCGTCCGGCCTCACCGACCTGCTGCTCCGGCTGCACCGGGAGCACCCGGGCCTGCCCCTCGCCGTCACGGAGAACGGCGCCGCCTTCGACGACGAGCTCGTGGTCGAGGACGGCGCGCGTCGCGTGCACGACGACCGGCGTGTGGCGTACCTGCACGACCACGTGGAGGCGCTGGGCGTGGCGCGCGACGCCGGGGCGGACGTGCGCGGGTACTTCGCCTGGTCGCTGATGGACAACTTCGAGTGGGGCTACGGCTACTCCAAGCGCTTCGGCATCCTGCACGTCGACTACCCGACGGGCGAGCGGACCTGGAAGGACTCCGCCCACTGGTACCGCCGGCTGGTCACCTCCGGGCAGCTGCCCCCGGTGACCGACACCGCCCCCTGACCTCCCCGGCGGCGCCCGCGCGGCACTACCGTGCGGGCATGACCGCCGCCGAGCCCGCCCCGCCGTCCACCCCGCAACCGACCGTCCTCCTCCCGACCGAGACCGCCGCCCGTCTCGACGAGGCGCTCCGCGACCGCAGCCGCGCGCAGCGGGTGCCGGCGCTGTCCGCCGCGGTGGGGCGGGACGGCGAGGTGGCGTGGTCGGGCACCGCGGGGTGGGCGCCGGCCGGGCCCGGCACGGCGTTCCGGATCGGGTCGATCACGAAGCCGATGACGGCGGTGGCGGTACTCCGCCTCGCGGCCGCGGGGCGCGTCGGGCTGCAGGACCCGGTCGGGCGGCACGTCCCCGGGGCGCCGGCGCCCGACGCGACCCTCGCCCACCTCCTCACGCACACCGCGGGCCTGCCGGCCGAGCCGCCCGGACCGTGGTGGGAGCGCCACGGCGCCGGGACCTGGGAGGAGCTGGTCGCCTCGGGGGTCGAGCCGCTGGGGGAGCCGGGGGAGCGGTTCCACTACTCCAACGTGGGCTACGCCGTCCTCGGCCGGCTGCTGGAGGAGGCGCACGGCCGGCCGTGGGACGCGGTCCTGCGCGCGGAGGTGTGGGAGCCGCTGGGGATGACCGGCACGGGGCGCGAGCCGGTGGGCGACGCCGCCACCGGTTATGCGGTGCACCCGCACGCCGACGCCGTCCTGCCCGAGCCCGTCGCCGCCTATGGCGCGATGGGTCCCGCCGGCGAGGTGTGGTCGACGCCGGCCGACCTCGTGCGGTTCGGATCGTGGGTGGTCGGCGCGGGCCGCACCGCGGGCGACGACGCTGTGCTGCCGCTCGCGTGGCGGCGCCGGATGACGACGCCGCGCGCGGTGGTCGACGACGGCGCCCCCTTCTCGGCCGCGTGGGGGCTGGGCGTGTCCGTGCACCACACGACGCCTGCCGGCGACGCCCGCGACCGCCGGACCGTCGGCCACGGGGGCTCGGTGCCCGGGTTCACCGCGACGCTGCGGGCCGACCCCGCGACGGGTGACGTCGTCGCCGTGTGCGGGAGCTCGACCGCCGGCTTCGGCGACGCCGCCGACCTGCTGGACCTGCTGGACCTGCTGGACGCCGGCCGCGAGGGCCCGGGCGACCGGGCCGACGACCTCGTCCCTGCCGACCCCGACGCGCTGGCGCTGACGGGCACCTGGTACTGGGGCCCGATGGCGCACTCGGTGACCCTGCGCCCGGACGGGCTGCTGGCCCTGGGCTCGCCCGGCGGGCGCGGCACGGTGTTCGCGCGGTCCGACGACGGCGGATGGGTCGGCGTCGACGGCGGGTACTGGCGGGGCGAGCGGCTGCGTCGCGTCGCGCCGGGCACGCCGGCCGAGGCGCTGGACGTCGGCACGTTCCACTTCACGCGGCGGCCCTACGACGCGGCGACCGACGTGCCCGGGGGCGTCGACCCGTCCGGCTGGCGCGCGGTCCCGGTGCCGCCCGCCGTCGACTGACGGCGCGCGCGTCGCCCCACGGGCCGGCCTGTGCGACACACCACCGGACGCGACACGCCGGGAGCGCAGAAGTTTTTCGGGCCGGTTCGGCACCGGGAATGTCCGTTCTGCCCGACCTCCGCGGCGGGTGCCGGGCGGTCCCGGCGAGCTCCGCCCCGGGGCACTCACGGGCCTCCGGTCGCGCACATGCTGTGGACGCCCGTCACCCCCCGCTTGTGGACATCCGGACGGGATCCGCACGGTGTCGCGGACGGCGGCCTCCGGGCGGTGGGGACGGACCGCCGGCGCCCCTGTGGACGAGCGATGTCGGACCCTCGTGGGACGCTGGTCGAAGGTCGGTGGAGCGGGGGTGTTCGACGAATGACACGGCTGTCAACCACAAGATGTCGGCGCCGAGCGCGCGCCGACCACTAGGTGTAGTGTTTGGAGCACGCGGGGCGCACAGCCCTTCGAACAAAACACACCGGCGTAGTTCCACGGGCGTCATCCCTGGTCCGGGCCCTTCCGGGGGCCTTCCAGGGACCGGCTCGCAGGACCGCGGCACGGGTCGGACGGAGCCCCCCCGGCGGGGAGCGCAGAGAGGGAGAGACACATGAGCATCACGGTCTACAGCAAGCCGGCCTGCGTGCAGTGCGACGCGACCTACCGCGCCCTCGACCGCAAGGGCGTGGAGTACACGGTCGTCGACATCACGCAGGACGCCGAGGCGCTCGAGATGGTGCGCGGGCTCGGCTACCTGCAGGCCCCCGTCGTCGTCGCCGGTGACACCCACTGGTCCGGCTTCCGTCCGGACCAGATCGCCGCGGTCGCGGCGCAGCAGGCCGTCTCGGCCTGACCTCGACCCGACACACCCGCGGGGCCGGCACGGCCCCGCACCCCACGAACGGCCGGCGCCCCGGGCTTCGATCCCGACCCGGGGCGCCGTGCGTCTTCGACGGCAGGTTCTGCGGCGGCACGTGACGTCGGTCGGGCAGCAGCATCCGGGGGGAGGCTGATCGCGATGAGTGCTCTCGTCTACTACTCGAGCGTGTCGGAGAACACCCACCGGTTCGTCCAGCGCCTCGGGCTCGAGGAGCTCGGCATGGCCGTCCACCGGATCCCCGTCCGCAAGACGGACGGCTTCCTGACGGTGACCGAGCCCTACGTGCTCATGGTCCCGACGTACGGCGGGGGCAACGAGGGCGGCGCCGTCCCGCGGCGCGTGCGCGAGTTCCTCAACGACCCGCACAACCGGTCGCTCGTCCGCGGCGTCATCGCCGCGGGGAACACCAACTTCGGCGCTGCGTACTGCATCGCCGGCGACATCATCTCCGCGAAGTGCCAGGTGCCCTACCTGTACGCCTTCGAACTGCTGGGGACGGCTGAGGACGCACGGCGCGTCCGTGACGGATTGGGACGATTTTGGCAACGACAGTCACTGATCTCGGCGTGAGCTCGACGACGACCCCGGAGGTCCCCGGGGCGACTCCCGTGCCGCTGCAGGGCGTGCAGCTGGACTACCACGCGCTCAACGCGATGCTGAACCTGTACGGACCGGACGGCAAGATCCAGTTCGACAAGGACCGCGAGGCCACCACGGCCTACTTCGAGCAGCACGTGGTGCCGAACACCATCCAGTTCGAGACGCTCGACGCGAAGCTCGACTACCTGGTGGAGAACAAGTACTACGACCCGACGGTCCTCGAGAAGTACTCGCGCGCGTTCGTCAAGGAGCTGTTCCGGCTCGCGTACTCGAAGGACTTCCAGTTCGAGTCGTTCCTCGGGGCGTTCAAGTACTACACGTCGTACACGCTGAAGACCTTCGACGGGAAGAAGTACCTCGAGCGCTTCGAGGACCGCGTCTCGATGGTCGCCCTCGGCCTGGCGGACGGCGACGAGCAGGTCGCGCGCGACATCGTCGAGGAGGTCGTGTCCGGCCGGTTCCAGCCGGCGACCCCGACGTTCCTCAACGTGGGCAAGGCGCAGCGCGGCGAGCCCGTGTCCTGCTTCCTGCTGCGCATCGAGGACAACATGGAGTCCATCGCGCGCGGCATCAACTCGGCCCTGCAGCTGTCCAAGCGGGGCGGCGGCGTCGCCCTCCTGCTGAGCAACATCCGCGAGCACGGCGCGCCGATCAAGCACATCCAGAACCAGTCGTCCGGCGTCATCCCCGTGATGAAGCTCCTCGAGGACTCGTTCTCCTACGCCAACCAGCTCGGGGCGCGCCAGGGTGCCGGCGCCGTGTACCTGCACGCGCACCACCCCGACATCATGCGGTTCCTCGACACCAAGCGGGAGAACGCGGACGAGAAGATCCGCATCAAGACGCTCTCGCTGGGCGTCGTCATCCCCGACGTGACGTTCGAGCTCGCCAAGCAGAACGCGGACATGCACCTGTTCAGCCCGTACGACGTCGAGCGCGTCTACGGCAAGCCGTTCGCCGACATCTCCATCTCGGAGAAGTACGACGAGCTCGTCGCCGACGACCGCATCACGAAGACGACGATCAAGGCGCGCGACTTCTTCCAGACGATCGCGGAGCTGCAGTTCGAGTCCGGGTACCCGTACGTGATGTTCGAGGACACCGTGAACCGGGCGAACCCGATCAAGGGCCGCATCACGCACTCGAACCTGTGCTCGGAGATCCTGCAGGTCTCGACGCCGTCCACGTTCCACGAGGACCTCTCGTACGACCACGTCGGTCGTGACATCTCCTGCAACCTCGGCTCGCTGAACATCGCGAAGACGATGGACTCGCCGGACTTCGCCCGGACGATCGACACCGCCATCCGGGCGCTCACCGCCGTCTCCGACCAGACGAGCATCGAGTCGGTCCCGTCGATCCGCCGCGCCAACGACCTCGGGCACGCCATCGGCCTCGGCCAGATGAACCTGCACGGGTACCTCGCGCGCGAGCGGATCTACTACGGCTCGGCCGAGGGCATCGACTTCACGAACCTGTACTTCTACACCGTCGCCTACCACGCGATCGCGGCGTCCAACCGCCTCGCGATCGAGCGCGGCAAGGCGTTCGGCGGGTTCGAGGACTCGAAGTACGCGACGGGCGAGTACTTCGACAAGTACACCGACGCCGAGTGGAAGCCGGCCACCGAGCGCGTCGCGCGGCTGTTCGCCGACGCCGGCGTCGCGATCCCCACGCAGGACGACTGGCGCGCGCTCAAGGCGTCGGTCATGGAGCACGGCATCTACAACCAGAACCTGCAGGCCGTGCCGCCCACGGGGTCGATCAGCTACATCAACAACTCGACGTCGTCGATCCACCCGGTGCCCGCCAAGATCGAGATCCGCAAGGAGGGCAAGCTCGGTCGCGTCTACTACCCGGCGCCGTACATGACGAACGACAACCTGGACTACTACCAGGACGCGTACGAGATCGGCTACGAGAAGATCATCGACACCTACGCCGCCGCGACGCAGCACGTGGACCAGGGCCTGTCGCTGACGCTGTTCTTCCCCGACACGGTGACGACGCGCGACGTCAACCGCGCGCAGATCTACGCCTGGCGCAAGGGGATCAAGACGCTGTACTACATCCGTCTCCGCCAGATGGCGCTCGAGGGCACCGAGGTGGAGAACTGCGTCAGCTGCATGCTGTGAGTGCTCTGAGCAACGATCGGGAATTCGGGGAAGAGAAGACAATGGCGCCCACGGGGAAGCTCAAGCTCATCGATCGCGTGAGCGCGATCAACTGGAACCGTCTGCAGGACGAGAAGGACCTCGAGGTCTGGGACCGCCTGGTCGGCAACTTCTGGCTGCCGGAGAAGGTGCCGGTGTCGAACGACATCCAGTCGTGGCACACGCTGACGGACGCCGAGCGCCTCATGACGACCCGCGTCTTCACCGGCCTCACCCTGCTGGACACCATCCAGGGCACGGTCGGTGCGGTGTCGCTCATCCCCGACGCGCTGACCCCGCACGAGGAGGCGGTGTACACCAACATCGCGTTCATGGAGTCGGTGCACGCGAAGAGTTACTCGTCGATCTTCTCGACGCTGATCTCGACGCGGGAGATCGACGAGGCGTTCGCCTGGTCGGAGGAGAGCCCGCACCTGCAGCGCAAGGCCGAGATCGTGCTCGACTACTACCGCGGCGACGACCCGCTGAAGCGCAAGGTCGCCTCGACGATGCTCGAGTCGTTCCTCTTCTACTCGGGCTTCTACGCGCCGATGTACTGGTCGAGCCGCGCCAAGCTCACGAACACGGCCGACCTGATCCGCCTCATCATCCGCGACGAGGCGGTGCACGGGTACTACATCGGCTACAAGTACCAGAAGGGCCTGGCGCAGGTCAGCCAGACCGAGCAGGACGAGCTCAAGGCCTACACGTTCGAGCTGCTCTTCGAGCTGTACGAGAACGAGGTCGAGTACACCGACGCCCTGTACGGCGAGCTCGGCCTCACCGAGGACGTCAAGGCGTTCCTGCGCTACAACGCCAACAAGGCCCTGATGAACCTGGGCTACGAGGCGCTGTTCCCCAAGGAGGACACGGCCGTGAACCCGGCGATCCTCGCGGCCCTCTCGCCGAACGCCGACGAGAACCACGACTTCTTCTCCGGGTCGGGCTCGTCGTACGTCATCGGCAAGGCCGTGGCCACCGAGGACGACGACTGGGACTTCTGAGCCCCGCGCCGAGGTAGTGCCAGACGCGCCGAGGTAGTACGAGATTCGCCGAGGTAGTACGAGGGCGGACCGCAGTTACTGCGGTCCGCCCTCGTACTACCTCGGCGAATCTCGTACTACCTCGGCGCGTCCAGGGCGGCGCGGACGACGAGCTCGAGGGTCGGGCGCGGGTCGGCGTCGTCGTGCCGCGCGACGGCGTGCAGCAGCAGGCCCTCGTAGGTGCCCGCGACGGCGACGATCGCCGCGCGGGCGTCGGCCGCGCCGAGCCGCCCCGCGATCCGCTCGCCCCAGTCGAGGAGGGCGTCGCGGCCGCGGTTCACGCGCCGGCGCAGGTCGGGGTCGTGGCTGGCCTCGAGGAAGAGGGCGAGCCGGGCGGTCGTGGCGGCGCGGTCGGGGCCGGTGGCCTGCGCGAAGCCGGCGCACAGCACGTCGACGAGGTCGGACGCCGACCGCGGTTCCGGCGCCGCGGACAGGCCGGCCAGGTCCCGGGCGGCGAGCTCGTCGGAGACGCCGGCCAGCAGGGCGGCGCGGGTGCGGAAGTAGTTCGACGTCGACCCGCGGGGGAGGCCGGCGCGCTCGTCGACCCTCCCGTGCGTGAGGGCGCGGAGCCCTTCGCTGCCGAGCAGGTCCACGGCCGCACGGAGCGCGCGTTCCCGGGGCGTCAGGGTGGTGGTCACGACCGCACCCTAACCCGATCACTACGGATGTAGTGACAGGACACTACGTTCGTAGTAGCGTCGGACGCATGGACGAGAACGCGGTGAGTGGAGGGCGGGCCTCCTCGACGCTGCCCGCGGTCGCGATGCCCGACCTGCCGGGTGTCACCCATCGGTGGGTCGACGTGGACGGGCTCTCCATGCACGTCGTCGAGCAGGGAGAGGGCGACCCGGTGCTCCTGCTGCACGGGTTCCCGGAGCACTGGTGGGAGTGGCGCGCCACGATCGGCCCGCTCGCGGCCGACCACCGCGTGGTGTGCCCCGACCTGCGCGGGTTCGGCTGGACGGACGCGCCCCCGGAGGGCTACACGCACGACCGGCTCCTGGCCGACGTCGTCGGCCTCCTCGACGTGCTCGGCCTCGACCGGGCGCACGTCGTCGCCCACGACTGGGGCGCCCTCGTCGGCTTCCACCTCGCGCTCGAGCACCCTGGACGGGTGACGTCGCTGGTGAGCATGGGCGTGCCCCACCTGTGGCTGCGCTTCGACCCGCGACTGCTGCTCATGCTGCGCCACACCTGGTTCCAGGTGGTCCTCGCCTCGCGGGCGACGGGTCCGCGGGCCCTGTCGCGGGGGCGGCAGCGACTGCCCCGCCGGCTGCTGCGCGAGTACGGCGACGACCAGCCGGTGATGACCGACGCCGACGTCGAGGTCTACCTGGCCCCGTTCCGCCAGTCCGCGCGGGCACGCGCCGGGTCGGCGCTCTGCCGGGACTTCGTCCGGCGCGAGCTGAGTGCCGTGCTGCGCGGCGCCTACCGCGACCGGCACCTGGCCACGCCGACGCTCGCGCTCCTGGGCGAGAACGACATCCTCGGCAACCCCGCTCTGCTCGGCGGGTACGAGGAGCACGCCGACGACCTCACCGTCGACGTGCTCCCCGGCGTCTCGCACTTCATGGTCGACGAGCGCCCGGACCTCGTCGTCGACCGCGCGCGGGAGCTGTTCGCCCGCGCGGCGTGAGGGTGCTCAGACGTCGGCCGAGTGCGCACCCGTGACGGGCGGCTCGGCGGACCAGGGGAACGTGATCCACAGGTCGGTGTCCCGCCACGAATAGTCCGGCCGGATGATCGTGCGGGGCTTGGTGTAGAGCACCACGGAGCGGGCGTCGGCGCCCTGCTTCGCGAGCATGTCCATGACGAGCGCCAGCGTGCGGCCCGAGTCGGCGACGTCGTCCACGACGAGCACCTTGGACCCCGGCAGCTCGGAGGTGTCCATGAGGGGCGGGAGGACGCGCGGGTCGTCGAGGGTCTTGCCGATGTCCGTGTAGAACTCGACGTTCATCGTGCCGACGCCCTTGGTGCCCAGGGCGTAGGCCATCGCGCCGCCGGGCACCAGGCCGCCACGGGCGACCGCGATCACGACGTCGGGCCGGAACCCGCTGTCGACGACCTGCTGCGCCAGCTCGCGGATCGCGACGGGCAGCAGCGTCCAGGAGAGCACCTCGCGCTCGGGGGCGACGTCGGCCGCGGCGGTGGGTGGCTCGGTGCCGGTGGGGGTGGGCTGTGCGCTCATGGCACCCGAGACTACGCGCGACGGCGGGCCCCCCGGGACCGGGAGCCCGCCGTCGTCGGGGGCCTGACCTGCGCGGCCGCGGCCGTGACGTGCGGGACGTCACGACCGCGGCGCGGCGTCACTGGGCGTCGAGGATGTCCACCACGAAGACCAGCGTCTGGCCGCTGAGCTCGTGGGAGTCGCTCTTCTCCGCGCCGTAGGCCTGCGCCGCGGGGATGACCAGCAGGACCTGGCTGCCCACGGTCTGGCCGGCGATGCCCTTGACCCAGCCCTCGATGACGCTGCCCTGGGCGATCGGGAAGCTCGCGGGCGCGCCGCGCTCCCAGGACGAGTCGAACGACTTCCCGTCGAGGGTCCAGCCCGTGTACTGGGCCGTGACCGTCTGCCCCTCCTTGACCTTCGGGCCGTCGCCCTTGATCAGGGGCTGGGTGACGAGGTCCTTCGGCTCCTCGTAGCCGTCCGGGATCTTCACCGAGGGCTTGCCCGAGTCGTCGAGCGTGACCGTGGGGAGCCCCTCCTCGGGCTCCACCGCGGTGCCCTCGGCGCGGGTCGGGATCTTCTTCGCGTCCGTCACCTCGATGAGGTTGACGGCCGTGACGGCCTGGCCCTGGGCGTCCTGCGACGGGAAGGCGACGAGCACGCGCGAGCCCACCTTCTGCCCCTGGAGCGGGCCCGTCAGGACGCCGTAGCTCGCGTCGCCGAGGACGAAGCTCTGCGGTGCCTTCTGCTCCCAGGTGGAGCCCTGGCTCTTGCCGTCGGCGCCCAGGTAGCCGACGAAGTCGATCGTGACCTGCATCCCCTCGGTCAGCTCGGCGCCGTCGCCCTCGTCGACGACGCGGGAGGTCGCGGTCGACACCTCCAGCGGCGTCTTGAAGGACAGCGTCGGCTCCTTGCCGGCCTTGCCTTCGACCTTGACGCCCTCGAGCGCGGCGACGTCCTCCTTGGTCGGCTCGGGGGTCTCGGTGGCGGGCGACGACGACGCGGAGGCGGACGGCGTGGCGCCGTCGCCGGAGTCGTCGGCGCAGGCGGTCAGGGTCAGGGCCGCGGCCAGCGCCAGCGCGGTGGCGGCGGCGGACGTGCGGAGCTTCACGGGGGAGTCCTTCGGTCGGCGGGGGCGAACCGGGCCACTGTAACGGCCCCACCTGACCGCGCCGTCCAGGTTCGGTGGGGGTTCCGTGGGGCCTCGGCGACGGTCGGCCGCCCGTACGGTCGCACGACGTCGCGCGCGACAATGGGTGCCATGCCCTCCCGTCGCCCCTCCCGCAAGCGCCCGTGGGGTGCGGAGCCCCCGCCCCTCGACCTCGACCGCGCCCTCGGCGGTGTCCGGCGGGAGAGCGCCGCGGACGGCGAGTGGACCGTGCGCCGCCTGCGCGGGGGCGACAAGGCGTACCGCTGCCCCGCCTGCCGGCAGGAGATCCCGGCGGGGACCCCGCACGTCGTGGCCTGGCAGCGCGACGTCGTCGGGGGAGAGGCCGCGGGCCTGGAGGACCGCCGGCACTGGCACTCGTCCTGCTGGGAGCGCCGCGCCCGGCTCCGATGACTCCGTGGTGACTCCGTGGTGACGCCGCGGGTCGGCACGGGGATCGCCCTCCGCCGGACCGGCCGAGATCGTCCGGCCGAACTACGCTGGAGGCGATGAACGACGACGCCGCCGGCCAGGCCACCGGCCATCAGATCCGCTCCCTCACGATGCTGCCCGCCCGCCGTGAGGACGTCGAGCTGCACACGGCCGACGGGCTGACGCTCGTCGGCGAGCTCGCCCTCCCGGCCGACCGGGACCCGGTCGCCACGCTCCTGACGTTCCACCCGCTGCCCACGCACGGCGGGTACATGGACTCGCACGTCTACCGCAAGGCGGCCTGGCGCCTGCCCGCCCTCGCGGACCTCGCCGTCCTGCGCTTCAACACGCGCGGGACGTCGTCGCCGCGCGGCACGTCCGACGGCGCGTTCGACGGCGGCGAGGCGGAGCGCTACGACGTCGCCGCCGCCATCGAGCTCGCCGAGTTCCGGGAGCTGCCGCGGCCGTGGCTCGTCGGCTGGTCGTTCGGCACGGAGCTGGTGCTCAAGCACGGCACCGACCCGTCCGTCGAGGGCGCGATCCTGCTCTCCCCGCCGCTGCACCGCGCCACCGACGCGGACCTCGACCGCTGGGCCGAGTTCGGCCGCCCCCTGGTGGTGCTGGTGCCGGAGCACGACGACTACCTGCGCCCCGACGAGGCCCGGCGGAGGTTCGCCCGCGTGCCGCAGGCCGAGGTGATCGGCGTCGACGGCGCGAAGCACCTGTGGGTCGGGGAGCCGGCGGTGCGCCGGGTCCTCGACGAGATCGTGGGGCACGTGCTGCCCGGCCACGCCCCGCTGCCCACGCACTACGACGGCGAGGTGCGGCAGGCGGAGAGCGTGCCGCGATGACGTCCAGATGATCCGGCGATGACGAGGAGTCGACGATGACCAGCACCTCCGCGCTCCTGGCGACGTACCCCCTCCACGAGGGGGCGGGCACGCCGCTCCTGATGCTGCACGGCTTCCCGCTCGACCACCGCATGTGGGCGGCGGCGGCGCAGGCCCTGCCGGAGGGGGTGCGCGCCATCGGCGTGGACCTGCCCGGTCAGGGGCACTCCGACCTCGGCGGCATCCCGCCGCGGCTCGAGGACGTCGCCGACGCCGTGCACCGCACGATGCGCGCCCAGGGGGAGGGCAACGCGGTCGTGGTCGGCATGTCGATGGGCGGCTACGTGGCGCTGGCCCTCGCCGAGCGCCACCCGGGGTTCGTCGTGGGGCTGGGGCTGGTCGACACGAAGTCGACGGCCGACCTCGACGCCGCCCGCGCGAAGCGGCTGCGGATCGCGGCCGCCGTCGAGGAGGGGCAGACGCTCGACCCCGTGATGAGCATGCCCGGCACGCTGCTCGGGCCGACCAGCGTGGAGAAGCGGCGGAACCTCTTCCCGCAGCTCGAGTCGTGGATCCGGGCGCAGTCGCCGACGGGCGTCGCGTGGGCGCAGCGCGCGATGGCGGCCCGCCCCGACCGCACGGACGTGCTGCGCACCTTCGACGGCCCGGTGGCGGTGGTCGTCGGGGCGGAGGACCAGGTGACCCCGCTGGTCGAGGCCGAGCACATGGTGCACGCGGCGCGCGACGGCGCGCTGACCGTGGTGCCCGCGACCGGTCACATGAGCGCCGTCGAGGACCCGGCCACGGTCGCCGCCGCCCTCGGCCTGCTGCACCGGCGCGTCGCCGAGCGCACGTTCCGGCCGCGGTGGCCCTGGCAGTACAAGCCCGCGACCACCGCCTGACCGCCCGCCGCGTCCGGGCCAGGTCGGGCGGGGGCCAGGTCGGCCCTGGTCAGGCCTTGGAGGGGGCCGGCGAGTCCTGCGCGGTGTCGGCGTCCTGGCCGCCCGCGGTGTCGTCGGTCTCCTCCGTGGGGGCCGGCTCCTCGTCGACGGGCTCCGCGTCCTGCTCCACCGACTCGTCGGCGTCGTCGGGGTCGTCGGGGTCGTCGGCCTGGCCGGCCTGGCCGGCCTCGCCGGCCTCGCCGACCTCGCCGACCTCGACGAACTCGGCGGTCTCGAGGGACTCGACGGACTCGGCGACCTCGTGCTGCCGGGCCCGCTCGTCCTGCGCCGCGGGCGGGGCGGGCACCTCCGACTGCACGACGAGGGGCTCGCCCGCCCCCGCGGGGGTGCCTCGGGAGCCCTCCGCCCCGAGGAGGCCGCGCAGCTCCTCGAGGTAGGAGTTGATCGAGTCGTGCCGGCGGGTGAGGTCCTCGAGCTGGCGGGTCGCCGTCGCGCGGTGGTTCTCCGCCTCCACGCGCGCGTCGTTGACCATCTGCTCGGCGAACTCCCGCGCCTCGGCGACGATCCCGTCCGCCGTGCGCCGCGCGTCGGCGACAAGCGCCTTGACGTAGGCGTCGGACTCGGCGCGCACCTTCTCCGCCTGCTGCAGCGCCAGCGCGACGCGCTGCTCGGCCTCCGCCGCGTGCTCCTCGGCGGCGCGGACGAGCAGGTCCGTCTCCTGGCGGGCGGTCTCGTGCCGCGCGGCGGCCTCGTGCTCCACCTGCTCGCGACGTTGCGCGATCTCCAGCTCGGCGTCCGCCAGGGCGGCGCGGGCCTGCTCGCGCAGCTGCTCCAGCTCGGTCGTCACGGCGTCGGACGCCTCGGCGGCCTGGTGCTTGGCGTCGGCGATGATGCGGGCCGCCTCGCGGCGCGTGCGCTCCAGGAGGTCGGTCGACTCGCGGTCCGCCTCCTCGCGCATCGCCGCGGCGTCCGCCGCCGCCTGCGCCCGCTGCTGGGCGGTCTCGCGCTCGGCCGCGACGCGCAGCTCGGTGGTCTCCCGCTCCGCGGTGGACCGCTGCACGCCGATCTCCCGCTCGAGCGTCGCGCGCCGCTCGCTCTCCTCCGCGGCCAGCGTGCTGGTGATGAGTGCGGCCTCGCGCTCGGCGGAGCCGACGAGCTCCTCCGCGCGGCGCTGGGCGGCCAGCAGCGTGCCCTCCGCCTCCGCGGCGGTGGTGGACCGGATCTCCTCGGCCTCACGGCGCGCGCTGCCCAGCAGCTCGGAGGCCTCGGACTCCGCGCGGGCACGCACCTGGCCCGCCGACAGCTTGGCCCGGGCCATGATGTCGGCCGCCTGCTGGTTCGCCTGGGTGAGGACCTCGGTCGACTGCTCCTCGGCGGACCGCAGCAGGCGCTCGACGCGCGCCCCGAGCCCCGCGTAGGAGGGCTTCTCGTTCTCCCGGAGCTGCCGCTGCGCGAGCGCCAGCTCCGACGAGATCTGCATGGCGCGGGCGTCGGTGCTCTCGACGTTGCGGCGTGCCTCCTCCAGCGCCTGCTCGAGTCGGGCGATGTGACCGTCCACCTGGGTGCGGTCGTAACCGCGCATGGTGATCGGGAAGAGCGTGCGCTCGTCGGACACGTGCAGACCTCCGTACGTGGTGGGTGCCCCGGCCTCGCCAGGATAGTGGCGGGGGCAGGACGCCGATACTCGGGACATTCTTGCCCTCGGTGACGAGTCGGACATCCTCCCACGCCGTCGTGGGGCGGCGCGACGTCGTCGCCCCGGCAGTCTTCCACGCCTCGTGACCGGCCGCGGGAGCCGGGGCGCGGCCGGCGTACGCGAGTCGTGAAGGGTTCGTGAACCGCCCCCTGCCAGGGCCGCTACGTGGACGGAGCCCGCCGCGCCGTCCCTATGCTGGACTGTCCACGTCGAAGGGAAAGCTCGGTGCTGCAACGCATTCTGGGCGGTGTCCTGGTCCTCCTCGGACTGGCCGCCGCCGCGCTCGGTGTCGCCTCCGCCACGATCTGGCGCGACACCGACACGGTGGTCGCGACGGCCACGCCGACCGGTGACGGCACGTTCGTCGTCACGGACCCCGGTGTCCTCGGCCTCGTCGGGGGTGACGTCACGGTCAGCGCGACGGTCCCCGAGGGCCAGAAGGTCACTCTCGCCGTCGGGCGGGACGTCGACGTCGCCGGCTGGGTCGGCAACGACCCCTACACGCGCGTGACCGGTCTCAGCGACTGGGACAGCCTCGCCGTCACGGCGGGCGAGCCCGCGGACGCCGAGGCCGGCACGAACGAGCCGCCGGAGTCGGGCCCCGACCCCGCCGGCTCGGACATGTGGGTAGCCGAGGCCTCCGACGAGAACAGCGTCACGCTGCGCTGGAGCGACCGCCCCGGCCGCTGGACCCTGCTGGCCGCCGGTGTCGGCGAGGGCGCGCAGGCGCCCACGCTCGAGCTCACCTGGCCGCGGACCGTCTCCACGCCGTACCTGTGGCCCGGCGTCGGCGTGGGCGCGGCACTGGTGCTGGTCGGCGCCGTGCTCCTCGTGGTCGGCGGCCGGCGCGCCAGCGCCCGGCGCGCGGACCTCGCCGAGCAGGAGTCGCGCGGCGAGAGCGGCACGGACCTGCCCGGCTCCGGGCCGCGGCCCGGCGGCCTCGGCAGCCCCTTCGCGCCGGTGCGCCCCGGCGCGACGGACGCCGGCGACGCCGAGCCGCCGGTCTCGGGGCCGGGGGAGTCCGGCGACCGCGGGCTCATGGACGACGGCGCGACGCCGTCGGACGCGCCTCCCGCGCAGCCCGAGGACGAGCGCTCCGACGCCGACGGGGCGGGGACCGCGGAGGTCCCGCTCGCCGGCCGCCTGCTGCGTCGCTCGCGCCGACGCCTGCGCGAGGAGGCCGCCGAGGCGGCGCACGAGCCCGCGCACGAGCCCGCGCGCGAGCACGGAGCGCCCGTCACCGGACCGGCCACCCCCGCGCCGGCAGCGCCCGTGCCCGCCGAGCCCGTGCCTGCCGAGCCCGCCCCCGCCGCGCCCGTGGCCGCGGGCCCGTCGGTCGGCGGCGACGCGGCGCCCGCCGAGCCCACCACGGCCACCGGCGCCCTGCGCATGACGCGGCGCCAGCTGCGCGCGCAGGAGGAGGCCCGGCGTGCGGCGGAGCAGGGCGGGATGACGCGGATGCTGCGCGCCATCACGGGGTCGATCCCCGCGGTGCGCCCGGCCCCGGCCGACCAGGCGCCCGAGCAGGGCGCCGCCCGACCCGACACCACCACGCCCGCGGGCCGCGCCGCCGCCTGGCGTGCCACCTGGGGCTTCGGCGACACCACCCGGACCGGGCAGGACGCCGACCCGACCGACCGCCCGACGTCTGCAGACGGGGAGAACCGATGAACCGCCGAACCACCCGCGGCCTCGCCGTCGCGAGCGCCCTCGTCGTCTCGTCGGCGCTGCTCGCCGGCTGCGCCGAGGAGCTGCCCCAGCCCGTGCCCGGCGAGGCCTTCGACGGGCCCGTGCTGACCGAGCAGCAGGACACCCAGGTGTTCGCCGCGGTCTCCGAGACCGTCGAGAAGGCCGACAAGAAGCTCCAGGGCAAGGACCTCAAGCCCCGGGTCACCGGGCCGGCCTACGAGGTCCGGTCCAGCCAGCTGTCGGTCGCCAAGAAGCGGGACAACGCCGAGTTCGTCACGGACATCCCGGCCGAGTCGCAGCAGATGATCATCCCAACGAACCAGGGGTGGCCGCGTACGAGCTTCTCGATCACCGCCGCGACCGAGAAGCTCGAGACGCCGCGTCTGGTGGCGTTCGAGCAGTCCTCGGCCCGCTCCGACTACAAGATGTGGGCCTGGACGCAGCTCATCCCGGGCGTGGCGATGCCCGCCTTCGCCGACGCCGGGATCGGCTCCGAGGCCGTCGCGCCCGACGACGACACCCTCGCGGCGTCGCCGACCGACGCCCTGGCGCAGTATGCGGACCTCGTCACCCTCGGCGCGAAGAAGTCCTCCTTCGCGAAGGGCTTCGAGCTGCCCGACGGCGACCTGGTCGCCGCGGTGGCCGCCGACGAGGAGGCGTGGAAGGGCGTCGACGGCTTCGAGGAGTCCGGCACCAAGTACTCGCAGAAGTACAAGGCGCGCAAGGACGAGGTCCGCGCGGTGCGCACGGCCGACGGCGGGGCGCTCGTCATGGGCGTGCTGGACGGCAGGACCACCGTCGAGGCGGAGGACGAGGCCAAGGTGCCGGCCCTCTCGGAGACGCAGAAGGCGTTGCTGGGCGACGCCGAGCAGACCAACGTGCTGCGGACCGAGTACACCGACATGGTGGCGCTGTACGTCCCGGCCAAGGACGCCGACGGCAAGATCCAGCCGCTGGGCTACTCCCACGTGGCGACGGCGGCCTCCAACTGACGATCGCCTCTTAGGATGGCGACCATGACCAACCCCACGCCCGACCCGACCTTCAGCACGCGTGGCGCCGTCGACCTGTCGGCGCTGAACCGCCCGCAGTCGCCGCCCCCCGGCGAGCCCGGGGGTGCACCGTCGGCCGGCGGCTACGTGCTGGACGTCACGGACGCGAACTTCCAGCAGGTGGTGCAGGACTCGACCACGTACCCGGTGGTCATGCTGCTGTGGATCCCGACGGACAAGGCGAACGCCGACCTCGGTGAGCTGCTCGGGCGGCTCGCCGACGAGTACGCCGGGCGCTTCCTGCTCGGCCGCCTCGACGCGCAGGCCTACCCGCAGGTGGCCGCCGCATTCCAGGTGCAGGGCGTGCCGACCGTCGTCGCCGTGCTGCAGGGTCAGCCGCTGCCGCTCTTCCAGGGCGCGGCGCCCGAGGAGCAGGTGCGCGGCGTCCTCGACCAGGTGCTGGCCGCGGCCGAGCAGAACGGCGTCACCGGGCGCGCGCCCGCGCAGGGGGCCGAGGGCGAGGCGCCCGCCGAGGCCGCCCCGGAGGAGCCGGCCGAGGAGCCGCTGCCGCCGCTGCACCAGGAGGCGTACGACGCCATCGAGCGCGACGACCTCGAGACCGCCGTCGCCGCGTACGAGAAGGCGATCAAGCAGGACCCCAAGGACGCGCTCGCCGTGGCCGGCCTGGCGCAGGTGCGGCTGCTGCAGCGCACGCGCGGCGCCGACCTGCAGACGGTCCGCACCGCGGCGGCCGACGCGCCCACGGACGTCGAGGCCCAGCTCGCCGTGGCAGACATGGACATGCTCGGGGGCAAGGTCGAGGACGCGTTCGCGCGGCTGCTCGAGCTGCTGCCGGGCGCCGACGCCGACGCGAAGGAGAAGGTGCGCGTGCGGCTCGTCGACTACTTCGAGATCGTCGGGCCGACCGACCCGCGGGTCGTGAAGGCCCGCCAGCGCCTCGCGATCAGCCTGTACTGACGTCGAGACGAGGGAGGGTCCCCGCGAGCGAGCGGGGATCCTTCACCGTCTCGGCGTGAGGACGAGCGCCGCGAGCGGCGGGACCCGCAACGTCACCGAGTGGCGGCGGCCCTTCCAGGGCACGTCCTGGGCGTGCACCTCTCCCAGGTTCCCGACGCCGGAGCCGCCGTAGTCGAGCGCGTCGGTGTTGAGCGCCTCGTCCCAGGTGCCGCCGTCGGGCAGGGCGAGGCGGTAGCCCTCGTGCGGCACGCCGGCGAAGTTCACGACGACGACGGCGGGGGTGCCGTCGGCGGCCCGGCGCACCCACGACAGGGTGTCGTGGTCGGCGTCGTCGGCGTCGAGCCACTCGAACCCGCCGGCGTCGAAGTCCCGCTCCCACAGGGCGGGGGTGGCGCGGTAGAGGGCGTTGAGGTCGCGCACCAGCCGCTGCACCCCGGCGTGGCCGGGCGCCTCGAGCTGCCACCAGTCCAGCCCCGAGCCCTCGTCCCACTCGGCGTCCTGCGCGAACTCCTGCCCCATGAACAGCAGCTGCTTGCCCGGGTGCGTCCACTGGTAGGCGAGGAACGCCCGCACCCCCGCGAGCTGCTTCCAGCGGTCGCCGGGCATGCGGCGCAGCAGCGACCCCTTGCCGTGCACCACCTCGTCGTGGCTGACGGGCAGCACGTACTGCTCGGAGAACGCGTAGACCAGCGAGAACGTCAGCTCGTGGTGGTGGTACCGCCGGTACATCGGGTCGTGCGCCATGTAGCGCAACCCGTCGTTCATCCAGCCCATGTTCCACTTCAGCCCGAAGCCCAGGCCGTCCGCGTCGGTGGGGCGCGTGACGCCGGGGAAGGCGGTGGACTCCTCGGCGATCATCATGACGCCGGGGGAGCGGCGGTAGGCGGTCGCGTTCGCCTCCTGCAGGAACGAGATCGCCTCGAGGTTCTCCCGGCCGCCGTGCACGTTGGGCACCCACTCCCCGGGCCGGCGTGAGTAGTCGAGGTAGAGCATCGAGGCCACGGCGTCCACACGGAGCCCGTCGACGTGGAACTCCTCGAACCAGTACGTGGCGTTGGCGACGAGGAAGTTGCGCACCTCGCGCCGGCCGAAGTCGAAAACGTAGGTGCCCCAGTCGGGCTGCTCGCCGCGGCGCGGGTCGGGGTGCTCGTACAGCGGGCCGCCGTCGAACCGGGCGAGGGCGAACTCGTCGCGGGGGAAGTGGCCGGGCACCCAGTCGAGGATGACGCCGACCCCCGCCTGGTGGAGCCGGTCGACGAGGTACCGGAAGTCGTCGGGGTGGCCGAACCGCGCCGTGGGGGCGTAGTACCCGGTCACCTGGTAGCCCCACGACCCCCCGAAGGGGTGCTCCGCCACGGGCAGCAGCTCGACGTGGGTGAAGCCCTGCTCGACCACGTAGTCCGTGAGCTCGGTGGCCAGCTCCCGGTACCCGAGCCCCGGCCGCCAGGAGCCCAGGTGCACCTCGTAGACGCTGACCGGCCCGGCGTGAGGGTCGGACGCGGCGCGGCGCTCCAGCCACGCGTCGTCCCCCCACGTGTACGCCGACTCGACGACGACCGACGCGGTCGCCGGCGGCACCTCGGTGCCCTTCGCGAGCGGGTCCGCCTTGGCTCGCCACACGCGGTCGGCGCCCAGCACCTCGAACTTGTACCGCGTCCCGGGCCCGACCCCGGGCACGAACAGCTCCCAGACCCCGCTGGCGCCGAGCGACCGCATCGGGTGCACCGTGGTCCAGCGGTTGTGGTCGCCCACGAGACGCACGCCGCGCGCGTTCGGCGCCCAGACGGCGAACGCCGTGCCCTCGACGTCGCCGAGCGCGCTCGGGAAGCTGCGGGGGTTGGCGCCGAGCGCCCGCCACAGCTCCTCGTGCCGGCCCTCGGAGATCAGGTGCAGGTCCACCTCGCCCAGCGTGGGCAAGAAGCGGTACGGGTCGTCGACGGTCTGGACGTCGTCGTCGTACCGGGTGCGGACCCGGTAGTCCGGCGCGTGCCGGGAGCCGTCGTCGTCGACGCCCGCCGGGACCACCGCCTCCCACACGCCCGCCGCCGCGTGCGCGGCGGGGTGCTCGGCCGGATTCTCGGGGTCGCCGGTCACGACCGTCACCTCGTCCGCCAGCGGCCGCAGCACGCGGACCACCGCCCAGGAACCGTCGTGCGGGGGCTCGCCGTCCAGCAGGTGCGGCCCGAGCACCGCGTGCGGGTCGTGCAGGGTGCCCTGGGCCAGGGCGGTCAGCACCTCGGGGTCGACGGGCGGTGGCGACGGCGTCATGCGGCCCACGATTCCACGGACGCATGTCGGGCGCGTTCCGACGCGCGGCCCGCGCTCGCGCACGGACGGAGGTCCGACGAGGCATACGATCCTGCTCGGGAAGCCTGCTCGGGAAGGAGAGCGGATGGCTCGGATCACGATCGCGGACATCGCGCGGCGCGCCGGTGTGTCCACGGGCGCGGTGTCCTACGCCCTCAACGACCGTCCGGGTGTCTCCGACGAGACCAGGGCTCGCATCCTCGGGGTCGCGGCGGAGCTCGGGTGGGTGCCGAGCCAGGCCGCCCGGGCGCTGTCCGGCGCGCGGGTGGAGACGATCGGCCTGGTGCTCGCCCGCGCCCCGGAGACCCTGGGCTTCGAGTCGTTCTACATGCAGTTCATCGCCGGGATCGAGCAGGTGCTCGCGGAGCGCTCGTACGGACTGCTGCTCCAGGTGGTGCCCGACATGGACGCCGAGACCCAGGCGCACCGGCGCTGGCACGCCGCCCGCCGCGTGGACGGCGTGATCGTGGTCGATCCTCGGAGCGACGACCCCCGGATCGCGGCGTTGTCGGAGCGCGACGCCCTGCCCGCGGTCGTCGTGGGAGATCCCGAGTTCGCGGGGAACCTGCCCGCGGTCTACACCGATGACGCCACGGCGCTCCGCGAGTGCGTGCGCTATCTCGCCGGGCTGGGGCACCGCAGGATCGGGCGTGTTTCCGGCACGGAGGGCTTCGGGCACACGACCATCCGCGACCTGGCGTTCGACGACGAGGCGGCCCGCGAGGGCGTCGCCGCCCGAGTCGCGCGGGCGGACTTCACGCCGGACTCCGGCGCGGCCGCCACCCGGTCCCTGCTGGACATCGATGACCCCGTGACCGCCGTGATCTACGACAACGACGTCATGGCGTTCGCCGGCCTCGGCGTCGCGCACGAGCTGGGGGCCCGCGTGCCCGAGGACGTCTCGCTGGTGGCCTGGGACGACTCGCCCCTGTGCCGTGCGGCCTACCCCCAGCTCACCGCGCTGAGCCACGACGTGACGAGCTACGGGGCGCACGTGGCCCGGCGGCTGTTCGAGCGGATGGCCGGGGCCGAGGCGCGGGCGTATCGCGACTCGACCCCGACGCTCACGGTGCGGGGGAGCACCGGCCCGCCCGCTAGGCCGGAGTGAGATGCAGGACGAACGCCTGGACCGGCCACAGCGTCGGCAGCTGCAGCCCGACCTCTGACAGCACTCGGCCGGTGAGGGTGACGGGCCCGTCGCCGAGCCAGCCCGGCGTCACCCAGCCCCAGCGTGACTCCCCGATCTCGTCCCGCAGCCGTACCGTGTAACGACGCTCGGGATCGAGCCCGTCGATCCGCAGACGTTCCGCGAGCGCCTCTTCCGGTGACGCGACCGTCGCGACGGTGACGACGGCCTCCGACCGGTCCTGCGCGACCACGGTGCGGACCCGGAGCGCGGGGTCGGCCGTGTCGGGGTGCCGCACCGTGCCCGAGTGGAGCAGCCCGCGCAGCTCCTTGTAGAGGGACGCGAACGCGGCGACCCGCGCGGTCTCCTCCGGCGTGCAGCCGAGGATGTCCCACTCGAATCCCGCCGAGCCCTGCAGCGACGTGGCGATCCGGTACGACAGGTCGGTGGCGCGGCCGGACGAGTGCGCCGGCGACGGCCCGACGTGCGCGCCGACCAGCTCGGGGGGCAGCACCAGCTCGGTCCAGCGCTGGATGTCCTGCCGCTCCACCGGGTCGTTGGAGTCCGAGGCCCAGACCCTGTCGGTACGCGCGAGGATGCCGAGGTCGGTGCGCGCGCCGCCGGAGGAGCACGACTCGATCTCCAGCGCGGGGTGGTCCTCGCGGAGCCGGTCCAGGAGCCGGTACGTGGCGAGCGTCTGGGCGTGCGTGCCGGGCGCGCCGTCGTGGACGGGTTCGACCAGGTCGCGGTTGTGGTCCCACTTGATGAAGTCGATGCCGAGGTCCGCGACGAGGGTGGAGATCTGTCCTCTCACGTGCTCCCACGCGTCGGGGTTCGCCAGGTCGAGCAGGTACTGGGTGCGGAACGACAGGCCGTCGGGGGATGGCAGGGACGCCGGGTTGGCCAGGATCCACTCGGGGTGACGGCGTGCGAGGTCCGAGTCGAGGTTGATCATCTCCGGCTCGAACCACAGGCCGAACTGCATCCCCAGGCCGTGCACCAGCTCGGCGAGCGGCTCGAGGCCGTCCGGCCAGACGTCGCGGTCGACCACCCAGTCGCCGAGGCCCTTGGTGTCGTCGCGGCGCGCGGGGAACCAGCCGTCGTCGAGGACGAACCGCTCGACGCCGACCTCCGCCGCCCGACGGGCGAGCGCGAAGAGTCGCTCCGGGTCGTGGTCGAAGTACACCGCCTCCCACGTGTTGAGCACCAGCGGCCGGGGAGAGCGCGGGTGCTGCGGGCGCGCGCGGAGCCACGTGTGGAAGCGGGCCGCGACGCCGTCGAGACCGCCGTCCGACCAGGCGAAGTACGCCGTCGGGGCGCGGTAGGTCTCGCCCGGCTCCAGGACGAGCTCGCCGGGCCGGAGAAGCTCGCCCGCGCCGAGCAGCGAGACGTGCTCGGTGACCCGGTCGACACGGTGGCGCACGTCGGCGCTCCACCCCAGGTGGGTGGCCCAGACCCGGCCCTCCCCGGAACGGGGGGCGCCCTCGGAGGCGAGCGTCACCCACGGGGCGTCGTGGCCCCCGCGGCCCCGGCGCGACTCGCGCACCGTGGTTCCCCGCGGCATCGGTGTCGTGACCGGCGACTTCTCGCGCGTCCACCGGCCGCCGAACGTGGTGAGGTGGTCCGCGGTCTTCGGCACGGGCAGGGTTGCCTCGAGCCAAGCGACCTCCAGCCGGTCGGTGCCCTCGTTGACGATCTCGTGGTCGAGCACGACCAGGCCACCGGGACCGACCTCCACGCGGGTGCGCAGTGCGAGACCGCCGGCCGGGTCCGTGGCGGTGACGACGGCGGTCGCCTCGTCCGGACGGGCCACGACGGACTCCCACCGGGGGTAGACGGGGACGCCGGCGCGCGTGACGAGGAGGCCGGGGCGACCCGACCAGCCGTCCGAGTCCTGCGGCAGGATCGGGAGGCGCCAGGCCGCGTCGAGCGTGCCGGGAGGGGTCTGGCGGCTGGTGGCGCGCAGCAGGGCGTCGGCGGCGGCGCCGTCGAGGGGACCCAGGTCCGCACCCCAGTGCACGACGCTCGGCAGGCCGTGCGAGGGAAGGTGGAGGACGAGGGCGGTCCCGTCGCGGTGCAGGACGGCGTTCTCGGTGGTCACGGGGCTCCGATCGTTGCGGGCTGGTCGGGGGTGCGGTCGATGGGTGGGCGGGCTCCCGCCCTCGCCCCTCCCAGGGGAGGGGTGGCGTCGGGAGCACCGCGCAGGACGGTCAGGGCGCCGCCGACGGCGGCGACGGTGGCGACCTGACCGGACAGTGCGACCCGGGGCGGGCTGAGGGTGCGGCTGAGCGCGTGCTCGGACAGTGCGGCGTCGACCACCCGGCGGTACAGCGGCCCCGCCGTCGCGAACGCCGGGCCGGCGAGCAGCACGGTATCGACGTCGAAGAGGTTGACGAGCACGGTAGCCGCCTGGCCGACGCGACGAGCGGACGTGGTCAGCAGGGCGGCGGCGTCGGGGTCGCGGTCCCGTGCGGCGCGGGCCACACGTTCGAAGTCCGCGAGCGTGTCCTCGACGGCGCCCTGCACGCCCCAGCGCTCGGCGGCGCCCTCGCGGGCCAGGGCCTGGGCGACCACGGCCGCCGGGCCGGCCTCCGCCTGCGTGCACCCGCGGTTGCCGCAGACGCAGGGGGAGCGTGCGTCGGGGAGCGGGACGTGGCCGATCTCGACGGCGTTGGAGGCACGGCCGCGGTAGGCGACGCCGTCCACGACGACCGCCCCGCCGATGCCCGACGCCATGTACACGAGCCCGAAGGTCTCGGTGTCGAGGTCCCGCGTCCACAGCTCGCCGACGGCCGCCGCGGTCGCGTCGTTCTCCAGCAGCACGGGCAGTCCTAGGCCGGCGGCCAGCCGTGCCGTGAGCGGGTACCTCTCCCAGGCGGGCGTGGGCTGGGCGGTGAGGAGCATGCCCCGCTCGCGGTCCTGCGGGCCGTGGGTGACGAGGCCGACCCCGAGCACCCGGTCGCGTGGGACGCCGGCGCTGGCGAGCAGGTCGCCCACGTGGTCGACCAGGGCCCCGACGGTCCGGTCGGGCGAGCGCCGGCCGGAGCCCCGCAGCCCGGCGCTCGCGACCGTCGCGCCGGCGAAGTCGACCACGACCGCCGTCGTGGTGGTCAGGTCCACCTGGATGCCCACGGCGTACCCGGCGTCGGCGGTGACGCTCAGCAGTCGGCGGGGCTGGCCGCGGCCGCGCTGCTGGACCCCCGACTCGTGCACGAGCCCGAGGTCCAGGAGCCCGCGCACGACGTGCGTGACCGTCGGGGAGGTGAGCCCGGAGAGCCGGGCCAGCTCGACCCGGCTGATCGTCCCGCGGGTCCGCACCAGGTCGAGCAGCCGGCGCGAGGACACGACCTGCGCCACGCCGTCGAGCAACATCCATCGCCTCCACCGCGAGTGACCTACAGCACTTGACCGCTTAAGTTAACCATGGCAAGAATACCGACGAGCGCCGACGACGGCGCCGCTGGAGCCGGCTCTGGTGCCGGCACGAGAAAGGACCGCAGATGTTCCTCAGGACAGGAATCCGTCGGCGCGGCGCGGTGCTCGCCGGTGTCGCGGCCCTCGGTCTCGCCCTCGCGGCGTGCTCCGGGGGCGGCTCGGACGGCGGCTCGAACGGCTCGGGCGGGGGCGCGAGCAGCACGCTCGTCGCCTACACCGGTCAGGCCGGCGACTACCAGATCAACTTCAACCCGTTCTCGCCCTCGAAGATCGGGGGGCTCGGGACCATCTACGAGCCCCTGTTCTTCTACAACAAGGCCGAGGTGCGCGACCCGGTGCCGCTGCTGGGCACCGAGCAGTCGTGGAACGAGGACGGCACCGAGCTGTCGGTCACGCTCCGCGAGGGCGTGAACTGGAGCGACGGCGAGCCGTTCACCGCGAAGGACGTGGAGTTCACCTTCACCCTCCTCAAGGACAACCCGTCGATCAACAGCGGCGGCTTCGACGGGACGGCGAAGGCCGTGGACGACACGCACGTGACGTTCACCTTCGAGCAGCCCGCGTTCGTCAAGGGGCCGGACGTGATGAACACGCCGATCGTGCCCGAGCACCTGTGGAAGGACATCAACCCCGTCGAGGACGTCATCGAGAAGCCCGTGGGCACCGGCGCCTACCTGCTCGACGACTTCAAGCCGCAGGCCTTCACGTACAAGGCGAACCCCGACTACTGGGGTGGCGAGCCCCAGCTGAAGAACATCCGCTTCCTTGCGCTGTCGGGCAACCAGGCGGGTGCCGACGCGATCGCCGCCGGCACCGTCGACTGGCAGACCGGGCCGATCCCGGACATCCAGAACACGCACCAGAACTTCCCGAACTACGACGCGTACACGCAGTGGCAGAACCAGATGGTGCTCGCCACGTGCTCGAGCGCCGAGATGGGGTGCGAGGGCCCGCAGACGGACCCGGCGGTCCGCCAGGCTCTGTACTACGCGATGGACCGCACCCAGCTCAACAAGCTCGCGTTCATGGAGACCGCGAACGAGATCTCGCCGGTCTTCACCCTGACGCCCAGCCAGGACGACTTCGTCTCGGACGCCGTGTCCGAGAAGACGGCTCCGATGACCGCCGAGCCGGACAAGGCCGCACAGATCCTCGAGGACGCTGGCTGGACGAAGGGCGCGGACGGCATCTACGCCAAGGACGGCGAGAAGCTCACGTTGACCGTCGAGGTCGTGACCGGGTGGACGGACTACATCACCGCGCTCGACACGATGGCGTCGCAGGCGAAGGCGGCCGGCATCGACCTGCAGACCGCGCAGTCCTCGTGGAACGAGTGGACGGAGAAGAAGGGCTCGGGCAAGTTCGAGCTGGCCATCGACTCCCTGTGGCAGGGGCCCGCGCCCGACCCGTTCTACCTCTACAACTACTTCTTCGACTCCGGCTCGGGGGCGAAGGTCGGCAAGTCGGCGGGCAACAACTACTCGCGCTACTCCAACCCCGAGGTCGACAAGGCGCTCGACGAGCTGGCCAAGCTGCCTCTCGACGACGCCGCCGCGCGCCAGCCGTACTTCGACACGATCCAGCAGCACGTCTTCGAGGACATGCCCTACGTGCCGATCCTCACCGGCGGCACGACGAGCGTGTGGAACACGGCGAAGTTCAGCGGCTGGCCGTCCGACGACGACCTCTACGCCTTCCCGGCCGTCTGGTCGGCGATGGACGCCGCCGAGATCTTCAAGAAGATCCAGCCTGCCGGCTGACATGACCCGAGACGTCGTCCCCGAGGAAAGCACCCTGCCGTGAACTACTTCCTGCGCAAGATGGGCTTCTACGTCGTGGCACTCTGGGCCGCGCTGACCCTGAACTTCGCGATTCCCCGGCTCCTTCCGGGCAACCCGGTCGACATCCTGCTCGCCAAGCTGCAGCAGCGCGGCGGCACCGTGACGCCCGAGACCCGGGAGGCCTACGCGCTCCTCCTCGGGGGCGACGACTCCCAACCGCTGTGGAACCAGTACGTCGACTACCTGAACAACCTCGTCCACGGTGACCTGGGGGTGTCGGTCAGCTACTACCCGGCGCAGGTCACGGACGTCATCGCGCAGTCGCTGCCCTGGACGGTGGTCCTGGTGGGCATCGCCACCGTGATGGCCGCCGTCCTGGGAGTGACGCTCGGAGCGTTCGTCGGGTGGAAGCCCGGCACCTGGCTGGACTCGCTGATCCCGGCGACCACGCTCCTGGCCGCGGTGCCCTACTTCTGGCTGGCGCTGATCCTGGCGTACTTCCTGGCCCGCGTGCTCGGCTGGTTCCCGCTGCAGGGCGGCTACGACGTCGTCCTGGATCCCGGCTGGAACGCGGAGTTCATCCTCTCCGCCATCCACTACGGCGCCCTTCCGGCGCTGACGATCGTGCTCGCCTCCGTGGGCGGCTGGCTGCTCGGGATGCGCAACATGATGGTCTCCACGCTGTCCGAGGACTACGTGCTCACGGCCGAGGCCAAGGGGCTGTCGCCCCGCAAGGTGCTGCGCTCGTACGCGTCGCGCAACGCGGTGCTCCCGTCGGTCGCCGGGTTCGCGATCTCGCTGGGCTTCGTCGTCTCGGGCTCGGTGATCACCGAGCAGGTGTTCTCCTACCCCGGCATCGGCGGGCGCCTCCTCGGGGCCGTGACCAACAACGACTACGCGCTCATGCAGGGGCTGTTCCTCGTGATCACGCTCGCCGTGCTCGGCGCGAACCTCGTGGTTGACCTGCTGTACGGCCTGATCGACCCGCGCACGCGAGCCCGGTCCTGAGAGGAGGCATCGACATGACGAACCTGAGTCCCGCGAACGAACCGTCTCTCGTCGACGAGGGCGAAGCCGAGGAGGTGGCACGCGAACGCGCCGGAGCCGCGCCGCGCTCCGGCTGGCGGATGCTGTTGCCCACGATGACGCCCTGGCTCGCCATCGGCCTCGTGCTGGTGGGTGTCATCACCCTCTTCGGCATCTTCGGCCCGTACCTGGTGGGCGACCCCCGGCAGATCCGCGACATCGGACTCACGCCGCCGTCCGGAGACTTCCTGCTCGGCACCACGCAGACCGGCCAGGACGTGCTCGCCCAGCTGGCGTACGCGACCCGCGGGTCGCTGCAGATCGGCCTGCTGGTCGGCGTGCTGGCCACCGCCCTGTCCGCGTTCTTCGGCATCTACGGCGCCTACCGCGGCGGCTTCGCCGACGAGGTGTTCTCGCTGCTCTCGAACGTCTTCCTGGTGATCCCCGGGCTGCCGCTCGTGATCGTCATCTCCGGCTTCGTGCCGCGCGAGAGCCGTGGACTGTGGACCATCGCCGTCGTGCTGGCGGTGACGAGCTGGGCCGCGTCGGCCCGGGTGCTGAGGGCCCAGACCCTGTCCGTGCGCAACCGCGACTACGTGGCGGCGTCGAAGGTCTCGGGGGAGAAGCCGTGGCGCGTCATCGTCGTCGAGATCCTGCCGAACCTCCTGCCGGTGATCGCGTCGCAGTTCGTCTTCGCGGTCATCGCGGCGATCCTCGGCGAGGCCGGGTTGTCGTTCATCGGCCTCGGCGCGTCGAACTCCTCGACGCTCGGCACGATGCTCTTCTACGCGCAGAACGGCTTCGCCCTCTCGCTCGGAGCGTGGTGGTGGTTCGTCCCGCCGGGCCTGATGATCGCCCTGTTCGGCATGGGCCTGTCGCTCATCAACTTCTCGATCGACGAGATCATCAACCCCAAGCTCAAGAACCTGCGCCAGCACCGCAAGCGGGCCCGCAAGGCGGCCCGCCTCGAGCGTGAGCTGGCCCGTGCGCACCGCCGGTCGGGCACGCAGGAGCCGGACGCGGTCCGCGAGGCGGACGGCACGAAGGAGGTGTCCGCGCGATGACGACGACACTGGTGCACGACGAAGGGACGGCCGCCCGTGGCGGCCGGACGGAACCCGTCCTCACCGTCTCGGACCTCACGGTGGTCTACGAGGTGGAGCAGCCGGTCACGGCGGTGAAGGACGCGAGCCTGACGCTGCACCGCGGGGAGATCCTCGGCCTCGCGGGCGAGTCCGGCTGCGGCAAGACGACGCTCGCCTACGCGGTCAACCGCCTGCACCGGCCGCCGGCGCGCATCGCGTCCGGGAGCATCACGTTCCACGACCGCGACGGCTCGGACGTGGACGTGCTCGCCCTGGAGGACTCCGCGCTGCGCGCGTTCCGCTGGGACAAGCTGTCGATGGTGTTCCAGGGCGCGATGAACGCCCTCAACCCCGTGACCACCGTGCGGGCGCAGCTGCGGGACACGCTGCTGGCCCACCGGCCCGGCACGTCGCGGGCCGAGGTGCGTCGCCGGTCGGAGGAGGTGCTCACCCGCGTCGGCGTGGACCCGCGGCGCCTCGGGTCGTACGCGCACGAGCTCTCCGGAGGCATGCGCCAGCGCGTCATGATCGCGATGGCGATGCTGCTGGAGCCGCAGATCATGATCATGGACGAGCCGACGACGGCGCTCGACGTCGTCGTCCAGCGCGACATCCTGCGCGAGATCGTGCGGCTGCGCGACGAGCTCGACTTCGCGGTCGTGTTCATCACCCACGACCTGCCCCTGCTGCTCGAGATCAGCGACCGGATCGCCGTCATGCTGAAGGGCGAGATCGTCGAGCTCGACACCGCGCAGCGGCTGTACCGCGAAGCGCGCCACCCCTACACCCGCACGCTGCTGAGCTCGTTCCCGAGCCTGTCCGGCGAGCGGGGCGGCTTCATCCGCAGCGGCGTCGACGACTTCGCCGGCCCCGGCACCTCCGTGCAGAACGGTCAGGAGGACCGAGCATGACCCGCGTCCACGTGTCCGACCTGGTCAAGGACTACTCGATCCGCACGGGGCTGCGCCGGACACGGCTGCGCGCCGTCGACCACGTGAGCCTCGACCTGGTCCCCGGGCGCACCGTCGCCCTCGTGGGGGAATCGGGCTCCGGCAAGTCGACGATCGCGAAGATCCTCACGCGGATGGAGAAGCCGACGTCGGGCACGGTCGACGTGCGCCTCGACGACGACACCCCGGTGCAGGGCTCGCTGTACCGGCGTCAGGTGCAGATGGTCTTCCAGGACCCGTTCGCGTCACTCAACCCGTTCCACTCGATCGAGCATCACATCGCCCGGCCGCTGCGCATCCATCAGCGCACGCACTCGGCGGCCGAGACCCACGAGCGCGTGGTCGAGATGCTCGAGCGGGTGAACCTCACCCCGGCCGAGGACATCGCGCCGCGGCGGCCGCACGAGCTGTCCGGCGGCCAGCGCCAGCGGGTCGCCATCGCCCGCGCGCTCGCCCCGGGCGCCCAGGTGCTCATCGCCGACGAGCCCGTGTCGATGCTCGACGTGTCGATCCGGCTCGGCGTCCTCAACCTGCTCGGACGCCTGCAGCGCGAGGACCGGCTCGCCGTCCTCTACATCACGCACGACCTGGCGACCGCCCGGCACTTCTCCGACGAGATCGTCGTGCTGTACCGCGGCCGGGTGGTGGAACGCGGCCCGGCGGACGCGGTCATCCTCGACCCGCACCACGACTACACCAAGCTCCTCGCGATGGCGGCCCCGGACCCCGAGCGGGTCGACCGGGTGACGCTCACCCAGGCGGGGACGGACCGCGGCGCGATCGACAACAGCGTGTGCTTCGACCACTTCGCGGGCGAGTGGCAGGAGGCCGGCGTGCCTGCGGCCCAGGCGCGCGGCGGGGCGGCCGCGCGGAGTGCCTCGTGACGCCCGCCGCGCCGGCGCGCTGGCCGACCCAGGGCCTGTCCTACGGCGGCGACTACAACCCCGAGCAGTGGCCGCGGGCCGTGTGGGACGAGGACGTGCGCCTCATGCGCGAGGCGGGCGTCAACCTCGTGACCCTCGGCGTCTTCGCCTGGGGGACCGTGGAGACCGCCGACGGCGTGCGGGACTGGTCGTGGCTCGACGACGCGATCGAGCTGCTGCACGCCCACGGCATCGCCGTGGACCTCGCCACCCCCACGGCGGCGCCGCCGAGCTGGTTGCTCACCGCGCACCCCGACATCGCGCCCGTGCTCGTCGACGGGTACCGCGAGCCCGCCGGGGGGCGCAACGCGTGGTGCCCGGAGTCGGCCGTCTACCGCCGGTACGCGCTGCGCCACGTCGAGGCGCTCGCCCGCCGCTACGGGAACCATCCCGCCGTGCGCCTGTGGCACGTGGGGAACGAGCTCGGTGGCGGCAACGCACGCTGCTACTGCGACGACTCCGCGGCCGGGTTCCGGCGGTGGCTGCGTGAACGGCACGGCACGCTCGACGCGGTGAACGCGGCGTGGGGCACCGCCCAGTGGGGGCACCGGTACGGGGCGTGGGACGAGATCATGCCCCCGCGCGGTCGGCACGGGGCCCCCAACCCCGGGCTGTACCTCGACTACGAGCGGTACTCCTCCGACGCGCTGCTCGCGCACTACCTGGCGGAGAAGGACGTCCTCGAGCGGCACTCCGCCGTCCCGGTGACGACGAACTTCATGGTCGGGGCCGGAGCCCAGGTCGTGGACTACGCGTCGTGGGCGCCGCACGCGGCCGTCGTCGCCAACGACCACTACACGCTGGTCGGCGACCTCCCGACGGGCGACCGCGAGCACGACCTGGCGTTCGCGGCCGACCGGATGCGCGGCATGTCCCCGGGGCGTCCCTGGCTGCTCATGGAGAGCTCGACCGGCGGGCCCAGCTGGCAGCGGCGCAACCGCGCCAAGGATCCGGGGGAGATCGCGCGCCACTCGCTCGGGCACGTCGCGCGCGGGTCCGACGGCGTGATGTTCTTCCAGTGGCGGGCCTCGCGGGCCGGCGCGGAGCAGTTCCACTCCGCGATGCTCCCGCACAGCGGCACCCGGTCGCGGGTGTGGCGGGAGGTCGTGGAGCTGGGCGGCCACCTGCGAGCCCTGGCCGAGGTCGCCGGGACCGCCGTCGAGCCCGCCCGGGCCGCGATGGTGGTGGACGACCCGGCCGGATGGGCCCTCCAGCACGGCCTGATGCCGCACCGCGAGCTGTCGTACGGGCGCGAGCTGCGCGCGTGGCACCGGGCGCTGTGGGACCGTCAGGTGGTGTGCGACGTGGTGCCGCCCGGCGCGGACCTCGACGGATACGACCTCGTCGTCGTGCCGTCGCTGCTGGTCACGGGCGACGACACCGCGGCCCGCCTCGCCGCCGTCCCCGCGCGGGGCGGCACCCTGCTGGTCACGTACCTCTCCGGCGTCTGCGACGGGGACGGGCAGGTCCGCACGGGCGGCTTCCCCGGCGCGTTCGCCGACGTGCTCGGCGCCTGGAGCGACGAGCTGTACCCCCTCGCCGAGGGTCGCGTCGTCGGCCTGGACGACGGCGGTGAGGCGACGGACTGGACCGAGCGTGTCCACCTCGACGGTGCCCAGGCCGTGGTCCGGTACTCCACGAGCTCGCTCGCCGGCGGCCCGGCGGTGACGCGTCGACAGGTCGGCGAGGGCGCCGCCTGGTACGTCTCCGCGGCGCTCGACGCCGAGGCCGTCGGGCGGGTCGTGGACCGGCTCGTCGCCGAGTCGGGGGTGCCGCGCGTCGTCGAGGCCGTGCCGGGGCTCGAGGCCGTGCGCCGTCGGGCCGGGGACCGCTCCTACCTCTTCCTCCTCAACCACACCGGCGACGAGCAGAAGGTCGCCGCCGCCGGTCACGACCTGCTGTCCGGGAACGACGTCGGGCCGCTGACCGCGGTGGCACCGGGCGGGGTGCGCGTGCTGCGCGAACCTCCGCACGCCGCGACAGACTGACCGGGTCACCCTGACCGCGCCCTCCCTGCGAACCACGAAGGACTCCTCTCCATGACGTACCTCCCCTCGACCTTCCGCGCCCTGCACCAGGGGTGGCGCCTCACCGCCGCGGAGCCGGCGGCCGACGCACCGGAGCACGCGGCGACGGCGCTTGCCGCCGGCGTCCCGGCCGTCGTACCCGGCGAGGCGCACCTCGACCTGCACCGCGAAGGGTTGATCGACGCACCGTTCGACGGCGACAACGAGGCGGCGCAGCAGTGGATCGGCGACACGTCGTGGCGGTACGCGACGACGTTCGAGTGGCAGCCGGGCGACGCGGCGCGGCACGACCTCGTCGCGCTCGGCCTCGACACGGTGGCGACCGTGGAGCTCAACGGGACCGAGCTCGGGCGCACCGAGAACATGTTCCGGGCCTTCCGGTGGGACGCCCGCGGCGCGCTCCGCGCGGGCGACAACTCCCTGGTCGTCACGTTCGCCGCGCCCGTCCCCGAGGCGCTGGCCCGCGCCGAGCGCGACGGGGTGCTGCCCTCGACCAACCACCACGAGTACAACCAGCTGCGGAAGATGGCCTGCTCCTTCGGCTGGGACTGGGGGATCGACGTCGCCGGCGCGGGCATCTGGAAGCCGATCGGCCTCGAGTCCTGGTCCGGGGTGCGCATCGCCGCGGTGCGACCGCTGGTCGACGTCGTGGCCGGGCCCGACGGCGCGCACGACGGCGTCCTGGTCGCGCACGTCGAGATCGAGCGCGACGGGGTGGCGGCCGACGGCGAGGTCCCGCTGCGCGTGGCCCTCACCGGGCCGGACGGCGCACGCCACGAGGCCACGGGCACCGTGGCCGCCGGCAGCACGGAGGGCGTCGTGACCGTCGAGGTGCCCGGCGTGCAGCGTTGGTGGCCGGTCGGTCACGGCGAGCAGCCCCTCTACGGCGTGGAGGTGACCGTCACGAGCGGCGGCGGCAGCGCCCGGTGGCAGGGGCGCGTCGGGTTCCGCACGGTGGAGCTGGACACGACCGCGGACGAGGCCGGGGCGCCGTTCCTGCTCAAGGTCAACGGCGAGACGGTGCTCGTCCGTGGGGCGAACTGGATCCCCGACCACGCGTTCCTCACGGAGATCGACCGCGACCGGTACGCGCGCCGGGTCGACGACGCCCTCGAGGCGAACGTCAACCTGCTGCGGGTGTGGGGCGGCGGCATCTACGAGTCCGACGACCTGTACGATCTCGCCGACGAGCGGGGCCTGCTGATGTGGCAGGACTTCCCGTTCGCCTGCGCCGCGTACAGCGAGGACGAGCCGATGCGCACGGAGGTGGAGGCGGAGGCCCGGGAGAACGTCACCCGGCTCAGCTCCCACCCGTCGCTGGTCGTCTGGAACGGCAACAACGAGAACACGTGGGGCTCGGTCGACTGGGGCTGGGCGGGCCGTCTCGGCGGCCGGCCCTGGGGCGACCTGTATTACCGCGAGCTGCTGCCGGGCGTGCTCGCGGAGCTGGACCCCACCCGCCCGTACTCGCCGGCCAGCCCGTACTCGTTCGGCGACTACCGGCACCCGAACGACGAGCGCTACGGGACCATGCACATCTGGGACGTGTGGAACCGGGAGGACTACTCCGTCTACGCCCGCTACAAGCCGCGGTTCCTGTCGGAGTTCGGCTTCCAGGGGCCGCCCGCCTGGTCGACGCTCACGCGCGTGGTCCACGACGAGCCGCTCGACCCGTTCGGCCACCAGATGCTCGTGCACCAGAAGGCACACCTGGGCAACGCCAAGCTCGAGCGCGGCTGGCAGGGTCATCTGCCCGACCCGGCGTCGATCCGGGACTGGCACTGGACGACGCAGCTCAACCAGGCGCACGCCGTGCGGTTCGGCATCGAGCATGTCCGGTCGCTCACCCCGCACAACACGGGTGCGATCATGTGGCAGCTCAACGACAACTGGCCTGTGGTCTCGTGGGCGGCGGTCGATCACGACGAGCACCGCAAGCCGCTGTGGCACGCGCTGCGCGCCGCGTACGCGCCGCGGCTGGCCACCCTTCAGCCCCGCGCGTCCGAGGCAGCGCGGGCCGCCGCGTGGGAAGGGCTGGAGCCGGAGCCCGACACCGTCGCGCTCGTGGTCGTCAACGACACGGGGGAGCGGTGCACCGGGACGTGGACCGTCACCCGGGAGGCGTTCGACGGGACCGTGCTGGCCAAGGCGACCCTCGAGGTCGACGCCCCGGCCCGCGGGGCGGCGACGGTGGCGGTGCCCGCCGAGGTCGCGGCGTTCGCCGACCCGGCGGCCGAGGTGGTCGTGGCCGCCCCCGACGACCCCGAGGCCGGCGTCGCGACGGCCCTGCGGCACGGGGCGGAGGTGGTGGACCAGCGCCTCGACCCGCGGCCGCTGCGGATCGAGGCGTCGGCCGTGGACGGCGGCTGCGAGCTGCGGATCACCGCCACGTCGCTGGCGCGGGACGTCTTCTGCCACGCCGACGTCGTCGACCCCGCGGCCTCGGTCGACGCGGGCCTGGTGACGCTGCGCGCGGGGGAGAGCACGACCTTCCGCGTCGTGTCCCCCGCCGGCGGGGACCCGGCCGCGTTCGCCGCGGCCGTCCGGTGCGCCAACGACCTGCTCGACCGGGCCGGGGTCAGCGCCGCTCGCTGAGCACCCGGTCCACGGCCGCGAGCGGGATGTGCACCCACGCGGGCCGCTGCCGGGTCTCGTAGACGACCTCGTAGAGCGCCTTGTCGAGGACGAGGGCCGCGAGCACGGCGTCGGCGGTGGGCGCGTCGAGCTCGGGCGCGCGGGCGGCGGCCGGGTCGGGCGCGGCGGCGGCCGCGACGGCGTCGGTCGACCTGCGGTAGCGGTCGAGGAAGGCGTCCACGGCCTCGGCCTCCCACGCCGGGTCGCGGGCGGGGCCCAGCGCCGCGGCGTAGGCGAACGAGCGGACCATGCCGGCGACGTCGCGCAGGGGGAGGTCGGCCGCGGCGCGCTCCTCGGCCGGGCGCTGCGGCTCGCCCTCGAAGTCGAGGAGCTTCCAGCCGGACGCGCCGTGCAGCGCCTGGCCGAGGTGCAGGTCGCCGTGCACGGTCTGCAGGCGCAGCCGCGGCAGCCGGGCCTGCAGGTCGTCGAGCAGGGCGCTGATCGCGGGCGCGCGGTCGGCCAGCCCCGGCGCCTCGGCGACCGCGAGCGCCGCCCGGTCGCGCAGGCCGGCGACGAACGTCGCCGGCTCGAGCAGCGGCCCCGGGGGCATCGCCTGGCGCAGCACGGTGTGCAGCTCGGCGACGACGCGGCCCAGGTCCCCCGCGAGGCCCGCGAACGACGCGCCCCGGGCCGCGTGCTCGCAGGCGAGCTCGAACCCGTCGCGCGCCTGGGGCACGAGCTCGCCGAGCACGGCGAGGGCCGTGGTCGAGCCCGGGGCGGTCGGCACCTGCAGCGCGCCCAGGAACCGGGGCACGCCGTCCCACCCCGCCCGGGTGAGCGCGCGCGGGACGACGACGTCCGGGTGCGGCCCGGGGGTCACGGTGCGCAGGATCTTGAGCATCGCGCCCGAACCGCCGGGCGACGGCACGCCCGGCAGCATCACGCTCGTGTTCGACTGCTCGCCGGACACCGGCCGCCCCCCGGCGACGAGCGCGGCGCCGTCCACGTCGTCGCCCACGCCCGCCGCCCGCAGGAGGGCGAGCCAGCAGGCGGGGTGCGCGCCGCCGTCGTGCACTGCGACGTCCCCTGTGGCGGTGCGCAGGTCGGTGATGAACCCCGGCCCGCGGTCGGCCGGGTCGGTGAGCACGAGCGGCACCTGCGCGACCACCTCGCCGCCCGGCACGCCCGCGCCGCGCAGGCGGACGAGCAGGATCACGACGTCCGCGGGGTGGGCGTCGCGGTCCCCGC
>Ga0180221_1000226_pt1 | contig 62119 bp, 50 predicted proteins | sample eDN5th37CKraftMG_FD_151339 | JGI IMG/M metagenome (GOLD analysis project Ga0180221, IMG submission 151339) | Enriched Miracle-Growth compost microbial communities from Emeryville, California, USA - eDNA 5th pass 37_C Kraft MG (version 2) (version 2) ... | reverse complement strand
GAAAGGAAACAATGGTGGTATCTGTCTTCATGGCGTATCGCTCCTCGTGAGGTTCTGGCAGGCTTTGTCACCCGCCTCGATACGCCGCCTCTCTCAAACCGTCATCACCCAGTTTCCGCCATAGCTCCAACCCGGTTGCACACCGGGGCGTGAAGATGATCGCGGAGGCGGCAGCCTCCATTCCCTGGCTGGCTTATGACGGGGATGCGGAACTGGAGGGGCATCCAGTTCTGGAATTGCTGAAGCGGCCGAACCAGAGGCAGGCGGGGCCGAGCTTCCTGGAGGTGCTTTACGGTCACCTGCTCATTTCCGGCAATGCCTATGTGGAGCTGGTGGAGGCGCCAAATGGGGCGAGGGAGTTGCATCTCCTGCGTCCGGACCGGGTGTCGGTTATCGCGGATGCGAGTGACTGGCCGGTGGCGCTGGAGCATGCGATGGGTTCTGCCAGGCGGCGTATACCACTGGAGGCGTTTCCTGGTGCGCTGCACCTTAGCCTGTTCCATCCGCTCGACGATCACTATGGCTTTGCGCCGCTGTCGGCAGCGATGCCTGCGCTCGACATACACAATGCAGCGGCGCGCTGGAACAAGGCGCTGCTCGACAATTCGGCAAGACCTTCCGGTGCGCTCGTTTATGCGCCGAAGGAGGGTGGTAACCTCTCCGACGACCAGTTCGAACGGCTGAAGGCTGAGCTGGAGCAGGGCTATGCAGGGACAAGCCGGGCAGGCAGGCCGCTGCTGCTGGAAGGTGGGCTCGACTGGAAGGCGATGAGCCTCACGCCCAAGGACATGGACTTCATGGAAGCCAAGAATGGCGCGGCGAGGGACCTGGCGCTGGCGTTGGGCATACCGCCGATGCTGCTCGGCATTCCCGGTGACAATACCTATGCGAACTATCAGGAGGCTAACCGGGCGTTCTATCGGCTCACGGTGCTGCCGCTGGTTGGCCGGATCGTCAAGGAATTCGAGGGGTTCCTGGGGCGAAGGTTCGGGGGGAACATTCGGCTGGCCTATGATGCCGATCAGATCGACGGGCTTTCGGCCGAGAGGGAGTCACTCTGGGCTCGGATTGGTGCGGCGTCGTTCCTGACGGATGACGAGAAGCGCGCTGCCGTCGGATATCAGCCACTGAGCCTGAACAAGGGCGGGCAATGAGGATGGCGGATATCAATGACGCGGCAGGGCTGTGGCTCGCCAAGACGTCCGGGGCGCTCGCGGGTTCGGCAATTTCCGTGGCGTATTTTCTACCGGCAGGACGGCGCGAGGCGGCCATACGCTTTGCGGTGGGTGTGACGTGCGGGCTGGTGTTCGGCAGTACGGCGGGCCTCAAGATCGCAACGGAGCTCGGCGTGGCCGAGTATCTGGCGCCGTTCGAAATGGTGCTGATGGGATCGTCGGCGGCGAGCCTGTGCGCATGGAACGCGATCGGGCTGGTGCTGCGTCTGATGGAGCGTCGCGCGGCCGGGCGGATCGAAAAGACGCCGAAATAATCAAGCAGGGGGCAGGCAAATTCAATGATGGCAAGGGAACGCAAGTTCGCCGGGCTAAGGATCGCTGACGTGGATCGGGACGGTACGTTCTCGGGCTACGCGAGCGTGTTCGGGCGGGTAGATCTCGGACGGGAGGTCGTCGAGAGGGGAGCTTTTGTCGAATCCATAGATCGGCGGGGGGCGGGCGGGATCAGGATGCTGTTTCAGCACGATCCCGCCCAGCCGATCGGCACATGGCAAAAAATCAAGGAGGATGCGCGCGGACTGTATGTGGTCGGCAGACTAGCGCCGGGTGTTGCGAGAGCCAGCGAGGTGCTGGAACTGATGCGCAACAAGGCTATCGACGGGCTGTCGATCGGGTTTCGCACCATCCAGTCGACCAAGGACGCCCGGACTGGCGTGCGCCATATCCGGAAGGCGGATCTGTGGGAGATTTCCGTCGTTACTTTCCCCATGAATCCCGAGGCGCGCATTGAGCGTGTCAAGGGTTGTCCCGGTTTACCTAGTACCCGGGATTTCGAACGCTGGCTCCTGCGAGACGCGGGGCTGACGCGAAGCGAGGCCAAGACAGTGATAGCGAAGGGCTTCGCATATCTGCAGCGCGAGCGGGATGCCGCAACAACCATGCCGCCACAAGTCGCGGAGACGATCCGCCAGGCGGCGAAGATGTTTCAAAAATAGAGCGGGGCAGTATGACAGTAGGGGCAGAAGCGGGTCTGGTCGAAACCAAATCCGCTGATATCAGCATGGCTATCGAAGAGCTTATGTATTCCTTCGAAGCCTTCAAGGATGCCAATGATCAACGGTTGAAGGAGATTGAACGCCGGTCTGTGGCGGATCCGATTACTACAGAAAAGGTCGATCGTCTTTCCAATGCTTTGGATGAGCAGAAGCGTCTGGTCGATGCGATTGCGCTGAAGAACGCCAGGCCGCCCATGGGGGTGGATACGGTTGCGTCTTCGGCGTTTTCCATCGAGCGCAAACAGGCTTTCGAGGCCTATATGCGCAGCGGCGACGAGCGCAAACTCAGGACCTTCGAAGAGAAGGCGATGTCGTATGGGACGGCTGCGGATGGCGGGTATCTGGTTCCGGATGAAACCGAAACAGAGATTGGCCGCAGGCTGGCCTTGATCTCGCCGATCCGGTCGATTTCATCGGTGCGCAGGATTTCGTCGACGACGCTGAAGAAGCCATTTGCAACGACGGGTATCGGCACGGGCTGGGTTGCTGAGACTGCGTCGCGTACCCAGACCACCACGAATACACTGGCGGAGCTTTCCTTCCCGACGGCGGAACTCTATGCGATGCCGGCTGCGACGGGTGCGCTTCTGGACGACAGCATGATCGATCTGGATGCGTGGCTGGCAAGCGAGATCGAGACCGTTTTTGCCGAGCAGGAAGGCACGGCATTCGTCTCAGGTGACGGATCGAACAAGCCGAAGGGGTTCCTCGCCTATACAACGGTGGCGGATGCGAGCTGGGCGTGGGACAAGGTGGGTTACATTGCGACGGGCGCGGCTTCGACGCTCGCAACCACTGATCCGACGGATACGCTGATCGATATCGTTTATGCTTTGAAGGCTGGATATCGTCAGAATGCGACCTGGGTGATGAACCGCAAGACGCAGGCGGCGCTTCGTAAGCTGAAGGATGAGAACGGTCAGTATATCTGGCAGCCACCTGCATCAGCTGCGTCCAGGGCAATGCTCATGGGCTTCCCGGTAGTTGAATCCGAGGATATGCCGAATATTGAAGCAAATAAATTTCCAATAGCTTTTGGTGACTTCAAGCGCGGTTATCTCGTTGTTGATCGCGCGGGTGTGAGAATATTGCGAGATCCATACTCAGCTAAGCCATATGTACTGTTTTATACAACGAAACGCGTAGGTGGTGGTATTCAAGACTTTGAAGCCATCAAGCTGCTCAAGGTGGCTGCGTCCTAGCAGCGCCTTAGTAAGGATCGTTCGTGTGCAGATGCGGTCTTGCGTTCTGCACGCGGCGAGAAGCGGTCCCGGTTCTCCTCCCACCGGGACCGCACCTTTGCGTCGTTGGAGGCTATGCCGTTGCCGGTTCACCGGTATGGCGGAGATCATGTAACTGGGGGCATTTGCATGACATTGTTACGGACGGCTGAACCAGCCGTTGAACCCGTCACCCTGACGGAGATCAAGGAGCATCTGCGTGTTACGCACGACAGTGAGGATGCTCTGATCGAAGGCCTGATCAAGGCCGCGCGCGAAGAGGTTGAGCGCAGCACATCCCGTGCATTGATAGACCAGTCCTGGCGTCTGATCCTGGACTCCTGGCCGAAGAGCCGGTTTGTCTATCTAGGCCGTACACCGGTTGTCAGCATCACGTCGGTTTCCGTTTTCGATGAGGACGGGAACAGCACGGCGCTTTCTGCGGATCACTATCTGCTCGACCGGTCGAGCGTACCCGCACGCCTCTATTTCCAGAACGTTCCATCACCTGGTCGCCGCATCAACGGCATCGAGATCGATTTCGATGCGGGGTATGGCGAGAGCGGTACGGATGTGCCGGAAAGTCTCAAGCGCGCGATCGGCATTCTCGTTTCTCATTGGTACGAGTTCCGGGGAGCCTATGGCGCCAAGGATCAACCCGTTTCCATTCCCGATGAATTCTTACGGATCATCCGCAATTTCAGGACGCCAAGGCTGTGATGAAGTTGCAGTTCATAGATCCGGGACAATTGAGAACCGAGCTTCGCATTGAAAGCGCGGTGGTGACTCCGGATGGCTTTGGCGGCCACACCCAGACCTGGACGGAATGGGCGGTGGTATTCGGCCAGATCGAGCCCGTAAACGCCCATAGTTATTTCGGGGCGGGGCAGGAGCACGAACGGGTGACCCACAAGGTGCTCGTGCGCTTTAGAGACGGGCTCAAGAGCGGGATGCGCTTCGTGACTGACGGGCGACATCTCTACATCGTGACGATCAGGGACCTGGACGAGCGGGGGCGTTATCTCCTGTGCCAGGTCAGGGAGGAGGGGGCGTGAAGGTTTCGTTGTCGTTCAAACCTGATGGTCTGCTGAAGGCCTTGCGCCTGAAGCGCCGGTCGCTTGCGGCAAAGGCCATCGGCAGACTTGGGGAAGGGCACGCAGCTCAAGGGAGGGTGTCTCTCAAGGTGAAGGAGCCACGCCATGAGCGCAGCCGCACTTGATCTTCAGCAGGCAGTGTTCACCGCCCTGACCGAGCATGCGCCATTGGTCACTGCGTTGGGCGGAGCAAAGATCCACGACCTGACACCTGCAGCGCTGCCTTTTCCCTATATCACCTTTGGCCAAGCTGACGTTTACGATTGGAGCACGGATCAGATCCCTGGCAGCGAGGTTTTGTATACGCTGCACGTCTGGTCCAAGCATCGAGGCCGCAAGGAATTGCTGCAGCTGATGGGGCATGTGGGTGATGGGCTGGAAGGTTCGATGGCGCTGACTAGCCATTATCTGGTCAACCACAGGCTGGAGTCGACCGAGATCCGATATGATGACGATCTCGATGTTTATGAAGGAGCGATGCATTTCCGCGCCGTGATGGAGCCCGTCTGACGCGACGGATCCGATTTTTCTTCCGTTACACGAATTGGGGGAGACCTATATGGTCGCACAGAAGGGCAAGGATCTAATCCTCAAGCTCGACATGGATGGCGAAGGGACGTTCGCGACGGTCGCCGGGCTCAGAAGCAAGCGTCTCGCATTCAACAGCGAGACGGTCGACGTTACCGACGCGGAGTCGGAGGGGCGATGGAGGGAGCTGCTGGCGGGCACTGGGGTCCAGCGCGCGTCGATCAGCGGATCGGGCATCTTCAAGGATGCATCATCCGACGCGGCAATCCGCTCACGGTTCTTCAACAGCCAGATTTCAAATTGGCAGCTTGCGATACCATCCTTTGGCATCGTTGCCGGACCGTTCCAGATCACATCACTTGAATATTCAGGCAACCACGATGGGGAACTGACGTTCGATATGGCGCTTGAATCCGCCGGTGCGCTCACCTTCACGGTGTCGTCATGATGGTCAATCGCAGGCGTGGCGAGATCAGCGCGCGACTGGACGGCAAGGACTATCGGCTATGCCTGACACTCGGCGCGCTGGCAGAGCTTGAGTCTGCGTTTGCGACGCAGGACATCAACGGTCTGGTTCAGCGGTTTGCGAGCGGGCAGCTTGCTTCCCGTGACATGGCGGCGATCCTTGGAGCGGGGCTGCGAGGCGGCGGCAACGATCTCACCGACGAGCAGGTGCTCGGGATGCAGTGCGACGAGGGCGTGGTGGGGTTCGCCCGCATCGTTGCTGAACTGCTGGCTGTGACGTTTGGCGAGCCGGAAAGTGCCGGCACGGCAAACCCTTAGAGGCCGCAGCGGCCGAACGTGAAGCGTTTCCCTGGAGCCAGGTGATGGGCATCGCGTTCGTGCTGTTGCGGCTGTCGCCACGGGAATTCTGGGCCATGAGCCCGCTGGAGCTTTCGGCAGCGCTGGAGGCGCTGGGCGTGGGTTCCGGCAGCAATATGCGGCGGAACGAGTTGCAGAGATTGATGCAGCAGTTCCCCGATGATGGACAAGGGGGCAATGAATGGCAGAAGAAGTAAGGGTGCCGATCGTGGCTGACACGGCGCCGTTTGAGCGTGCGCTGTCCAATCTCAGCACTCTATCGCAGACGTTTGGATCGCAACTGACTGGCGCTCTCAAGGGAGCCGCACTCAGCGGCAAGTCGCTTGAGGATGTGCTGCGCAGGATCGGGCTCAACCTTGCGGGCATGGCGCTGGAGCAGGGGCTGAGCCCGCTCAAAAACCTGGCGGGAGGCTTCTTCAGCAGTCTTCTGGGCGGCATAACGCCGTTCGCAAAGGGGGACGTCGTGCCCTTCGCTTCCGGCGGCGTGGTTTCGAGCCCGACGTATTTTCCGGCAGGAAAGAACATCGGCCTGATGGGAGAGGCAGGGGCTGAGGCGATCATGCCCTTGCAGAGGACTGCTGATGGCCGTCTGGGCGTCGCCGCCATGGGTGGCGGTGGCGGCGGTGTGCAGGTGGTGTTCAATGTCACCGCGCAGGATGCTTCGTCCTTCAAACGGTCGGAAGCACAGATCACCTCAATGCTGGCGCGGGCGGTTTCGCGCGGTGCGCGCAATCTGTAGGCCGTTTTCATACTTCAAATGACAGAACTGGCGGGGGCCAAGGGATGGACAGTTTTCATGACGTCCGTTTCCCGGTCCGGATTGCGTTTGGCGCAACCGGCGGACCGGTGAGGCGGAATGAGATCGTTCAACTGACTTCAGGTGCAGAAAAGAGAAACGCGAGGACCAGCCAGTCGCGCCGGCAGTATGATGCTGGCACGGGTATTCGGTCGGTGGAGGATCTCTATCAGGTAATGGAATTCTTCGAGGCACGGAGGGGTTCGTTGCACGCATTCCGTTTCCGCGATCCGTTCGACATGAAGTCCTGCACGCCGATCGGAACGGTTTCGCCATCGGACCAGAAGATCGGGACAGGTGACGGCGAAACGAGCAGGTTCCAGATCAGCAAGACCTACGGGACGGGTGCGGATGCGTACAGGAGGCTCATCAAGTATCCAGTGGCAGGAACCGTCGTTGTCGCCGTAGACGACGAGGAGAGGGCGCTGGCGGAGGACTTTTCCGTCGATCCCATCAGCGGAGAGATCGTGTTTCTGCCGGATGCTATTCCGGGTGAAGGTGCGGTGATCACGGCTGGCTTTGAGTTCGACGTCGCGGTTCGTTTTGATACGGACCAGCTTTCGGCGAGCATTACTTCGTTTCAGGCCGGCCATATCCCGACGATACCGCTGATCGAGGTGCTCTGATGGCAGCACTTTCAGAGCAGTTTGCAGCTCATCTGACGGGGGAAATTACGACGGTTTGCCATTGCTGGCGACTGACTCGCCGGGATGGCACTGCCTTGGGGTTCACCGACCATGACCGGGCGATCGAGTGTGACGATACGCTGTTCCAGCCGGAGAGCGGGCTATCCGCTACGGAGGCCAGGCGATCGCTCGGCATGGCGGTCGATGCCGTGGACGTGGAGGGGGTGCTCTCTTCCATGGCGATCGAAGAGGAGGAGATCGCAGCTGGTTTTTATGATGGCGCGACCGTGGAGACGCTGCTGGTCAATTGGCGGGACCCTGATCAATTCGCTCGCATTGGTCGGTCCGTAATCGGCAAGATTACGCGGCAGGATGGCCGCTTTGTTGCAGAACTTGAAAGCCCGGAACGGGCGCTTGACCAGACCAATGGACGGACGCTGCGGCGCACCTGTGACGCCGAGCTGGGCGATGCGCGGTGCGGGGTGGATCTGGATACATCAGCGTACAAGGGCGAGGGGATCATCGAAGCCATCCGGGACCATGCGGTTCTGGTTTCCGGACTGGAGGGGTTCGAGAACGGCTGGTTCAGCCATGGCGTATTGACCTGGACCTCCGGCGAGAGGAGCGGGCGGCCGGAACGTGTCATCGCACACAGGATTGAAGCCGGTCTCGCGCGGCTCGATCTTAGAGGACCGCTGGAGATCCCGGCGCAGGAGGGGGACGGTTTTACCATCACGGCCGGATGCGACAAGCGCTTCGCAACCTGCAAGGCGAAGTTCAGTAACAGCGTAAACTTCCGCGGCTTTCCGCATCTGCCGGGCAATGATTTCGCCTACACCTACGTTTCGGAAGGACAGGTGTTTGACGGGGGAGCGCTCGTCAAATGATCGATGAGAGGGAGTACGCCTGGGGGCAGATGGTGATTGCCGAGGCGCTTGCGTGGGTTGGGACGCCCTATCGCCATCAGGCGAGCCGGAAAGGGGTCGCCTGCGACTGCCTTGGCCTGGTGCGGGGTGTCTGGCGATCGCTCTACGGTTCAGAGCCGGAAGAGGCAGGCGTCTATAGCAAGGACTGGGCGGAGGCCACTGGAGAGGAACGGCTTCTGCGGGCGGCGGAGAGGCATTTCATCCGTTGCAGCAAGGATGAGCTGCTGCCGGGAAAGCTGGTTCTCTTTCGCTGGCGAAGCAACGTACCCGCCAAGCACGCCGGCATCCTGCTGGACGCTACGCAGTTCATCCATGCCTATGAGGGGAGCGCGGTGACGGTCTCGCCGCTGGCGCCGCAATGGCGGCGGCGGATCGCCGGCATCTTTGCCTTTCCGGTCAAGACGGAGAAATAAAGCCAAGTGGCAACGATAGTTTTGCAGGCTGCGGGCGCATGGCTCGGCGGCGTATTTGGTACTGTCGGTGCGGCAGTGGGATCGGCGGCGGGAGCGCTCGCCGGATACATGGTCGACCGGGCAATCCTGACCGGCAACCAGCACTATGAGGGGCCACGGCTTACCTCGGCAAACATGATGGTGGCGGAGGAGGGGAGCCCCCTGCCGCGCGTCTATGGGACAGTGCGTGTTGGGGGCGCACTGATCTGGGCTACGCGTTTTGAGGAGCGCAGCGCGACGACGCGGCAGGGGGCCAAGGGGGGAGGCCCGAGCCAAACGACCTATTCCTACTACGCCAACCTTGCCTTTGCGCTATGCGAGGGCGAAATCGCTGGCGTGCGACGGATCTGGGCAGATGGGCGTGAGCTAGACCTTCGCGAAGTGAACCTGCGCATCTACAGGGGGAATGAGGACCAGCAACCCGATCCGCTGATCAGATCAAAGCAGGGGATGGGAAATGCGCCGGCCTTTCGCGGGATAGCCTATGTGGTCTTCGAACAGTTTCCGATTGATGACTACGGTCGTCGTATCCCGCAGTTCCAGTTTGAAGTGCTGCGACCGGCAGGAGAGCTGAGGAGCAGGATCAAGTCCGTTGCTCTTATCCCGGGAGCAACGGAATACGGGCTTTCCCCGACCCTGGTGACATCTTCCGGTGAACCGGGGGAGACGATAGCCGAGAACCGCCACAACCTACACGATGCAACGGATTTTGAGGCCGCGATCGACGAGCTCATGGCACTCTGCCCGAACCTAGAGCAAGTAGCTCTGGTGGTGACGTGGTTCGGCACGGACCTGCGGGCTGGCGACTGCAAGATCAAGCCGATGGTGGTTCACGCCGGTGGGGAATATTCACAAGCGTGGACCGTCTCAGGAATTGCGCGCGAGGCGGCGGATACTGTGTCGCTACACGAGGATCGAGCAGCCTATGGCGGCACCCCGTCCGACAAGTCAGTCATCGATGCCATCAAGGCGTTGAAGGCGCGAGGATTGAAGGTAGCACTCTATCCATTCATCATGATGGATGTGCCGCATGGAAATGCGCTGCCTGACCCGTATGGAGGTGCGTCGCAGGCTGCCTATCCATGGCGGGGGCGCATCACCTGCCACCCGGCGCCGGGCGAGGCCGGGAGCGTTGACCAGACCAGCACAGCAGCTGCCCAGGTGAGTGCGTTCGTTGGAAGCGCTGGCGCCGGGCAGTTCGCTTCAGCCGGCAGTACAATCAACTTTACCGGCAGTTCGACGGAATGGAGCTTCAGGCGTCACATTCTCCACTATGCACACCTGGCGGAACTGGCAGGCGGCGTGGATGGCTTTATCGTTGGTACGGAGATGCCAGGCCTCACCCGAGTGCGTGGCATGGGCAATGCCTTTCCATTTGTTCAAGCGCTGACGGATCTTGCCGCTGACGCTCGCGACATCCTGGGTGTCGATACCTGGATTACCTATGCCGCGGACTGGTCGGAGTATTTCGGCTACCATCCGCAGGATGGTTCGGGAGACGTGTTCTTCCATCTCGACAGTTTTTGGTCTTCGGACGCCGTCGATTGCATAGGCATAGACAATTACATGCCGCTCTCCGACTGGCGTGATGAAGACGTGGGTGTTGGAGGCGCTGATGGGTTTGCCTCGGCGTATGATCTGGAGGGGCTGAAGAACGGGATTGCTGCTGGCGAGGGGTACGATTGGTATTATGCCAGCGCCTCCGATCGTTATGAACGAACCAGAAGCCCCATCGAGGACACCGCCTACGAGAAGCACTGGGTTTTCCGCTACAAGGATCTGAATGCCTGGTGGTCGAACCAGCATTTCGACAGGATCGGCGGCGTTGAGGTGGAAGCACCAACTGCCTGGGTGCCGAAATCAAAGCGGTTCCATTTTACGGAACTTGGTTGCGCGGCGGTGGACAAGGGGCCGAACCAGCCCAACCTGTTTCCAGACAGCAAGTCCGTTGAGAATGGCGTACCGTATTTCTCAAATGGGGGCCGGACGGATCTGGCGCAGCATCGCTTCCTGCTGGCGCATCATCAATACTGGCAGGAGAGCGACGAGACCAGGAATCCGGTTTCTCCGATTTATGATCGACGGATGGTCGATCCGGACCAGCTCAGCATCTGGGCATGGGATCTCAGGCCCTTCCCTGACTTTCCCGTCGAGACCGAGGTATGGGGCGATGGCAAGAACTGGAGCAACGGGCACTGGCTGAACGGACGGCTGAGCGGCATCGCGGTCGCCGATCTCATCAACGCCATCCTGACTGACCATGGACTTCCGCAAGCTGATACCACGCGGGCTGACGGTACGGTCGAAGGCTATGTCATCAACAATCCAACGACGGCAAGGGCTTCGCTGGAGCCGATCATCAATCTCTTCGGAATTGCTGTGCATGCTGGCGCGGACTGTCTGGTATTTGCGACAGAGGGCCGTGACCAGACCACAGCCCGAACGATCAGGGATCTCGTCATTCCCGATGAAGGCGATGTGGTCGTGCGAACGCGGACGCCTGATATCAGCCTGCCAGCCAATGCGCAGCTCGATTTCCGTGACCAGCTAAATGAGCATCAGTCGGCCACTGCTTCGGTCAACAGGATCGGTGCCGAAGGGGCGGGGACGGCGTTTGTCAGTTTCCCCGGCGTGCTGGCCGTAGGAGAGGCCAGTGCACTCGTCAACGACTATCTGCGCAGGACCTGGGATCGCCGCGACGAGATCGCATTCTCGCTGCCGATCACGGAGCAGGACATCCGGGTAGGAAGTGTCGTTCGCCTTGAGGTAGAGGCTCGCGAGTATCTCGTCACGGAAATCGAGGAAGGATTGGTCCAGAGAATTCGAGCCATCCACATCGTCCGTGCTCCGGATACCCCGGCATCGGAAAATACATTGCCGGAACTCGCCGACCGCACCTTTGCCTTCGGGCCACCGCATGCATTGCTAATGGATCTTCCGCTCGCGACGGGAACTGACCAGCCGCAGGATTGTCTGCGGATTGCCACGAGGGCGAAGCCGTGGCGCAGCCAGGCGGTCTACAGTTCGCCTGAGGCTTCCGGTTTTGCCCTCCGGACCGTGCTTACTGAACGGGCGACCATCGGGAAGATTCTTTCTCCGCTTGCCGGTGCAAGTGTGGAAGGACGTCCTGATCGAGGGACCACGCTTCTGGTGCAGCTCTGGGACGGAGAATTGCAGAGCGTCAGCATTCCACAGCTATTGAACGGGGCGAATGCAGGTGCTGTCCTTGCATCGAATGGAGTGTGGGAAGTGCTGCAGTTTCAGAGGGCGGAAGAAGTGGCTGTGAACCTGTGGGAGCTGAGAACGTTTCTGCGGGGTCAGCTTGGTACCAGTGACGCCATGGCTGCTGGCGCTGATGCGGGCGCACCGTTCGTACTTCTGGACGATAGGGTATTGCCGGCAGGCCTGCGGCCGGAAGAAATCGGGCTTGAGCTCAACTGGAAAGTCGGACCAACCGGTCATGATCTTACGGACGAGCATTTTGTAAGCCTTTCAGTCGTGGGCGGTATTCGGGCTCAGCTTCCGCTTTCGCCCGTCCATCTCCGTCACAACATGGTTGACGGTGCGCTTCACCTCTCATGGACCAGGCGCTGCCGTGGTGTGAAAGCCGATAGCTGGCTGAACGAGGATGTCCCGCTTGGTGAAGCAGCGGAGCGCTATCTCGTGGAAATTTTCGAGGTTGGCGGCCCGGAGCCTCTCCGTTCCGTCACGACGGAAGAGCCGTCCTGGACCTATGGCGAAGCTTTAATCTCTGCCGATTTCGGCACGCTACCTGACGCCATCGACGTTCGCGTGCGCCAGATCAGTGCCGCCGTTGGGCCAGGCATTCCAGCCCACCGTACTTTCAGTTTGAACTGATTGTCGCCCGTAGCTCGCAGCATTCTTTTGTGCTTAATTGGTCTCAACCGTTCATAAACCATTCAGAAGCGTTGTCCTAAATCTGCCCCATGAAAAACGCTCGTCTCACCCTTGCCGGACTGTTTACGATCGCAGCGATTGGCCTTGCTGCGATGCCTGCTCTTTCGCAGGGTGAAACGCCGGTTCTGCTCGCGCAAGGCGCGGATTGCTATGCCATCGGGCAAAGGGTTGCCGCCGAGATGGGGGGGCAACTGGCTGCTGCCAATGCGGAAAACCGGGGAGGGCAGATGGTCTGCAGGATCGTCGTGCTGGTTCCCGGTCGCAATGGTGAACGGCCGCGACGGGAAGAAGTTGTGGTGCCGGCACGGTGACGGCATGACCGGACTGTCTCGAGAGATTTGAGCTCGCATGCGAATTCTTGTTGTTGAAGACGATAAGGAACTGAACCGGCAGATTACCACGGCGCTGGAGAATGCCAGCTATGTCGTGGATCGCGCCTTCGACGGCGAAGAGGGCCATTTCCTGGGTGATACAGAGCCTTACGACGCGGTCGTCCTCGACATCGGCTTGCCGGTCATGGATGGTATCAGCGTACTCGAGCGCTGGCGGCGGGCGGGTCGCAACATGCCGGTCCTGATCCTTACCGCCCGCGATCGCTGGAGCGACAAGGTCGCGGGCATCGATGCCGGCGCGGACGACTACGTCACCAAGCCATTCCACATGGAAGAAATCCTCGCGCGCCTTAGAGCGCTCATCCGTCGTGCCGCCGGACATGCATCGTCCGAACTCGTCTGCGGACCACTTCGGCTTGACGTCGCGACCTCGAAGGCGGACGTAAACGGTATTCCCCTAAAGCTCACTTCCCATGAATACCGGATGCTCGCCTATCTGATGCATCACAAGGGGGCTGTTGTTTCGCGGACCGAACTGGTCGAGCATCTCTACGACCAGGATTTCGACCGCGATTCCAACACGATCGAAGTGTTCGTCGGCCGCCTGCGCAAGAAGCTTGGGGTCGATCTGATCGAGACCGTCCGTGGCATGGGCTACCGGATCCGGGAGCCGAATGACTGACCTCGGGCGTCATTCTGCTTCCATGAGCAACTTTCGCGCGAGATTGCGCGGCCTTACGCAAACGCTGACATTCCGCATTGTCGCGGTTTCGTCGCTCTGGGCGATCATCGCGCTCGTTGTCGTTGCCACCATCATCACGGCGCTCTTCCGACAGGTCAGTCATCGCGGTTTCGAGACGGTTCTCTCCGCGCACCTCTTCAACCTCATCGCTTCCGTAAACGCCAACGAGGACGGCTGGATTTCCGGCTCTCCCAACCTCGGCGACCTTCGCTTCTCCGAACCGCTTTCTGGCTGGTACTGGTCTGTCGAGCCCGTCTCCGAAGGACTTACCAATACGCTGCGTTCCTCGTCGCTTGCTGGATTTGATCCGCCTGAAGCAGATCCGGCGGTTCGCTTCGGTTCCGATTTCCGCAGGCAATATCTGACCGCAGGTCCGCGTGGCGAGCAGATCGAAGTGCTGGAGGCTGAGGTTGTGCTGGGGCAGGGCGACCGGATCGTTCGCTTCCGCGTGATGGGCAACCGCACCGAACTTGAAAACGAGATCGCGGGTTTCAATCGGCGTCTGCTCTTCTATCTCACCCTGTTCGGCGCAGGGATGATCATCATCAATGTCGCCGTACTTCTGCTAGCTCTGAAACCGCTCAACAACATCACAGCCGCACTCGCCAATATCCGTGCGGGTTCTGCCGAGCGGCTGACCGGACCATTCCCTGCCGAAATTGCACCCCTTGCAGAAGAGACGAACGCGCTCATCGAGAGCAACCGCCGGATCATCGAGCGCTCGCGCAAACAGGTCGGCAATCTTGCTCACTCGCTCAAGACTCCGCTGGCAGTCATCATGAACGAAGGTCGCGCGATGGCAGACCAGCGCGGCGAGTTGATTGGACATCAGGCGGAGGCGATGCAGAAGCAGATTGACCACTATCTGCAACGGGCGCGAGCCGCAGCACAGCGCAGCACGCTTTCCGTCCGCACCGATGTCAATGATACGGTGCAGAGGCTCGCGCGCGTTTTCGGCAAGCTGGCGCGCGACAAGGACCTGACGCTCAACATACCGGAGAAAGCGATTTTCTTCGCGGGTGAAAAGGAAGATCTCGAAGAGATCATCGGAAACCTTCTCGAAAATGCGGCCAAGTGGGCCGAGAGCAGCATCGTCGTCTCTCTTGATACCGTTGCGTCGAAGCGGGATGAGCGCAGCGTGTTCCGCCTTTTGGTGGAGGATGACGGGCCAGGTATCCCGGAAGATCAGGCGAAGCAGGCGATCAAGCGAGGGCGGCGCCTCGACGAAACCAAGCAGGGCTCAGGTCTCGGGCTTAATATCGTTACGGATCTGGTCGAAGAGTACGGCGGCAGGCTGACGCTCGGCAAGTCTCAACTTGGTGGATTGCGCGCGGAAGTAGAATTGCGCATTGCTTGATTATAACCCGCTTATGCGCGTAAGTAGACGTTCCAGGATTCCATCGGTGACGGCCCTGTTACTGCGTGAAACTGGCGTCTGCTCGTGGGCGTGAGAAAAGAGGAATTCCATGCGTCAAGCATGTCTTGTGATTGGGTCTTTGGGGATGCTGATTGTCGCTGGCTGCAGCAGCAACATGCGCGCGCCCACGAGTGGTATCGGATTCAGCACGCCTGCAGCCGCAGCCACCTCTGGCGCATCGACCGGCCTCGTTTCGCAGGCGAATGTTCAGCTCTCGCGCAGTGAACTTGCGTCCGCGTTGGCGGCCGAGCAGCGCGCGCTGGAAAATGCGCAGGCCGGGCAGCCGATCGAATGGCAGGGTGAGAGCGGGCGTGGCGGTACCGTCATTGCAGCACAGCCTTACCGCGTCGGATCGCAGGATTGCCGCCCTTATTCCCATGTCGTTCGCGCTGGCGGACCGGCCCAGTCGGTCCGTGGCACGGCCTGCCGCAACCCGGATGGGAGCTGGACGCTTCTGAACTGAAGCAGTCTCCGGGGACGCTGTCCGTACCAGCGAAAACGATCTAACCTCTCAGTCTCGTGAATGTCTTAGTCAAAAGGCCGCAACGGGTTTGGTTGGCAGTACCGCGAATTCCCGCTATTTGATGGCCCATGACGTTCTGGATCATAACCGCCGTTCTCACCGCCTCCGCCTCACTTGCGGTGATGTATCCATTCCTGCGCCGGAACGACAGCACGGCAGAGGGAGAGTATGACCTCGCGGTCTACAAGGACCAGCTGGCTGAGCTCGACAGAGACGTCAAACGCGGACTGATTTCAACGGAAGACGCTGCTGAAGCCCGGGCCGAGATCGGCCGGCGCATCATTCGCATGAATGCGGCTGCCAGCGCCGAAGGCGGCAAGAGCGGCGCTGCACCGGTGGTCCGCATTGTCGCGGCGTTCGGTATTCTTGCCGTACCAGTCATCAGCTGGGGGCTTTACAGCTACCTGGGCTCGCCGGGTGTGCCGGCGATGCCACTCGCGGAACGGCTGCAGAACGATCCCGCCGGTTCATCGATCGCCGAGCTCATCGGCCGTGCCGAAACACATCTTGCCAGCAATCCGGAAGACCTGAAGGGCTGGGAGACGCTGGGACCGGTCTATATGCGGCTCGGTCGCTACCAGGATGCAGCGCGTGCCTACCGCCAGATCATCGCGCTTGGCGGCGCGAATGCGAACACCTATTCGGTCCTTGGTGAGGCGCTGGTCGGCATGGCTGATGGCGTTGTGACCGCTGAAGCCGTTGCATCCTTCGAGAAGACGCTTTCCATGGATCCCAAGGAGCCTCGGGCGCAGTTCTTCGTCGGCCTGGCGCGTGCGCAGGAAGGCAAGATGGATGAGGCCCGTGCTCTTTGGACCAACATGCTAGCGGACCTCCCTGAAAACTCCCCGTGGAGAGAAGTTGCCGGACAGGCGCTGGCGCAGAGGGGAGAGGGCACTGCGTCCGAACCAGCGAACGCTGAGGGCCAGGCTTCCGACGATCAGCAGCAGATGATCGAGGAGATGGTGGCTCGATTGGACGCACGGCTGAAGGAAAGCCCCGACGATCCGGAAGGTTGGCAGCGTCTCGTGCGTTCCTATATTGTGCTGGAACGCAAGGAAGACGCACGCGCCGCGCTTGAACGCGGCATCAAAGCCCTGGGTGAAGGCAGCCCATCCGCCAACGACCTGAGCACGTTTGCACAGGAGCTTGGCATCACTCTGCCCGAGGAAAAAGAATGACGCGGAAACAAAAGCGGGCGACGATCATCGCCATCGGCATGTGTTTTCTTGCAGTGGCGGCAGCCCTGACGTTCTTCGCGCTTGGGCAGCAGACATCCTATTTCTACATGCCTGCCGACGTGATCGCGAAACCGGTTGCTCCGGGGCAGAGAATTCGCCTCGGAGGTCTGGTCGAGAAGGGGTCGATCGAGCGCATGGATGGCACCCACGTGAAGTTTGCCGTCACTGATGGCGAGCACACGGTGAAGGTTGGCTATGAAGGCATCCTGCCGGATCTCTTCCGCGAAGAGCAGGGCGTTGTCACTGAGGGCACCTTCGGGCCTGACGGTCTGTTCGTGGCCGACAGCGTTCTTGCCAAGCACGACGAAAACTACATGCCCCGCGAAGTCGCCGACGGCCTGAAGGAAAAGGGCGTCTGGCAGGAAAGCGAAGGTGGTTCCAAGAATGGCGGTTGAACTCGGTCACTTCGCCCTTGTCCTTGCGCTCGCGCTTTCCATCGTCCAGGCGACGGTTCCGCTGGTCGGTGCGCGGGTCAAGAGCTACCAGCTGATGCGAGTGGGCGAGACGGTGGCGATCGCCGGGTTCCTGCTCATCCTTGTGTCTTTCACGACACTCGTCCACGGCTACATCGTCTCGGATTTTTCGATCCTCAATGTCTGGGAGAACTCGCATTCGGCGAAGCCAATGCTGTTCAAGATCACCGGCACCTGGGGCAATCATGAAGGCTCCATGCTGCTCTGGGTGATGATCCTCGCCTTCTTTGCCGCGATGGTTGCCGTGTTCGGCCGGAACCTTCCGCCATCGCTCAGGGCAAACGTGATCGCCGTTCAGGGCATGGTCGCGGTGGCGTTCCTGCTTTTCATCCTCTTCACGTCCAACCCGTTCACGCGGATCATTCCTGCGCCGATTGAAGGCAAGGACCTCAATCCGCTGCTGCAGGACATCGGCCTCGCGATCCATCCGCCGCTTCTCTACCTCGGATATGTCGGGTTCTCGATCTCGTTCTCCTTCGCGGTGGCAGCCCTTATCGAAGGCCGCATCGATGCGGCCTGGGCGCGCTGGGTCCGTCCGTGGACGTTGCTTGCCTGGGCCTTCCTGACGGGCGGCATCGCCATGGGCTCCTACTGGGCCTATTACGAGCTGGGTTGGGGCGGCTTCTGGTTCTGGGATCCGGTCGAGAACGCATCGTTCCTGCCGTGGCTTGCCGGTACTGCGCTGCTGCACTCTGCAATTGTCATGGAGAAGCGGTCCGCGCTCAAGATCTGGACGGTGCTGCTTGCGATCCTGACCTTCTCGCTTTCCCTGATGGGCACGTTCCTCGTGCGATCGGGCGTGCTGACGTCGGTCCACGCCTTCGCCACGGATCCGGCTCGCGGTGTGTTCATCCTGATCATCCTGCTTCTCTTCATCGGCGGATCGCTGGCGCTCTTCGGCCTGCGGGCGAGCTCGCTGACCTCGGGCGGCCTGTTCCATCCGATTTCGCGTGAAGGCGCACTGGTTCTCAACAACCTGATCCTCAGCACCTGTACGGCAACCGTGCTCATCGGTACGCTTTACCCGCTGCTGATCGAGGCGCTGACGGGCGAGAAAATCTCGGTCGGTGCGCCTTTCTTCAATCTCACCTTCATCCCACTCGTCGTTCCGCTGCTGCTTGCCGTACCGTTCGGACCGTTGCTTGCCTGGAAGCGCGGCGATCTGCTTGGAGCCGCGCAGCGTCTGCAGTTTGCCTTCGGTGCTGTGCTCGTTGTGATGATCGGCACCTACTTCTTCTCCGACAAGACATCGACCGCGGCGGCGCTCGGTCTCGGCCTTGGCTTCTGGCTGATCTTCGGCGCTTTGACCGATATCGCCTTCAAGGCGGGCGTGGGCAAGAACTCTCTCTCGGTCGTCTTCAGCCGCCTCAAGGGGCTGCCGCTTTCCGTCTTCGGCACGGCCTTCGCCCATGCGGGAATTGGTCTTACGGTTATCGGCCTTGTCAGCGTCACGACGCTGCAAATCGAGCGGATAGTGCTGATGAAGCCGAACGATGTTGTCGAAGCTGGCGGCTATACGCTGAAGTTCAGCGGCGTCACGCCCTTCAAGGGTCCGAACTTCACGGAAGATCAGGCACGTTTTGATCTTACGGGGCCGGATGGTCGCAGGCTCGGCGAAATCGCTGCCGCCAAGCGCCTTTATCCCGCGCGCGGCATGCCCACCACCGAAGCAGGCATCCGCACCTTTGGCCTGAGCCAACTCTACGTTTCCATCGGCGAGGCAACGCCGAACGGCCTTGTCGTCCACGCCTGGTGGAAACCACGTGTGACGCTGATCTGGATCGGCGCTCTTGTCATGATGTTCGGCGGTGGCCTGTCGCTCTGCGACCGTCGCCTGCGCGTCGGTGCGCCCACCCGCCGAAAGACTGCAGTCGAGGCAGAGGCCTGACCATGCGTTCGATCCTGCTAGCGCTTGTTCTCTTCTGCACCATGCTTGGACAGGCAGGTGCTGTTGTGTCCCCCGATGAGGTGCTGGACGATCCGGCACTTGAAGCGCGCGCCCGGGCGCTGTCGGCCAATCTGCGCTGCATGGTCTGCCAGAACCAGTCGATTGACGACTCAGACGCCGAGCTGGCGAGAGACCTGCGCGTCCTTGTTCGCGAGCGGCTAGTCGCCGGTGATACGGATGAGCAGGTCATCAACTACCTCACGGCCCGCTACGGCGAGTTCGTGCTGCTGCGGCCGCAGTTCAATTCGCGCAACCTCATTCTCTGGGGAACGCCGGTGCTGGTGTTGCTTGTAGGCGGTGCCTTTGCCTTCACCGCTTACCGCAAGCGCGCGGGCAAGCGCGCGATCGAGCAGCTCTCGCCGGAAGAAGAAGCAGCACTCCAGAAGGTGCTGGAATCCAAGGAATAGGCCACGCCTGAGGGCCGTGGCTCAGTCCACATCCCCCATAACCTCCCCGTTCATTCTTCAAACATTACCAAAGTTTCATGACTTGGAAATGGCGCCGTAATGTATGGCGACCTATCTGTTGGGCAACGGTAACCATTTACACAGCCTTACGAGTGCCAAGAGGAGCATTTCCAACATGAATTCTGAGAAGAAGACGTTCAGAGCACGGAAGAGTCTCATCGCAACCGTGGCGACCCTCGCCCTGACCGGTGCGGTTGGCCTCGGCGCCATATCCACCGGCGTCGCCCCTGTTCTGGCGGATCCGGTCAAGCTCTCACAGCCCGTTGAAGCCCCCAGCTTTGCTGACGTGGTTGAACTCGTTTCACCTGCGGTGGTAAGCGTCCGGGTGAGCAGCGTAGCTCCTGAGGCCGCTGCTGCGGGCTCTCCGTTCCCCGGCATGCCCGGTTTCGAGGACCTGCCACCAGATCACCCGCTGCGCCGTTTCTTCGACCAGTTCCGTGGCGAAGGGCAGCAGGGTCAGGGCCCGCGCGGTATGCGGCCCCGCGAACGCGGTCCGCAGAAGCCTCGCCCTTCGGCACAGGGCTCCGGCTTCTTCATCTCTGAAGACGGCTACATTGTCACCAACAACCACGTTGTTGAGGGCGGCAGCGAGTACACGGTCGTCATGAGCGATGGCACCGAGCTGCAGGCTGACCTGGTGGGCACCGATCCGCGCACCGATCTCGCCGTGCTCAAGGCGCAGTCCAGCAAAAAGTTCACCTATGTCGATTTCGCGGATGAGTCCAAGATGCGCGTCGGCGACTGGGTCGTCGCGGTGGGCAACCCCTTCGGCCTCGGCGGCACTGTCACCGCTGGCATCATCTCCGCCCGCGGCCGTGATATCGGTGCAAGCTTCTACGACGATTTCATTCAGATCGACGCTGCCGTAAACCGTGGCAACTCGGGTGGCCCAACCTTCAACCTTGCAGGTGAAGTTGTTGGCGTGAACACCGCCATCTTTTCGCCGTCCGGCGGCAATGTGGGTATCGCCTTCGCCATCCCGGCCGCCCTGGTGAAGAACGTCGTTGACGACCTCATCAAGGACGGTGCCGTCGAGCGCGGCTGGCTCGGTGTCCAGATTGCTGACGTCTCCAAGGAGATCGCGGAATCCGTCGGTCTTGCCGACGCCAAGGGCGCCCTGATCAACGACGTCAACAGCGGCGAAGCCGCCGAAAAGGGCGGCATCAAGGCTGGCGACATCATCATCTCGGTCAACGGCGACGACGTCGCATCCTCAAGAGATCTGGCCCGCAAGATCGGTAACCAGAAGCCGAACGCCGACGTCGAAGTTGTCGTGTGGCGCAATGGCAAGACCGAGACCCTGAGCGTGAAGCTTGGCAAGATGCCGGGAGCGGAACAGACCGCCAGGGCTTCTACCAAGGACCAGGCTCCCGAAGCCACCGAAACCAACTTTGGTCTTTCGGTGACCCCGGCTGACGATGGTAACGGCCTGCTGGTTACGGACGTCAAGCCTGACAGCGATGCCGAAAGCTCCGGCATTTTGCCCGGCGACATCATCCGCTCCGTCAACTCCAAGCCGATCTCCTCGGCGAAGGACATGAAGGCCGCGGCTGACGAAGCACGCAAGGCTGGCCGTAACCGGATCTTCGTGCAGATCGTCCGCGATAACGCAAACCGCTTCATCACGCTGCCGATCAGCTGATAGCGTAACGGTATAATGGCCGGGGCGTATGTTCATACCCCCGGCCATTTCCTATAAATTGCTGGAAGTAATCGAAACCGGCGGCTGGGCGGAATGAAGATCCTCATCATAGAAGACGACCGTGAAGCGTCCACTTTCCTGAAGAAGGCCTTCGCGGAGGCAGGGCACACTGCCGATACGGCGCTGGATGGTGAGACCGGCTTCGCACTGGCCGATACCGGCACCTATGACGTCTACATCGTCGATCGCATGCTCCCGCTGCGCGACGGCCTGTCTGTCATCCGCGAGCTCCGGTCGAAGGGTAACAAGACGCCAGCCCTCATTCTCTCCGCGCTGGGCGAGGTCGATGACCGCGTGACGGGCCTCAGGGCTGGGGGCGACGACTATCTGATCAAGCCGTATGCGTTTTCAGAACTGCTTGCGCGCGTCGAAGTGCTCAACCGTCGTACCGGCGCGAAGGACATCGACACGGTCTACAAGGTCGGCGATCTCGAACTGGACCGGCTGTCCCATACCGTCACCCGAGGCGGCGAAGAAATCACGCTGCAGCCGCGCGAGTTCCGGCTGCTTGAATACCTGATGCGCCATGCGGGACAGGTGGTTACGCGCACCATGCTGCTCGAGAATGTCTGGGACTATCACTTCGATCCGCAGACGAACGTTATCGACGTCCATATCTCGCGGCTGCGCAGCAAAATCGAGAAGGGTTTCGACAAGCCGCTCCTCCACACGGTGCGCGGTGCAGGCTATATGATCCGGGCCGACTAATGCATCGCCTACGCGCCCTGATGAATACCACGGCGGCGCGGCTTTCCGCGCTGTTCATCCTGCTTTTCGCCGCCTGCGCCGTGGTGCTCGTCGTCTATGTCTCGTCGCTCTCGCAGCGGATGATCACCACGCAGACGCAGGAAGCCATTCTTGAAGAAATGGCCTCGCTGACGACGGCTTACCAACGTCGCGGCATCACCGGTCTGGTCCGGATGATCTCCATTCGCTCCCGCCAGCCGGGCGCCAATCTCTACATGATCACCGACCACAACGGCCTGATCCTCTCCGGCAATGTGGAGATGATCGAACCCGGCGTTCTGGATATCGCCGGCTGGACTGAGCAGCCCTTCTATTACAGCCGGTACGGCGAGACGAGTGAGTTGCAGGAGGTGCACCAGGCAGTTGCTCATGTATCGAGGCTGCCCAATCAGATGATCCTGCTCGTAGGCCGCGATCTCGGCGAACCGGAGCAGTATCGCTATATCGTCCGCCGCGCGCTGATGGCGGCACTGGGCATGATGGGCATCGGTGCGGCGCTCATCTGGTTCTTCGTCGGACGCAAGGCACTGAAGCGGATCGACAGCATTTCGGAGGCCAGCATCCAGATCATGGGTGGCGATCTCACCCGCCGGCTGCCGGTCTCCGGTTCCGGCGATGAGTTCGACCGGTTGTCCGAGAACCTCAATGCCATGCTGGAGCGCATCGCCGCGCTGAATGAAGGTCTGCGGCAGGTCTCCGACAATATTGCCCATGACCTGAAAACGCCGCTTACGCGTTTGCGCAATCGCGCCGAAGCCGCTCTCGCTGAAACCGGCGATGAAAACGCTGCACGCGAGGCGCTGGAGCGTACGATCGCGGAATCGGACCAGCTGATCCGAACCTTCAACGCAATCCTGATGATCTCCCGGCTCGAAGCCGGCTACTCCGCTGAGGCGACGACCAAGGTCGATCTTTCGGCCATCGTCGGAGATGTGGTGGAACTCTACGAGCCCGTTGCGGAAGAGCTTGGGGTGATGCTCCATTCCGACGTCACCGGTAGCATCGAGGTCAATGGCAATCGTGAGCTTCTGGCGCAAGCGCTTTCCAACATCGTCGACAATGCCATCAAGTATTCCGCCGGTTCGCGCGAGGCTCCCAGCGTCACCGTTACGCTTGCCAACAGTGCGGATGCGGTGCGCCTTGAGGTCATAGACAACGGCCCTGGCATTCCGCAGGAAGAGCGGGACCGAGCGACCGAACGTTTCGTGCGGCTAGAGAAGAGCCGCAACCAGCCGGGATCCGGGCTGGGCCTAAGCCTTGCCCGCGCCGTCATGGCCTTCCATCAAGGCGAACTTGTATTAACTGACGGCCGAAATAGTGCGGGTCTCACAGTTGCCATGGTGTTTTCAAACGGCAAGAATGGCTGAAGCGAGCGGCAGTTGCGCCGCTTCGCCTCAAGCATTGCGGTTTGCCCATGAATACTGAATCCCTTCCCCCGGAATTTGCAAACGGAACAGCCTGGTTCGGAACGCCTGTCCGTGCGCTCCAGCCGATGGACGCGGCGAAGGCTCAGGAAGAACTCACCACGCTCACCGAACTGGCGGAAGAGAAGGGGCTTTCACGGCTTCGGAGCGTTCTCACCGGGTCCGGGGATCTTACGACGTTTCTCGGTACCGCAGCGAGCCTTTCGAGCTACATGCGCGATGGCATGCAGATGTTTCCGGAAACGCTGGAAGCTCTGTTCGACACGCCGCTTGAGACGTATCTGAATTCGCTCTTCGACCAGATCGCAGCCGCCGCCCTGGCGGAAGGAGTCGTCGAAGCAAGCATCATGAAGGTGCTGCGTCGGCTGAAGCGCGAGGCTCATTTCCTCATCGGACTTGGCAACCTTGCTGGTACGGATGCAGAGACCACCGTCCACCGCTTGAGCAAGCTCGCGGATGCCTGCGTCCGGTCTGCCGTCAATTTCCTGCTGCTGGATGCGCATCGGCAGGGGAAACTGAAACTTCCGGACCCCGCCAACCCTGGACCCGGCTCAGGCTGGATCGTTCTTGCCATGGGCAAGCTTGGCGCGAGCGAGCTTAACTATTCGTCCGACATCGACCTGATCGTGCTCGTCGATCCGACCGCGCCGGCTATCCCTGAGCCCTATGAAGCGGTCGAGACCTTCGTCCGCCTGACGCGCCGCCTGATCCGCGTGTTGCAGGATCGCACGGAAGACGGCTATGTCTTCCGGACCGACCTGCGGCTTCGCCCAGATCCCGGCTCGACGCCGCTTGCACTCCCGATCAATGCAGCCCTCCATTACTACGAAAGCCGCGGCCAGAACTGGGAACGCGCCGCCATGATCAAGGCCCGCTCGGTGGCCGGAGACATCGCGGCCGGAGAGGCGTTCCTGCGCGAACTGCAGCCCTACGTCTGGCGCAAGTATCTCGACTATGCGGCCATCGCCGACGTCCATTCGATCAAGCGGCAGATCCATGCCCACAAGGGCCACGGCGAGGTCGCCGTGCTGGGGCACAACGTGAAGCTCGGACGCGGCGGCATTCGCGAGATCGAGTTCTTCGTCCAGACGCAGCAGCTGATTGCCGGTGGACGGTTCCCCGAATTGCGCGACCGCGAGACGGTCACCAACCTGCGCAGGCTTTCCGCGAGAGGATGGATCACGCCCGATGCGGAACGTGACCTCGTCGAAAGCTACTGGTTCCTGCGTGACGTCGAGAACGTCATCCAGATGGTTGCGGATGAGCAGACGCATATCCTGCCGAGCGACAAGGAGGGGCTCCGCCGCATCGCACTCCTCCTCGGCTTCCCGGGCGAAGACGCATTCGCCGAACGGCTCCGCACGACGCTTCGCACTGTCGAGCAGCACTATGCAGCCCTGTTCGAGGCCGCGCCGCAGCTGTCGCGTCACCTCGGCAATCTCGTCTTCACCGGCGACGTCGACGACCCCGACACATTGGAGACGCTGCACGGCCTCGGCTTCCAGCGCGTGAGCGACATCTGCCGCGTCATCCGCGGCTGGCATTTCGGCCGCTACAAGGCGACGCAATCAGCCGAAGCGCGCGAGCGCCTGACGGAACTGACGCCGGCGCTGCTGGAAGCCTTCGGACAGACGCAGCGGGCCGACGAGGCGCTGATGCGTTTCGATGAGTTCCTCTCGGGCCTACCTGCCGGCATCCAGCTCTTCTCGCTGCTGCAGTCCAACCCGCGACTCCTGCGCATGCTTGTGATGATCATGGGGGCCGCCCCAAGGCTTGCCGGCATCATTACCAAGCGCCCGCATGTCTTCGACGGGCTGCTCGATCCAGCACTTCTGTCAGAACTCCCAAGCCGGGAATATCTCGCCCAGCGACTCGCTGACTTCCTTGGTGGAGCGCGTCTGCTGGAGGAAACGCTCGATCGTCTCCGGATCTTTGCGGCCGAGCAGCGCTTCCTCATTGGTATCCGGCTGCTCGCTGGCAGCATCGACGGTCCACGCGCGGGCAGGGCGTTCTCGGATCTTGCCGATCTTACCATCCAGTCTGCGCTCAATGCGGTGCAGCAGGAGTTCGAGCGTATCCATGGCCGCGTTACCGGCGGTCGTGTGGCGATCCTTGGCATGGGCAAGCTTGGCAGTCGCGAGCTCACTGCCGGGTCCGATGTCGACCTGATCCTGCTCTACGACTACGACCCGCAGGCAGAACAGTCTGATGGTGAAAAGCCGCTCGCGCCGTCGCAATACTATGGCCGCCTGACCCAGCGCCTGATCGCTGCCGTCTCCGCGCCGACGGCCGAGGGCGTGCTCTATGAGCTCGATCTGAGGCTGCGTCCTTCCGGCAACAAGGGGCCGGTCGCGACCCACATCGAATCCTTCCGCAAGTACCAGAACACGGAAGCCTGGACCTGGGAGCATATGGCGCTGACGCGTGCCCGCACGATCGCCGGTGACGAAGGTCTTTGCGCCGAGGTCGAGGAGGATGTGAAGTCCATTCTCGGCAGTGAACGCTCTGCGGAGAAGATCAAACACGACGCGGCGGAGATGCGCCAGCTTGTCCTGAACGAGAAGCCGCCGCGCAACGCCTGGGACCTGAAGCTGGTGCCAGGCGGGCTGATGGACCTTGAGTTCATCGCGCAGATTGCGGTGTTGCTTGGGCAGGTAGACGGACCCCGCCATACCGGGACGCATGACATCCTCCAGCACCTGTCCGGCACCTTCGCAGATCCGCAGATCGTCGTGGAGCTGACGGACGCCCATCGGCTCTACACGGAGATCGATCAGGTGGTGCGGCTCTGCCTAACCGGGCCGCTGGACCCCAAGGACATCCCGCCGGAGCTTGCGGACACGCTGCTTGGGCGGTTCGACCTGCCTGAGTTCGACGTGCTGGAAGCACATCTGCAGGAGACGAGCGAGCGGGTGAGAGCACACTTCGACCGCCTCATCGGAACCTGATGATCAATCGCCTTCGGGCGCCAGGTTGCGCAGCACGCCCCGATAGGCGGACATGAGGCGGCGCTCGTCCAGCGCCTCTTCAGGGTTGTTCCAGGTGGCGACGACGCAGTGGTTGGTGCCTTCGGCATCCTCCAGCCATGTCGTGAGGTTCAGCACGCCAGCCTCGGAACCACCCTTGTAGGCGATCTTCTCCCACTCGTCGGGCGAGGCCATGCCCGAGTTGATCGACATGGCGGGAAGGTCCTTCACCTCCTCCATGAGTTCGCAGAGTTCGCGTCCGCTCATGAACCATTCGACCTCCAGCGTAGGGCGAGTGATGATCTCGCCGCCGGACGGCAGAGGCAGCTCACGCAGCCTCTCCAACAACTCCGGCCGCTTGTCTGCGGGAGCATCGACCCAGCTCCTGAAAAGCTCGGCGTTGGGCTGAGCTTTCAACGTGAAGAACTCTCGCGTGGTCAGGAAAGGCTTGTTTGTCGGAGTTATCTCCTCGATCGCCTCACGGCCGACAATCTGGACCATCGCGTCTGTCGCCGTGTTGTCGCTGCGCGAGATCATCAGGTTTGCAAGCGTCGAAAGCGTTACCGGCGTTCCTGCGGGCCAGTCCTGCAGAATCCCCGTAGGCAGCGAGCGCCACTCTTCCTTGAGCTCGAAGGTCTGGTCCCAGGACAGCTTTCCGCCCTGAACTGCATCCGCCGCTGCCTTCATGATCGCGATCTTGGCCGCCGAGCCGACTGCCATTTCCGCCTCCGCATTGTCGGCGACCACGTCCTGTCCGCCGCTGATAACGAGCAGCGAGGTTTCGCCCGGAAGCTCAGCGATGGTCTTTGCCAGTTCATCGAGCGAGGCGAGGGGGATCGCCTCCTGCAGCCTCAGCGCCGCAATGCGCCCTTCCTGGTCCAGCGCAATCAGCGCCGGCACCTCCGCCTTCTCAAGCTCGACGACGTATTCGCCAGCCTCGCCAGACACGGAGCGGAACTTGCCATGCTGCGAGACGAAGCTCTTGATGAAGCTCTCGATTTCGCGAAGCGACAGAGCCTCGAGAAAGGCCGGCGAGAACCAACCCTCTTCAAGCTTGTCTGCCGTGAACACCCGCTCGATCGCCGCTTCAGGCTCAACCTGCTGCGCCAGTGCGACCGAAGCCTGCAGTGCCAGCGCGAGCACAAGTGAGGTCAGAGGAGTTTTCATGCAAAGCTCCTTGATTTCATCAGGAGCGTAACGGGCCGACGGGGATTTTGTTCGCTAATTCTTCCGAGAGACCGGACGATTACTCGTCCAGCGGCAGCGTGACGCGGACGACCGTGCCCACGCCTTCCTTGGAGCGGATGCGCAGCGTGCCGCCATGGAGATCGGTAAGCGAACGCGAGATGGCAAGGCCGAGGCCCGAGCCGGTGTGGCTCTTGGAGAACTGGTTTTCCACCTGCTCGAACGGACGGCCGAGCTTCTTCAGCGCGTCGCTTGGAATGCCGCAGCCCGTGTCCTTGATCAGCATGACGAGCTTGCCGTCGATGGGACGAGCGCGCAGCGTGACGTTGCCGCCCTGGCCGGTGAACTTCACCGCATTCGACAACAGGTTGATCAGGATTTGCTTCAGCGCACGGCGGTCGCAGCGGACTGTCAGCGAGTCCGGAATATCGGTGTGAACCTCGATGTCCTTCTTGGTCGCCTGCAGCGAGACGACGCGCACCGTCTCCAGGATCAGCGGCGACAGGTCTACCGCCTCGCGGTTGATCGAGAACTGGCCAGCCTCAATCTTCGACATGTCGAGGATGTCGTTGATGACGCCCAGAAGGTAGGTGCCGCTCGCATAGATGTCGGAGACGTATTCCTGATACCGGTCGTTGCCGAGCGGTCCGAAGATGCCTTGCTCCATCAGCTCGGAGAAGCCGATGATGGCGTTGAGCGGCGTGCGCAGCTCGTGAGACATGTTCGCCAGGAATTCGGACTTGGCGCGGTTGGCGGCTTCGGCGCGCTCGGTCTCCTTCATGTATTCGCGGTTCAGCAGGACCAGTTCGCGGGAACGATCCTGCTCTGCCTTTCGCGCAACATAGAGGTCGTGGATGGTCGACATCAGGCGACGCTCGCTTTCCACGAGCTTTTCCTGCTGCTGCTTGATCTGGCTGATGTCGGTACCCACCGCAACGGTGCCGCCATCGCGCGTCTTGATTTCGGTGACTTGCAGCCAGCGGCCGTCCGCCAGTTGGCGCTCGTGGGTGACCGCGCCGCTGTTGTCGCTCATGGGCGTGAGGCGGCGTTCTGCGCGGATCGGGTTCATGCGGTACTCAAGTTCCTCGCGGCGCATGCCGGGGACGATCTCGGCGGGACTTAGCCCGGTGTCCTGCTGGAACTTGGTGTTGGACATCACCAGTCGGTTCGAGGAATCCCAGAGCACGAAGGACTCGGTGATGTTCTCGATCGCCATGCGAAGGCGCTGGTCGGCAGCCTCGGAGCGCTGAGCCAGCGAGCGCTGCTCGGACACGTCTACCGCAATACCGATCAGGTGGATTTCGGAAGCATCGGGGTCGACGACCTGGGCGCGTGCCCGCATCCACACCCAGTTGCCTGCAGCATTGCGCATGCGGAAGATCTGGTCGATGTGGTCGATCTCACGCGAAACGATGCGGTTCGCCATGGCGAAGAGGTCGGTGTCCTCGGGATGGACGATGCTCGCGACCTCGCCGAATGACAGCATGGCATCCGTGGGCTCATAGCCCAGGATCTCGTACATGGAGCGCGACCAGTACATCTTTCCGCGCGACAGATCCCAGTCCCAGAGGCCGCTCTTGCCGCGCAGCAGCGCGAGGTCGATGCGCTGGTGTGCCTCGACATAAATCTGATCAGCGGCTTCCGCGCGCGCAGCCTGGCTGAAATAGGCGTAGAGGATCGCCATCAGCACGCCCGCCATCAGCACGAAGAGCGTGACGTTGAGCGAGACCGAGCGGCGCCAGCCCAAAAACACGCTGTCGACGGGCGCGAGCACTACCGCTGCGCCGGCGCGCCCCGGCAGGATGCTGACGGAAGCAAACCAGTCGATGTTGTTCATGCGCACGGTCAGGACGCCCGCGCGCTCACCGAACATGAACAGCGGCTGGCCCCCGAACATCATGTTGTCGAGCGGCTTGCTGATCAGCGCTTCGCCGTGGTCGCCAGTTGCGGCAAGAGTGACGAAATCGTCATTGGTGATGGCGACAACCCAGCTGCGCGGCGTGCCGGCCTGGATCGTGGCTTCGTTCAGAAGCGTGCGGGCCTCGTTCACACTGGGCAGGCCCTCCTTGGAGGCGATCTGCACGGATTGAGCGACATTGCTCGCCATCAGGCCGAGCATCGACTTCGCATCGCGTTCGATGTCGTCGTGCCAGGTCATGAGCGACAGGAAGCGGACTGCGGCGATCACCAGCAGGAAGAGGACGATAAGGGCAGGGATCGCCTTGCGCAGGTAAGGCTCGATGGCGAGCAGACGTTCGTAGGCAGGGGCCGCCAGGATCCTGGCATTGCCCTCAACCTTGATGCGCCGGCTCCAACGCCAGCGCCGCCATAGGCCGCCCGTGGGCAATCCCCACGCGTCCGCCTTCGCCATAAAGTAGGCTCCCTCGTTCTTTGTCCCCTGCCGCTTTCCCCAAGACACTTGAGTACGCGGTATGCATCGATCCGCCACCCTCGCGAATCATACATAAGGAATCAAAGCTGATTCGCCTTGTCCAGTGGTCGCTGCAGAAATAAGCGCGCAACGATCCTCCCGGAGCATTGCGCGAAGGTGGTTAAGATACCGTTAAGCGGCCGAAATCAGCCAAGCGTACGCTCAACGATGTCCTTAACGTCGCGGGAGAGGTTGGGCACCTCGTTGATGGAGGCCAGCGCCTTGCGGGCTTTCTCCTGCCTGCCTGCCTCCATGGAACGCCAGGAGCGGAATGCGGTCGAGAGACGGGCAGCCACCTGTGGATTGTGCTTGTCGAGCGCGATCACCGTATCAGCCAGGAAACGGTAGCCCGCGCCGTCGGCCCTGTGGAAGCCCGTCTGGTTGCCGGAGGCGAATGTGCCGACCAGCGAGCGCACGCGGTTCGGGTTCGTGAGCGAGAACGCCGGATGGGCGGTCAGCCCGCGCACGAGGTCGAGCGTTGCTGCACCCGGGATCGTGGCCTGGATGATGAACCACTTGTCCATCACCAGAGCGTTGTCGCAGAAACGCTCCTCGAAGGCGCTGAGCGCCTTCTGCGTTGCCTCATGCTGCGGATACTGGTGCGCGAGAACGGAGAGGGCGGCTGCCCGGTCGGTCATGTTGTCGGCCGCCTCGAACTGGCGGGAAGCGAGTTCAGGCGAACCGTCCGCCGCTACAAGATAGTCGAGCAGGATATTGCGCAGAGAGCGTTTTCCCGCGCTTGCCGCATCCGGGCTGAAGGGCTGGCGATCCGCCTGAGCATCATAGATCCTGCCGAACGCGTCCCGCGCTGCGCTTCCGATCGCGAGCCTCAGGGCAGACCGTGCAGCTAGCACAGCATCGGGATTTACGTTGCTGCCGATCTCTCGTGCGATGTCAGCCTCCGTGGGGAGGCTCAGCGCCAGAGCACGGTAGGCCGGTTCAAGGCTTTCGTTCGACGCCATTTCCACCAGGCACTGGACGAGTGCCGGGTCAAAGTCATAGCTGCCGCTCGTTGAGGCTGCGATGAGCGCCTCGACACAAAGCGCATTGATCGCTTCCCAGCGGTTGTAGAGGTCGGAGTCATGGCGGGCGAGGAAGAGTCGGTCTTCCTTGGTCAGATCCTGCTTTAGCACGATCGGTGAAGAGAAGCCGCGATTGAGCGACAGCACCGGACGAGAGCCGATACCCCGGAAGCGAACGGTCTGGCTGCCTTCAGTCAGATGGATCACGCCGTCGGCGACCGTCGCGCCTTCGACGCTGCCCACCTCCATGTCCTCACCATTCGGTCCCAAAAGCCCATAGGCCAGAGGTATATGCAGGGGTTTCTTCATCGACTCCGCCGGTGTCGGCGGCACTGACTGCTCGACGTTCAGCACGAAGTCACCGGTGTCAGCCTCATAGCTTGAGGTGACGTTCACGCGAGGCGTTCCGGCCTGATGATACCAGAGGGCGAAGTGGGTGAGAGCGCGACCGGACGCTTCCTGGAAGCAGGCGATGAAATCCTCGATCGTCACGGCCTGGCCATCGTGGCGCTGGAAGTAGAGGTCCATGCCGGCCCGGAATTGCTCCGCACCCAGGATCGTGTGGATCATGCGGACAACTTCAGAACCCTTTTCGTAGACGGTCGAGGTGTAGAAGTTGTTGATCTCCTTGTAACGGCGCGGCCGGACCGGATGGGCGAGCGGGCCTTGATCCTCGGGGAATTGCAGCGCGCGAAGATTTCGCACTTCGGCGATGCGCTTCACCGGGCGGGAACGCTGGTCGGCCGAGAACTCATGGTCGCGATAAACGGTCAGTCCTTCCTTGAGGCAAAGCTGGAACCAGTCACGGCAAGTGATTCTGTTTCCAGTCCAATTGTGGAAGTACTCGTGCGCGATGATCGCCTCGATATTGGCGTAGTCGGCGTCGGTGGCGGTTTCCGGATCGGCCAGCACGTATTTGTCGTTGAAGACGTTGAGCCCCTTGTTTTCCATCGCGCCCATGTTGAAATCCGAGACCGCGACGATGTTGAAGACGCTCAGGTCATATTCACAGCCGAAGCGCTCCTCATCCCAACGCATCGAACGCTTCAGGGCATCCATCGCGTAGGTCGCGAGCGGCTCCTTGCCGTGCTCGACATAGATGCCAAGGGCAACTTCGCGGCCTGACGAGGTGGTGAACGTGTCATGGATGGAACCGAGGTCACCGGCTACGAGCGCGAAGAGGTAGGACGGCTTTGGGAACGGGTCATGCCAGACGGCATAGTGCCACTCGCTGTCGAGCGAACCCTGCTCAACCGGATTGCCGTTGGATAGCAGGACAGGTGCTTCCGACTTCTTCGCCTCAATACGGACCGTGAAGGTGCTGAGGTTGTCGGGCCGGTCGAGGAAGTAGGTGATCCGGCGGAAGCCTTCCGCCTCGCATTGCGTGCAGTAGTTGCCGCTCGACTGATAGAGACCCATCAGCGCCTTGTTGGTTACCGGCGATATCCGGGTGACGATCTCAAGCTCGAAGCTTGCTTCCTGCGGAAGGCCGCTGATCTCCAGGCTGTCCGGCGTTGCCTTGTAGCGGTCGTCCGACACAGGCATGCCGTTGATCGAGAGGCTTTCAAGCACCAGGCCATCGCCATCCAGCACGACAGGGGCATTTGCCGCAACGCCATCGCGGCGCTTCACCGACAGCTTCGCGGTGACGAGTGTCGCGGTCGGATCGAGCCGGAACAGGAGGTCCGTATGCGTTATCAGGTAGTCGCTCGGCTTGTAATCTTCCAGACGGAAAACCTGACCTGAATCCGTGCGCATCGGCAATCTCCTGCTAGGCTGTTTGAGAGACGAGGTTGACCCCCGGGCTCTTTACACTTTTATGAAGGTGGACAACACTAACCCACAGTCCACATTTTATCTCATCATATTGCAGGGGAACGTAGCATGACGATTTTCACACCGAAATTCGGCATGGGGGCATCGGTTCTTCGCAAGGAGGATGATGCACTGATCATCGGGCGCGGGCGCTACACGGATGACATCTCCGTGGAGGGTGCTCTGCATGGCTATGTGCTGCGTTCGCCGATCGCCAAGGCACGCTTTACCATCGGTTCCCTGGACGAAGCCCGCGCAGCTCCAGGCGTTCACCTGATCCTGACCGGGGCAGATGTCGCGCATCTGAAAGATCTGCAGGTAGAGGGACGCATGCCCCGCCAACCGGATGGCAGCCGTGCCCCTTCGCGCGACATTCCCATTCTCTGCCGTGACCGCGTGCAATATGTCGGCGATGCGGTGGCCTTCATCGTCGCCGACTCACGGCTTGCGGCGCAGGATGCCGCCGAGCTGATCGAAGTCGACTATGAGGCGGAGGACCCCGCCGTGCAGACGGCGACGGCCCTTGATCCCGCCACGCCGCTGGTCTGGCCTGACCTCGGCACCAACCAGGCGTTCGTCTACCGAATGGGCGACGAAGCCGCGACCGACGAAGCGTTTGCCCGCGCGGATCTTCGGGTCAATATCAGCTTCTACAACAATCGTCTTGTCGCCAATTACATGGAGACCCGCGCCGCAATCGGCGAATGGAAGGATGACGAAGGCAGGTTCGTCCTGACCGTGGGTTCGCAGGGCGTCCACTCCTTCCAGGAGATTTTGGCGGACGTGTTCGGCCTGCCGAAGCAGAAGCTGCGCGTGATCACGCCGGATGTGGGCGGCGGGTTCGGCACCAAGGGCTTTGTCTTCCGCGAATATGCACTGGTGCTGGAGGCCGCAAAGCGCATCGGTCGCCCAGTCAAATGGCTGAGTGATCGCACCGAACACTTCCTCACCGACAGCCAGGGACGCGACAACTTCGTCACTGCCGAAATGGCGCTTGACAAATCCGGCCGCTTCCTCGGCATCCGCGTGGAGCTTCTTTCCAACCTGGGCGCCTATGTACATCAGTTCGGGCCGTTCATCGCTACCGGCGGCATCACCATGACCACCGGCGTCTATGACATTCAGGCGATGGATGTGACGGTAAAGGGCGTCTACACCAACACATGTCCGGTCGATGCCTACCGTGGCGCTGGCCGCCCCGAGGCCGCTTTCCTCATTGAGAAACTGGTCGAGGAATGCGCTCGCCAGCTTAACATGCCGCGCGAGGAGATCCGGCGGCGCAACTTCATCAGGCCGGACCAGTTTCCTTACCTGACGCCGGGCGGCCGCAACTACGACCGTTGCGAGCTCGACGGCCACATGACCCGCGCGATGGAGCTTGCCGACTGGGATCGCTTCGACCAGCGTCTGGAGGAAGCCAAGAGCCGCGGGAAGATCCGGGGCATTGGCATGTCCACCTATATCGAGGCCTGCGCCTTCCCGGGATCCGAGCCTGCGCACCTGACGCTGGAGAGCGACGGCACCGTCATGCTGGCGATCGGCACGCAGTCGAACGGGCAGGGGCATGTCACCGCCTATGCGCAGCTGGTCGCCGAAAAGCTCAATATCGATGTCTCAAAGGTGAAGGTGCACCAGGGCGATACTGATGTGCTGGACAGCGGCGGCGGCACTGGCGGCTCGCGCTCAGTTCCGCTCGGTGGTGTGTCATCCGCCCTCGCAGGCGAGGACCTTGCCCAGAAGATCAAGGTCATCGCGGCCGACGAGCTTGAAGCTTCACCCGCTGACATCGAGTTGGAAGATGGCGTCGCCCGCATTGTCGGCACCGACCGGGCCATCGACTTCGCAGCGATCGCCAAGGCAGCGAAGAGCCCGGAAGACGTCAAGGGCTTTGGTGAATTCACCCAGCCAGAGCCGACCTATCCGAACGGCACCCACATTTGCGAGGTGGAGATCGATCCGGAAACCGGCACCACAGAGGTCGTGAACTACACGGTGGTCGATGATTTCGGCGTGACGGTGAACCCGATCCTGCTCGCAGGGCAGATCCACGGGGGTGTGGTGCAGGGCGTTGGTCAGGCCCTGGTGGAGGACACGGTCTATTCCGACGAGGGGCAGCTGATCACTGCGACCTTCCAGGACTACGCTATGCCGCGCGCCGACCTGATGCCCATGATCCAGTTCGAGACACGGCATGTGCCCTCCACCACCAATGCGCTTGGTATGAAGGGTGCAGGCGAGGCGGGTACGGTGGGTGCAACTCCGGCTGCCCTCAATGCCGTGGTTGATGCGCTCTGGCGGGCCTACGGCATCTCGCATATCGAGATGCCCGCAACGCCGCTCCGCATCTGGGAGGCGATTCACCAGGCCAAAGCGGCCTGAACAATTCGCATATCGGGAATTCTTCACCAGCAGCGGCCAGTCCCGGAAAATGCGTTTCCAGGACTCGGCATTGCTGTTAATGGGTGATCCTTCCATTTCTCCCGTTGGCGATCCGCCAACGGCACCATCGGTAAGTCTCAGGCAATCATGAGCGTTTCTGCGCAGGGAATTGACGTGAAGCGGGAGCCACTCGTTGGCATCTCTCTCAAGCTCGCTTCGGTGTGCTCGTTCATGGTTATGAACTCGGTCGTCAAAGCCGCCGGTGACGTTCCTGCCGGACAGATCGTTTTCTTCCGGTCGCTTTTTGCGTTGCTGCCGATCATTGTTCTGCTCTCCTATCAGCGGGAGCTAAAGACCGCCTTTTATACCTCGAGGCCACTCAGCCACTTCCTGAGAGGCTTCGTTGGCGTTGCCTCGATGATGCTGACTTTCATCGCGATCACACATCTGCCGTTGCCCGATGCGATTACGCTTGGCTATGCCCAGCCGCTGTTCGTTGTCGTGTTCTCAGCGCTCTTCCTGGGCGAAACCGTGCGCATGTATCGGTGGAGCGCTGTGGCGATCGGCTTCGTCGGGGTTGTAATCCTTGCCTGGCCCGGCCTCACGCTTTTGCGCGGCCATGGACTGAGCGTGGGTGAGGCAGCAGGCGTTCTGGCAGCGTTGGCGGGTGCTCTGATGTCGGCCGTCGCGATGATGCTGGTTCGCCGTCTGGTCAGTACCGAGAAGACGTCGACCATCGTGATCTGGTTTTCGACCACGTCATCGATTGTTGCACTGGCCACTATGCCATTCGGGTGGGCAGTTCTCAACCAGACGCAAGTTCTCCTCCTGATCACCGCGGGGATCTTCGGCGGCATCGGTCAGCTCTTTCTCACCCACAGCTATCGCTTTGCCGACCTCTCCACCATCGCGCCGTTCGAATACACTTCGATCATTCTGGCTGTCGTGATCGGATATTTTGTCTTTGGAGACGTGCCCACGCTCTACATGCTCGTGGGCGGAACGATTGTCGCCGGCTCAGGCCTCTTCATCATCTGGCGCGAACGTCAGCTTGGTGTGCGGCAGGTCACCAGCAAATCGGTATAGACGCCTGACGGTCTACCGCAGCTCTTCCAGCTTCATCTTGATGGCGAGAAAATCCTGCCAGGCGAGCTTCTTATGCGCGGGGTTGCGCAGCAGGTAGGCCGGATGAAGCGTCGGCATGGTCGGGATCTCAAGACCACCAGCCGTCGTATGGACAGCCCAGGTTCCACGCATGCGCATGATGCCTGCCGTCGTCTTCAGCAGTGTCTTTGTCGACGGATTGCCGAGCGTCACCAGAACCTTCGGGCGGGCCAGCTCGATGTGCCGTTCGATGAAGGGCCGGCAGATTTCCGTTTCCATCGGCGAGGGATCGCGGTTGCCCGGCGGACGCCACGGAATGACGTTCGAGATATAGGCGGTTTTGCGATCACGCCCGATTGCCGTGAGGATGCGGTCAAGCAGCTTGCCGGAGCGACCCACGAACGGCTTGCCCTCAAGATCCTCATCGCGTCCGGGTGCTTCACCCACCAGCATCAGGTCAGCTTCAGGATTGCCGTCAGCGAACACAATGTTCTTGGCTGTGAACTTGAGGTTGCAGCCCTCAAAGCCTGCCACGATCTCGTAGAGCTCCTGGAGCGTCCTGGCTTCCTTTGCCATGTCGCGGGCGCGAAGCGCCTGTCCCTCATCCGGAACGGCAACCTGCTGGCCGCCAGCGAATTGTGTAGGAGGCGTTGAAACCGGCGGCGGGGCAGAAGCGTTGCGGCGAGGCTGTTCATGCGTTTGCTGCGGCTGCGAAACGGGCTGCGCGGCTTGGGCGGGCGCGGGTTCAGCGAGCCGGTTCTGCGGGTCCTCTTCCAGTGCCATATCGACCCCGGCATCGGCATAGAACGCGAGCAGGTCTCGCAATGTCGCAGGATCAAGTGGGGCTGAGGACATCATGGGTTCTAATGTCCACTTTACCGCACGCATGGCAAGGGCCGGGAGCCTGTATCGACCGAAAAATGGCTCCCTGTTTCGGCGCCAACCACGGAGAGACTGGATTACAGCCGGAATTCACATGAGAGATTGAAGCACGGGAATGGCCAATTAATGTTTTACCTTATGCTGCAATGCGCTATAGCCCCTGCAACAACCGCTATAGATGCGCGGACGATGGCGTTTTTGGAGGCGTGAATGACAGAACGTGAAAGTATGGAATTCGATGTTGTGATCGTGGGCGCCGGTCCTGCCGGACTTGCCGCATCGATCAGGCTCAAACAGCTCAATCCCGATCTTTCTGTTGTCGTTCTGGAAAAAGGCGCTGAAGTTGGCGTGCACATCCTTTCGGGTGCCGTCGTAGACCCAGTCGGGATCGACCGACTGTTGCCCGGCTGGCGCGAAGAGGAAGGCCATCCGTTCAAGACGCCCGTTGAAGCCGACCACTTCCTGGTGCTTGGCCCGGCAGGGTCCGTCCGCCTGCCGAACGCCGCCATGCCTCCGCTGATGAACAATCACGGCAACTACATCGTTTCGCTCGGAAACGTCTGCAAGTGGCTGGCGGAAAAGGCCGAGGCGCTCGGCGTCGAGATCTACCCGGGCTTTGCCGCTGCCGAACTCATCATCGACGAGAACAACGCTGTCACTGGCGTCATCACCGGCGACATGGGCGTGGAGCGTGACGGTTCGCACGGACCGAACTACCAGCCCGGTATGGCGCTTCTGGGCAAGTACGTGCTGATCGGCGAAGGTGCGCGCGGTTCGCTCGCCAAGCAGCTGATCGCACAGTACGGCCTGTCGGAAGGCCGCGAGCCGCAGAAATTCGGCATCGGACTCAAGGAGCTCTGGGAGGTCAAGCCCGAGAACCACAAGCGTGGCCTGGTGCAGCACTCGTTCGGCTGGCCGCTCGACAGCTCAACCGGCGGCGGCTCGTTCCTCTATCATTTCGACGACAACCTCGTTGCAGTCGGCTTCGTGGTTCACCTGAACTACAAGAACCCGTATCTGTCGCCCTTCGAGGAATTCCAGCGCTTCAAGACGCATCCCTCGATCCGTGGCACCTTTGAAGGCGCCAAGCGCATCTCTTATGGCGCACGCGCCATCACCGAGGGCGGCTGGCAGTCGGTTCCGAAGACGGTGTTCCCGGGCGGCGTCCTGATGGGTTGCTCCGCCGGCATGGTCAACGTTCCACGCATCAAGGGTTCGCACAACGCCGTTCTCTCCGGCATCCTTGCCGCTGAAAACGTCGTCGCAGCGCTTGCCGAAGGCCGCGCCCATGACGAGCTCACCGCTTATGAAGACGGCTGGCGCAACTCCGAAATCGGCAAGGACCTGAAGCGCGTCCGCAACGTGAAGCCGCTCTGGTCGAAGTTCGGCACCTGGGCCGGGATTGCGCTCGGTGGCCTCGACATGTGGTCCAACACGTTGTTCGGCTTCTCGCCTTTCGGCACGCTGAAGCACGGCAAGAGCGACGCGGCTTCGCTGGAGCCCGCTTCGAAGTACAAGCCGATCGACTATCCAAAGCCCGATGGCGTTCTCACCTTCGATCGCCTGTCCTCGGTGTTCCTCTCCAACACCAACCACGAGGAAGACCAGCCGGTTCACCTCAAGGTGGCTGATCTCGATCTGCAAAAGCGCTCGGAGCTGGAAGTCTTCGCTGGCCCTTCCACCCGCTACTGCCCGGCAGGCGTATACGAGTGGACCGACGCGGACGGCAACCCGATCGCGGGACTGCCGGACGAGATCCGCAAGCGGCCTGATGCCCGCTTCGTGATCAACGCGCAGAACTGCGTCCACTGCAAGACCTGCGACATCAAGGATCCGAACCAGAACATCAACTGGGTACCGCCGCAGGGTGGCGAAGGTCCAGTCTACATGAATATGTAATGATTAAAGGCCGGGATCACCCGGCCTTTTTCATTTCAAGGAGGAGTTGGCGGGTGCGCACCTGCATCGATGGCTGCTCCTCAGCCGGTACGATGCCAAATTCCAGCAACACTGGCAGGTGGTCCGATCCCGTCGTGGGCAGGCGCTTGATCGATGCAGGAATGACCCTGCCTTTGACGAACAGGTTGTCGATCGGCAGACCGACGTAACGGCGCAGGAAGTCGGGAGCGCCCCCGACCAGCCATGTGGGACCGATGTTGCCAAGGGATTTTAGATCTGCGGCGGTCGCAATCATACGGGCCGTCTGGCTCCACCACACGGCATTCAGGTCACCGGCGAGGATGGCTGATGAACCCAGCTTGGCAGAAAGCATCGGCTCCAGCCTTTCGACGTGCCAGTGCTGCCCGTTCGGCCAGGGCCAGCCCAGGTGGATGGCGCCGACGTCAACTGCCGCTCCACCGAAGCTCACGGTGGCGATCGCCAGTGACCCTCTGGAGAGACACTCGGCGCGCGAGGGATGCAGGAAGGGGCGGCGCGACAGGATTGCAACCGCGCCGATATGCGAGGAGCCTGTGCAGATGATTTGATGCGGGTAGGATGGTTCGATGAACTTCAGTTCCTCCCGCCAGTAGTCCGAAACCTCATCCAGTGTGATCACGTCCGGCTGAACCCGGCCGATGAGCGACAGCACTTCCTTCGGCTTAGGGTTGTCATAGCGCAGGTTCATCTGCAGGAGCTTGTAGCGCGCCGGTCCAGCTTCCCCGATGTTGGCGCTGGCGTTGGCGATCGCGACGCCCGTCGGGTTCGCCAACGTGCTCGCCGTCGCAGCAATCGCCAGCAGAAGCAAGGCGAAGGAAATGCTGATCCACCGCCGTTCGAACAGAGACGGCAGAGCAAGTACTGCAATGAGCGCCGCCAGATGCAATCTGAAATGAGCGAAACTATCGAGGGCGGGATGAGCCGAGCCCCAGTAGCCCAGCACCAGAGGAATGGTGAGGAGCACTGCAATCAGGGCCGTACAAGGTGCGCAGCGGCGAAGGATTTTCATCGGCCAGTTGTAACTTATTGCCTGCCGCTGATCCAAGCTGGCGCTTCGCCACACCCAAGTGGATCATCGATCATCCCTGCCATCGACTGCATGCGTATTCCTCGCGATTCACTCGTGACGCCCAGGGTTCAGGCAGAAGGTGACAGGAATGCGGCTATGCCATGCGGCAAATCACACATTCCTGTCTGGGATCGCCGACGCTCCGCCTACTGGAATGCAGTCTCGCTGAAGCTGCGCAGCTTGCGCGAATGCAGGCGTTCGGTCGGCATGCCCGCCAGCTTTTCCACCGCGCGAATGCCGATCTTCAGATGCTGCGCCACCTGGCGCTTGTAGAAGTCAGTCGCCATGCCTGGCAGCTTCAGCTCACCGTGCAGCGGTTTGTCGGATACACAGAGCAGCGTTCCATAGGGAACGCGGAAGCGGAAACCGTTCGCTGCAATGGTGGCAGATTCCATGTCGAGCGCGATCGAGCAGGATTGCGACAGCCTCTGCACCGGTCCGCGCTGGTCGCGCAGTTCCCAGTTGCGGTTGTCGATGGTGGCGACCGTGCCGGTGCGCATGATCCGCTTCAATTCGTAACCAGACAGGCCGGTGATTTCCGCCACCGCTTCCTGAAGTGCGACCTGAATTTCGGCAAGGGCTGGCAGCGGAACCCAGATCGGCAGGTCATCGTCCAAAACGTGGTCCTGGCGCAGGTAGGCGTGCGCCAGCACGTAATCGCCCAGCGCCTGCGAGTGACGGAGGCCGGCGCAGTGGCCGAGCATCAGCCAGGCGTGGGGCCGCAGCACGGCGACGTGGTCGGTAATCGTCTTGGCGTTGGACGGGCCGACGCCGATGTTGACCATGGTGATGCCCGCATGTCCGGGCTTCGTCAGGTGGTAGGCAGGCATCTGCGGCAGGCGCTGCAGGGGCGTGCCATCCGGTGAGGTCTGACCCGCCAGCGTGATTGCATTGCCGGGCTCGACAAAGCTCTCATAGCCTCCGCCACCGGAGGCCATCAGGTCGCGCGCATAGGCGACGAATTCGTCGATATAGAACTGGTAGTTGGTGAACAGCACGAAGTTCTGGAAATGCTCCGGCCGCGTCGCGGTGTAGTGCGTCAGCCGGTGCAGCGAATAGTCCACCCGCGGCGCGGTGAATGGCGCAAGCGGCATGGGTTCGCCCGGCGCGGGCTCGTAGGTGCCGTTCACGATATCGTCGTCCATCGTCGCAAGATCCGGTACGTCGAACAGGTCGCGCAGCGGGCGGCTCACCTTCTGGAGCGCGCCTTCCACATAGGTATTTTCGATGAAGGCGAAGTGCAGCGGAATGGGCATCCCGGACTCCGCTACCGTAAGGGCGACCCCATGATTTCGGATCAGCAGGTCCAGCTGGGTGACCAGGTAGTCGCTGAAGAGGTCGGGACGCGTGATGGTGGTGGAGTAGGTTCCCGGAGCTGCCACATGCCCATAGGCCAGACGCGTGTCCACCTGCGCAAAGGACGAGGTGGAAAGGCTCACTTCCGGGTAGAAGGAGCGGTAGCGCCGGTCAACTTCGCCGGTGTTGAGCACATGGTGGAACGCGTCACGCAGAAACGCAGTGTTTCGCTCGTAAATCGACTTCAGCGCCGCAACGGCCTCCGCGCCGCTCGTGTATTCCCGCGCGGGCAGCGTCTCCGGGCTGGCGACTATCTCGATCGGCTGTGGGTAGGTTCTCTTGTCCATGCCTCATTATACGAAGTTCTGCGCCACATTCGAGCGAAGTTTAATGCCGTTTCGAAGAAGGGGGAGTGGAACAGGATCGGGGCAGGGAACCATTCGGCGTTCAGCGTGTCTGACACCCAGTGATGTGCATGCCTTCGCAGGAGATCCCCGACGTGTGTGTTGGATCGATGTCTGCCGCATGGATGGCTGCATAAATGCCCAGTACAGCCGTAAGAATGCAGATCATCGAAAAGCGGCGAGCTAGCATGAGAGGGTCCTTCCGCTGATCGTCGGGATGAATACTCTTGATACTAACTAAAGCGGCAACGAATGCTGTTTACAGCGTAAACCTAGAGATGCGCAAGCATGGGATTCTTGTCTAGTTACCATTTGGCAAGGTTCGGCATTTTGTGCTTACGTGCGCTCACAAACGAGGAGCATGACATGACTGTTCAGAACGCACCGATTGAACTTCATTATTGGCCCACTCCGAACGGATTCAAGATCACCATCTTTCTTGAGGAAGCGGGCATTCCCTACGAAGTCCATTATGTCAACATTGGCAAGGGCGACCAGTTCAAGCCTGAGTTTCTGAAGATTTCCCCGAACAACCGCATGCCCGCGATCATCGATCCGGAAGGTCCAGGCGGCGAGCCGATCTCCGTCTTTGAGTCAGGCGCCATTCTGCAGTATCTCGGCCGCAAGTTCGGCCAGTTCTATCCGTCTGAAGAACGCGCGCGCGTGGAAGTCGAACAGTGGCTGTTCTGGCAGATGGGTGGCCTCGGCCCGATGGCCGGTCAGGCCCATCACTTCCGCAACTATGCGAAGGAAAAGATCGAATACGCGATCAAGCGCTACACCGACGAGTGCCACCGCCTCTATGGCGTGATGAACAAGCGGCTGGCTGATCGCGATTTCCTGGCTGGCGACTATTCGATCGCCGACATGGCCTGCATCGGCTGGGTCCGCTCCTATGAAGGGCAGGGCCAGGACCTCAACGAGTTTCCGAACCTGAAGCGCTGGTTCGACATGATGATGGCCCGTCCCGCCGTACAGCGCGGCATTGCCGTCGGGCAGGAGATGCGCAAGCCGATGACGGACGAGGAGAAGAAGGTCCTCTTCAATCAGCGGGCGCGATAACCCCCGACAATATGACAGATTTCCAGAAGGCTCCGGCTTCACCGCCGGGGCCTTTTTCATACTCCAGGCGAACTGAAATGCTCTCGATGAAAACTGTGGTTAGCAGAGGGTAAAGGCAAAGGTTAACAACCGCCACCCCTCCAGGCAGGCCAATTCCAGAGACGCCAAGGGGTGCCATGCTTAACAAAAATGGCCCGTTTACGCATTGTTGAGAGTTCCTTTGCCGCCCGTTAAGCACGGCGTTTAACGCGCCTTTCAAGGTCCAGGCCCTATCTTCTACCCATGAATGCTGCACCGCTACACAAGAACGGCGGGCGGCTCTCAGGACAGAACAGGGACAGAAAAAATGGCATCTTCTAGCATCCGCGACATCGACAATGACAGCGTCCGCCATGCCGGAGACGCTGACGCACTTTTCCGCCTCGGCATGATGTACTTTGAAGGCCGCGACTGCGAACGGGACCTCGTCGCAGCACACAAGTGGTTCAACATCGCCGCAATCCGGGGATCCGGCCACGCAGCCCGGGCGCGCGCCGAGCTCACGTCCAACATGTCCAAGCTTGAGCTTGCCCGCGCACTGCGAGAAGCCCGCGCATGGATGACCATGCACTAGGATAGAATTATCGGCGGAGCGCCTGCTGGTCAGTCCTCCAGCTGCACCAGCAGCGTTCCGTCGGCCACCTGCGATCCTTCGGCGATGATATCGGCGATGATCCCGTCGCGCGGAGCGGTGATCGCATGCTCCATCTTCATGGCTTCGAGGATGAGCAGCGGCTGACCTTCCTGCACCTTCTCCTTCTGCGCGACACGCACCATCTTCACGAGCCCCGGCATCGGCGCACGTAACTGGCCACCGTTCCCTGCGCCAGACTGCGCCGTGTCGAACTCTCCCGTGGAGAAGGTGAAGCTGTCCGCGCCCTGGAAGAGGGTAATGTTGTTGAGCCAGCGGGCCGCGACCGGCACCTGTGAGGGTGCAAGCGCAAATGCTTCCTCCCTGCCACCCGGCATCTTCACGCGGACTTCAAAGCGGCCATTGCCGAGGCCCTTGATCCAATAGTGGATCGGCTTTTCCCGATAGGTAAGCGTGCCTTGATGTGCAAGCGCATGGAAATGACCGTAGGACACGAGAGCGTCAAACGGATCCTGTGCATCAGCATCATGCTTCACGCCGCTGGCTGCCAGCGCCGCGAACGCGACGAGCCGGGGCGTCGGCTCGGGAAGGGTGGTCAGCCTCTCCTTGTTGCGGCTGATCAGACCTGTCTCAGCGTTTCCGGCAATGAACTCCTCGTCATCCAGCATGCGGCGCAGGAAGGCGATGTTTGTCGTGCAACCGGCAATCTGGGTGCTGTTCAGCGCCTCTGCCAACGCAGTGATGGCGCCCCTGCGATCCTGGCCGTGCACGATCATCTTGGCGATCATCGGGTCATAGTAGTGGCTGACGACGCTGCCTTCCCTGACCCCGCTGTCGACCCGCAGCTCCGCACCGCGAACCTTCTCCGGAAAACGCAGATGATGAAGGGTCCCGGTCGAGGGAAGAAAGTCGCGCTCCGGATCTTCCGCATAGATGCGCGCCTCGATGGCGTGCCCCTTGAGCGTAATGTCGGACTGTTCGAGCGGAAGAGCTTCGCCTGCGGCCACACGCAGCTGCCACTCAACCAGATCGATCCCCGTAACCATCTCGGTCACCGGATGTTCGACCTGCAGGCGCGTGTTCATCTCCATGAACCAGAATTTATCCGGCCGTAAGCCCTTGCTCGCGTCAGCGATGAACTCCACCGTTCCGGCGCCGTAGTAGCCGACAGCGCGCGCGGCGCGCAGAGCAGCCTCGGTGATGGCGACGCGCATGGCCTTGCCTATGCCGGGGGCGGGCGCTTCCTCGATCACCTTCTGGTGCCGGCGCTGGCCCGAGCAGTCGCGCTCGAACAGGTGGACGATGTTACCGTGCTTGTCGCCGAAGATCTGCACTTCGATGTGCCGTGGCGCTTCGACGAGTTTTTCAACGAGCACGCGGCCATCGCCAAAGGCAGCCTGCGCCTCACGCTTCGCCGCCATCAGGGCTGCCGAAAAATCCTCCGGCCGGTCGACGCGGCGCATACCCTTGCCGCCACCGCCCGCACGCGCCTTGATCAGGACGGGATAGCCGATGTTGCGCGCCGCGCCTGCGAGAACAACCAGTTCCTGGGCGTCGCCATGATAGCCGGGAACAACGGGGACGCCTGCCTTTTCCATCAGCTGCTTGGCGGTATCCTTGAGGCCCATGGCCCGGATGGAGGCTGGAGAGGGACCAATGAACACCAGACCTGCAGCCTCGACCGCCGCCGCAAAATCGGGATTTTCGGAAAGAAAACCGTATCCGGGATGGATAGCCTGGGCGCCTGAACGTAGCGCTGCCTTGATGATACTGTCACTGCACAGATAGCTTTCGGCAGGAGCAGCGCCGCCAATGCACAGCGCTTCGTCCGCCATCTCCACGTGGAGCGCTCGACGGTCAGCCTCCGAATAGACTGCCACCGTGGCGATCCCCAGCTTGCGTGCGGCTTCGATGATCCGGACGGCAATCTCTCCGCGGTTGGCAACCAGAATCTTGCTGAACATTTGTCTCTCCCGGATGATGCTTGCCAGCGAATGCGTCTTCCCGATCAGAGCTCTTATAGCGTGCATCAGTCCCTGCGGCCATAACCTCAAGACAAGCTGAGGATGTGGGTCGGATCGGGTTGGTTACGGTAAACGAACCCGTCGTTCACTTACGAATCCGATCCATGCGCAGTTATGGTCAGGCGTGTTCTGTTCCCATGGGATGTCATTGGCAATCGCATTGCCTGCCATGCCGTTTCCTTCCCAGTTGCGAGTTCCTGCCCAGTTGCAGTCCATTTCATTGCCCGACGATGAGGAGTGTTCATGGAAGATACTCGTGTAGCACGTGTACACGCCCCGGTTGGTAAACAGACGCGTGTACTCGCAAGAATGATCGCGGGCGCATCAGCCGGCCGCTCTCTCAGCAGTGGCCATGCTCATTCATGCAGCTGGGCCAGCATGACGGACCATGCGTTTGCAAAAAATGGAGAGGCCGCTCCCGGCGCAGTCCACCGGAACACGACAGGCCATCGAGGTAGCAAATGACCCGCACAATTCTAACAAGCAGAACTAACGGCCTTCCAACGATGAACAAAACCCGCAAGCAGATCCTGTTCGCCACTAGCGCCTTGGCTGCCGTCATGCTGGTCACCGCCGGTAACTCGGCTGACTACGAGGTCATTGTAGAGCAAGGCGCGATCGTCGATGAATGCGCTGACGATGGCTGCAGGCCGCAGATGCGCGGGAAGATGTACGACAACAGCAGCCTGGGAAGGCTGCCGATCACACCAAACCTGGAGCAAGAAACACTTGCGGATCAGGCAGCGGTTCCATTCAAGATCAGCGTCGACGGCCAGACAGTCGATGAAACCGGGGTGATCATCGGCGAGGGGGCATTCGGTTCGCAGCCTGACGATCCAAATGTCTTCAAGCAGCGCAAGACCGACGTTGATCTTGCTGCGGTCGATATTCAGCTGAAGTTCGACGGGCTCGACCAGAAGCCATTGCTCAATGTTTCCACAGCACCCATCCGCCGTGCCTATGCGGCGGGGGAGCCGATCAGCTTTCTTGCAACGTCGAACTACCAGGCTTTCATAACCAGGGCAGAAGTCCGGATTTTCCGCGTCGGCGATACCCGGACCCCGGTTGCCGTGCTGCCTATCGGGATAACCGGTCTGGCGGACTGGACCATGCCGGGCGGCGGAGACTCGGAATATCAATACGTGCTTCGCGTCTATGATGACCGTGACAGGTTTGATGAAACCATACCGCTGTCGCTGAAACGGTCAGAGGGAGAGCTGCTTTCAGATGCCGTCCAAGCGGTGGCGCCCGGAATGGCCGAAGACCGCACTGCGTTTCGCAACATTCCAGTTCATGGAGGCGCGGTCACCGTTCACGGCAAGAACGTTCCCGAAGGCTACACGATCACCGTTTTCGATGAACCTATCCCGGTTGATCCGAATGGCGCATTCGTCACCCAGCGGATCCTGCCACCAGGCGACCATCTGATCGACATTGCAGTCGACGGACCGATGAAGGGCGGCGGGCTTTACTTCAGCCGTGATGTCAACATTCCGACGAACGAGTGGTTCTACGTCGGTCTGGCCGAAGCAACCTTCGGCAAGCAGACCGGAGATCCGGGTATCGAAGACGTGCGCCAGGGCGAGTTCGATACGATCTACAAGAAGGGGCGCATCGCCTTCTACCTGAAAGGCAAGGTGAAGGGGCAGACGCTCATCACCGCGGCTGCGGACACCGGCGAGAACGATCTGAAGTACCTGTTCAAGAACATGGACGCGAAAAATGCCCGTGAGTTCCTGAAGCGCATAGATCCTGACAAGTACTATGCTGTCTACGGCGACGATTCCACATGGGTCGAGGATGCTCCGACCAAAGGCAAATTCTACGTCCGGGTGGAGCGCGGTGACAGTCACGTCATGTGGGGAAATTACAAGACCCGCATTTCCGGCACGAAATTCCTGTCCAGCAGCAGAGGGCTCTACGGCGCCAACCTGGAGATGCGCTCGGACAGCCAGACGAGTTACGGCGAACGGAAGACGGAAGTCTCCGCCTATGGCGCGCTGCCTGACACGGTGCCGCAGACGGATGAATTTCTCGGCACCGGCGGATCGGCCTATTTCCTGCGGCGTCAGGACATCACTTCCGGGTCCGAAACGGTCATGGTCGAGGTGCGGGATGATGTGAGTGGAAGGGTTATTGAGCGCAAGTATCTGGCGCACGGCGAAGATTACACCTTCGACCACATCCAGGGCGTCTTGATCCTCAAGCGGCCGCTGAACTCGACCAGCCTCGGAGTGGGCCCGGTGAGGTCCAGCGCTCTCGGCGGAGACAAGCAGTATCTGGTGGTCAGCTACGAATACATTCCGCGGGCCCGTGATGCGAAGGACTATGTCTACGGTGGCCGGGTGCAACAATGGGTCGGGGACTCGGTGCGTCTTGGCGTAACCGGTAACACCGAGCGCGTGGACGAAAAGAGGACAAAGGCGGTGGGCGCGGACATTCTCGTACGCCGTTCACAGACCACTTATGTCGACGCGGAAGTTGCACGCTCGTCGGGAACGAACTCCAGTCTCGCCCGGTCCACGGATGGTGGCCTTACGCTGACCGAAAAAGAGGGAACGGGTGGTAAGTCGGCACTGGGCTGGCGCGTCGGCGGCCAGTTGGACATGGCAGACATTCGGCCATTCGGCATCGATACCGGGAAGATCGGAGGCTATTACGAAAAGAAGCAGGCCGGATTCTCGACCACGTCGGACCGGTTGTCGGCAAATCGACGGGTGTGGGGCGCACATGCCGCCATGCCGATCACCGGAACCATGGACGCCGGCGTAACGCTGGATGACCTCAAGGATGGTGAAGGACAGCGCCGGCGCGACTCCAAGTTCGCAGCGAGCTGGCAGTTCATGCCCCAGTTGAAGGCGACCGTCGGTGTAACGCACACCCGGCTCCATTCTCCCACCGCAATCGCTGCGGGAAAGTACGGATATGATGGAAACCGTGCCGACGTCGGCGTGCGTCTCGATTTCAAGCAGAACGAGGATTACACCTACTACGTGTTTGGCCAACACAGCCTGTTCCGGAAGGGCAGCATTGAAAAGAACGACCGCGTTGGTGTCGGTGCAGAGGTTGCCCTGACCGAAAAGATCTCGGCAGAAGGCGAGGTTTCTTACGGACGGTCCGGCGTCGGTGGGTTGGCCGCGTTGAACTACAGCCCCACGGTCGATGACCAGTACTATATCGGCTATAGGCTTGATCCGAGCAGAGCCTTCGACCTCACGCGCAGCGATGTGCTGCACGGTCGGGATCTCGGCTCACTGGTCGGCGGCGTGAAGCGGAGGATCGACGACGTAACCACCGCTTATGCCGAGTCGAACTACGATCTGTTCGGACGCAGGCGCTCGCTGGCGCAAACCTACGGTGTGGTCTACACCCCCAACTCGCTCTGGACTGTCGACCTCGGCGGCGAGGCCGGACGGATCATGGATAATCGCGTCAATCCAGACACCAAGCTCGAGTACTCGGATTTTGATCGGTACGCAGGGTCCGTCGCGGTGGGCTACAACGACGAGGAAGAAGGCCTGTCTGCAAGGACCCGCGCAGAAGTCCGTGTCGAGAATTCCGATGACCGTACCCGTGACGTCAATACCTACGCGGTCTCCTCGGGCGTGGCATGGCAGCATGACGAAAGCGGCAGGTTGCTGGTCAGCGGTGATGCGGTTCTCTCCCAGTCCGGCGCGGGGTCCTATTACAACGGCGACTACATCGAAGGATCGCTTGGTTACGCGTATCGTCCCGTGGACCATGACAGGCTGAACGCCCTGATGCGGTACACCTTCCTCTACGATTTGCCGACGCTGGGCCAGATCTCGTCGTCGTCAAACACCTCGGGAGGCCCCATGCAGCGCAGCCACATCGTCTCGGCTGACGTCACCTATGACCTGCTGCCCTGGCTGTCGGTCGGCGGAAAATACGGTGCCCGTATCGGCGAGATCAGCATACGCAACGATGCGACGAAATCGATGGGCCCATGGCAACAGTCCTCAGCGCATCTCGGCGTCATCAGAACCGACCTGCACGTGGTCAAGAACTGGGATGCGTTGCTGGAAGGCCGTGCCTTCTTCACGCCCGCGGTCAAGTCGGTCGATTACGGTCTCTTGGCTGCTCTCTACCGGCACGTGGGAAACAACTTCAAGGTGGGCGCCGGCTACAACTTCGGCCGCTTCTCGGATGACCTCCGTGACCTGACACTCGATGATAAGGGACCATTCCTGAACATCGTGGGTAAGTTCTAGTTCGTGCCTTGTGTGTCTTGGAGATGCACAGGGCGGTTATCGGGTGAGTAAGGCTACCTCAATGTTGAAATACTCGCCCCGTCACACCTCCTCCCATGTGACGGGGCTTTTTCTTCCCGCTCTCCCTGAAACTGCTCTTTTGCTTGCATGAGCGGCGGCGTTCTCCTACCCCTGTCAGGGTTAGGAGAGTGGCATGCAGATATACCGGTTCGTAGGCGTTGCACCTGTCGTCTTGTGGTCATCGATGGCGCAGGCCCAAAGCTGGGCGCCGGTGGAAAAGGTTCAGACCTACGCGATTTCCGGCAAGACCGGCATCGACCTCTACCGGTCGATCGGGGAGAACGGTCCGAAGGCTGGTGCGGGCAGGGCGATCGCGATCACGGACTTCGAACTCAAGTGGTCACGCGACTACCAACCTCGCGATGGTGGGTGCATCCTTGCTGCCGCGAAGCCTCACCTTACCATCGTCTATCGACTTCCCAAGCCTTCCAACAGGCTTCCCGAAGCGCTTCAGCCTCTCTGGAACACTTTCATCGAGGGGGTGGAAAAGCACGAGCGGGTGCACGGGGCGATGATCGTTGAGACGGTGAAGGCCATCGAGGCCGCTACTGTGGGCACCTTCGTGCCGAACGATCCAAGATGCCGTGCCGTCCGCAAGGAGGTGGAGAACCGCACAAAGCCACTCGTGGAAGAGCAGCGGCGGCAGAGCCGCGCCTTCGACAAGGAGGAGTTGAGCGACGGAGGCAATGTCCATTCGCTCGTCCTTGGTCTGGTCAACGGAATTGGCTCTCCTTCGGCAGGGAACTAGCTTAGTTTCCTTGCCAGTGCTGCCGCCTGAACCCGTATCTCCGGCACCGCGTCGATTTCGAAGAATTCGCTGCGGGTGAGAGGTCCCAACGCATAGAGTCGGTCAGAAGCCTTACCGTCGCGGCCGATGAGCTGGCAGTCGCGGGTGACGTTCAGGCTCAGACGCAAAGGATCGGTCTTGGCCAGTCCAGCCTCGACCAGCCCACGAAGGATAGCGCGGGAGCTATCCTCGATGTTGCGAATGATGCCGGTGCAGTCGTAGACGCGGGCGACGCGCAGTGTTTCTTCCTGCTGTGAACCCCGCGGCCTGAGTGTCACGGTGAAATCCGCGCCCGCCCTTTCCGTGCGGAGTATGCGGCCCGCACGAATGGCAAGCCGGCCCTCCTGCACCGCTGCCTGGATGCGGTCATGCACCTCGGGCGCCATGCGGTGGCGGTGCGTGTCCCACCAGGCTTTTGCATGCCGCAGGAAAATCTTGCGGGAAGGCTCCGGCCAGCTCTGCCAGATGCGCTGGTTGTAGGGCCGCAAGCCGTCGACCACGTCGCGCCAGTTGCCACCCGCCTGAACGTGCTTTCTTACGCGGTCGCGGAGCCAGCCCAGGAAGCGGGAGGGTTCCAAACCAAAGGGAATGTCATTCTCGGTAAATGGAATTGGATGAGGCAGTACCTGCCGCTGCGGCAGCAATCCGCGGCGGGAGACGACTGTCACCGGACCGCGATGGCCACGTGCTTCCAGAGACAGCACCGCATCCACCATGCTGAGCCCGCTGCCCATGATCAGGATCGGCGCATCCGGGGGAAGCTCGGTGTCTTCAGGAGTATCCATCCGTACTGAGATCTCGTCGCGATTGAGCGGCTCTATGTCATGGCCTGTCGCCAGAACCAGCCTGCTCGCCTGCAGGGTCTGGCCTGATGCAAGTTCAACCTCAACCCCTGACGCCTGGGGAATAGCGGAAATGACCTCATCGCTGATGATCTGCAGCCGTCCGGAATGTTCCGCATCCGCCTCGCGCAGCAGATCTTCCAGATAGTCGCCGTAGACCTTGCGTGGCGCAAAGAAGAAGGGCTCGTTTGGGTCCATCAGATCGCGCTCAGTGAGCCACCGCACGAAGTGACCCGGGTCATCCGGCAAGGCGCTCATGTTCTGCGCACGAACGTTCAGCAGATGGTCGGGGAGGGTGGTGGAATAGGCCAGACCGCGGCCCACCCTGCCGCGCTTCTCGACGAGCACGATCCGGTTGGCGTCAGAGACCTTCAGAAGGTGCGCGGCAAAGATGGCGCCAGTCGCGCCGCCGCCAACGATTACGATCATGCCTGCAGCTCGCGTCTATCTGCGTTGGGCAGAATATGACCATCTGCAAGTGCCAGGACAGAATGCCGTGAGGCAGTATGGAATATATTTGCCGTAAGAACGGACAGGTAGCTGCCTGACTGCAAGCATGTCGCTCCGAGTGGAATTTCGTTCTCTTCTATCGCGATCCTTTAGTGATGCAAAGCCGCATTTTCGCGGGTGTCGGAGTGGAGCTACATTCTCCACACACCAACTTTGGTCTCTTCGATCGGCGTATTCAGGCTTGCCGAAAGTGACAGGGCCAGGGTCTCACGGGTCTTCGCCGGGTCGATGATACCATCGTCCCAAAGGCGCGCCGACGCGTAGAGCGGATGTCCCTCGCGCTCGTACTTTTCCAGGATCGGCGCGCGGAACTCGGCTTCCTCTTCGGGCGACCATTGCTGGCCCCTCCGTTCGATGCCTTCGCGCCTGACGATCGAAAGCACCGTTGCTGCCTGCTCGCCACCCATGACGGAAATGCGCGAATTCGGCCATGTCCAGAGGAAGCGCGGCGAGAAAGCTCTGCCGCACATGCCGTAGTTGCCCGCGCCGAACGAACCGCCGATGATCGTCGTGATCTTCGGCACACGCGCGGTGGCAACGGCGGTCACCAGCTTGGCGCCATCCTTGGCGATGCCGCCTGCCTCATATTTGCGGCCGACCATGAAGCCCGTGATGTTCTGCAGGAACAGGAGCGGGATCTTCCGCTGGCAGCAAAGCTCAATGAAATGCGCCCCTTTGAGCGCGGATTCCGAAAACAGCACGCCATTGTTCGCAAGGATGCCGACCGGCATTCCATGCAGATGCGCGAAACCTGTGACAAGCGTGGCGCCGTAGTTCTGCTTGAACTCGTCGAACTCAGAGCCGTCAACGATGCGGGCAATTACCTCGCGAACGTCGTAGGTCTGGCGAGGATCAGCCGGAGTGATGCCGTAGATTTCGTATGGATCGTAAAGCGGCGGGGCCGGCTTTTGCAGCGACAGCTGCGATGCCTTGCTGCGGTTCAGGTTCCGCACGATCCGGCGAACGATCGAGAGTGCGTGGCGGTCATCCTGCGCATAGTGATCGGCGACGCCGGATTCCCGCGTGTGGAGATCCGCTCCGCCCAGTTCTTCCGCCGTTACAACTTCGCCAGTCGCGGCCTTCACCAGCGGCGGGCCTCCCAGGAAGATCGTGCCCTGGTTGCGCACGATCACCGTTTCGTCGCTCATCGCGGGCACATAGGCGCCGCCCGCAGTGCACGAGCCCATCACGCAGGCTATTTGAGGGATGCCGCGCGCCGACATGTTGGCCTGATTATAGAAGATGCGGCCAAAGTGTTCGCGATCCGGGAAGACCTCGTCCTGGTTCGGCAGGTTCGCACCGCCTGAATCGACCAGGTAGATGCATGGCAGGTTGTTCTCGAGCGCGATTTCCTGCGCGCGCAGATGCTTCTTAACCGTAAGCGGGTAGTAGGTGCCGCCCTTCACCGTCGCGTCGTTGACGACGATCATGCATTCGCGACCTTCGACACGGCCGATGCCGGCGATCAGGCCAGCCGATGCCACTTCGTTGCCATAGAGGTTCCACGCCGCGAACTGTCCGATTTCGAGGAAGGGCGATCCCACATCCAGGAGCCCCGCCAGCCGCTCACGCGGCAGCAACTTGCCGCGCGCCAAATGGCGGCTGCGCGCTTCCTCCGGGCCGCCAGCGGAGATCAGCGCGGCCGTCTCGGCCATCTCTGTGACAAGGCCCTGCATCCGGGCCGAGTTCTCGCGGAAGGCGGACGAGGAGGGAGAAATCTGCGATTTAAGGATGGGCATCTACTCTCACCGGATCACAGAGGCGGATGAAGACCAAATCAGCAGTGACTCGCTGACCATAGCACGTACCGCTTGCATTCGAGAAACGGAACCGTTTCTTGAGATTCAATAGGTTAGAACGAGTTGTCAGTGTAGCGGGCCTGACGGGAAGCGCAACATGTCCGCCCACTGGAAAGTGTCGCATGGAAAAACTCAGCCGGCCGAAACGATCTCTCGACCGATCAGCCAGCGCCTGATTTCGCTGGTGCCCGCCCCGATCTCATAGAGCTTGGCGTCCCGCAACAGCCGGCCGGTCGGATAGTCATTGGTGTAGCCATTGCCGCCCAAAAGCTGGATCGCATCGAGCGCCACCTGGGTCGCCTTTTCAGCCGCGTAGAGGATGCAGCCGGCCGCATCCTTGCGCTGGGTTTCACCACGGTCGCAGGCGGCTGCCACTGAATAGCTGTAGGCGCGCGCGGAGTTCATCGCCACGTACATGTCGGCGATCTTCGCCTGCACCAGCTGGTTCGCACCTATCGGCTGGCCGAACTGCCTGCGCTCGCGCACGTAGGGCACGGCCACATCCATGCAGGCTGCCATGATGCCAAGCGGCCCGCCGGAGAGCACGACGCGCTCATAGTCGAGCCCCGACATCAATACCTCAACGCCCCGACCTACCTCCCCAAGGACATTTTCTACCGGAACGGAGACATCCTCGAAGACCAGCTCGCCGGTGTTCGAACCGCGCATGCCGAGCTTGTCGAGTTTCTGGGCGACCGAGAACCCTTCCATACCCTTTTCGATGATGAAGGCCGTGATTCCCCGACTACCGGCGGACGGGTCCGTCTTGGCGTATACGACCAGAACGTCGGCATCAGGTCCGTTGGTGATCCACATCTTGGAGCCATTCAGGATGAACCTGTCGCCATGTCGTTCCGCCCGCAGCTGCATCGAGACGACGTCAGACCCGGCACCCGTCTCTGACATGGCGAGCGCACCGACGAGCGAGCCCTCGCAGAGCCCTGGCAGATAGCGGGACTTCTGCGCTTCAGTGCCCCACCGCCGTATCTGGTTTACGCAGAGGTTGGAGTGCGCGCCATAGGAGAGCGCCACCGAGGCGGAAGCCCGGCTGATCTCCTCCATAGCCACCACATGGGCGAGGTAGGACATGCCGGAGCCGCCCAGTTCCGGCTCCACCGTGATGCCGAGGAGACCCATGGCTCCCATCTCCTTCCAGAGATGAGCGGGAAAATCGTTGCTCCTGTCGATCTCGTCAGCCAAAGGCGCAATCCTGTCGGCTGCGAAACGCCGCACGGCTTCCCGCAGCCCGTCGATTTCCTCGCCCAACCCGAAGCTCATCGATTCCGAGAACATTGCGTACCTCCCGCGTCACTGGCCGTCTCGCCGGACAAGCCTGCACTCCATTCCTGGCTCAAATTGGATCAGGCCTGCGTAGCATGGCAAGCTATATAAGGTGCATTGCGTATGGGATGACAGTTATGATTGATGTGGCCACAAAGGCACAGCGACTATCGTCCGGCACTCTAAACGGCCATATTCCTGCCGCAAACTGTGCGAAGCGGACCCTGATCGCTTGACTTCCACCCCCGTCGGCTTCGAATCGTTTTTCAGCGCGGCGAGTCGCGCGTCGAAAGGGGAAGGCGGTTTCATGACTGACCAATCTGCGAGATCGAGCAATCAAGGGGGGCTCGATTCTTTCTTTAAGCTGTCAGAGAACGGTACGTCGGTGCGCACAGAGTTGCTGGCCGGTCTCACCACGTTCCTGACGATGGCTTACATCATCTTCGTCAATCCGAGCATTCTGGAAACGACCGGCATGGATCGGGGCGCAGTCTTCGTCGCGACCTGTATTGCCGCGGCGCTTGGCTCGGCCATCATGGCGTTCCTGCCGCGCTGGCCGATCGGCATGGCCCCAGGCATGGGCCTCAACGCATTCTTCGCCTTCACCGTGGTCGGAGCCATGGGCTTCACCTGGCAGCAGGCGCTGGGTGCAGTCTTCATTTCCGGTATGATCTTCCTGATCCTCACGGTCACGGGCGTTCGCAGCTGGCTGATCGACGGCATTCCGAAGTCCATGCGCAGCGCCGTTGCGGCAGGTATCGGTCTGTTCCTGGCGATCATTGCGCTGCAAACCTCCAAGATCGTCGTCGACAATCCGGCAACGCTGGTCAGCCTCGGCGACCTCACCGCGCCGGAACCGCTGCTCGCAATGGCGGGCTTCCTGATCATCGCGGCGCTCGACGCGCTCAAGATCCGCGGCGCCATCCTGCTCGGCATTCTGATCATCACCGTGATCTCGATGCTGCTTGGCGTAAGCAGCTTCGGCGGCATCATGTCCATGCCTCCGTCGATCGCTCCGACGTTCCTCCAGCTCGACATCATGGGCGCCCTGCACAGCGGTCTGGTCTTCGTGATCCTCGTGCTGGTTCTGGTCGAGGTGTTTGACGCTACGGGTACGCTGATCGGCGTTGCCAAGCGCGCAAACCTGATCCCGGAAGGCAAGCCGAACCGTCTCGGCCGCGCGCTCCTGGCTGACAGCACCGCGATCGTTGCCGGCTCGCTGCTCGGTACCTCGAGCACGACCGCTTACGTGGAAAGCGCTTCGGGTGTGCAGGCCGGCGGCCGTACGGGCCTCACCGCTCTCACCATCGCCGTGCTGTTCCTTGCCGCGTTGTTCTTCGCACCGCTGGCTGGCTCGGTACCGGCACATGCAACCGCGCCAGCGCTGCTCTACGTGGCCTGCCTCATGATGCGTGAGCTGGTCGAAATCGAGTGGTCGGACATCACCGAGACAGCTCCCGCTGCACTGACAGCCCTGATGATGCCGCTCACCTATTCGATCGCGAATGGTCTAGCCTTCGGCTTCATCAGCTACGCCGTGCTGAAGACGCTGACGGGCCGTTTCCGCGACGTTCATCCGGCTACCTGGATCGTCGCTGTGCTCTTCGTCATCCGTTTCGTGATGGTTGGCGGCGAGTAACGAACGCACTCATCCAATAGAGAAGGCCCGGTTACATCGCTGTGACCGGGCCTTTTCTTGTCTGGGAATGTGGCGCGCTCAGCCTTTCCGCGCAGCCTCCAGCGCTTCCGCAAAGGCGCTCTCGAAGAGGTCCATCTCTGCTTCCGGGCCAACGCTCACTCGAATGCAGCGGTCGTGATGCGGACCCATCGGCTTGCGGACGAATACGTCGCGATGGCCGAGTTCCTGAAGCACGCGCATGGCAAACGTACCGTCAGCGCCGCAATCGAGCGCGACGAAATTCGTTGCGGAGGGCAGGGTGGTGAGGCCGTGAGAGGCTGCTATCCTGCCGATCCGGTCGCGCGCAGCAGCCACCTGATCGACGACCGATTGCAGATACGGCTGGTCACGCAGCGCTTCGAGCGCTGCGACCTGCGTCAGGCGCGTCATGCCGAAATGGTTGCGGATCTTGTCGAATGGCGCGATGGCGGATGCTTCGCCGATCGCATAGCCGCAACGCATGCCGGCCATGCCATAGGCCTTGGAGAAGGTACGCATCCGCAGCACATTGGGGCGCGAGACGTCGATCGGCGGGATCGCGCTTGTCGGCGCAAATTCGCAATAAGCTTCGTCCAGGATGAGCATAGTCGTTTCCGGTAGAGCCTCGATGAACCGCGTGACATCCGCGGCATCCCACCACGTCGCCATCGGATTATCCGGGTTGGCGAGGTAGACGAGCGGCGCGTTCTCGCTGATCGTCGCCTCCAGCAGTCCCTGCAGGTTCTCGCGATCGCCGTCGTAGGGGACATTGACGAAGCGTCCACCGAAGCCAGCGACATGGAAGTTGAAGGTGGGATACCCGCCGAGCGACACGACGACCGGTGCGCCGGGCTCAATGTACATGCGCACGATCAGGCCGAGTAGCGCGTCGATCCCTTCGCCGATTGCGATGTTCTCAGGCGCCACCCCGTGGTGTTGGGCGAGGGCAGCCCTCAGTTCATGGTTTTCAGGGTCGCCATACATCCACACATCGGGTGCTGCGTTGCGGATCGCCTCGATGACGCGAGGGGAGGGCCCAAACCCGCTTTCATTGGCGCCGATGCGGGCGCGGAAGGGCCGACCGCGGTTTCGCTCCTGCGTTTCAGGTCCCACGAAGGGAACGGTGGCAGGAAGGGACTCTACAAGAGGTGTAAGACTTGGACGATTGTTCATGACGCCGCTGGATCCGCTCGTTTCTGTGATGTGTCATACTCCACGGACACATGAATCGAAATGGAATTTTGGCGTCAGCGGCAGAGAGGCCGTTAGTGCCACGGCTCCAGGCAACTGCGGGTGACTGTGCGGATTGGGGGAGCAGCCATTTGCGCGTAGCGGAGACTATGGCAATGTGCCGGTTCTGAAAGCTTATGGAGAAAGCTGCTCTTTCGCCGTCAGCCGAAGGCGTAGAAGCCCCGGGCAGAAATAGTCGGACCGCACGCCTTGCTCGGCGCGCGGTCCCAGATCGCGAAACTTGCAGCACAGTTCACACACTGTGCTGCTTCATCTGCCCGAAATCAGCCCGTCTTGCGCTTTTTCTTGCGTTCAAGAACGTCAACGCAAGGATCGAGATCGTTGGTCGCAAGGTGAGCGTAGCGCATGGTCATGGTGAGGGTCTGATGACCCAGCCACATCTGTACGCGGCGTAGATCGATGCCGCCCTGAACCAATCGTGATGCGCAGGTGTGCCGAAGCGCGTGTGGCACAAGCTGTTCGTCGTCGTTCAGCCCAACCTCGGCCTTGGCTTCGTTCCAGATCGCCCGGAAGGGCGCCTGGCGCAGCATGGCGAACGGGCCATCGTAGCCGTTCTTCGGCACCTTCACCGCTGCCATCGCCCGCTTGGTGAGCGGAACCGTGCGGCTGCGGGCAGACTTGGTGATCCAGAAGCTGGCACGGCCAGCCTGCACATCGTTCCAGGTCAGACCAATAGCCTCGCCCAGACGGGCGCCAGTATCGACGAGAAAAATGCTGAGACGCCATGCGTCTTCGCTGCGCGCGCGAATGGCTGCAAAGAGCCGTTCTTCCTCGTCCTGATCGAGGAAACGTATCCGCCCCGCGCGTTCCTTCTGCCGGCGAAACTCCGGCAGACTGTGTATCGACCCCATCTTATAGGCCTTCCGCAGCAACTTGCTGAGCGCAGCCATCTTCCGATTGATGGTTGCGTTGCTGTTACCACGCGATCGTAGCTTGCCTACCAGCTCATCAAGCATGTCCTGGCTGAACGCACTGAAGCGCTGTCCCAGAAGCAGCTCGTCGAGCTCGCCTATGAAAGAGGTTACGTTGTATTTATGGCTGCCCGGTTCCCAGAGAATGTCGCCGTACTTCGCAAACAGCTCTCTCAGGCTGAATTCGGTTACCACGTGCAGCTCAGGGCTGCCATAGGTTACCGAGTACCGTCCAACCGCACCCGCAGGCCAGGAGTTTCCTCCTGCCACAGACTGTACTTGTGTCATTGCTTGGGCCTATCGCTGTCTAGCCGCAAAATCGACTACGATTGACCCCACCAAGCGACGAACGAATTGCAGACCAGCCAGATCATACAGATCCGCGTATACGCCTGTCCTAGAACCTGCGCGCCGCAACCTCCTGCCAAACGGCAGGCGTACGTCGCCCCCCAAAATTAAAGACATGACAATCCCCACATCGCCCCAGATAATCCCCGGGCCAATCAAGAGGTATGTCGGCTAATTAATCAAGCCCCGGCGGTAGAAACCGCCGAGGCCTGTGGATAAATCAGCTTAGAAGCTGCGGGTCAGACGGAGGAAACCGTTCCAAGCGCCGTCTGCGTAGCTGTCGCCATCGACGTAGTTGACTGCGAGCTTGGCGTCGAAGCCCTTAGCGACCTTGTAGTCGACAACTGCACCAACTGCCCAGTCATCACCGCCGCCGAACGTACGGTCATCCGGACCAAAGGTCACGTCGAGCGGGCTCACGAAGGTGCGGTTATGAGCGTCTGCGTAGTACTGACCACCAACGCCGAGGGTGAGCTTGTTGCTGACGTCATACTTCAGGTGAGCACCAAGGGTCCACTCGTAGGTACGAGCTGCGGAGAAGCGCACCGTGCTGATGCCACTCGGAGGGAAACCGAAGTTGAAACCGGTGAAAGAGGTGCCATACGAACCCATGGTCGGTGCGTAAACGCTGTTACCCGAGGAGTATGCAGCTGCGAGCTGCAGAGTCAGCGGGTCAGCAAGCTTTACGTTGGCGATTGCCTTGGCAGCCCACTCTTCAGCGGTTGCGTCATAAGCTGCGAAAACGTTGAGCGAACCCCAACCCTGCTTGATGCCAACCTTACCAACAACGTTCGGCGTGTAGTCGAGGTTGTCGTCGTACTCTTCGAGAGCGATGCCGACGTTCACGCCGTTAGCAGCTGCGAAGTTGTAGCCAACCGTGTGGACTTCATCAGAGAAGCCGAAGTTGTCGTACTCGCCGTCGAGAGCGCCGTCCCACAGGGTGATCTTGGTACCGAGGTAGAGGCCACCGAGCTCGATGAAGGCCTGACGAACGCGAAGACCGTCGTCGCTGCCGCCGTTGTTCGGCGTGTTGTTCTGGAACCACAGCTCAGCGAAGGAGCGCAGGGTGCCAAGCTCGGTCTCGTTGCGAGCATCGAGCGTCAGCTGAGCACGGCTCTGCTTGCGCCAGCCATCGTCACCTTCGTTCCAGTTGATCTGGTAACGAACGTAGCCGCCAACCTTGAGGCAGGTCTCGGTGCCAGGAATGTAGAAGAAGCCTGCGCCGTAAACGTCGCAAACGCGGACGTATTCCATTGGCTCTGGCTCTGGAACGAAGATTGCGTCAGCAGCCTGAGCGCCGGTGAAAGCCACCGAGGCGACCGCGGAGCCGAGAAGAAGGCTCTTAATGTTCATTTTCTGACCTCCAGTCAGAAACAGACACTACAACCTATCTTTTCAATAGGTTAGGTGCTTTTGGAGGCGTATTTTCGGACAAAAAGCGTGTTTTTGGGACTCTTGGCGCGGCGCGCTGGCACGGCAGCTGGCCCGATGTGGTTCCGCTTAGTTCCCTATTGCCGGCCTCTTCGTATCAGCTTCAGCAGAAGCACTGCCGAGTGAGTCCTGTGCGAATCGCCTTTGCCTTGCGGCGTGAAGTTGCGCGTTTGTTTCGCCGATTCAGACGTCAACATCAGATTGAGGCTTGAACCCTTGGTTCGCATAACAACGCTCAAGCTAATTTTCGCAATTGCGCTCCTGTCGCTCGGCTGGACCGGCACCGCGGAAGCCGTGCAGCGAAGCTTTGTCAATCTGGGATTTGAACAGCCTGTTCTTCCTCGCGATAAGAACGTGTGCCCTAAGGCCTCCGTAGGTTCGGCACTAATGCCCATTAGTGATGTTGACGGCTGGAGTACGACACACGATCCCGCTGATCCTTGGTGCACTAATAATGGGGGAACAACAGATTTCGAAAGTACAAATACACTCGTTCCCTTGATTGATATCTGGAAATCCGGCCAGGTATTTACCCCATCGGGCTATCTTGTGTCAGCTGAAGGCGCACAGCATGCTGAACTAAGCACCTGGCAGGCTTCCCGCTTGTATCAAACTGTGTGTCTAATCCAGGGTGAAGTTGTCGACTGGGAATTCAGCCATACCCATCGAACCATCGCCGCCGAGACGATGGAATTCAGTATTTCCAACTCGGATGGGGTTAAATTGCAGACAATCACCACGGCCACCAGTAGCGACACTACTGCGGGATCAGGGACATGCGGTACGGGGACGTGTAACGCACCTCAGCTAATAACGGGAGCTGCGCAGCCTGACGGCAATTCATCACCTCTAAGAAATCCGTGGACCAAACACTCTGGCACATTCACATGGACAGGTCAGACTGGAAACCAACAGTTCGGCTTTGAAACTCTCCACCCCTTGGGGTCCCATGAGGGCAACCTTCTAGACGCTATTCAGCTTAATGGCCTGAAACCCTTTGTTGAGCTCTCTCAGACGCAGTATTTCAGCGTTGAGGGCGTAACGGACAACGTATCCGTCCGAGCGAGGCCGCCTGTGAATATTGGATAAAACTGTTCAGACCCTGTCCTTATTCCCAGGCATAAGGACAGTTGGACAGATGGAGATTTTTGAAGGGGACAGGGGGTCTCGGGTGAGC